>Ga0315276_10002833_pt1 | contig 15839 bp, 17 predicted proteins | sample YL17G05_0_MG_FD_204542 | JGI IMG/M metagenome (GOLD analysis project Ga0315276, IMG submission 204542) | Sediment microbial communities from Yellowstone Lake, YNP, Wyoming, USA - YL17G05_0 | ecosystem: Environmental > Aquatic > Freshwater > Lake > Sediment | place: USA: Wyoming | collected... | reverse complement strand
CTTTCGCCTTCTCGACATCCTTTTCGGTCGGCAGCACGGCGGGCCTTTGATAAATGAACCCCTTTTTCTGCGCCTCGGCCTGTCCGCGGAGCTGTCCAAGCTCTTCAGCCGACTCAAAGCAATAATACGCCCTGCCCTGCTCAAGCAGTTGCCCGATGTATTTATCGTAGGTCTCTCTTCGCTGTGACTGAAAATATGGCGCGTTTGGGCCGCCAACTTCAGGCCCTTCGTCCCAGGTTATACCCAACCATTTCAGGTCGCTGATAACCTGTTGTGTTGCGGTCGGGGTATTGCGTTTGAGGTCGGTATCCTCGATGCGCAGGATGAATTTGCCGCCTGTCTTGCGGGCCAAAAGCCAGTTAAACAGGGCTGTTCTTGCTCCGCCTATATGCAGATAACCCGTCGGCGACGGGGCGAAACGTGTTACGACCATTATCCGGAACTCCAAAAAGGTATTTAAGGCCCGTCAGGATAAGCGTAAACGCCGCAGAAGTCAATTTTCAAAACCGCCGTTAACAGCAATACGAGAAGATAAGATTGAATTTACCGGCAGTTGGCCTTATTATAATGGCAGTGATATGGTAGATATTCGAGAACATATTGCGTATTGGCAAAACGGAGCAAAAGAGGACTGGGAGGTTGCCAACCAGCTTGTTGATACAGGCAAGACCCGGCATGGGATGTTTTTCGCACATCTTGCTCTTGAGAAGCTTCTTAAAGCACATATCTGCAAAAAAAACGGACAAACTTGCGCCAAAAATTCATAACCTTGTCCGATTGGCGGAAATAGCAGAACTCCTGTTCGGGCCGGAAGATGTGGATACTCTTGCCGAAATGAACGAATTCAACCTTGAAGGCAGGTATCCAATCACGTTTGTCTCGGCCCCAACGAAAACCGAATCTCAGGCGTATATGAAAAAAGCAAAGGGCATATTCGAATGGCTGACCCAAAAGTTATAGCCACTGTAAAAAAATACCTCAAGAACCTGACCCAGAACGGCCTATCGGTCGCATTCGCGGTATTATTCGGTTCGCAGGTAACGGGCCGGGCAAACGACCTTAGCGACATCGATTTAATCATTGTTTCACCTCAGTTTGACGGCAAGATAAGCAGAGATATCATCAATAAGCTATGGCACATAGCAGCGCGGACCGACAGCCGAATCGAACCCATCCCCTGCGGCCAAGACCAGTGGAAAAACAACAATTCCGATGCCATCCTCGAAATCGCACGAACCAAAGGAGTTACAATCGCAGGATAAATCTTTCCGCTGTTCCTATGGTAAAACCACGGGTATAGCGTTAAAGCTTGCTTGACGGCGACGGGCGGGGGGACTAAAATGACGATTATTGGCAATAATTTTGAATCAGGATTGGTTTATCGGATTGACTGATGGCGAGAATTAAACTGCCGGACGGCTCAATTATAGAAGCCGATGACGGCGCAACGGCAAAGCAAATAGCGGAGAAAATCGGCCCGGGACTCGCGAAGGCGGCCATAGCGGCAAAAATCGACGGCAACCTCGTTGACCTGTCCACTCCGATAAACGGGGACGCGGGCATCCAAATCATCACAGCCAAAGACGCCGAAGGGCTGGAAATAATGCGCCACAGTTGTGCGCATATTATGGCTGAGGCGATTTGCCTGCTCTGGCCCAAAACAAAACTTGTTTACGGCCCGACCGTGGAGGACGGGTTTTATTACGATATTGACCTCGATGAGCCGATTCGCCCGGGCGACTTCGAGCGCATCGAGGAAAAAATGGGCGAAATCGCCAAGGCCGACAAGCCCTTCGTCAGGAAGGAGATGTCTCGCGCCGAGGCGATTGCCAAACTGGCGAACGAAAAATACAAAACCGACAACGTCAACCGCGCCACCGGCGACATAATGAGTTTTTACTCCTCCGGCGATGGCTTTGAAGACCTTTGTCGCGGGCCGCACATCCCAAGCGCGGGCAAGGCGGGCGCATTTAAGGTTATGTCGGTTGCGGGAGCATACTGGCACGGCGACCCGACGCAAAAAATGCTGCAAAGGGTTTACGGCACCAGTTGGCGAAACCGTAAAGAGCTTGACGAATACCTTACCCGTCTCGAAGAGGCGAAAAAACGCGACCATCGCGTCATCGGCAAGCAACTCGATTTGTTCAGTTTCAACGACGCGGGGCCGGGTTTTGCGTTTATGCACCCCAATGGAATGATTATCTGGAATTCGATAATCGATTTCTGGCGGGGCGTTCACAAGCGATTTGGCTATGAGGAAATCAAGACGCCCATCATTCTCAATAAAGAACTATGGCACAGGAGCGGCCACTGGGACCATTACAAAGAGAAGATGTATTTCACCCGTTTTGACGACGCCGATTACGCGATAAAGCCGATGAACTGCCCGGGCGGCTGCTTAGTTTATCAAACCCGCAAACATTCCTACCGTGAATTCCCGTTGCGGGTCGCCGAGCTGGGGCTTGTCCATCGCCACGAGGCGAGCGGCGTAATACACGGGCTTTTCAGGGTACGGCAGTTTACTCAGGATGATGCCCATATCTTCTGTACGCCAGACCAGATTGAGGCGGAAATAGCGGGCGTTATTGAGCTGACCTTCGAGATATACCGGGCGTTCGGTTTCTCGGATTTCCACATCGAGCTATCCACCAAGCCCGAAAACCACATCGGCTCCGATGAAATATGGGACATCGCCACCAACGCCCTGATTAATGCCCTTAAGCACAAGAATATCGATTACAAGGTCAACGAGGGCGACGGCGCATTTTATGGCCCCAAGATTGATTTTCATATTGAGGATTCGCTCAAACGCTCCTGGCAATTAGGCACTATCCAGCTTGATTTCTCGATGCCTCAGCGATTTGAGCTTGTCTATACCGACAAGGACAATACCGAAAAGGCGCCGGTTATGATTCACCGCGCGGTGCTGGGCTCGTTCGAGCGGTTTATCGGGATTCTCATTGAGCATTACGCGGGTGATATGCCTTTGTGGCTCGCTCCCCAGCAGGCGGTAATCCTTCCCATAAGCGAAAAGAGCAACGATTATGCCAAAGCGGTTGAAGCCCGGCTAAAGGCACAAGGATTGCGTGTTTCCTGCGATTTGACGAATGAGAAAATAGGGGCAAAAATCGCCAGAACGCACGGCGACAAGCCGGCATATATGCTTGTGGTCGGGCCAAAGGAATCGCAGTCGGACTCCGTCAACGTCAGGATTCGCGGGCAGGAACAGACAAAAACGCTAAAAGTCGATGAATTTGCGGCAATTGCCTCCAGGAAAATTGCCGATAAGCAGATAGAACTGGCCTTGTAGGCCGATGAATTGGTTTAAGTTAACCGACAAGTAACCGTTTTATAGTTTTTGGAAAGGTGATAGTTAGTGATAATCAAGGTAAAGGGTTTGAGGATAAACGGAGGGATACGGGCCGATAAGGTTCGGCTCGTCGATGCAGAAAACAATCAGGTCGGCATAGTTGAGCGGCTTTTCGCCCTGGAAAAGTCCCGCGAGGCCAACCTGGACCTTGTCGAGGTATCGCCGACCAGCGACCCGCCCGTATGCCGGATAATGGATTATGGCAAGTGGGTCTATGAGCAGAAGCGAAAAGTCCGCGAGGCACGCAAAAAAACCCATCATGCCGGCGGGCTCAAGGAAGTCCGGCTGCGGCCCGAAACCGACACGCACGACATCGAAATCAAGGTCAAGCACGCCCGCGAGTTCATCGAAAAGGGGCACAAGGTTCAGTTTACGCTCATTTTCCGCGGTCGCCAGATGCTCCATAAGGACAAGGGCGCCGCAGTTCTTACCGGGATAGTCGAGTCCCTCAACGACATAGCCAAGGTGGACCGCTCCAATGAGATGATGGGCAAGCGAATGACCCTTGTGGTCGCGCCCAAGTAGCGATTTTCAATTTTTCAGATACCGTCGGCCGGGGCCGAGCAACGCCTCTTGAATCGAAAATAGAAAATTGAAAATCATAAATCAAGGCGGTTGACCTGCTTGCGCAAATAGTGTATACTTCCCCATTCGCTCGTGGCAGACAATATGGTTATGCGCCGCGATTTGGTGGACTTTTTCAGGGTAGAAACAAATGCCTAAAAACAAAATGAAGACCCATAAGGGAATAAAAAAGAGATTCAAACTTACCGCCAGAGGGAAGTTGTTGTACAAGCATCCCTCCGGCAATCATTTAATGAACAGCAAGAACGCCAAGCGGCGAAGAAGGATAGCCCATCCCGCCATTATTACCGGGGTTTACGCTGAGAAAATCAAGGCGATGTTTGGCAAATAGCGTTATTTCGGCCCGCCTCGCCTGGAAAATCGAGAGTCCGCGGCGGGTCGGCTGAGCAGTGAGTTGAGAAAGGAAACCGGGTATGCCAAGAATTAGAAAAGGCGCCGCAAGACGGCAGGCGCACAAAAGGGTTATGAAGCTGGTAAAGGGGTATCGCAGCTCTGCCGGCCATCTTTATCGTGCCGCGAAGGAAGCGGCTGTGCGGGCGGGCGTTTACGCGCGTGCCGGCCGCAGGCTGCGCAAACGCGATTTCAGATCCTTATGGATTACGCGATTGACCGCCGCCTGCCAACAGCGGGGCATTATGTACAGCCGGCTTGTCAACGGCCTGAAAAAGGCAAATATCATCCTGAACCGCAAGATGCTCAGCGAAATAGCTATCGCCGACCCGGCCGCATTTGACGCAATCGTCGCGGCGGCAAAACCGGCAACCATTTAAAAATCACCGCCTCCCGTAAGGGACGCCTTATGGCGGAGAACGCCGAGACCGCAAAGAAAAAATAAAACAATTTCTGCGTACTCTGTGGTCTCCGCGGTAAAAAGAGATTGGCATGCTTGAACAGTTCGCCAAAATCGGTAAAGACGCCCTTGAGGAGCTAAAAGCTGTCGCCGATTCCGCGGCACTGGAACAATTCCGCATAAAATACCTGAGCCGCAAAGGTCTTGTCACCCAGATACTCACGCAGATAGGAAAAGTTTCAGCCGAGCAAAGACCGGCAGCGGGCCAGTTGGCCAACAAAATCAAAAACGAGGTAAACGCCGCATTTGAACGGCTCAAGGCAAAAATCACACAAACCCAGCAGGCCAAAAGTCGGCACCTGATTGACGTTACCCTGCCCGGGACACGACCACGAATCGGCAAAAGACACGTCATCAATCAGACCACAAACGAACTTCTTGAGATATTCGCCCGAATGGGTTTTGCCGTCGCATACGGCCCCGAGGTCGAGGATGAATGGCACAATTTTGTCGCGCTGAATATCCCCGCGGAGCATCCTGCACGCGACCCCCTGGATAATTTTTACGTCGATGACCAGACCCTTTTGCGGAGTCAGACCTCGACAATCCAGATTCGCGTGATGGAAAAGCAAAAGCCCCCCATCCGCGTAGTCGCGCCGGGCCGGGTTTACAGACCAGATACCGTTGACGCGACGCATATGTTTATGTTCCATCAGCTCGAAGCGCTCGTCGTCGATGAGGGCGTTAGTATGGTCGATATGAAGACCACCATCGACCAGTTCATTAAGGTATTCTTAGGCAAAGACGCGAAATGGCGTTTTCGCCCGAGTTTTTTCCCGTTCACCGAGCCGAGCGCGGAAGTGGATTTGCTGTTAGTTGACAAGACGGGCAAGGAGGCCTGGGTCGAGATGGGCGGCTGCGGTATGGTTGACCCGAACGTTTTCGACGCGGTGGGTATCGACAGCGAAAAATATACCGGCTGGGCCTTCGGCTTCGGCATTGAACGCCTGGCTATGCGAAAATACGGCATTACCGATATTCGCCTGTTTTACGAAAACGACCTTCGCTTCTTACAGCAGTTCTGAAATTGAACTGCTAATCCTGGGCTTGTCGAAGGACTGAATTGGTTCTAAGTTGCGGAGACAATAAGATGAATTACAAAGGGATAATCCTGGCGGGTGGGAGCGGCACCCGGCTGCACCCCGTCACAAAGGCCATAAGCAAGCAGCTTATCCCCATATATGATAAGCCGATGGTTTACTATCCCCTGACTACGCTGATGCTGGCGGGCATAAAAGAGATTCTGGTTATCAGCACGCCAACCGACCTGCCAATGTATAAAAAGGTCCTCGGCGACGGTTCGCAGTGGGGTATCCGGCTCGAATACGCGGAGCAACCAAGGCCCGAAGGACTCGCGCAGGCGTTTATAATCGGCAAAAAATTTCTCGCGGGCTCCCCCGCCTGTCTCATACTCGGCGACAACATTTTCTACGGTCACGGCCTTGTAGATTCGCTCAAAAAAGCCGTAAGCAACGAAACCGGCGCGACAATTTTCGGCTACTGGGTAAGAGACCCGCAGCGATATGGCGTCATCGAGTTCGACAAAGCAGGCAAGGTAATATCAATCGAGGAAAAACCGCAAAAACCGAAATCCAATTACGCGGCCGTAGGACTTTACTTCTACGACTCGCAGGTCTGCGACATTGCCGCGACCATCAAACCCTCGGCCAGGGGCGAGCTTGAAATCACCGACCTCAACAACGCTTATCGGAAAAACAACAAGCTGCAGGTCGAATTGTTAGGACGCGGCACCGCCTGGCTCGATACGGGCACGCCCGAATCGATGCTTCAGGCCGCCAATTTTGTCCAGACCGTTCAGCAAAGACAGGGCCTGATGATTGCCTGCCCCGAAGAAATAGCGTTTCATCTCGGCCTTATCGATGTCAAACAGTTGATTAAACTTGCCGAACCCTTAGCCAAAAACTGGTATGGGCAATACCTGCTTGCCCTTGTGGATGAACGCCGCTAAATGAAGGTAACGCAGACAAAACTCCCAGGAGTGCTGATTTTTGAACCCGACGTGTTTGGCGACGCACGCGGTTTTTTTATCGAAACATTCAGCAACAAACGCTATGAAGAAGCGGGCTTGAAACTGCCGTTTGTGCAGGATAACGTCTCATTTTCAGAAAAGAACGTCCTGCGAGGTCTTCATTTCCAGTATCCGCATTCGCAGGGCAAATTAGTGCAGGCGTTATCCGGCGAGGTCTTTGACGTGGCCTTAGATATCCGCGTCGGCTCGCCCACTTTCGGACAGTGTTTCGGCGAAACGCTGTCGGCGGAAAATCACAAACAGATGTATGTCCCGCCGGGTTTTGCTCACGGCTTTTGTGTCCTCAGCAACACCGCGTTGTTCTCCTACAAATGCACCGACTACTACAACCAGACGACCGAGGGCGGCATAATATGGAACGACCCGGATATTGGGATCACCTGGCCGGTTGATACCCCAAAGATATCTAAAAAAGACACCGGCTGTCCCCGGCTAAAGGACATCCCGAAAGACAAACTACCAAAATATGGTGAAAATAAATGAGTGATTCACCTGATAAATTGATAATCCTGGGCGGCAAGGGGATGTTAGGCACTGATGTCGCCGCGGAGTGCAAAAGCTGGGGCATAGATTTCGAAGCGTTCGACCTGCCCGAATTCGATATGACCAACGAACGCCAGCTGCTGAGCGTAATTCATCCGGCCCATACGATAGTCAATTGTGCCGCCTATACCAACGTCGAAAAGGCCGAGACCGAAACCGAGCTTGCCTTTCGTGTCAATGCCGAGGCAGTTGGACTGCTCGCAACCTCCGCGAAAAAATCCGGCGCCTGGGTACTTCACATAAGCACCGATTTTGTTTTCGACGGCGCTTCCGACAAGCCATATACCGAGAAGGACATTCCTCATCCCATAAACGCCTACGGCAGAACCAAGCTGGCGGGCGAACGCCTGCTGGTTGAAAACCACTGCCGCAATTGTATAATGAGGGTCGAGTGGACTTACGGGATGAAAGGCGATAACTTCATAAAAAAAATTCTGCAAAAGGCCCGCACACAAAAAGATATGAAGATTGTCGATGACCAGGTTGGCTCGCCGACAGCGACAACTGAGGCGGCCAAGGCCGTTTGCGACCTTATACATAAAAAACCGACGGGCATTTATCATTTCGCAAGCCAGGGATACGTCAGCCGATTCGACGTCGCGCAGTTCGTCGCCGAAAAGCTCGCCCTGGATGTGCGGCTGACCGCCTGCAAAACCAGCGATTTTCCTTCCGCAGCGGTCAGGCCACTAAACAGCAAATTTGATTGCAGCAAAATCAGGCCCCTGCTCAGCGGCCCGATTAAACCCTGGCAGGTCGCTTTAGAGGAATTCCTTAAACAGGCCCAGTCCTGAGCGGAGTCGAAGGATATGAGAAGATTGCTCGTTACAGGCGGCGCAGGTTTTATCGGCAGCAATTTCGTACGAATGGTTCTTTGCGAACAACCCGATTGTTTCGTGGTCAATCTCGACAAGCTCACATACGCCGGAAATCTTGAAAATCTAGCCGGCTTTGAAAATCATCCTGACCATAAATTCGTAAAAGGCGATATTTGTGACGCCAAACTGCTCGAGCGTATCATCGACGAGTTTAAGATTGACTCGATTGTAAACTTCGCAGCGGAAAGCCACGTTGACCGGTCAATTTCCGAGCCGAAAATCTTCATCGAAACCAACGTTACGGGAACGCTGACGCTTCTTGAGGCAGCAAGAGATAAAAAACTCCAGCGATTCGTCCAGATTTCAACCGATGAGGTTTATGGCGCCCTTGGGCATGAAGGTATGTTTACCGAGGATACCCCGCTTACCCCAAACTCGCCTTATTCGGCCAGCAAGGCCTCCGCCGACCTTCTCGTCCGCGCATTCGGGCATACTTTCGGCGTCAAATACAATATCACTCGCTGCTCGAATAACTATGGGCCTTATCAATTCCCGGAAAAGCTAATCCCGCTGATGATTAATAACGCCCTGAACGACAAACAGCTTCCAGTTTACGGCGACGGCATGCAAATCCGCGACTGGCTCTACGTTTACGACCATTGCACCGCTATCTGGAAGGTCCTTACTGACGCCCCGCCCAGCGAAATTTACAACATCGGCGGCTGTAACGAGAAAGCCAATATCGACGTCGTCCGGCTGATACTCAGTCGATTAGGCAAACCGGAATCACTAATCAAACACGTTACCGACCGCCCCGGCCACGACAGGCGATATGCAATTGACGCTTCAAAGATAATCAATAAATTGAAATGGCAGCCCTCGGTATCGTTTGAGCAGGGGATTGCCAAGACGATTGACTGGTACCTGGCGAACCGCAAGTGGCTGGCCAACGTCGTCTCCGGCGATTACCAGAGGTATTATGAATCAATGTATTTAAATAGGTAACAAGGAACCGCTGATATTTTGTCTGATTGATATCTATGGCAAGTGCAAAACGAATCTTGATGGTGGCCGCTTTAGAACACAAACCGCACAAAATGTTTCTCGACCAGACGGTCAAATTAGGCAAGGGATTTATCCGTCTCGGACACGATGTGCGGTATTTCAGCTACCCCAATGCACTTAAGGAATTAAGCCGGTTCAAAAGCCGGACTATAGGAGCATATTTCTACAAAAACAAGGTGGATGACTTGCTGGCCACACAAATAAAAAGCTACCAGCCAGATATAATCTACCTGAACTTTGTGCGGGTGCTCGATGCACAGACGATTGAAAAAATGCGACTGGCCGCCCCGAATGCCGTCTTTGTGTGCTGGGATGGCGACCCATGGCCTGACCTGCGGAGGAACCGAATAGAGGCGGCAAAAAAAGTTGACATCCTGATGGCCACCAACGATGGAAAATTCCTGCAGAGCTACAAAGACGCTAATGTGCCCAAATGTGTTTTTTTGCCAAATCTGTGCGACCCGGACGTTGACCATCGTTATCAGGTTGGCAGTAAGTGGCAAAGCGACATCGTTTGGACAGGTCTTATCATACATGACCCCAAACGTTATCCGGGCGAAGACCTGCGATACGAACTGGTCAGCCGGCTTGCCAGGACGCCGAATTGTGCTGTATATGGCTGTTGCGGCAGGCCTAATATCGGGGGGATAGATTATCTTTACGCGATAAGCGGCGCACGAATCGGCCTGAGCATCAACGGCGACAATAACATCCGTCTGTATCATTCTGACCGAATCACCAATTACCTGTCCTGTGGCACTTTTGTTCTGGCGAAAAGAGTGCCCGACAGCGATCTGCTTTTCAAAGACGGTTTGCATCTGCGATATTTCGACACGGCTGACGAATTCTTCAAGCTGGTAAAATGGTACCTCGAACATGAAACCGAGAGGAAAAAAATTGCAGATGCGGGTATGGCCTGGATGCACCAGCAGTATAATTGTGTAAAAATGGCCGGTTATATGCTGGATTTGATTGAAAAGGGAACTTACAGTGCACCCTGGACAAAGTAGTTATACAAGGGCCGTCGAGCGGGCAGCCCGCAGTTCCGGTTTGTAATGAATCTGAAAAAAAAACTCCTGAAGAAGATTGCGCGAATCCTGATAAAGACGCGTATTTGTTATTTTTTGACAATACGGAATGGAGATTTTGTTTTGAGGTTTTACCCAACGAGCATATCGAGACAACTGTGGGTTGGCTATCATTTGGGACAGGAAAGCTATCGCAGGGAAGAAACCTTTTTCAGGCGTTATTTGCAGCATGGGGACACTGTGATAGACGCTGGGGCAAATGTGGGCGTCTTTACCTTGATGTTTTCGGTTCTGGTCGGCCCAAAGGGACGGGTATATGCGGTTGAGCCGCACCCGAGGATATGCAGGTATCTTCGAGGCAACCTGGCCCTGAACAGAACCGGAAACGTGAGCGTGTTCAACGTTGCCTTGGGGGAAGCGAACGGCGAAGCGAGATTGTCGGACAATTCGAAGAGTGATGACGTAAATACCGTAATCGCTGACACTCGAGGAATACAGGTGCCGATGCGAAGACTGGATGACCTTGGCATTGCGGATAAGAGTATCTCACTGCTGAAAATCGACGTGGAGGGTTACGAAAAATACGTGATAGAGGGGGCGCGAGGGATATTGGAGAACGTCAGGTGTATCTATTTTGAGGCAATTGAGAGCAATTGTGCGAAGTTCGGGTATGGGCTTGGGGAGTTGATTGGCAAACTCGAGGAGCTTGGCTATTGCGTGTTTGAGCTTTGTGGGGATGATGTTCGCGAAGTGAAGCCCGGCGAGGTTACGGCTGATTACGGGGACCTTGTGGCGGTTCGGGAGCCGGCGAATTTTCTGAGCCGGGCCGGTTTCCGGAGCAAAATTGTAAAAGCACCAAATAATTTTTGAAAAAGCAGATGGCGTTGCTTAAAGACAAAAGACGAAGTTCAAAGAAAATAACAAATGGACTTGCTTATAATAACCAACAATCCTGACCGGGCGAGTTTCAGACAGCGGGTGGAAATCTACCTCGATCGCCTGCGGGCAGCCGGCTTTGATTGCAAAATCGAACGCTTCCCCTCTAATCCGTTTGCCAGATGGAAACTGCTGCAAACAGGCGCTAATTTTGACGCCGTCTTCCTCCACAAAAAACGCCTCAATCCCCTTGATGCATTTTTGCTCCACAGATATGCAAGGAAGGTCATTTACGACTTCGACGACGCCGTAATGTATGATGACAATCGCCCCGACAAACCCAGCCCAAAACGACTGAGGGGTTTTCGCAGGACAGTCGAACTAGCCGACCTCGTCATCGCAGGCAATAAATACCTTGCCGAGCTTGCCAAACCGTTTAATAACAATGTTGAGATTCTCCCAACCGGTCTGAACATCGGTGAATACGATTTAAAAATATCCCGGCCAGTGGATGGCAAAATACGTCTGGTCTGGATAGGCAGCCAGGCGACACTGCCTTATTTGAGACAAATCCGCCCCGCGCTTGAAGATATCGGCAAGCGATTCGGCAACACCATTTTGAGAATAATCTGCGACGGGTTTTTCGACCTGCAAAATATGGAGGTCGAACAGCGTGTCTGGTCGCAGCAAACACAGGCACGCGATCTCGTCGAATGCGACATCGGCCTTGCACCTCTACCCGACAACCCCTTTACAAGAGGCAAGTGCGGCTTCAAAGTCCTCCAGTACGCTGCCGCACACCTGCCCGCCGTTGTTTCCCCTGTCGGCGTGAACGCTGAACTCATCCAGAATGGTCAAAACGGATTTTGGGCATCCGGCCTTACCGACTGGGTTGAAAAAATCTCTTTGCTGGTGGACAATCGTCCATTGAGAGAACAATTAGGGACAAAGGGAAACACATCAATTGCCCAGTTTGATCCGCAATTACTCGCGGGCAAATTCGGTCATTTGCTAACAGGATGACTCCGCAGCGTCTTTGCTTGGTGTCCTTTAGTCCCTTGGCAACAATCAAAGTCGGCTCCAACCCTAACTTAAATCCCCCGCTAGTATCAATGCCTCGTTGACAGCATCGTCCATATCCAAGTATTTGTATGTCCCCAATCTACCTACAACGAAAAGAGTAGATACTTTCTTTGCTTCTCTGGCGTACAATTTGTAGAGATTATTGTTGCGTTCGTCATTGACAGGGTAATAGGGTATCTTGTCGGCGTTATACTCCTCCGGATATTCCCACGTCACAACCGTTGTATTTTGTTTGCCAAACTCAAAGTGCTTATGTTCTATAACCCGCGTATAAGGCACATGCTCATCGGTATAATTAACAACCGCATTACCTTGGTAATCCTTCTCATCTATAACCTTTGTGTCAAATCGCAAACTTCTGTATTCAAGCTGGCCATACTCGTATGCGAAATACTCGTCGATTCTGCCGGTATAGACGACTCTTTCCGCAATGGCGTCCCATCTCCCTCTGTCTGTAAAATAATCTGTGCTCAAACGAACTTCCGCTCCCTCAAGCATCTGCCTTATCATTTTCGTATATCCGCCGATGGGTACGCCTTGGTAGATATCATCGTAATAGTTATCGTCGAACGTAAGCCGGATTGGGATTCTTTTGATTATGTCGGCGGGTAGTTCCCGCGGGTTTCTGCCCCATTGCTTGTTCGTATATCCCTTTATGAATATCTCGTATATCTCCCGGCCTACTTGGGATAACGCCCACTCTTCGAGATTCCCTGGGTTTTCTATCCGGCCTGCAACTTCCTTCAGTTTCTGCCGTGCCTCGGCGGGGGTCTCCACGCCCCAAAGCTGGTGCAGCGTCATCAGGTTAATCGGAAAGGAATATATCCTGTTTTTGTATCTCACCTTTGGCCGATTAATAAAATTATTGAAGGGAGCAAATTGGTTGACGTAGTCCCAGATTCTCCTGTTGCTTGTGTGAAATATGTGGGGGCCGTATTTATGAACGTTAATTCCGTCAACTGTTTCGGTATAACAGTTGCCTCCGATGTGTCCCCGCTTTTCAATCACCGCTACTTTCCGTCCGCGATTGACCATCTGTTGCGCAAAAGCAGCACCGAAAATCCCGCAGCCAATAACCAAGTAATCATACTTTGCCATAATTTGTTTTGTCGTTCGGCTACTTCAACAGAAGTACCACTGCCAGGCAGACACAAATACCACCTAATATTATCAATGCTATAACCAATCGCTTTATTACTCTTCTTTTCGCCTTAATTTCCCCATATATCGGGTGAATTATTTTGTGATTGAATACTACTACATCCGGCCCTATACAAAACTTGTAATGCGCAACGCTTTCGTCAACCCGGAGTCCTATTGGATGCTTGCACCCGTGCGAATGAATCGTGTAAGGAAGGACCCTTGCCTTAAACTGTGTTTGTATCAGATACGACAAGAGCCATTGTTGCTTGGCGTAATGGCCAAATAACCCTTTGAATGTTTCCCAGTGCGAATTGTAGAGTTCATATAGTTTTCTGTATGTTTCTTTTTTTGCGACCATCACGCCGGTGTTGAACACCGTAAGTTTGTCGCACCCGGGATACCGCCTCATTAGCTCATCCGTAGTAACCTTTGGTTGCAGGAGCCGTGTTTCGTCAAGCAATGAATACATTGCAGTGCAATTGTAATTTACGCCCACCTGACCAACTTCAAAACTCGCGAGCATTTCCAGTTCGGCTTCAGTAAAGCCCCTTTGTATATTTATGTCGCTGTCTGTAAAGATAATTATGCAATCTTCATCAAATACGCCTAGCGCCTCCAGAAACCCCCCATGTTGTATGCATTTGTTGGAATTCGGTGATTTTATCTTCTCCGAAGATATTTTGATAAATTCTATGTTGTGAAACCTTTTCCTGTGATCTGGCGAAATCTCGAAATCCAAGGTTAGCACGATATTATTACTCAGGTTCGAGTTCTTATTCATTGTCTCCAGATATGGTATCGACTTGACCAGATATTTCTCATCGAATGCTGTAACCAAGTATATTTTTTTACGTGTCGTATTCACGAAGAACCTTTCTTCTTATATGTGACAGAGCACCTTTTGATGTTTATTCTACCCACTATTATTTGCCGATGACGCATATCCTCAGCCGGTTTGCCAAGGCAAGCGTCTGAGGTTTGTCGATGATTATCGTCTTGCCGGCTTCGACAACAAGGCACTTGGCGCCGTTGGCGGCCAGCGCCCTTATTGTATCAGGCCCCACGCAGGGGACATCGAATCGCATATCCTGTTTTGCTTTTGCCGCCTTGAGAAGCGTCCAGCCGCCCGATTTACACAGCCGACCGGTTCGTTCAATCATCTCCGCCGTGCCTTCAATCGCCTCAACCGCTATCACTTCTCTTTCCCTGACCGCGATTGCCTGACCTATGTCCATCTCTGCCATTTTTTTGACGATTGGCCAGCCGAATTCGATATCGCCTGCAAGAGACGCACCCGGCCCGCCTCCCGTCATAGGGCCATTTGTCGCCAGGTGCTCTTTGCAGTATTTCGTCGAGTCCTCCAGGATTATTCCTCCGCTTGCCAGCTCGTCCGCCAGGGCCGACAACAGCGTTTCATTCTGTTTGTTCCTTTTGCGAAGCCGCCAGTACCAGATTCTCACTGCCCGCCAGTCAGGCAGATAGCGCATAATTCGCCAAGGCGTAAAAATTCGCCCCTTCGCAACCCGCCCCACCATTACCGTGCCGGTTACGCCGTGTTTTTTTAACTTGCGAATCCAGTTGCCCGGTCTCGCCAGCGGCACAGTATAAAAAACATCCACTTCTTCCGCCAGCGATGCGTCTGAGCTTCCGTCAAGACCAACGCAAACAATCTCTACCCCCGCCTGCCTCGCGCCGGCCGCTATCATAAAAGGCAGACGACCCTGACCAGCAATCAGCCCGACAACATTGGCGCTATCCATATAACCCCCAGGCCAGGAAAAATTTACGGCTCCACGGAACTCTGCGAATCTTCCGGGCGAGACGATTCTTTTTCTCTGCCGGACAAAAGCTGCTTCATCTGCGCCTGAAGTTCGCGGATGCTTTGTTTTATCTCGGGCAGATACTGAATCATACCATAAGCGCGTTTGCCCTGGTTGGCGTCTATTGCGGGGGCTCCCAATATCACTTTGCCGTCTGAGACGTTGTTGATTACGCCCGCCTGCGCCCCGATTGCGACCTGGTTTCCGATGGCGATGTGCCCGACGATGCCCGCCTGGCCCCCGACAATGCAGTGATGCCCCAGCGTTGTCGAGCCGGCGATACCCACCTGTGCTACCAGCAGACAGTGCGGCCCGACTCTCGTCCCGTGCCCAATCGCAATCAAATCGCCAAGTTTGCTCCCTTGTCCGATGATGGTGTCGTTCAGCGTTCCTCGCTCAATCCCGCAGCAGGCGCCTATTTCAACGTCATCTTCTATTATAACGCTGCCGATTTGCGGTATTTTGTGATGAACGCCGTTATGCGTGGCGAAACCGAAGCCGTCTTCGCCAATTGTCGCGTTTGAATTGATAATCACGCGGTTGCCTATTTTGCAACCCTCGTAAATCACCACATTAGGGTACAAGAGACAGTCATTGCCTATCTGAACGTT
>Ga0315276_10002831_pt1 | contig 15839 bp, 14 predicted proteins | sample YL17G05_0_MG_FD_204542 | JGI IMG/M metagenome (GOLD analysis project Ga0315276, IMG submission 204542) | Sediment microbial communities from Yellowstone Lake, YNP, Wyoming, USA - YL17G05_0 | ecosystem: Environmental > Aquatic > Freshwater > Lake > Sediment | place: USA: Wyoming | collected... | reverse complement strand
GTAACGCAAAGATTTGCGGGTCTCCCGCCCGGCTGGTGGTACAGCGTCCGCAGCAACCGGCCTTGTGATGCAAGCTCGCAGCTTTCGATACTCCAGGGCTTGACTGCGGCGGGCGGGGGGCCTATCTACCTCGCAAGCTCGAAGCTTCAGGGGCCGTCGGCCTCCCCGCATGCAGATGAAGATACAAGGGGCCGGCTTTGTGCCGGCCTGTCTTCAGTGGAGCGCGCCGCTTGGGCGTTGCCGGGCCTGGGTAATATAAGTCGGGAAGTCAGTTTGGGAGGCTGAAATGCAGCAAGCGATCCGCCGTGCGGCTGGCTGCCGCCTGTGGCGCTGCATCCTGATCTTGGCAGCAAGCATTGCTCTGCTTGCGGTGGCCGCGTGCGGCAACCCCGAGATACCGCCCGAGTCCAACTGGCAACCGCCGCCGCCGCCCGATCTGACGCCCGGCACCGTTCCCGAGCCGCAGCCGGTGACCACGCCGTACCCGGCGTATGTGCCCAGCACCGGCTGGCTGAATGACGCCGGCGACCAGTTCCACAGCCACCGTTCGATCGTGGCGGGACCGGGCGCGGCCGACGCGAGCTGGCAGTTCACCGCTGAGGGTGAGAGCTACAGCCCGCCGGTAATGGCCCCGGACGGCACGACGTACGTCACCGCCGGCAGCACGCTGCTCGCGTTCACCACCGACGGCGAGATCAAATGGCGCGGGCAGCTTGCGGCGCAGTCCTGGTCGCGCGCCGCGGTGGGCGCCGACGGGCGCGTCTACATCGGCGACCGCGCCGGAGTGCTGCACGCGTTCAGCTCCAGCGGTGAGCTGCTGTGGCAACATCAGCTGACAATGGGCACCGGCTCCGAGGGCATCATCGACACTCCGCCGGCGATCGCCCCGGACGGCACGATCTACGTAGTGCAGACCGGCGGCATGCTGCATGCGCTGACGCCCGAAGGCGCTGAGCTATGGGGCTGCGGCGCGGGTTTCTACTCCGTGCTGGGAGTGCGCGCGCTATCCGACGGCAGCGTGCTGGTCGCCGAGGAGGTATATAGCGACGTCGATCCCGCGCAGCTGAAGTCAATCCGCGACGGCGCGAAGCAGTGGAGCTATGCCTCCCCGACGCGCATCGACTCGCTGCCGGTCGAAGGCCCCGGCGGCAGCCTGTACTTCTTCGTTGTGATGGACGGCGACTCGGCGCTGTGCGTGATGAGCAAGGACGGACAAGTGCTCGCCACGCAGCCGGCGAAGCTGCGACTGCACGGGCTGGAGCCCTACTCCATCGGCCAGGACGGCACGCTGTACGCCGTGGACGGCGCGGATGACGTGGTGGCCTTCGCCGCCAGCGGCAAACTGCTGTGGACGCGCAAGTACTACGACATGAACTTCACCTCCGCGGTGACGGTCGGCCCGGACGGGAACCTGTACGCGGTGGGCTATGGCAACGGCAGCGGCAACGTGCTGACCTGCATCACGCCACAAGGCGACCAGCGTTTCGTGCAGTTAGCGCAGTTCGGCGATCGCGATCCGCAGGTAGCGGCCGATGGCCGCATCGTCGTCTGCAGCGCGAACTACGTCTATGGCTTCGACCAACATGGAACACGCACCTGGACGCACCAGCTTGGCAACGGCTTCCTGGAGAACGCGGTTGTCGACGCCGCAGGGAATATCTATTGCAGCGAGGGGAATGTGGTGCATGCGCTGAGCGCTGCCGGCAAGGAGCGCTGGCGCAAGGAGTTCCTGCCGCTGCAGGCCCTCGACCTGGTGCTGGCGGCTGACGGGACGCTGTACGTACTGGCGTTCAGTACGCTGTACGCGTACGCTGCCAGCGGCGAATTGCGCTGGTCAACGACGGCCGGCGGTCTGAGCAACTGGTTTGAGCTGCAGGTAGGCGCGGACGGGACGCTGCTCGTTACCGCCGCCTACGGCAGAATCGCCGCGCTGCACGCCGACGGCTCGCTGTGGTGGAAACATACCCCCGCCCACCTGCAGCATGCATCGCCGGCGATCGACCGCCAGGGCAACCTGTACTACCTGTCCGAGGAGTGGGACTACCCCGATCCCGACAGCTCGGGGAGCGCCACGTGGCTCAGCAGCTGGCTGACCAGCCTGGACCGCAGTGGCGCGCAGCGCTGGCAGGTAAGCCTTCCCAAACCGCTGGGCGGCGGCCTGCTCGTCACCGCGGATGACGGCGTGGTGATCACTGACGAGGACGGCAAGCTCAGCAAGTACGGCGGGGATGGTACGGTCGTCTGGCAGTGCGACCTAAGCCAGCAGGGCGCGTACAGCCTGGCAGAAAGCGCGGCAGGCGAGCTGCTGGTCACGCAGTCGCTCTACCGCGGCTGGAGCCCGCAGGCCAGCGACGATCACCAATCCCGCCTCTACACTCTAAGCGCAGACGGCGTGCTGCAATGGCAGCACGACTTCGGCGAGTTCGACGCCTATGCGCCGCTGGTGGATGCAGACGGGCGCAGCTACGTCACGACGGGCCGCGGTCAGGAGATTCTCGGCGGGGTGTACGCCTTCAACGCCGGCGGGACGCAGCTCTTTGCGCAACAGCTCGGATCAGGCTCGGCATTCGAGGCCGTTTTCGGCGCGCCACTACTGACGCCGGACGGCACGCTGCTGGTGCCCGGCGCCGACCGCCTGTACGCCTTCGGCGCCACGCCCTGAGACGCTGTGGCACGCATGCAACGGCTGGGCGTGCTACAATCAAGGCATCCTGGGTTGAGAAAGAAGGGATAGATGAGACTGGCATACCGTTTCGCTGCCAGCGCGGCTTGGCTGTCCCTGATGGCGGCTGTGCTGGCGATTGCGCCGCTGCGCACAAGCGCGCAGGACGCCGCGCCGCCCGCGGCGCCGGAAGCGGCCGCTGCGCCGCTCAAGCCCCCCGCTGTGTTCAAGGCCTCAGGCATGTTCAGCGGCGGCACTACGACGTCGGGGATGGTGCTCTCGGGCGTGCGCTTCGGCGGCGAAGACGACTACACGCGCATGGTGCTGGACTTCGAGCAGGAGAGCGCCAGCGGCCTGCTCGGCGAGGCCACGGCGCATCCGGTGTACACCATCGAATACTACGAGTATCCCTACCGCCTCGTGGCGCGCATGACCGGCGTGCGCTTTAGCGATGACGCCGCGGTGCAGACGAAGAATGCGCTGCCGTTCTCCGTGGTGACACGCGAGGATGGCACGATCAAGGAGCTGCAGATCTTCCTTGCCGGGCCAAGCGAGTTCAAGGTGATCGAGGTCGACGACCCGGCCAAGCTGGCCATCGACGTGCGCCCCCGCGATGTAGCGATACCTACCGTGTACGCCGTGCAGGTGGCAGGGCCGACGAGCGTCTCCGAGGCCTACGCGCTGGTCGAGCAGGGGCAGTTCCCGGCGGGCTTCGCCCCGATGGTACTGGTACTGGGCGGCGAGGTGGTCGTCGAGCAGGCGTTCACCGATCCCGAGCAGGCGGCGGGATATGACGCGGCGCTGCGCGAAATGGGGTATGCTTGTGTAATCAACGAGCGCCGGGGTGACGAGCTGCCCCAGGCGTGAGGCGACGTGTAGATGGCGGGTAGCTGGCAGCAGATTGTGATGAACCTGCACGAGGTGGGGCGCGCGCAGCCACTGCTACCGCTCGTTCTCTTCTCCCTCGGGATCGTCGCTATGGCCTGGGTGGTCAGGCGCACCGCGCTGCAACTCAGCCACGCCGGTAATCCCGAAGTGATGTGCCTGAGCGCGCGCAGCGTCAGGGCGCACGCGGACATCGTCGACATCGCGGCGCGGCAGTGGCTGGATAAGCAGGCCACGGCGATGAAGTTCAGCCGTGACGGCGGGACGCTGACTGCACTGCAGCTGAACTTCCTGGCGCACGTCTCGTCCCAGCAGCGCGCGCAAGGGGGCCAGCGATGAACAAGCCAGCGCCCAGGGCGGAATCTGGCAGCCGCAACGCCTACCGTCCCGGAAGGCCGGCGGCCGGCGAACGCACTGTGGCCGCGCTGCGCAAGGCGCGGGCGCTGGATGCTGTCAGCGCGGCAGAGCGCGGACAGCCGCGTCCGCTGACGCCCGCCCAGCAGGTGCTCTACCTCATCCTGGGCGTCGCCGGCATCATCACCGGCGGGCTGATGTTCCTGCTCTGCGCTGGCTTCCTGATCGCCAGCATCCTCATCGGCAGCGTGCTAAACGATATCGCCAAGCGTGACTTCAGCGCGCCAATCGAGCGTATCAACCACTACGAAGTGTTTTTCGACTCCATCGCCAAGACAGGCTACGCCGTCAACCGGGACAAGCCGAAGATCCTCGAAGGCGTGACCACCTACCTGTGGACCGTGCAGCCGCGCGGCACGGACGAACTGGTAGTCTTCGAGTGGCAGCACGACTTGAGCAACAACGATCAGCAGGTGGCGCTAGTACCCAAGACAAACGCCGCTGTCTACGCCGACGTCGAGCTTGGCTACCTCAAGCCGCAGGACGCCGCCAAGTACCCGTTTTACGAGCCCGACGACAAGCTGTGCCTGGCGATCGTGAACACCGACTTCAGCCTGTTCCAGACACCCGAGGGCACGTCGGGCTGGCTGGCGCTCGCCCCGCTGCCCGAAGGTCCGGTGCTGCCGCCCAAGATCACGCCCGAGGAGGCGAAGAAGCGCGCCTACGGCGGTTCAGGCGAGCCCGAGCCCGCTGTTGACGAACAGGGCCAGCCGGTGGAAGGCCAGCAGGACAGCACGGCGGTGGAGGTCAACACCGGCGGGGGCCAGTCGCCGGGCGAGGGCGGCGGCACTGAGCCACCAGTCGAGGTGGGCGGTGGCGGCAACGGCGACGGCGGTGCAGGCGGCGATACCCCGCCCAGCGATGGCGGGGATAGCGGCAATGGCGGCGGCGACGGGGGCGGTGACAGCGGCGGCGATCATGGCGATGCACCAGGCGGCGCCGAGTAGCCCTGCCGATCCGCCGCGCGGCGTCTCAATGCGCAGCACAAGCTGAATGAGTTAACGCTCAGCCCAGTCCGGGCCTGGGCTGCAGTGCTGCCTGGCGCTTGGCGCAATCTCACCTAAACTGATAAATCCATACTTGCGTTCATCCGGATTTACGAATATAATCACCGGCGCCTGCTCCTTTTCGGGCGGGTTATTCATCGGAGGTATTACAAATGGCCTATACGCTTGAATCCTTCATGGAGCGGATTGTCGCGAAAAATCCCGCCGAGCCTGAGTTTCATCAGGCAGTGAGCGAGGTTGCAGCGTCAGTAATTCCGATCCTGCCACGTCACCCGGAATTCGTCAAGGAAAAGGTCCTCGAGCGGGTTTGCGAACCCGAGCGCGTGATCATGTTCCGCGTCCCCTGGGTGGATGACAAGGGCGAGGTGCAGGTGAACCGCGGTTTCCGCATCGAGATGAACAGCGCCATCGGCCCCTACAAGGGCGGCCTGCGCTTCCATCCGTCGGTCTACCTCGGCATCCTGAAGTTCCTGGCCTTCGAGCAGGTCTTCAAGAATGCGCTGACCACCGTGCCGATTGGCGCGGGCAAGGGCGGCGCGGACTTCGACCCCAAGGGCAAGAGCGACCTTGAGGTGATGCGTTTCTGCCAGGCCTTCATGGCCGAGCTGTTCCGCCATATCGGCGCCCGCACCGACGTGCCGGCTGGCGACATCGGCGTGGGCGGGCGTGAGATCGGTTTCATGTTCGGCATGTACAAGAAGCTGCGCAACGAGTTTGTTGGCGTGCTGACCGGCAAGGGCCTGAACTGGGGCGGCAGCCTGATCCGTCCCGAGGCCACCGGCTACGGCGCGGTGTACTTCGCCGAGGAAATGCTCAAGACCCGCAAGGAGAGCCTGAAGGGCAAGACCTGCCTGGTCAGCGCCTCCGGCAACGTGGCGCAGTACACGGTGGAGAAGATCAACCAGCTCGGCGGCAAGGCCATCACGCTGTCCGACTCCAACGGCTTCATCGTTGACCGCGACGGCGTCGACGCCGAGAAGCTGGCGTTCGTGATGGAGCTGAAGAACGTCAAGCGCGGCCGGATCAAGGATTACGCCGACAAGTACAAGTGCGAGTACCACGAAGGTACCGGCGTGTGGCACGTCACCGGCGCGCAGTGCGCCTTCCCCTCGGCGACGCAGAACGAAGTGCTCAAGGCCGACGCCGAGGCGCTGGTGAAGAACGGCGTCTACGTGGTCAGCGAGGGCGCGAACATGCCGTCCGAACCCGCCGCGGTGGACGTGTTCATCGAAAAGAAGATCCTCTACGGCCCGGGCAAGGCGGCCAACGCCGGCGGCGTGGCCACCAGCGGCCTGGAAATGAGCCAGAACGCGGGCCACACGCAGTGGACGCGCGAGGAAGTGGACACCAAGCTGCACAACATCATGATCGCCATCCACAAGAACTGCTTCGAAACGGCCAACAAGTACGGCACGCCGGGCAACTATGTGAACGGCGCGAACATCGCGGGCTTCCTGAAGATCGCTTACGCGATGCTCGACCAGGGCGTCGTCTAGCTGCCAAGGCACGGCAGCCCATTGCCGTCAGTAGTGAGTATCACAGGGCCGGAGCCGTCTCCGGCCCTGTGCTTAGCCTTGAATCAAGCCGAGGCAGCTCACCCAGCTAGCGTCTCGCCACCTGCCTGCACCACAGCACCGCGCAATCTGGATAATCTAACCAGAGCCGCATTGTGCGGTGCATCTTCTCAATGAGGTGGTGATATGCCCAAAGTTATTGGCTACTTCGAAGGGACAAATCCCGAATGGCTAACGGCACTGGTGGCCATGGGCCACAGCACGCTGCCCGTATCCAACGGCTATGACGGCCACGGCAAGAACGTGCGGCAGTATGACGCCAGCAACAAGGATGACGTGGTAATTGGCTACCTGCACAAGGTGATTTCTCCTCCGGCGTGGGAGGCCACGACGGCTGACATCTTGCACAGCATCGTGACTTACGAAATCCCGTGCCTGCTGGCGGTGCCGGAAGCGCATCAGGCTCAGGCCAAGGCGCTGCTGGGCAAGGTGCCTGATTCTGTGCTGCTCGTCGACCCGGCGCGGATGATGGACGAGCTGCGCCGGCTGCTGTAGCAATTCAGCGGTTGCCTGCTGCATTCCGGACAGCGTGAACATCGCAGGCTTCCTGATGATCGCCTACGCGATGCTCGACCAAGGCATCATCTAAGAAGCCGAATTGCGCTTGGCTGGTGCGAGCTGCAGATGGGCCGCGGCAGCGCGGTCGTGCAACTGGCTATCGGGCGCGGCTACTTATGTGCGGGTAAATTGAGAACGGGCTGATGCCTGATCCCTTGTGTCAAGTGTCTGCGCTATGCCGACTAGTGCATTTCTGCTTGAATAATCCTCTGCGATCTGTTATGTTTTACTCGTAGTCTAGTTTGGTTCCTGATGCGCCGAATCGAGGCGGTCAGGGTGGTCAAGTGTGGCTTGCTGTCGACCTGCGGGCAACGGTAATCAGCCCGACTCCAGACCTGCGCTGCTGCTAGCGCCAGCTTAGGCTCAGGTTCGCAGGAACATTGTCGGAGGGGCACGCGCTATAAACGTTGCGCACGTGAAGCTGCCCGCAAAATGAAGCGGCGGTAGTGGGGAGATGAGGAAGGCTGAGCTACGCGTACGGGGATAGGTGGCTCGCCGGGCATTTGGCTGCTCACACAGCTGGACAGAGATCCCCCTTAAAAAACGAGGAGGCTCAATATGTTTCGTGTTCGTTTGATATTTGCTTTGCTTCTGCTATTCGCGCTCGCTGCCTGCGGCGGGTCTGCCGGGCCCAGCCCGGGCAAGGAGGTGTCAAAGGTCAAGCCTATGCCGATCAACGCTAAGGCTTACGGCAAGAGCTATGGCGAGTGGACAGAAGCCTTCTCCGAGCGGGTTTACAGCATCCCGTGGTCTGAGCACCCGATGAACGGGGGCTCATGGGAGACTTGGCAAAGCGGCAAAGTGTGGTTCCTCTCCGGAGGTCCAGGCGGTTATGCTGAGGAATACGATGTCACGATCCCGCCGGGCAAGGCGCTCTGTGTCAACCTGCTCAACATTTCTCCAGACAATGTCGGAGTCGATCCGCCGATGACGATAGAACAGCTGTGGGATATGGCGGATTACTGGCTGGACTCCGTCACTGACATGAGCGCCAATCTGGACGGATATAGTTTGGCAGATGACTTGTTTGCCTACCGCTCCTATTCACCGGGTGCCTTTTCGATCGAGGTGCCTGAAAACGACAACATCTACCAGGTATGGGGCCTGCAAGTACCCAGCGATTACTGGCCGTCTACAACGATCACTCCGATGGTGGCTGGCAGCTACGCCTTGATCCTGCCTCCACTTTCAGCCGGGGTGCACGTACTGAGCTTCACGCTGGAGACCGACTTCGGCTGGTGGCTCGATGTGACTTTCAATCTAACTGTCCAACACTAGCCGGATCGGTTGGCGATTGGGCTAACAGTGCACCGGAAGCCGGCTGGCACCGCATTCGGCTTCCATTACTTCGAGGAAAAACAGTTGGAGGCTTAGTATGTTGCGCTTTCGTTTAGTATTAATGTTGCTGCTGCTATTCGCGCTCGCTGCCTGCGGCGGATCCAGCGGGCTGAGCCCGGACAAGGAGGTATCAAAGGTCAAGCCAATGCCGATCAATTCCAAGCCTTACGGAAAGACCTATGGGGAATGGTCGGTCTTGTGGTGGCAGTGGCTATTCAGCGTGCCAGCTTCAAAATGCCCATTGCTGGACCAGACCGGCGAATTCGCGACCGAAGGGCAGAGCGGAAAAGTGTGGTTTCTTTGCGGCAGCTTCGGCAACGAGGAGCCTTGGCACCGCACGGTCACCATCCCTCCCGGCACGGCGCTGTTCATCGACCTGGCCAGCGGCGAGGCGGATAACGTAGGGCCCCGCGACCTGACTCCTGAACAGCTGCTGGCCGAGGCCAAAGCGTATGTGGACGCGGTGAATGTGCTGTACGCCACGCTGGACGGCGAACCGCTCTCAGATAACTTGTACCAGTACCGCTCACAAGCTCCCGGCCCGTTCAGCCTGACCGTACCTGATAAGACTGATAACATCTGGCACTTCTTCGGCTTTGACGTCGTAGGCAGCGCCTGGAGTGAGTACACCATTTTCCCCTGCATGGCGGACGGCTACAAGCTGTTCCTGCCGCCTTTGTCGGCAGGTCAGCATGAGCTGCACATCAAGGCCGGGATCGAAGGATACACGGGAGAGGTGATCTACCACATTACCGTGGGGAAGTAGTACATAGCGCTTTGCATGATGCTCTGATGGTGCAAGCCGCGCGGTAGCTGCGCGTTGCGAGCGAATGGCAAACTCAACGCTCGAAATGAAGCGGTGACGAACCGGGCGGGGTCCACGACCCCGCCCATTTGCCATGCCGCGGCTGTACGCTGAGTTATGCTGCCGCCTGGACTGTACAATACTATTTGACCAAAGGTGGCGCTGGGCGCGTCTAGGATGGTGGCGCGCGCAGTGCACTCCTTATAATGGCATGGCGCGCCTGGCTTAGGCGCACGAGTGCGCGCTGTCTCGCGAGTGTGGGTGGGCGCGGCGGAGGCCGCGGAGCGACGAGTTGAGCATGCAGGCGGATTTCCTCGAAGACTTCGAGGTGCTCACGGTGGAGACGCCGGAGAACCTCGAGCTGCGGCTGCCGTTGGCCGGTTTCGGCCCGCGCCTGCTCGCCCAGATCGTCGACAACCTGATCCTCGCCGTAGTGACCCTCGTCTTCATCATGGCGGCCGTCGCCAGCGCGACGGTGACCATCCCTGATGCCGGCGGCGAGGATGCGATGCTCGTGCCCATGCTGATCATCATCCTGCTGCTGGTGTTCATCACCGCGGGCTACTACGTGCTGTTCGAGCAGCTGTGGAATGGCCAGACGCCGGGCAAGCGGCTGTGCGGCATCCGCGTGGTGCGCCGCGGCGGCCTGCCGCTGACGTTCCGCGAAGTGCTGATCCGCAACCTGGTGCGCATGGTGGACAACCTGCCAACCTACGGCTTCGTCGGCATCGTCAGCTTCTTCGCCAGCCGCAACCAGCAGCGGCTGGGCGATCTGGCGGCGGACACCGTGGTGATCCGCGAGTTCACCTCGCGCGTGCCCTTTTCCTGGCTCGCCGCGTCGGGGGACGGCGCGCTGGGCGGCTCGGCGGGGATGCTCTCGCCGCGCATGACCTACGTCGTGCACAACTATCTGATGCGCGCGCCCATCCTGCCCCCCGCTGTCAGGCTGGAGCTGACGGAGCGGATGATCAAGGCGCTGGGCTACGACTCCACGGGCCTGAACCTGCAGGAGCGCGACGACTATCTGGCCAGCATTCTGCGTATGCATCTGGCCGCACAACGATGATCACATACCTTGCCACAGCTGCCCTGCTCAGCCTGCCGGCCTGGCTGCAGCTGCCGCTGGAGCAGCCCAACCTGCACGACGCGCCGTATTTGGAGCAGCGCGAGTTCAGCTCGCCGATCACCGGCGAGCGCTTCGTCGCCGACGTGCTGAAGCAGGCCGTGCCCGCGGCGAGCTATGACTACGACCGCTGCCCGCATCCGGCTCTCAACACGCTGGCATATACGCTGGTGATCGATCCGGCCACCGGCTACGTCGCCGATCCCGCCAGCTTCGAGCAGCCGGTGGAGTGGGACAGCGACGACATGAGCTCGATCCTCGGCGAACCGCGCTTCGAGCGCAACTACCCCGAGGGGCTGCCCTGGGCGAATGCCTACCCGTGGGAGAAGTTCGAGAACGCAGCCAAGTTGGCGGAGGCCGCCAAGCGCTCGTCAATGGACGTGGCCAACTTCTGGTTGCTGGCTGCTTGGTCGGTGCGCCTCGACGTGATCTCCGGGCACAACGAGTTCGACACGGAAGTTGCGTCCATCTTCAGCCGCCTGCCGCGCCGCGGCCCGGACCCCAAGCAGCTCAATACGCTGTACGAGCTGCAGCTGGCGGCGTACTGGGAGGAGCTGCGCACGGGCGGGCAGCTGCCGGATCTCAGCGACGCCGACTTCTCGCTGGCGCTGGCCTGGCTGTACCGCAGCCGCGGCGAGCTGCTGGCAGCGCAGAGCTGGCTCAACCGCGCGACGCTGGGCGAAGGCGAGCTTGCTGCCGACGGCACGCTTTATCAATACCTGATGACGTCCATCGAGCTGGAGCGCTACTACCTGGGGATCACCAGGGACTGGCTGCTGCGCGCCTACAACGCCGCGGAGCTGCCGGCGGCCCAGGAGGCGGGGAGCGAGTACATGCTCGGCGAGATCTACCGCCGGCTGGGCGACTTCGCCGCGGCCAAGCACTGGTACGGCCAGGCGAGTGCCAACAACCTCGGGGCGTTGAGCAGCGACATGATCAGCCACCAGCTGGCGCTCGTGGAAAGCGGGCGCGGCTATTAGGAGGGAACGATGAGATTCAGCGCATCACACCTGGTGCTCATGCTCACGGCGCTGGCGGTGCTGGCGGCCGCGCCGGCGCAGGCGATCTCCGAGAAGAACCGCGTCGCACTGGCCAAGCACTTCGCCGAGCTGGGCCCGGTGAAGCATGAGCTGTACGCGCCGCTTGGCGGGCCGGAGGTCGGCGCGGCGGTGATCGAGGGCACCAGCCCGCGCATGGAAGTAGTGCTGGTGAATGGCAAGGAATTCAAAACGCTGCTCACGCTGGGCGTGCCCGCGGTCACCGAGCAATCGCCATTCACCTTCCTGCTCACCGGCATGCACCTGCTGACCTACCCGACGGTGGACTGGACCGACAGCGCCGGTCCAGTGCACCACCGCGGCGACCTGGCGATCTATGACCTTTCCGCCAAGGACCAGCCCAAGAAGCTGTTCGAGCTGCAGGACGTGCTGGACCTGACCTTCGCCGCCGCGGGTTCGCTGACGCCCGAGGGCCTGCTGTGGCAGCCCAGCCGGCACTTCCTCAACACCGGCGAGATCCTGCCGGTGAAGAACAACTACTTCCGCCTGGCGCTCAACCAGGAGACGGGCGAGTACCAGCTGTACATGCACCTCACGGCGCTGCCTGACGCGGCGACGGTGGACTCGGCGAACATCAACAACCGCGCGCTGCTGTACTACAACGAGGGGCGGCTGTTCGAGGCCTCGCGGCTGCTGGAGCAGGCGGCGCAGCTGGCGGAGAGCAACCAGAGCGTCGTGCTGCGCAACCAGGCACTGATCAACAGCGAGCTGGACGACCTCGACGCGCAGGGCAACCTGCTGCCTGACAAACCGTTCGACGAGGGGCTGGCTTACTACTGGGAGGGCGACTACGGCGCCTGCCTGCGGGTGATGGAGAACCGCCAGAACTTCAGTGACACGCAGCTGGCGATGCTCGGGCTGGCGCTGGCGCAGGTCAAGCGCTGGCCGGAGGTTGACCGCACGACCGTCGAGCTGGAGCGCCGCAAGGTGCCGTTCCTCGCCGACTACCTCTCCGAGCTGGTGAAGATCGCGCGCTTCGAGCGTTTCGACGAGATCGCCAATGTCTACCTGCTGGCGCTGCAGGTGACCGATAAGGATTGCCCCGGCTACGCTGCCAATCTGGCAGCGATGTACGTGCTCAGCGGTGACACCGCGCGCGCCGAGCAGCTGCTGGAGGACTACCTGTCGAAGCATGCCGCAAGTGAGCGCAACCTCAGCGAACCGCGGCTCACGCTGTTCACGCTGTACCACCAGCGCGCCAACCAGGCGGGCTGCGAGCAGCTGCTCAAGGACGCGCAGGCCGGCATGCAGTCCGACCTCAACGGGCTGGTGCAGCTGCTGGACTTCGTCGACTACAGCGCGGCGATGACCGACGTGCCGCTGGCGCCGTCCGACCGCATCAAGGCGCCGAAGAAGCCGCTGGAAGGTTTCGGCCAGCCGGAGCAGCCCCCGATCGATCCCGAGGAAGGCGTGCACGAACTGGGGCCAGGCGAAGGCGACCAGTAAAATAGCTGCATGGCACAGCTTCTCGATGGCAAGGCGACCGCCGCGAGCATCCGCGCGCGCCTGAAAACGGAGATCGATGCGCTCACCGCCGCCGGCCACCCCGCGCCGCACAGCGTGTTCATCCAGGTCGGCGAGAACCCGGCGTCGACGACCTACGTGAACACCAAGCACAAGATGGCCAAACAGCTGGGCATGATCTCGTCCATCGAGCGCTATCCCGCGGAGATGACGCAGGAAGCGCTGCTGGCGCGGATCAGCGAGCTCAACGCCGATCCCACGGTGCACTCGATCCTCACGCAGCTGCCGCTGCCTCCGCAGATCGACGAGAAGCTGGTGGTGCAGACGATCAGCCCGCGCAAGGACGTGGACTGTTTCCACCCCGAGAGCGTCGGGCGCATGGTGCTCGGCCTGCCGGGGCCCAAGCCCGCCACGCCGCAGGGCGTGCTGATGCTGCTCGACGCCTACGGCATCGACGTCAAGGGGATGAACGCCGTCGTGGTCGGCCGCAGCAACCTGGTGGGCAAGCCGCTGGGGCTGATGCTGCTTCAGCGCCACGCCACCGTGACCTGGTGCCACACGCGGACGCGCGACCTGGCCGCCGAGTGCCGCCGCGCCGACCTGCTGATCGCCGCCGGCGGGCGCGCGCGGCTGATCACCGGCGAGATGGTCAAGCCGGGCGTAATCGTCGTCGACGTGGGCACGAATTACGTGCCGGAGGAAAATGATGGTGGGACGGGACTCCGTGCCCATCATCCGTCAGCGACCGGCACAGAGTCCGGTCCCACTGAAGAAACACCGAAGCTGAAGCTGGTCGGCGACGTGGCCTTCGAGGAGGTCGAGCCGCTGGCGTCGTACATCAGTCCGGTGCCCGGCGGCGTCGGCCCGATGACCATCGCCAGCGTGCTGTACAACTCGCTGGCGCTGTATAAGCTGTGCAGTCCTATGTAAGTGTTGGCGGCAGCTCATGGAGAAATTCAAATTCATCTATTACATCGTTTTTCTAGCGGCAACCACCATCGCGATTCTCGCGATGTTGTCGCACAAGCGCTATGTCGGCCGGCAGTTCGCGAATGTCCTACGAGAATTGCTCCAGTCTGGGCAAGCCTCTTTTTTCGATGAGCATTTGCTGGAGTCGTTGCCAGAACCTGCGCAGCGCTATCTTACACATGTGCTTACGCCGGGCGTGCGCCTGGCTCCCGCAGTAAAGCTCCGTGTGCGTGGTCGCAGACCATTCGGCATTAATGACTTAGTGAGTGGATTTCACGGCAACTTGTTGTTAATCCCCGGCTCTGGCTATGAGCTATCAGCCAAACTCGAAGGCTTCCAAGGATTAGCTAGCCGGGAATATGATTACTTTGTTAATTGCACGGGCGAGAGTCGCCTCTATACATGGGGGTACCTGATCAACCCTCCAGTCCGGACAGACTTCTCAACATTGCGTAAGCGTGGGCTGCTGGCAGGTGACATGCTGTTTGTCCCTGCTTCCTTTCTGCTCGACCAGACGATCCGCTTTGAAGAGCGATCGAGAGACATATTCGCAGTGAAAGGCGATATGTGCCAGGTCGCGTATTGCTTCATCATTCAGGTTGACCCATCCGGCGCACCAATCCAACTGCGCATGCAGCGTTGGGATACAGTTTCCTGTACTTGGATAGATCAGGAATCCGGCATTGATGTAGAAGGCGAACTGCTGGTTGATGGGATTCGCATCCCCCGACGTGCCTACTATGGCTGGTTCCTTGGTAATAAGCGGATGCGAGGCGTGGATATGGAAATTGAGATTCTCCGCGCGAAGTGGCTCTAAGCCGCGTAGTGCAGTGCTGGAGCTGAACAGCTTTCACAAGCCATCAATCGCATGGCTCGTCCATCCGCTATCATTGCCGCATGCCACAAGACGATCCCGCCCGCATGTTGCGCGCCGACGACTGGCCGGAGTTCCGCACCATGCAGTCTGACCAGCAGAAGCGCGTGCTCTCGCCGGCGCTGGAGGAGCCTGTGCCGTTGGGCGCGCCGCTGATCGAGCTTCCCGCGCCCGCGAGCTTCAGCGCCGGCAACATGAGCCTGCGCGAGGCCATCGCGCAGCGCCAAACGCGCCGCAAGTTCGCCGAGACGCCGCTGAGCCTTCAGGAGCTGGCATTCATGTGCTGGGCGACGCAGGGCGTGCGCCAGGTCGCCCCCAGCGGCGCGGCGCTGCTGCGCACCGTGCCCTCAGGCGGCGCGCGCCATCCCTTCGAGACGTATCTCATCGTGCACCGCGTGGAGGGCCTTCAGCCCGGGCTGTACCGCTACCTGTCTATCTCGCACCAGCTCTGCCAGCTCACCGCAGGCGACCAGCGCGGGCAGGCGGTGGCGGCCTGCGGCGGGCAGCGCATGGCCGGCGAGTGCGCCGTGGTGTTCTGCTGGGTCGCCGTGCCCTACCGCGTGCAGTGGCGCTACCCGCTGGTGTGGCCCAAGCTGGTGCTGATCGACGCCGGCCATATCTGCGAGAACCTCTACCTCGCCGCCGAGGCGTGCGGCTGCGGCTGCTGCGCCATCGCCGCCTACAGCCAGAGCGCGATGGACACAGCGCTGGGCGTGGACGGCGAGAAGCAGTACAGCGTCTACGCCGCCGTGGTGGGCAAGCAGCTGGCCTGACCGGCGCGTTACAATGTGCCGTGCCGCGCCGCCGCGCTACGGGAGGTGGGCACGGAGGGTAGCATGCACCTTCACCTCGGACTCGGCCACGCCGCGCGTCCCCTTTGGCTGCGCTGCGCTCTCCTTGTCATTGCGGCTGTCACGCTGGCCGGCTGCGCATCGCAGGCCAGCTGCGCCGAGCAGGCCACGGGCACGGCTATTGCCTCAAAAAGCACGCCGCCGACGCTTGCGGGCTGGCCAATGGCCTTGCCCACCGATCCGCCATCGGGCACTCCACGCGGCGCATCGATGAACGGCATCGCGCATTTCAACGGCAGTGAGTATCTCAGCACTGG
>Ga0315276_10002829_pt1 | contig 15840 bp, 14 predicted proteins | sample YL17G05_0_MG_FD_204542 | JGI IMG/M metagenome (GOLD analysis project Ga0315276, IMG submission 204542) | Sediment microbial communities from Yellowstone Lake, YNP, Wyoming, USA - YL17G05_0 | ecosystem: Environmental > Aquatic > Freshwater > Lake > Sediment | place: USA: Wyoming | collected... | reverse complement strand
CGTGGAGCGCGTGGATGCCGGCCGCAGTTTCGCGCTCGTCGTCGATTTCGTCGCCGATGGGTGCGATGAAGGTGTCGATCACGCCGAGCAGCGTGCGCCGCCATTCGGCCGGCGTCCTCGGCTGGGCGAGCTCGTCGTGCAGGCGCTCGAGCTGGCGGACGAATTCGCGGAAGCTGCCCAGCGCCAATGCCGCGGAGCCTTCCGCATTGCCGGCCGGCAGGCGGCCGTTCAGCGGCATGGTCACGGACGCCGGCAGCGCGTAGCCGAGGAACAGGCGGTCGAGGCCGTCGCTGAAGCTGTGACGGCCGACGGCCGGCAGGTCGAGTTCGCTGCGATGGTGCCCATCGATGCCCCAGCGGATGCCGGAATCGCGGATCCACCCATGGATCGCCTCGATTTCCGCGCTGCCGATGCCGAACCGGCGCGCGATGATCGGTTGCTGCAGCAACTCGAACACGGCGCTCGCCTGGAACCGCGAGGCGGCGACGGCGAGGACGGCCGAGAGCGCCTGCGCGCACGGGTTGCGCACGCTGGCCGGCCGGCCGGTGATCGCGTACGGAATCGCGCGCGCTTTCGGCGCGTTGCCGAACACCGCGTCGATCAGCGGGGCCCCCGCCTCGAGGTCCGGCATCACGACCACGATGTCGGACGGCCGCGGCGGATCGGGGCCTGCGAACAGCGCCAGCAGCTGGTCCTGCAGCACCTCGAGCTCGCGCGTGAGCGAATGGCACACGTGGACTTCGATGCTGCGGTCGTCCGCTGCGAGAGCGACGCCGCCGCGCGCCAGGTCGGTCAGGTCGAGGATCGCGTTCTGGAGGCGCGCGAGGAGGTTTGCGCCTTCGCTCGGGGCAAACGCGGCGTCGTCGATCCCGGCCGCGGTGTCGTCCTGCAGCAGGAGGTCGATGTGCGCCTGCGTCTGCCTGCCCCACGCGGCCAGCAGCCGGTTGCCGACTTCGTGATGGTCGGCGCGGCTCTTCGCGGCCAGCCAGGAGAGGCGGCGCGGCTCGACGATTTCGAACCAGTACTCGCGACACGGGTTCAGTACATAGAGCCGGAGATCGATCCACTGGGCGAGGCGCCGCAGGATATCGAGGTAGAGCGGCGGCGTGGTCGGCAGGCAAAAGACGTGTGCCGCGGCGGGCAGTCCGGCGCGCGCCGTGGCGTCAGGCCCCAGTTCCTTCATCGCCTCGAAGAAGGCGACCGACGGGTGGCGGCTGTCGGTGCCGAGGTCGCGGGCGATGCGCCGCCACAGCGCGCCCTGCCAGCGCTCGTCCTGCGTCCCCGTGGCATCGAGGTCCCTGATCCGGGCCGGCTTCCCGGCGAGCCACGACGCGAGCCAGTCGGGACGGTACGTCAGGTATTGCTCCAGCAACGATGCAGTTCGCACGGCGAGTTCATAGCGCATCACGGCGTCCGCCTCGCGCAGGTAACGCGCAAGCGGTGGGTGCAGGGCGACGAAGGATGTGTCGCTGAAGATCCCGAGCACGCGCCACGTCAGCACCGGGGCGGTGAACGGCGAAGCCTCCGCTACGGCGACCACGTGCCCGATCTGCCGCCACAGCCATTGCGCGAGGAACGAGAACCTGACGTTCGAGCAGATCCCGAACCGATCGGCCGCGCCAAGCTCGATCCGGCGCCGGATCGCCGCGCTCGGCACGATGATTTCCTCGCGCACGAACGGCGATTCGGGCGGTGCGGCCATCGCGTCGAGCAGGGCGTCCTGCAGGTGCTCGAAGCGGTTGGAGAATCTGATCTGCAGCATGCGGGAGGGTTCGCGCGGGCGGTCGAAGGGTCTATATCATAGAGGCCGACGGGTGTCGTCGACCGCGAGGTTGATCAAGGAATGGACCGGCTCGAACGCTTTTACGTCATCGACCAGCTGTTGCACGAGCACGGGGTGGTGCCGCGGGCGACGATTCTGGAAAGGCTGGAGATCTCGCTTGCCACGTTCAAGCGGGATCTCGAGTACATGCGCGACCGCTTCAATGCGCCGGTGGTCTGGGACCGGGAGCGCGGAGGATACCGTTACGATCGGGCGGCGAGGGCGGGCCGGAAATTCGAGCTGCCCGGCCTGTGGTTCAGCGAGCGCGAGGCGTTCGCGCTGGCGACGATGCGGCACCTGCTCGCGGCGCTCGACCCGGGCGGCCTGATCGGGCCGCAGCTCGCGCCGCTGCAGGCGCGGCTCGATGCGATCCTCGGTCTGGGCGACGTCTCCGCGGCCGAGATCCAGAAACGCATCCGGATCATTCCCAGTGCCGCGCGCGAGATGGCGCTGGACCATTTCTCCACCGTCGGCGCGGCGGTGATCAAGCGTGTGCGCCTGCAGATCACCTACCACGCGCGGAGCACGGACGAGACGACCGAGCGCGAGATCTCGCCGCAGCGGCTCGTCCATTACCGCGACAACTGGTACCTCGATGGCTGGTGCCACCGGCGCCACGGCTTGCGGAGTTTTGCCGTCGACTCGATCAGGGCGGCAGTGACGCTGGACAAGCCCGCCCGCGACGTTGCGGAACGGACGCTCAATGCGTGGGTGGACGCAGGCTACGGCATCTTCTCCGGCGAGAGCGTCACCTGGGCCCGGCTGCGGTTCTCGGCCGCGCGGGCGCGCTGGGTGGCCACCGAGGCGTGGCACCCGCAGCAGCGGAGCAGCATCGACGGTGAGGGACGCTGCGTCCTCGAGTTGCCCTACGCCGACGATCGGGAACTGGTGCAGGACATTCTGCGCCACGGCGGGGAGGTCGAGGTGCTCGACCCGCCCGAATTGCGGCGCAAGGTCCGGCTGGAACACCAGCGCGCGGCGCGCCTCAATCGCTGACGCGGGTTGACGCCGCGAGGAGGGGCGCAGCCTCATTGCGCGGTGGTTGTCACTGGTTCAATGCAGCCGGGCCGGCCGCTTCCCGCAGGCGGTGACGGTCAGGTCGTGCCTCGCCGCATGGCTGGCGAAGATGCCGAGGTGGGGCGCCGCGGTGACGTAACCCGCGGCGCAGAGGAGATCCCGGAGGTGGTTGCCGACGGCCTTGGGGAAGGCCAGCAGCTCGCCGCGGCCGCCTCTCGCCTGGTCGCCGTACGCGAGCAGCAGCTTGCCCACGCGGTTCGGGAGGGCGGGGGTTGGCGGGTGCGACGCAGCCGGTGCGACCGGTTCGGGGGAGGCATCTGTCGAAGGCGTATCCATGGTTCCCGATCATACGGAACCAGGTGGCTCATGGCGTGAGCTTGGATGCCCGCCGGCGCGCCATTTCCAGCCGGCCGGGCAAGTTCTCGCCGGGGCTGCGGCCCGTGCTTCGCGCAGATCGGGTCGGCTGCCGGTTCAGCCCGCTTCAGGTTCGACGCTCGAATGCCAGCCGCACGCCGAGGCCGATGAGGATGGCGCCGCTCGATCGATAGAGCCAGGTCAGCGCATTGGGGCGGGCGCGAAACCAGCCGGACAGCAGGCCGGCAAAGAACCCGACCGGCCCCTTGATGGCGAAGGTCAGTGCAGCGAAGAGCAACCCGAGCACGAACACCGCCAGCGTGGGGCGGGTTGCGCCCGGCAGCACGAACTGCGGCAGGAAGGCGAAGTAGAAGATGGCGATCTTCGGATTGGAGATGTTGGACAAAGCCCCATCGACGAACAGCCGGGGCAGGGAGCGTCTGGCCGAATCCTGCACGACCATCACGGCGTTCCTGGTGCGCACCAGGCCAATGCCCAGGTAAACGAGGTAACCGGCGCCCACGAGCTTGAGGGCGAAGAACAGCCACTCCGACGTGCGCAGGATCGCACCCAGGCCCAGCGTCGCGAGGATCGTGTGCCCGACCAGGCCGACGCTCACGCCGCCGGCGGTGGCGATGCCGGCGGCCACGCCCTGGGTGATGGAGCGCGACATGACGAGGATCATGTCCTGCCCTGGCGTGATGATCAGGACCAGCGACGCCACGGTGAACAGCAACCACGAGACTTCGGGCATGGGGGGGCTCCATCAGAAGCTTGACATTCCATCAAGGCAGCGACCCGCAGGACCCCGCTCGGGCCGGGGGCCAGACGCCATTCAACGCGACCTCGTTCATCAGCTCTTGCTGTGTGCCACATCGATGCGCTGGCGCGTGCCCGCGGCGACGTCATAGATGTTGAAGCTGTCCATGGTGCGGCCGTAGAGGTGCAGGCTGACCGCCCGCGGCCGCTCCGGCGGCACGCCGGTGACGTGGATGTGGTCGGGATTGGGCACGAAACTGGTGACCGCACCGTGTCCCAACAGAATCACGCCGCCGCGCACCAGAGCGATGCCCTCGTTGGCGCCGCGGTCGGGCGAGAGACGGACGTAGCTGCGCTCCTCGAGGATGCCTTCCAGCACCCCGACCACGCCCCAGCTGCCATGGTCGTGCACCGGGGTCCATTGCCCCGGCAGCCAGACCAGCGTGTACAGCGAGAGGCTTTCGTCCGGCGCCTCGTAGACAAGGTTGCGCGCGTAATGGTTCGGGTCGCTCTGGTAGTGCTGCGGCTCGAGAAAGGCGTCTGCCTCGTCGATCAGTTCCAGCATCAGCGGCGCCAGGGCAAGCACGCAGTCGGCAGGTTCGGACAACGCGCGGCTGCGCTCGACGGCCTGCGACAGGAATTGTGCGAGCACGGGTGAGGTCATTTCCACTCGGTGTTGTGCAGGACGACCCGGTAGCCGTCATGATCCTCGAACGATCGGCCGCGGGCGTCCCGATACGGATTGAACGCCGCAACCTCCATGAATCCAGCGGCCGCGCCGATCACGTGCGCGACAACCCGCCCGTCGGCCGCCTGTTTGATGCCGAGATCGCGGTACTCGAAGAACGAGCGGAGGTCACGATCGCAAGTCGCGTCTCTGGCGTGGGTTACGGTGCAGCCGTGACCAGAAATGATCTTCTCCAGTTGAAACGGCAGGACGCCAGCGGTCGAACGCCGGGGTCCGACGGGTCAGAGCTCGGAGTTCACCCGCAGCGATTCGAGGCGAAACGCGAGAATCTGCTCGAGCTCGCCGAGTTGGCGTTGCAGATTCCGCCGCTCGCCCGCGTCCGCCGCCGCCGCGAGCGCTGTCCGCAGGCGCGCCCGCTCGTGAAACATCGCTATTTCATGAGGAACGACACCGGCGTCCTTGAGGATCTTCATCGGCATGCGCAGTGCCGCCGGCGTTGCCTCCCATCCGGGATCTGCGGCAAGGGGCTGGCCGTAGCCTTTCGCGCTGCCGAGCTCGCCGGAAGCGGCAGCTTCCTGCAGGTGGCGCGCTATTTCCTCGTCGAAGGTGCGCATTCGATGCCTCCGGATGCAATTGCCTGACTCGCCATCCTTGCGGCGCGCACCCTGCGGCGCGTCATCGGTAGCGGGCTGTCGGGCCGTCCGCGGGACTTCCCTGCGTGGTCGGCGGCAGGCGGAAGCCGATAAACTTACAGGCAGCGTGTCGCGGAGGCAAGCGCCGCCGTCGCAGCACCGCCGTCGCCGCGCCGCCCATGGCATCGGCACCGCGCGCGCGTTCAGCGTCAACGCCGAGGCCGGTCGCTTCGCGGGCCTGGCCATGGGGCGGCACGGAATTCTCGGGGCCGTGCTGATTCTGCTGCTGGTCCGGTAGCAGTCCGGCGCCGCGGCGGCCGTCCGCCGGCTATCCCTGCAGCGAAGCGATCGGGTAGGGGCCGCGCCCCCGTCCGCCTCGTCGGACAGCGGTCGTGCCCCGCGCCCGCCTCACCACACGGGCTGCTGCCGGCGTATCGTTTCCTTCACGGCGTCGGAGAGCGCGAAGCCGCTGCCGTGCGCCTGCGCCAGCTCACCGGCGCGCGCGACGAAGGCGTCCACCCCGATCCCGTAGATGAACTGCATGGCGCCGCCCGTCCAGGCGGGAAAGCCGATGCCGAAGATCGAGCCGACGTTGGCGTCGGCCACCGAGGTGAGCACGTTCTCGCTGAGACAGCGCGCCGTCTCCACCGCCTGGCGGTAGAGCAGCCGGTCCTTCATTTCGCCGATGTCCCAGGCCACGTCCGGCTTTTCGAACAGGGTCTTGAGCTGCGGCCAGAGCATCTTCCGGCCGCCGGCAGGGTAGTCGTAGAAGCCGCCGCCGGCGGCGCGCCCGGCGCGTTTGTGCTCCTTCACCATCCGTTCGATCAACAGCTCGCCCGGGCCTGGCGTGTGGATCCTGCCCTCGGCCGCGAGGTCGGCGCGCGTCTGCTCCAGCACGTGGACGGACAGAGACAGCGACGTCTCGTCGATCACCGCGAGCGGGCCCACCGGCATCCCGGCCTGGATGCCGGCGTTTTCGATGGCCGCGGCCGGGATGCCTTCGGCGAGCATCGCCGCGCCTTCCAGCACGAAGGTGCCGAACACGCGGCTCGTGAAAAAGCCGCGCGAGTCGTTGACGACGATGGGGATCTTGCCCAGCGCCTGCACGTAGTCGAATGCGCGGGCGACGGTTTCGTCGTCGGTCTCCCTGCCGCGGATGATCTCCACCAGCTTCATCTTGTCCACCGGGCTGAAGAAGTGGATGCCGATGAACTTCTGCGGGTTGGCGCTGGCGGCGGCCAGGCCGCTGATCGGCAGCGTGGAGGTGTTCGAGGCGAAGAAGCCGCCGGGGGCCAGCATCGGCTCGGCTTCGCGCGTCACCCCGGCCTTCAGGTCGCGGTTCTCGAACACCGCCTCGATGATGAGGTCGCAGCCGGCGAGGTCCTGCACCTTGTCGGTGGCGTGAATGCGGTCGAGCAGTGCGCGCTGGTCGTCGGCGGTGAGCTTGCCCTTGTCCACGCGGGGCTGCGTGATCTTCACGCTGTGCGCCTTGCCCGCGTCGGCCTTCTCCTGGCTCACGTCCTTCAGCACGGTGGCGATGCCCTTGCTGGCCTGCGCATAGGCGATGCCCGCGCCCATCATCCCCGCGCCCAGCAGGCCGACCTTGGCCGGCTTGAAGCGCGGCGCGTTGCCGGGCCGCGACTGGCCGCTCCTGATCGCATTGAGGTTGAAGAAGAAGGTGTTGATCATCGCCTTCGCATTGGTGCCGGTGGCGAGCTTCGTGATGTAGCGGCTTTCGATGCGCAGCGCCGTCTCGAAGTCCACCATCGCGCCTTCGACCATGCAGGCGAGGATCGCTTCGGGCGCCGGATACAGGCCGCGCGTCTGTTTCTTCAGCATCGCGGGGGCCACCGCCAGACCCATCGCGATTTTCGGGCTGGCCGGCGTGCCGCCGGGAATCCGGTAATCCTTCGCCTCCCACGGATGCGCCGCCGTCGGGTTGGCGGCGATCCACGCCAGCGCCTTGGGGCGCAGTTGCGAAGCGTCGGCGACCAGCTCGTGCACGAGCCCCATCTGCTGCGCGTCGCGCGGGCCGAAGGTCCTGCCTTCCACAAGGTAGGGCTGCGCGCCCATCAGGCCGAGGTGACGCGTCATCTTGGTGACGCCGGATGCGCCGGGCAGCAGGCCGAGTGTCACCTCCGGCAGCCCGAACTGGATCCTGCGGTCGTCGACCGCGACGCGGTGATGGCCCACCAGCGCCAGCTCCCACCCGCCGCCCAGCGCCGTGCCGTTGAGGCAGCTCACCACCGGCTTGCCGAGGGTTTCGAGGGTGCGGAAATTCTTCTTGATCTGCTGCACGCCGGCAAAGATCCGGCCCGAGTCCGCGGGCGTTTCCCGCATCACGGCCTTGAGATCGGCCCCCGCGAAGAACGTGCTCTTGGCCGACGCCAGGATGATGCCCTTGATCGCGTCCTTGTCCTTGACCACCTGCGCGGCGACCTCGGTCAGGTCCTGCTGCCATTGCGCGCACATGGTGTTGACGGGCGAGCCGGGCTCGTCGAAGGTCAGCGTGGCGATGCCGTCCTCGAGCGCGTAACGGATGGTTTGCATGGCATCAGATCCTTTCGACGATGGTGGCGATGCCCATGCCGCCGCCGACGCAAAGCGTGGCGAGGCCATAGCGCAGCTTGCGCCGGTGCAGTTCGTCGATCAGCGTGTTGAGGATCATCGCGCCGGTGGCGCCCAGCGGGTGGCCCATCGCGATGGCGCCACCGTTGACGTTGACCTTGTCGTGCGGCACGCCCATCTCGCGCATGAAGCGCAGCGGCACCGCGGCGAACGCCTCGTTCACCTCGAACAGGTCGATGTCGTCGATGGTCAGTCCCGCCTTGGCCAGAGCCTTGCGCGTGGCTGGCATCGGCCCGGTGAGCATGATGGTCGGATCGGCGCCGCTGACGGCGGCCGCCACGATGCGCGCCCGCGGCGTGAAGCCGTGCGTCCTGCCGGCGGCTTCGGAGCCGACCAGCACCGCGGCCGCGCCGTCGACGATGCCGGACGCATTGCCCGCGTGGTGCACGTGGTGGATGCGCTCCACCTGGGGGTAGCGGGTCAACGCCACCGCATCGAAGCCCATCGCCCCCATCTCGCCGAACGACGGCTTGAGCGCGGCCAGGCCCTCCATCGTCGTGTGCGGCTTGATGAATTCGTCCTGGTCCAGGATGGTCTGCCCCAGAAAGTCGGTGACCGGTATCATCGACCCAGCGAAGAAGCCGCTGGTGCGCGCCGCGGCGGCGCGCTGTTGCGACTGCAGCGCGAAGGCGTCCACGTCGCTGCGGCTGAAGCCATCGAGGGTGGCGATCAGGTCCGCGCCGATCCCTTGCGGCACGAAGCCGGTCGCGGAATTGGTCTCCGGGTCCTGCGCCCAGGCGCCGCCGTCGGAGCCGAGCGGCACGCGGCTCATGCTCTCCACGCCGCCGGCCACCACCAGGTCTTCCCAGCCCGAGCGGACCTTCTGCGCGGCCAGGTTCACCGCTTCGAGACCCGACGCGCAAAAGCGGTTGAGCTGCACGCCGGCGCAGCGGAAGTCCCAGCCCGCGCGCAGCGCCGCTACCTTGGCGATCACCGAACCCTGCTCGCCGACCGGCGACACCACGCCCATCACCACGTCGTCGACCTGGCTCGTGTCGAGGTCGTTGCGGCGCTGCAGTTCGGTAAGCACCCCGGCCAGCAGGGTGACCGGCTTCACTTCGTACAGGCTGCCGTCCTTCTTGCCCTTGCCGCGGGGCGTGCGGATCGCGTCGTAGACGAAGGCTTCGGTCATGGCGAGGCTCCCTTTCGTGAATTCGGTTCGTGATTTCGTGAAGATGTGTGGCATCATACCATTTTCGCAAAGCATCTGCTTTGCATAAATCAACCGCTGCCGGTGGCCCCCGATGATCGAACGCACCCTATTCAAGTCGGATCACGAATCGTTTCGCGACAGCTTCCGCCGCTTCGTGGACAAGGAAATCGCGCCATTCCACGCCGCCTGGGAAGACCAGGGCTACGTCGACCGCGAGGTCTGGCGCAAGGCCGGCGCCAACGGCTTCCTGTGCATGACGATGCCCGAGGAATACGGCGGCGCGGGCGCCGACAAGCTGTTCTCGGTGGCGCAGATGGAGGAGCTGGCGCGCGCCGGCGCCAGCGGCATCGGCTACGGCCTGCACAGCGAGATCGTGGCGCCCTACCTCCTGCACTACGGCACCGAGGCGCAGAAGCGCAAGTACCTGCCGCCGATGGCGACCGGCGACGTGGTGACGGCGATCGCGATGAGCGAGCCGGCGGCCGGTTCCGACCTGCAGGGCGTGCGGAGCACCGCGATCCGGCAGGGCGACCACTACGTCCTCAACGGCTCCAAGACGTTCATCACCAACGGCTGGCACGCCGACCTCGTGATCGTGGTGGCCAAGACCAACCCCGCGGCCGGCGCCAAGGGCACGAGCCTGCTGCTGGTCGAGCGCGGCATGCCGGGCTTCGAGACCGGAAAGCTGCTGAAGAAAGTGGGCATGAAGGCACAGGACACCGCCGAGCTGTTCTTCAATGACGTGAAGGTGCCCGTGGAGAACCTGCTCGGCGGCGACGCGCAGGAGAACCGCGGGTTTGTCTGCCTGATGGAGCAGCTGCCCTGGGAGCGGATGCAGATCGCCATCGGCGCGGTGACCGGCGCGCAGGCCGCGATCGACCAGACGCTCGAGTACGTGAAGGAGCGCAAGGTGTTCGGAGCGACGGTGGGCAGTTACCAGAACACGCGGTACAAGCTGGCCGAGCTGCAGACCGAGGTGCAGGTCGCCCAGGTGTTCGTGGACCGGTGCACCGAGCTGCTGCTGGCGAATGCGCTCGACACCGCCACCGCGTCGATGGCCAAGTACTGGACCACCGAGCTGCAATGCAAGGTCGTCGACGAATGCGTGCAGCTGCACGGCGGCTACGGGTACATGTGGGAATACCCGATCGCGCGCGCGTATGCCGACGTGCGGGTGCAGCGGATCTACGGCGGCACCACCGAGATCATGAAGGAAGTGATCAGCCGCTCGATGGGCCTTTCCGGAAGATGAACGGCCCCCACGCTCACTGCGTTCGGCAACGCCGCATCCCGCTTCGCGCGACCCGCCTCCGGCTGTCCTGCGGCCTGCCGCCTTGTGTTCGCTGCCCCCCGAGCGGGCGCTGAGGCTTATCGGATGCCAGCCCGCCGAGCGGTGCCGGTCGCGGCGCCCCGCCGCCCGCGTGGCCGTCCGCGCAAGACGCTGGCGGAGCGCGACGAGGGCAACCGCCGGCAGGAGCTCGTCCGCGCCGCAGCGAGGCTCTTTCACCGCCAGGGCTTCGCCGCCACGACCACGCGCGACATCGCGGCGAAGGCGGGCATGCAATCGGGTTCGCCCTTCTATCACTTCAAGAGCAAGAGCGACCTGCTCCATGCGGTGATGGAAGAAGGGTTGCGCGCGGCCGGGCAACGGCAGGCGGAGGCGCTGCTGACGCTGCAATCCGACGGGACGTCAGCGGCCGCTGTCGCGCCGGAAGCGGCATTGCGCGCGCTGATTCGCACCCAGTTCGACATCCTGCTCGGCCCGGGCAGCGATTTCGTGCCGGTGATGCTGTACGAGTGGCGGTCGCTGACGTCGCGGCAGCGCGCCGGCGTCGCCAAGCTGGCGCGCGAGTACGAGGCACCCTGGGTGCCGGTGCTGCAGGCGCTGCGGGAGACCGGGCGCCTGCGCGCCGACGTGCACCTCGCGCGGCTGCTGATCTTCGGCGCGCTGAACTGGACGGTGCAGTGGTTCGACCCGAAGAAAGGGGCGACGCTCGACGACCTGACGGATGCGGCGATGGAGTTGTTCGTCCACCGCTGAGAACGACCTACTTCTGCAGCGTCGCTTCCTCGATCAGCACCTTGTACGAGTACCCGGACCCGAGATCGCGGTCGGTATGGACGACACCCTTCACCAGCACGACATCACCGATCCTGGCCTGGTCCCTGGTCGTCACCAGCACGTCGTTCGTGTTGTCCGCGGCGGAACCCGACCCGTCGCGCAGATGAACCCAGTTCTTCCCCAGCACTTCCGGCGTGAACTTGACCACCTTGCCGCGTACGACGATTGTCTTGTCCTTGAGCTCGGCGCTCTTGGTGACGATTTCCGCGACGGTCCGTGCGTTCGGCCCGGTGGCCTTCGCGACCTTGACGTCGGCGGTGTCCGCCGGCTTCGCAACGCCCGCGTGCAGCGTCGTCAGATCGCCGCCCTTGCCCGCCGTGCCGGCGCCGGTGCCCGCCAGCATGCCGAAGACGATCGTGTCGAACTTCCGGTTGAGCGTCTTGCTCTCGAAATTCTTCATGACCGCCGGATTTTCGATCGTCACCTTGGCGCCTTTCTGAACCGGTGCCCGGTTGACGGCAGCCCACGTCTCGCCGTCCTTGGTCTTGAGGCGCAGGTACGTGTAGCTGTCGACGTCCTGGACTTCAAGGACTTCGCCCGTGAGCGAGGGCGCCGCCGTCGGTTTTGCCGGGTCCGCGGCCCAGGCCGCGCTGGCAAACAGCATCACGGCGATCGCGACAATTGCTTTCATGATTTGCTTCTCCGTTGAACGCACGAAGGCGTGGTTTCGAGTTGCGGAAAATGGGGACAGACAGGAAGTCTGACGGGAACGCGCGCGATGCCGTTGATCTGGATCAGGCTTGGGGGTGTTCATGACCGGATCAGCGGCCGCGAAAGTCGGGCTTGCGCTTCTCCATGAACGCCCGGCGGCCTTCCTTGTAGTCGTCGCTGGCGAAGCAGGCGTCCACCATCGCCTGCACGGCGGCGAGGTCGCGCTCCGGTGAGGGTTTAAGGCCTTCGTCGATCGCCTTCATCGCCGCGCGCACCGTGAGCGGCGCGTTTGCCGCGACCTGGCCGATGGTCTCGGCGACCAGCGCATCGAGGGACGCTGCCGGCACGACGCGGTTGACGAGGCGCATCTGCAGCGCTTCGCCCGCGGTGAACGTGCGCGCGGTGGCCATGATCTCGGCCGCGTACGCCGGGCCGACGACATCGACGAGGCGCCTGATGCCCGCGTAGCTGTAGCCGAGGCCCAGCCGCGCCGCGGGGAGGCAGAAGCGCGAATCGTCGGAGGCAAGGCGCAGGTCGCAGGCGAGCGCCAGGCCGATGCCGCCGCCGAAGCAGATGCCGCGAATGGCGGCGAGCGTCGGGGTGAGCGTCGCCGCGAGCGTGCGATAGCCGACGTCCACGGCGGCGTTGTACTCGTCGCGCGCGACCTCGTCGCCGCGTTGCGACGTGAACTCGGAAATGTCGGCGCCGGAGATGAAGGCCTTGTCGCCGTCCCCGGCGACCACGATCAGGCGCACGTTCCGGTCGTCGTCGAGCGCGCGCACGGCTGCGGGCAGCGCCCGCCACATGTCGAGGCTCACGGCGTTGTGCTTGGCCACATTGGAAAAGACGATCCAGCCTGCGTGTCCATCGCGTTTGACGATCAGTTCCCCCGCCATGGCGTCACCCCTTCAGATCACGCCGCGCGAACGCAGCTCGTTGATTCGCGCGTCGTCGCAGCCCAGCTGCCGCAGGATTTCGTCGCTGTGCTCGCCGCATTCCGGCGTGGCGCGCGCCATCGTCGCGGGCGTGCGCGACAGCCGCACGGCCTGATTGACGAGGCTGATATCGCCCAGCCGCGAGTGCCGCACGGGGGCCGCCGCGCCGATGTGCCGCACCTGCGGGTCGGCGAACACCTGATCCATCGTGTAGATCGGCCCGCAGGGCACGCCGGCCGCGTTGAGCAGCGCGACCCATTCCGCCGTGTTCCGGGTGGCGATGACCGCGCCGATCCCGGCGTTGAGCGCGGCGCGGTTCGCCGAGCGCGCCGGGCCGTCGAGAAACTCCGGCCGCGCGACCAGGTCGGCGCGCCCCAGCGCGGCGGCGAGACGCTCCCAGATCGCCTGACCCGACGCGCCGATGTTGACCCAGCCGTCGGCGGTCGCGTACGCCGACGTCGGCATCGACGTCGGATGGTCGTTGCCCGCCTGTTCCGGTACCTCGCCGTCGATGAGGTAGCGCGCGGCCTGGAAATCCATCAGCGCGATCTGCGACATGAGCAGGCTGGCCTGAACCCACTGGCCCTCGCCGGAGCTCTGCCGCTCGATCACCGCGGTCAACACGCCGAGCGCGGCGTGCAGCCCGGCGGTGACGTCGGCAACCGCAGTGCCGGCGCGCATCGGACCCTGACCGGGAGCGCCGGTGACCGACATCAGGCCGCCCATCCCCTGCGCGATCTGGTCGAAGCCGGGGCGGCCGCTGTACGGGCCGTCCTGGCCGAAGCCGGAAATCGAAGCCAGGATGATGCGCTTGTTGACGGCGCGCAGCGAAGCGTAATCGATGCCGAGCCGCACCTTCACGTCGGGACGGTAGTTTTCGACGACGACGTCCGCGCGCTCCACGAGGCGCAGGAACACCGCCAGCCCTTCCGGTGCCTTGAGATCGAGCGTCAGCGAGCGCTTGTTCCGGTGCAGGTTCTGCATGTCGTGGCCGTCGCGCGGACCGCTCATCTGGTCCGGTTGCGGCGATTCGATCTTGATCACGTCGGCGCCGAAATCGGCGAGCTGCCGCACGCAGGTCGGCCCGGCGCGCACGCGCGTGAGATCGAGGACGGACAGGCGCGCAAGTGCGGTGGAGGCGGGCAGGTGGGGCATGGGGGTCGGGCAGGAAGAAGGGCGGAGTTCAGCGGCCGAACAGAACCCACAGCGCGCCCAGCAGCAGCGGCTGGTGGACCATGTAGACGGCGAGGCTGTGCCGGCCGAGCCAGCGCAGCCAGCGGGGTGCGGGCGAGAGCGAGGCGAGCGCGCGGAAGCGCGCGTTGACCAGGGCGTGACCGATGGCGATGCCGAGCAGCACCACGCCCGCCCACGGCGCCAGCGGAACGTAGTCCTCGGTCCGCGGCTTCGCCGTCGTGAAGCCGAGCCAGGACAGCGGGCGCTGATCGAACACCGGATGGGTCAGCACGAGGCCGGCGGCGACGACCGCCAGCCCGAGCGCGAGGGCGAGGTACGGCCGCCGCACCAGCGGCCACGCGAGCACCGAGGCGACCGCGATGCAGTGCAGGATGCCGAAGTAGATGAAGGTGCGCGGAAAGACGAGGTAGCTGCCGATCGTCGCCGCGAGTGCGCAGGCCGCGATCAGCGCGATGCGTTGCCAGAATTTCCGGCGCGAGGTGCCGGCGGCGTCGGCCAGCACCAGGCTGACGCCGACCAGCGTCATGAAACTGGCGACGATCAGCGCCCGGAATCCCAGCCAGAACGGGTCGTGCTCGAAGTCGGCGCCGATGACCCGGAAGTGCCGCAGGTCGAACGAGAAATGATAGACGATCATCAGGCAGATCGCGGCGCCGCGCAGCGCGTCGATCCCCGGCACGCGCGTGCCGTGCGCCCGCCCGGCACGGGCAAGCGGTGCCGGCGGCGGAGCGTACAGCGCCGCGGCGAAGGATCGCCGCGCCGCGTTGCGCTCAACCTGGCGTCGCCGGCTCATCGCGGCGGAGTCTGCCAGGTCACGCGCCAGCCGCTGCCTTCCGGAGTGCCGACGGTCGCCAGCGCCCGCGCGAGCGTCGCGTCATCCGCGCGGCGCGGCGTGAGCAACAGCGCGATGGCCGCGCTGCGGTCCGGCCGCACCATGACGTCGCCGCGGATGTCCATGACGCCGCCGCTGTTCTCGATCGGACCCGCCAGGCGCTCGCCGTTGGCGACCAGCGTCGCGGTCACGTCGCCCAGCTCGATCGGCGCATAGGTCGGCAAAGAGAACCGGGCTCCGCGCCAGACGATCGCCAGATCGCCGTTGACCGTCGGCGGCACCCAGTCGAACTGGGCGCTGCGGATGGCGAGGTCGCCGTCGGCGACGAGACCCACGCGCTGCGCGAGGCGCCCGCCCAGCGCCTCGACCGCCAGCGGCAAGGGCAGCGTGAGGTCCACGTCGCGCAGGGTGATGCGATCGCGACCGGCGAGGACATCCGCTCGCGGCACTCGCCCGACGCCGTCGAACGCGCCGATGTGGGCCTGCAATTCGCCGTGCAGCAGCGGCTCGGGGTCGACCGTCCATGCAATCGGCAGCTGCGCGTCCCCGGCCGCGAGCACGCCGCGCCCGCGCCAGACGGTGCCTTCGACCTGGCTGGCGGCCACCGCCCCGCCCGTGGCGCGCTCCACGCGCGTGGCCAGCAGCGATGCCGGCGCGAGGACCACGAGCGCGCCGGCCAGCAGCAGCGCGGCGGCGAGCAGGACGAGCAACAGGCGGCGCATGGGGGTCCCGGGAGAAAGTCGGGTCAGCGCGCGAGCGTGAGCTCGGCGCGCACGGTTCCGGGCTCGACCCGGGCGGTCAGCGCGGCCTCGACGACGCGCAGTTGCGCGTCGCGGTACAGCGTGTCGAGCAACGAGACCAGTGGGTCGACGCCGACGTCGGCGAACACGATACGCACGCGCTCGTCCTGCCAGTCGAGCTGCGTGAGCGCACCGCGCAGTCCGCGCTCGCCGAGCACGCGCTCGAGCTCGGCGCGGGCGTCCGTGGCGCGGCGCACCGGCGCCGTGCGCGCGAGAGACGCCATTTCGTCGGCCACCTTGCGCGCTTGTGCGA
>Ga0315276_10002828_pt1 | contig 15840 bp, 11 predicted proteins | sample YL17G05_0_MG_FD_204542 | JGI IMG/M metagenome (GOLD analysis project Ga0315276, IMG submission 204542) | Sediment microbial communities from Yellowstone Lake, YNP, Wyoming, USA - YL17G05_0 | ecosystem: Environmental > Aquatic > Freshwater > Lake > Sediment | place: USA: Wyoming | collected... | reverse complement strand
AAGCGACGTGCGGTCGTCGACACGAGCGGTGAACGGCGCGCCGTTCAGCGTGAAGGTGAGGTCATGCGCCGGTGCGGAAGAGTCCACCTTACGGCTCCAGGAGAGGGGCGTTCACGAAGTGTATCCTCGATGGCCGCAGCAGCGCATCCATCAGCGTCCGGAGCGTCAGATAGTGTGCAAGATCGACGGTGACATCGCCTGCGCCGGCCGGCGCCAGCAGCGACGCGGCGAGCACCCGATGCGACGCCCAGTCGATCGTGAGTCGGGCGCCGTCGGTCTTGTACTCAGCCGTCTCCGCATTCAGCGCGCGGGCGATCGTGCGTTGGCCGCCGCCAATCCACCCGCGCAGCACGTCGCGGCCGTCTTCGCGCGTGAGCACGAACCCCTCCAGCGGCGCCGCGGCGCGCCAGGCGGCGAGACTGCCGAAGACCAGCGGCTTCTCGATGTAGGGGCCGCCATCCTCGGGGCAGTAGACGTCGCAGTTGCCGCAGGCGTTGCAGGCATCGGCGAAGATGGCGATCTGGGTGGACTTCATCGCGCGGTAGACCGCCCGGCCCGTCTCGTGCCAGCCGTCGCCGTCCACCGCGATCGTAGGCACCTCGCCGAGGAACGGCTCGGAGTCCAGTTCGAAGATTGCGTCGTTCGGGCACGCGGGCACGCACTTGCTGCAGCTCAGGCAGTCCCAGAGCCAGAGACGCGTGCCGAGCTTGCGCGGAGGCGTACGATTCTGATCGGCATGGTAACGGGGATCGGAGAGGGCCTTCGCCAGCAGCGTGCGCGCGTTGACGAGCGACGGCGCGTCGCTGGAGGTATCACCGGTGGCCGCCGCCGAGCGCGACACGAACTCGGCGATCGTGGATGCCCCGACGGCGCGCATCCGCTCCTCGAGATTGAGGAGATACCGCGACAGCCGGCCGTAGCCGCCGGCGCGCAGCAGATCCGTGCAGGTGGTCACGGGCACCAGCCCCGCGGCTACCGTGTCGGCGACGTTATGCGCGTCGACGCCGGCCGAGAACGAGATTGGCACGTCGTCGCCGAGGGCGCCCCTCCATCGTTCAACCAGCGCGGCGTGCAGCGCGTGCAAAGGCTGCCCGGACAGATATTGCACGGGCTCCTTGAGAAACGCTCCGCGGTTGAGCACCTCGAGCGTGTTCCCGCACTTGATACCCACCTCCACGCCCGCCCGCCGCGCCACGCCCTGCAGCCGTCGCACCAAACTCACGGCATCGTCGAATCCCAGGGCGCGCTCAAAGCACCTGGGGTTGACCGCGATGTCCCGATAGCCGAGCCGGTCGTGCAGGATCTCCTCGATACGTTCGCAGCCGAGCATCGGCGGGTTGAGCTTGATGACGGTATGGAAGCCGAGTTCGCCGATCAGGAACTCGCCGATTCGTTCGATCTCGTCGGCGGGCGTCCCGTGAAACGTCGAGAGGGTGAGGGTGTTCGAGATGCGCGTGCGGAACGGCAGGTCGCGAAGCGGCGCGAACGCGCGGGGAATCTCCGCGCGCAGCGAGTCGACCACCGCGCCGGCCTGGCGGATGGATGCCAGCCACTCGACCATCGCGGGGCTTCGCAGTCCCGCCAGGTCGTAGCCCACGCTCACGTCGAAGACACACCCGCTCGGGCCGGGGCCGCGCTCGAGTACGTCCCACGCCTCGAGGCATTCGATGAGCATCGACGCCTTCACGTACTCGCGCAGCGAGTCGGCGAGGCGCAGTTCCTGCGACCACTCCGTGTTGTAGCCGACCGTCGCCATGTCGATGCACGGCCGCGAGAGCGTGAGCGCGTCGTTGATCTGGACGGTCTTGAGCTCGAGGATGCGGGAGCCTGCCAGCCAGCAGAGTGTGAGGTTCTGCGCCAGCTGGGTGTGCGGGCCGGCCGCAGGGCCGATCGGGTTGGCGGCGCGCGACCCGGCGTACGCCACAGACAGATCGAGGCCGGCGTGCGGGGCGGCCATGGCGCCCGCGCCGCGGTAGAACTTGCGGGCCGGCAGGTCGAAGATGGCGCGCGTGCGATCGAATTCGATTCGCGCGCGCCGCAGCAGCACCGGGAACGGCACCGGCACCAAGTCAGCCACGCATGCGCCTCCAAAGCGCGGCGGCCACCTGCTGCGCGCGGCAGGAGACGGCCTCGAGATCGATGTTGGTCGGGACCCCGTTGCGGCAGACCCACTGCCCCGCGGCCATCACGGCCGTCAGCATGCCGGGATGCACGGCGCCGATCAAGTGCCCGGCCAGGTTATCCGCCGTCAGCGGCGTCGGCGGCACGTAGTCGCACACCACGAGATCCGCCGTCGAGCCAGGCGCCAGCGTGCCGAACGGCATGCCGAAGAGGCTCGACGCCAGGTGCTGGCCGCCCTCGAGCAGCGGCACCACCGGATGCGCCCGCGCCAGGCCGAGCCGCTCCCGCAGTCGGACGTGCGCGAACCGCGCTTCGCCGATCATGTCGGCGGGCCAGCCGTCGGTGCCCAGCGCCGCGCGCGGACCGAACTGCTCCACGCGGGCGTGCCCCACGCCGTTGTTCATGTTCGATCGCGGGTTGTGCACGAGCCACGCCCCAGCCTCTGCCACGCGCGCGATCTCGCCGGGCGTCAGGTGCACGCCGTGTGCGAGCACCGCGTGGTCCGTCAGGAGCCCGTGCCGCGCCAGGCGATCGACGATCCCGCAGCCGTGCGCCGCCTTCGTCCGACGCACGTCGTCTTGCGCCTCGGCGACGTGGATGTGAAGGCCGGAGCGGTGATACCGGACGAGATCGCCCAGGGCGGCGAGGCTCGACTCGCGCAGCGTGAAGGAGGCATGGGCGCCGACCAGCCCCCTGAAGTGCGGCTCCGTGCGCGTGGCGGACAGGAACCGATCGTTCTCAGCCAGCCCGGCGTCGCGACGGCGCAGGCCGCCGCGGTCCGTGACCTCGTAACACAGGACTCCGCGCACGCCGACCACGCCGAAGGCCTCACGAATGATGTCGAGCGAGCCGTGGATGGCGTTGGGCGACGCGTGATGATCGATAATCGTCGTGGTGCCGCAGCGCACCGCGTCGACGGCGCCCAGCATCGCGCTGTAGTAAATCGCCTCTTCGTCGAGCGCCTGGTCCAGCGTCCACCACACCTTGCGGAGCATGTCCGGAAACGACCGCGGCGCCTGGGCCGGCCCCGCCATGCCGCGGGCCAGCGTCGAGTACATGTGGGTGTGCGCGCAGACCAGGCCGGGCAGGACGAGCCGTCCTTTGCAGGCCTCCACGGTTTCGCGGGCTTTCGGCCGCAGGTGCGCGCCGCGTGCGACGATGGTGTCGCCCTCGATGCGCAGATCGGCCCGCTCGAGGCCCGGCGGATCGAGCCTGACCAGCGTCGCGCCCGTGATCAGCATGGCCTCACCTCCCGACGATGGCGTCCACGGCGTCGAGATCCGGGCGGATGTCGTGCGGCGTCCCAGCCGCGGCCACCGCCGTCCGGATGTCCTTCAGCCCGTTGCCCGTGATGACCGCGAGCGCCGTCGCTTCGCGCGGCACGATGCCGCGGGCGACGGCGGCGCGCAACCCAGCCACGCCGGCGACGCCGGCCGGTTCGCCGAACACCGCGCCCAGGCGTGCGGTCTCCCGCATCGCGTCCAGGATCTCGTCGTCGTCGACGGCGATCATCGATCCGCGCGACGCCCGGACCCAGGCCAGCGCCCGCCGCCAGTTGCGCGGCGTGCCGACCGCGATGCTGTCGGCCACCGTGTCCGCCCCGGACGGCACGACGTCGGCGTTCGCCTCGAACGCCGTGACGATGGGGCGGGCGCCCTGCGCCTGGACGCCGAGCATGCGCGGAAGGGTCTTCACGAGGCCGAGCCGTTTGAATTCGTGCAGTCCCTTGGTGATGCCGCCGATCGTGCAGCCGTCGCCGACGGACACGACGACCCAGTCGGGCAGGGCGCCGTCGAGCTGGCAGCCCGTCGTGAACTGCTCCGCGATCTCGAGTCCCGCGGTCTTTTTCCCCTCGACCAGGAAGGGGTTCGTGCCGCTGTTGCGGTTGTACCAGCGGAAGCGTTCGCAGGCGTCGCGGCAGAGATCGAACGCCTGCTCGTAGGTGCCGCGCACGCGGAACACCGTGGCGCCGAACATCAGCAGCTGCGCAATCTTCGGTTCGGGCGCGCGCTCCGGCACAAAGATGTAGGCCGACAGGCCGACCGAGGCCGCCATGCCCGCCAGCGACGAGGCCGCGTTGCCCGTCGAGGCACAGGCAATCGCTTGGTAGCCGAACTCGAGCGCCTTCATGACGCCGACGAAGCTTGCGCGGTCCTTGAACGAACTGGTCGGGTTCCGCCCGTCGTCTTTGAGGAAGAGCCGCCCGACGCCTATCGACGCCGCCAGACGAGGCGCCTCGTAGACGGGCGTCCAGCCGACCTGCAGCGCCGGGCGCCGGACGCGCTCGTTCACGGGCAGCAGCTCGCGATAGCGCCAGATCGTGGGGTCCCGGGACGCGAGCGCGTCGAGCGTCAGCGCGGGCCGGATGGCGTCGTAGTCGTAGCGTGCGTCGAGGATGCCCGTCGGGCCGCAAGCGGGGCAGGTCTGATGATCGCCGGGAGGATACGCACGGCCGCACGCGATGCAGACAAGTTCGGTGAGCATACGCACCGTGAACAGTACCGCTGCCCCGCGCGACGGGTCAACTGCCGTCCGGCGCGCGCCCGGCCGGCCGATTCCCGTCTGCTGATTCTCGTCTGCTGATTCTCGTCTGCTGATTCTCGTCTGCTGGATCCCGTCTGCCGAATCCCGTCTGTCGTGCCTCGTCCGGGATGACCGGCCCGGCGGTGATACACTCCGCCCCGAACCGGAGGCGTGTGATGGGACGTCGATTGATGAGCGCGAGTGGCGGGATCGCGGTGGCCGCCGTCATCGCCGCGTGGCCACAGATCGGTCAACTGGACGCGACGGGGCAGCGTGCGCTGGCCCTGATCGCCCTGGGCGTGGTGTGGTGGGCCACCAACGTCCTGAACGCCGGGATCACTGCTGTCATGGTGCTCGGCCTCATGCTTGCCGCCGGCGTGCCGGGCAGCGTGGCCCTCAGCGGTTTCGCGGCGTCGGGGTTCTGGATTCTGGTGTCGGTGCTGTTCTTCGGGCACGCGATGGACAAGACCGGCCTGGCCCGCCGCATCGCGTACCGGATCCTGCTCGTCTTCCGGCCGACGTACCCGGGCATCCTGGCGGCGTTCCTGCTGATCGGGTTCGTCCTCACGCTGGGCATCCCGTCGATGACGGTGCGCACCGCCATCCTCGTGCCGATCGCGTGGGCGCTGGTGCGGGCGATCGGTCTCGAGCTGCCGGGCCGGGGCTCGGCGCTCATCGTGATCAGCACGTTCGAAATGGCGGTGCTGCCCGGCTGCGCCCTGCTCACCGGCGCGCTGTGGGGCCCCTATCTCGCGGGGCTCTTCGCGAACCAGCGCATCCCGCTTGCGTGGCTGGACTACGCGCGCGTGATGTTCGTGCCCACCGCCGCGTGGTGTGTGCTCGTGCTGGCCGGCAACCTGCTCGTGCTGCGGCCGCAAGGCGGCCTGGGAGTCACGCGGGACATCGTGTTGAAGGAACTGAAGGCACTCGGCACGATGCGCCGCGAGGAAGCCATCACCCTGGTTGTCGTCGGGCTGTCGATTGCGGCGTGGGCGAGCCAGCCGTGGCATCGCATTCCGGCCGAAGCGATCGGCATGCTGGCGATGACGGCGCTCTTCGCGGGAGGTGTGCTCCAGCCGTCCGAGATCGGCACCGGCATTCCCTGGCACCTCGCGCTGTTTGTCGGCGGCATGCTGAGCCTCAGCACCGTGATGACGACCTACAAGATCAGCACGTGGCTGGCCGGATTCATCGTGCCGCTGGTCGCGCCGTCCGCCGGGAATCCGTGGGCGCTGGTGACGGTGCTCGGCCTCGCGGTGATGGCCATGCGGTTCATCGACCCCGTGGGCTTCATCAGCATCGCGGCGTTCTTCCTCGCGCTGGTCGGCATCGCCCCGAACTGGGGCGTGTCGCCGGTCGTGCTCGCGGGCATCGTGGTCCTGCCGCTGCACGTGTTCTGGTTCAACTACCAGAACATCTGGATTGTGATGACGGAGGGGATCACGACGAAGCAGGCGTACACCGACCGCGACCGCCAGCGCCTGGGCACCGTCTACGCTGTGGCGACGGTCATGGCTCTGTGGATCGCGGTCGGCTGGTGGAAACTGATCGGCGCGATGTAAACAGACCGCGTCCCCTATTTCTTGCCGGCGTCCAGGCTGTAGGCGACCTCGGCCGCCCCGGGGACGATCGCATCGCCGCGCCCGGCCTTCGGTGCCGGAATCGCGTGGTGGATCGGCTTCAGGCTCCGCAGATACGTCACCACGGCGTGGAGATCCTCGTCGGACCAGTTCGACGTGCCCGGCCACGGCATCGCGAGCGGCGGCGCGCCGCGCCCGTCGGGGAACACCCCGCTGCGCAGCACACGCTTCACGTCGTCCGGCGACTTCGACCCTGTGCCGGTTTCCGGGTCGGGCGTCAGGTTGCGAGAGACCACCGTGCCGTGCGTGTTCGTGGCGAACGTCATGCCGCCCGCCAGGTAGTACGCAGGCTCGGGGCCCTGCGCGCCCTGCGTCGTGTGGCAGCCGCCGCAGTCGGCGGTCAGCACGAGATAGCGCCCGCGCTCGGCGATCGCCCGCTCGGCGGGATCGCTGATATTGGTGGCGGCCGGCGGCATCGCACCCGCCTGCTGGATGAACTCCTCCGGCGCCATCTGCGTCAGCGGCGGAATGAAGTACAGGAACGCGACGAAGCCGACCGCGGCGAGGACGACCACGACGGCGAGAGTCCATTTGAGGAAGCGCTTCATGGTGGTCACCTCACTGCTGCGCGGGGCGCGCGGCCCCGGGGGCGTCCGCCCCGGCCGATCCCGCGTTGCCCGCGAACACGACGATGGGGAAGTCCGTGCCGCCGATGAGCATCTGGAACTTCGCCGAGAGATACGCGAAAAACGCCGGTCGCGCCGGCGGCGGGATCTGATTCTTGACGGGAGGAATCGTCCGGAGGAACGCGATGACGGCGTTCAGATCCGCCGGCGTCAGGTGCGCATACCCCGGCCAGCCCATCGGGAATGGCAGCATGCGCGAGCCGTCACGCTTGATCCCGTGCGTGATGGCGCGCGTGAGGTCGTCGTCGGAGGCGCGGCCGAGGCCGGTTTCGTTGTCGGACGTCAGGTTGGCGGTGACGAAGTCGCCCCAGACGACGAGGCGCATCTTCAAGCCGCCGGCGAACTTCATGCCCGGCAGCACGCGATCCTGGGCATCGACCGGCGAATGGCAGTGCGCGCAGCCGAGCGTTTCCGAGAGCACGCGGCCGCGTGCGACCGGGTTGGCGGCCGCCGCCTGGTCCCGCTGTTCGTAGAGTGCCTTCACCTGGGCCGCGTCCATCTTCCAGACCGGCTTGCGCCCGAGCGACGCGATGTAGTTCGCGACGTGCCACAGGTCCTGATCCTTCGCCGTATCGGCGAACGCCGGCATCGGCGTGCCGTTGATGCCGGTTCTCAGCCGCCGGTAGATGTCGGTGGCCGTGCCGCCGCCCCGGAACGTCCACGGCTCGGTGAGCGTGGCGGCGTGAATCTGGTGGCCCCAGTCGTCCTGCAGGCTCGACGTGATGGCGCCCTCGCCCGTGCCTGCGTCGCCGTGGCAGGCGCCGCACGCCAGCGATTCGTACGCCGCCTTGCCCTTGTCGAGGCTCTCCGGCGTCGGGGGGATGGGCTGCGAGGCCGTGAGTTGCGTCGGCGTCTCGGTCGCGAAACGCGGCGAGAACTGCTTGACGTAGGCCGCGAGTCCGCGGATCTGCGCGTCGGTCAGGATGCCCTTCCACGCGAGCATCGACGTGCCCGGCAGACCGCGCGCGATCGCGCGGTAAAGATCCTCGTCCGCCGGCAGCGAGCCGGAGGCCGTGGATCGGAACTTGTAGATGCCGCGGGTGAAGTCGCGCGGCGCGGGCGCCAGGGCGACTGACGCCGGGCCGCTGCCGCGGCCGTCGACGCCATGGCAACTCGCGCACGAGGCGTCGTAGAGACCCTTTATATCGGTCAGCGGGGCTGTCGAAGACGGCTGGGCGAACACCGCGATGGCGCCGCCCATGGCGGCACAGGCGATGACGCAGAGAGCCGTCCAACGCAGCCCCGGGGAAACTGGGGGCATGGTTCCTCCGGTCGAGAACTGGCGCACCGTTGCGCAATACAGGGGAATCGACAGCATTGTACCGCGAAAGACCCCGGGAAGTCAGTTGTTCGTCGCCGGGCCCGCGTTGCCGATCCACGAGCGCCCTCGAGCCGCCGCGCCGACCCGCTTCATCCAGGCAATCTCGTCGGGCGACAGCGGCCCCATCGCCTGGGCGGCGATCGCACCCTCGACGTGGGCATCGGAGGCAGGTCCGGTCACACACAGATCGACCGCCGGGTGGGTGAGCACGAAGCGGTAGCAGTCGGCGGCCGTTGGCGTGCGCTCGCCAGGCGGGGTGAGACGGGGATTGAGCAGCTGTCCCCAGCTCGTGGCCGTGAACGCGACGATGCCGGGCCGCCGATCGGCTGGCAGGTGCGGGAAGAGATCGCGTTCGGCACCGGGGTGCGCGGCGTTATAGCGGACGTGCACGATGTCGAAGTCGCCGCTGGCGGAGAATGCAGCGGCCAGCGGCCGGTTGTGGCTGGAGACCGCGAGGAATCGCACGAGGCCCCGGTCGCGCAGCGCCCGCGCCGTGTCGAGGATGCGCGGCGGCACGGGCGTGTTCCAGTAGCCGAGCAGCAGCACGTCCGCGCGTTCGTAGCCGATGCGGCAAAGCGCGCGCTCGATGCTCCAGGTCATGACCCGACCCACGCGCGAGTACGACTGGAGGACGAGCGTCAGGCGGTCCCGGTGCCGCGCCACGCGGCGCAGCCCCTCGCCGAACGCCGCGCGCCGCATGCTGCCCCAGTAGAGGTAGGTTAGGCCGGCGTCGACGGCGCGTTCGACGCCGCCGGCCCCGACGCCGTACGACGCGCTGATCCCCAGCGGCCCCACCGTCCGCCCCGTCCGCCCCAGCGTCCTCGCCTCGAATCCGCTCAACTTCCACCGCCTCTTCCCCCTCTGGGGTCAGGTCTGGACTGCGGTCTTTTCCCCCTCTGGGTGCCAGGTTCACGGTCGCATCGTCTCATGAACGTGGCACCGGAAGGGGGAAAACACCTCATTTCAGACCTGACCCCAAGTGGGGCGTTTCAGGGGACCAGGACGATCTTGCCGAAGGCACCGGGTTGCATGACGGCGACGTGCGCTGCAGGGGCGTCCTGCAGCGGGAATTCCCGGCCCACGACCGGTTTCAGCGACGCGTTGGCCAGGCCGGCGCCGAGGGCGGCGTGGATCCGCACGCGGTCGTCCGCCGAGGCGTTCATGAGCGTCATGCCCAGGATCGCCGCGTCCCGTGCCATCGTCTGCCGCGGGTCGATCTCGACCCTGCCCCGGTTGCCCACGACGACGACGCGTCCGGAGCGGGCGAGGAGGCCGAGATCCTTGTCGAGATTGACGTTGGCCAGCATCTCGACAACAACGTCGACGCCGCGCTGGCTGGTGGCGGTCATGATCTCGGCCAGGTAGCCCGGCGCGGAGTGATCGAACGCGCGATGCGCGCCCAGCGCGAGCACGAGCGCCATGCCGCGCGCGGTGCCGGCGGTAGCGAAGACCGTAAGGCCGGCGGCGCGCGCGATCTGGACGGCGGCGGTGCCGACGCCGCCGCTTCCGCCATGCACGAGCACCGTCTCACCGGGCTGTGCGCGGGCGCGGTCGACCAGCGCGCGGAAGGCCGTCGCGTAGGGGACATTTACCGCGGCGCCCTGCGCGAACGAGACGTCGTCGGGCAGGGGATGGAGGTGCTCGGGGAGGCACAGCGTCTGCTCGGCGTACGTGCCCGCGTAGGCGCCGCTGGCGGTGCCGCTCAGATACACGCGGCCGCCGATCGCCACTCCGCTGACGCCAGCGCCGAGTGCGGTCACGACGCCCGCCCCGTCGGACCCAGGCGTGTAGGGCAGCGTCGGCTGTCGGCCCTGCGAGGCCGACCTGATGTAGGTGTCGACGGGGTTCACGCCCGCCGCGTGGATCCTCACCACGACCTGCCCCGGGCCCGGCGCCGGATCCGGCACCGCTTCGAGGCGCATCACATCGGGGCCGCCGGTCTCATGCACGCGAATCGCCTTCATCCGAACCTCCGCAGCCTGAATGATATGATCTACACCGGCCGTCAGGGCGATTCTACAGCGTGCGTGAGCACCCACACCATGGGGGCGAGCACGGGTCATGAAATCGCCTGCCAATCCCAGGGACGGAAAAGAGGGCAGGACGCGTATGGCTGCGGCGGCACGGCACAAGACCATCGGCGTGCGGGTGGGAACAGTCCAGGTCGGCGGCGGCGCGCCCATCGTCGTGCAGTCGATGTGCAACACCGACACGGTGGATGTGGACTCGACGCTGCGCCAGTGCCTGGAGCTCTGGCAGGCGGGATCCGAGATGCTGCGCGTGACGGTGAACCTGCCGGAGTCGGCCGAGGCCGTGTCATCGCTCAAAAGGCGCCTGCTGCTGGCCGGCTGCACCGCGCCGCTCATCGGCGACTTCCACTACAACGGCCACCTCCTCCTGACGAAGTCCCCGAAGTGCGCCGAGGCCCTCGACAAGTACCGCATCAACCCCGGCAACGTCGGCACCGGCAAGCGGCGCGACGAACAGTTCTCGACGATCTGCAAGGTCGCCGTTGACTACGGCAAGCCCGTGCGCATCGGCGTGAATGGCGGCTCCCTCAACCAGGAGCTGGTCATGCGCAAGATGCAGGAGAACACGGATCGAGATCTGGGCCTGACGTCGGAGGAGGTTCTCAACGAGTGCATGGTGATCTCCGCGCTCGAGTCCACCGAACTCGCGATCGAGAACGGCTTGCGCGCCGACCAGATCATCATCTCCTGCAAGGTCTCGCGACCGCAGGATCTCATCGCCGTCTACCGTGAACTCGCGCGCAGGACGAGTCAGCCGCTGCACCTCGGCCTCACCGAAGCCGGCATGGGCATCAAAGGGCTGGTCTGGTCATCTGCGGCGATGGGCGTGCTGCTGAACGAGGGGATCGGCGACACCATCCGGACCTCGCTCACGCCGAAGCCCACCGGCGATCGACGCGAAGAAGTCTACGCGTCGTGTGAGCTCTTGCAGGCCCTCGGCCTTCGGGCGTTCTCGCCCAGCGTCACCGCCTGCCCGGGCTGCGGCCGCACCACGAGCACGACGTTTCAGGCGCTGGCGGAGCGGATTCAGGGTTACATCCGCGAGACGATGCCGACGTGGAAGACGCGCTACCAGGGCGTCGAGACGATGACGCTGGCGGTGATGGGGTGCGTGGTGAACGGCCCGGGCGAGTCGAAGGCCGCCAACATCGGAATCAGCCTGCCGGGCACGGGCGAGGCGCCGACGTGTCCGGTCTTCATCGACGGGCAGCACGTCACGACGCTGCGCGGCACGTACGACGAGCTCTCGGCGGCCTTCCAGAAACTCGTCGATGATTACGTCGAGCAGAAGTACGCGCGGAAGTAGGAAGTAGGGACTCGGGGCTCGGGACTGGCATACAGAAGTCAGAAGACAGAAGACCGAAGTCAGAATGGCTGCGTGCGCGCCTTCATTCTGTCTTCTGAATTCTGACTTCTGACTCCTGCGGACTCCCGACTACTTCGGCAGCGTCACACTCTTCGCACTCCCGTAGTAGATCCCGTTGAAGAGGAACTTGAACGTGGCGTGCGGCTGCGCGCGGAAGGTGATCTCCGGCGAGAAGATGAACACCTTGCCCTTGCCGTAGCTCACATCCAGCGCGACGGCGAGCCCCTTCAGGTACTGCTGGCCCCACGCCCATCCGCTGCGCAGCGGCTTGTCCGTGCTGAACCAGCCGACCGGCTTCACGCCCTTGAGCGCGGCGTCCGGGCCGAGCTTCAGGGCGGGGTCGTTCTCCCACATCACATCGACCTTATTGCCGAACCCGTACGTGAGCGGGTTGGACGGATCGACGTCGATGGAGAGCACCGAGCCCGGGACGTACAGCTTGTCGTTCGGCAGACGCCGCTCGACGCCGTTCACCATTTCGACGAGTCCGCTGGACACTGGCAGGCCGAAGTGGCCGGCGATGCTCGCCGACGACCCGATGGTGATGATGGTGCCGCCGTCCTCGACGAACTTCTTGAGGATCGGGATCGTCGTGGCCGGCGTGATCCGGCCCTGCCGCCCCTGGTACTGGGCCGGGATGTTCGCCTGGGCGGCCTGGCCGCCGGCCCCGCGCCCGCCACCGGCCGCGCCCGCCGCCGCCGGCGCATCGCCGCCGAAGTCACCACCGCCGCCGCCGCGTCCGCCGCCGGCCGCCTCGCCCGGCGCCGCGGGAATGGCGCCACCCGGGAAGATGAGCACGTCGTACTTCTGCGCGAGGTTGCCGGCATCGAGCGTCGGCGGGAACACGACGTCGAACGTCACCGGATACGTCTGCTCGAAGATGTAGCGGATCCAGCCCGACGGCATCGACCCGCCGTACTGATCCCACAATCCGATGCGCACCGGGTTCAACTTCAGCGCCTCTCCAGCTGGCTTCACGGCCGTCGCGTCGAACCCGATGCCCAGCTCGCCGGCCAGCTTCTCGACCATCGCCTTCGTGGTAGGCTTCGCCGGAATGTAAATTGTTCCGGCCTCGTACGTCTTGCCGCCGGCGGTGAACGGCGCCTTGAGCCAGTACACGTCTTCCTTCGCGGCCAGCAGCTTCGTGGTGGCCGTGAACGCATCCGTCAGGCGGTGGCTCAGCAGATAGCCGGCCGCCGTGCCCTTCGCCGCGGCCGTGACCTTACCGCCGCCAAACGCGATCGGCTTCAGCGGCAGCTTCTCGAACGGCCCGTCGAACGGATCGAGAATCCGATCCATCTGCACGCCCATCTGATACGCGAGCGTGTAGCCGGTGATGTCGTACGGCGGCCGAGGCGGCCCGCCGGGGTACTGGAAGTCGTTTGGATGGTCCTGCGCCTCGAGCATGTCGCGCAGGTGCGGCCGGAACGCCTGGGCGTCCTTGATGACGTACGAGCCCGCGGGGTACGACTTGCCGTTCACCGTGAAGGCGGCCGTGGCCTTATGGACTTCCACGCCGCCCTTGATCAGGACGCTCATGAGGCGCGTGGCCGTATTGAAATCGGCCTGGTCCGCCGGAAAGATGTAGCCGCGCGGATCGCGCCGGTCGGGCGTGAGCATCCCGCGGTAGTACTTCGGATCCGCGCCGCCGCGCCCGCCGCCTCCGCCGCCCGGTCCCGCCGTGGCTGCCGCGCCGCTGTCCTTGGCGACCTGGGCCTTCGCCTCGTCAATCCAGTCCGGCTGAATCGTCCAGTTGTCCTTGCTCGCGCGGTCGATGGAGTTCTTCCCCATCTTGTAGAAGCGGAAGAGCAGGTCCTCGCGGTGCTTCGAGGCCACGTCAATGATCGCGCGGTTCACCGTCATGACGTAGTCGATGGACTGGCGCATGTGCCATTCCTGCGGCGGAATGGGCATCGGCAGGTCCTGCCGGGGCAGCTGGTTGTCGAGCACGAGGCTGACGGTCCCCGGCGTCGGGTTGCCGATGATCTCGGTGAGGATCCCGATCATGTTGTGGAAGCCGGTCGTCGTGCGCGAGCCGCCGTTGAACCACGTCGAGTAGCTCGCGCCGGTGCGCATGATCGCGCCCGGTTTGCCCTCGGTGACGAACCGGTTGTGGATCGAGGCCGACACCAGGTCGATCCCCATCGGCACCAGCGGGTCGTAGTTGTAGTTGAACGGGTCACGGAACGGCGGGACAAACAGCACCGTGCCGGCCGGGCCGGTCTGGTGCTGGTTGTACATGATCTGCGGGTACCACTCGACGTAGAGCTGGCGGTTGACCGCCTCGGTCTCGGGCAGGTTGTTCATGTACGAGTCGCGGTTGTTGTCGTGGCCCGCGTACTTCTCGTAGAGCACCGGCAGCCCGCCCGTCGAGCGGCGCTTCTCGTCCGGCTCGCGCATGTACCAGTTCGACACCAGATCCATGCCGTCCGGGTTGACCGGCGTCAGCAGGATGATCACGTCGTTCAGAAACCGCAGCGTCTCGGGATCGTTCTGGCTCGCCATCTGGTAGGCGAACGTGAACAGCCCCTGCGCGTTGATGCACTCGGTCGCGTGGAGGCCGCCGTCGATCCACACGACGGACTTCCCCTCGGCGGCCAGCTTGTGCGCGTCGGCCTCGGTCAGGCCTTCGGCCCGCGCCAGCTTTCCGACGATCTCCTTGTAGCGCGCGAGCTTCTTGTGGTTCTCGGGCGAGGTGATGATCGCCATGATCATCGGCTTGCCCTCGGCCGTCTTGCCGATCTCCACCACGTTGAAGCGATCGGACTCCTGGTCCACCTTCGCGAAGTACTCACGCAGCTGCGTGTAGTTCGCCAGGAAGTAGTCGTCGCCGGCCGTATAGGTCTTGGCGCCGACCGTGAACTGCGGGGGCGTGATCTTGCCCTGTGTCTGCACGGTCGGGGCGAGAAGCGCCAGCGCCAGCAGCAGCATGAACAGGACGGGAAGTTTCCGGCTACGCATCGGGATTCCTCTCTGGAAAAGACGTACGGGCATTTGGGGGCATACTGGCGCGCCTACCATAGCGTGTTTGGCGTCCAAAATCCACGCGGCAGCGCAGTAGGGCAGCAGCCCGCGCAGCCGGGCCCGTCTGGCGGGGGTGGCCTGCCCGCGGGGTCGGGCCGGGACTCAGCCCGGCGCCGGGCCGCTGGAGGGCGCCAGCACGAAGCGCTCAATCGCGTCGGCCACGCCGGCGTCGTCTGCCGCGGCCGTCACGGTCCAGCCCCGCGCCAGCAGCTCCGGCACGGCATTACCCATCACCACCGGAAAGCCCGCCGCTTCGAGCATCTCGAGGTCGTTCAGGTTGTCGCCCAGCGCGAGAATCTCCGAACGCGCGTAGCCGCGCCGCCCGGCCCACTCCGCCAGCGTGGCGCCCTTCGTGCACCCCGGCGCGAGGAGGTCGACCATGGCGAAGTCCCTGGCCTCGTATTGCGTCGTCGCCACGGTGAACGACGCGGCGTCGTCACGCGCGCGCAGCGTGTCGACGAGCGACCGCATCGGCCCGACCCTGCCGTTGAAGAAGACCTGGATCGGGTCCTCGGTTAGAGCGGCCTCCAGCGGGTCGATTTCGAGCAGGTACTCACGATTGCGATCGGCGTAGTCTCGACGGCTCGGGTGCGAGCGGTCGACGCGTTCGACGACGACCTGGCCCTCCCGGACACGATCGAAGACAAGCCCGGTCCCGCCCCGATGCTCGGGCGTCGCCTGGAGGATCGTCCGGGCCGTTGCGCGTGGCAGCAGGCGGCGGAGGGCTGTGGCGCCGTCGGCGGTCCGGACCATCGCGCCGTTGGCCGTGATGGCGGTGATCGGGCACCCGAGCTGGTCGAACACCGGCCGGGCGAAGTCGTGGCGCCGCCCGGTGACGATGGCCACTTCGACACCGAGGGCAATGGCGGCGGCAATGGCCTCACGGTTGCGCGCGGGGAGTTGCCAGTGCGAGTCGAGCAGCGTGCCGTCGATGTCGATGGCCACGAGACGGATGGGCACGGGGGGAGTCTAGCATTCGCGGGACTCGGCCGCCTCCGCCAAGCCTACGGCGCCCAAGGGACTCGGGACTCGGGACTCGGGATTCGGACGAGCCGGCTGATGCCGGTCACGCAGCAAATCATGCGAGCACGGCGATCACGTTCGCGCGACGAACGCGTCGGAGGGGCCGAAATCCGCGCTGGGTTGGGGACCCAGCGCTGCCGCCGCCGGAACCCTGAAGATGCGTTCG
>Ga0315276_10002826_pt1 | contig 15845 bp, 18 predicted proteins | sample YL17G05_0_MG_FD_204542 | JGI IMG/M metagenome (GOLD analysis project Ga0315276, IMG submission 204542) | Sediment microbial communities from Yellowstone Lake, YNP, Wyoming, USA - YL17G05_0 | ecosystem: Environmental > Aquatic > Freshwater > Lake > Sediment | place: USA: Wyoming | collected... | reverse complement strand
AGAGCATGGCACAGAAAAAGAGTTGAGTTAAAAAGAGAAGCTAAAATGTTATTTTCAGATAGAAATACAGAGTATTGGAAATTCTTTAAAAAACTTAAATACACTAAAGTAAAAGAACTTCTTCATTTAAGTCCATCTGCAATTATGATAATAGACAATAATTCTTTCCTTTTTTCTTATGAAAAAGAGTTTACTTGTATTCATATAATCTCAGATTCTATATCCCTTTCTTTATCAAATTTCTTTGATGATTTGTGGAGAATAGCTAAGAAATAAGTTAAAACTCCCCCAGTTTCATCTGCTTTTTTCCTTCTATAATTTCTTTTATGTTTATCCCAAAAACTTCTAAAATGTTTTCAACTGCAGGCAGGATTTGATGCTCAAGATAATATTTAATGTTATATTCGCCTTTTTCATCTGGAAGCTTGACTTTTTCTCTTACAAGTGATTTTTTTTCTCTTGTCTCGGCTATAAAATATTCTATAAGCATTCCAATATCTATTGGCATGCCTTTTTCTTTTATTTTTCTTGCTGCAATTACATGGGGTGTAATAGATTTATATTCATCAAGAGGTTTTTTTAATTGTGTCCTAATCATAATCTGTTTTTTATCAATCTCCCTGTTTTTCATTTTTTTTATTGTTTCTTTTACAATTTCAAGAGCTTTTTTTTCATTTCCCTCTTCTAAAATAAATTTTAAAACTTTGTTTTGCAGCTCGCGAGCAAGCTGGCACCAGTCTCTTCTTACTGTTTCAAATCCTCTTACTTTCATTTTGTCCTGTTCGTTAATTAAAGCATATTTCTTTTTAGCGCCAAACTCGCCTGTTCGCTTTGTAACCCAAAGCCCTCTTTTATAAAAATCCTCTAAGTCAAGCTCCATTATTCCAGGAAGCTCTGAATTAAGCTTTTTTAAAAATTCAAGAGTTTGTGTTTTTGTTTTGTCTTGCAGTAAAAATGCTACTCCATCTGTGTCTGCGTAGATAACTTTATAATCTTCTTTGTTTATTTTTTCTATAACTTCTTTTATATGCTTGCGGGCAAGAGCTGCTGTTGAAGCAGCCGCCTCAATGCAATAATATCTTGCTCCAAAAAAACCCTGATAGCCATAAGCTGCATTTGTTAACAGCTTGTAGGCATTGCTCCTCGCTTTTGTTATTGGATTTTCTTGTTTTTTATATTCTTGTTTGTATTTTTTCCTTTTCTCTATAATTTCTGCTAGCATTTCAGAGAAAAAGCCGGGTTTTTTTGAAAAATAAACCACTTTCTTTTCTCCTTCTTTGCTTAAATCTACTTCTAAACAATTTTTTTCTTTTTCATTTAAAAATGTAGATTTTGAAAGATTGTGAGTTACTATAACGCTTCCATACATGCTTGTAAAATCAAAAATTGCAAGATTTTCATAAAGAGCAGCTTCTGGCTGAAAAACAAAAGCTCCTTCGTATTTTTCTCTCTGCCTTCTTAAAGCAATTTCATCATGCAATGGCCTTTTTTCTGCAATTTCATTATATTTTTCTAAATTATGCAAAATATAATCTTCAACTAATTGGGACATACTGCTTCTTGTTATATCAAATAAAGGCTCTTGTATAATCTTGCAAAATTCTATCATGTCAGGCCAGAATTTTTCTGCTAGCTTGTAAGTTAAAATAGAGTCTTGCAGATTATAAGCAAAAAAGCTCCCCCATTCTTCTTCTTTTAATTTCTTCCCGTCTTTTTTTTCAAAATCATGTTTCCCTTCTCCTAAAAGTTCAGAGGCAACATCATTTAAGCCGAGTGTTTCAGATTGTAGATATTGGGAGTAAACAGACTCTATGAATTTGAATAAGTCTACATGAATTATGCCACAAATTTGAGCACTTGGAATTCTGCCGCGCGCAAAAATTGGTTGTTTATTATCAAGGCCTAGAGTTAATTTTACATTATTTTTTTCAGCTCTTGCTCTTAGATAAGGCAAATCAAATCCATCTGAAAAATAGCCAACAAGCAAATCTGACTTTTGCTCTTTGATATAGCTGACAAAAGCTTCAATCACATCTGCTTCGTCTTTAAAAAATTCAACATAATCTTCTTTTTCTTTTGTTTTCTGGGATTTCCAAGTCAGGACTTTCTTGAGGTTCTCTGAAACAAGAGAAATCATTAAAATTTCTCCTTTTCCTATTTCAAACTCGCTTACTTCTATATCAAAAGCAAGAATTTTCTGTTTAAAATTAAATTCCTTATCTAGTTTTTCAATTTTTTCTGCTTTAATGCATAGCTCAACATCTAAACTTGCATCTAAATTTCCAAATTCTTGGCTGTTATTCAAAATTTCTCCTGAAATTTTATTCCAAGAGAGAGGCTTAATTTTCTTTTCTATTATATATTTGGTTATCAAGCTTACATCATACTCTCTTCGCGCTTCTATTTCTTCAAAACCAATTTTATCTGCGACTGAATGGGAGTCTTTATAGTTTGTTATGAAAATTTTTATTGCCTTCACCTCTTTTCCAAGAAATTTCTTCTCATGGAGTTCGGTTTTTTCAACTTTTGTTATTCTGCTTGGAAGGCTTATTTTAATTTTTTCAATTTCTTTTTGAATTTCCTGAATTCTTTTTTCTGATATTTCTGGCTTTAAAATCGCCCAGAAATAAGGCTGAAAAGAATCAATAACACAGACTCTTTTGCCTTTTTCATCTCTACCGATAATTTTAACATAATTTCTTCCCTGCCAGTCAAAATAATCATAATCCAGAGGAATGAAATTAATTTCTGTTTTCATAAAAAGAAAACAGAATGAGAATATTTAAACCTTAAGAAGCAAGGGAATTCTTACTAGAAATGACGATTTGACTTTTTTTGTTCCTATGCTCCTGCTAAATTATCTTTGTAAAATCTTTCTACGTCATCTGCGAAATCCTTAGGACAAACTGCTCTCGCAATCTCTGGAATCATGCTATGAATATTATCAACTAATATCGGAAGAAACTCTAATTTGGTTTTATTTAATGAAGTAAAAATCTCACATGGATCAATGGGCTGTTTTGTAATTCCATCAACCTTATTCTTTATGTCTTCTAAAAGGAGTGTTGCTGCAATATAAAATCCTTGAGGGACTATTTCTAGATGTAGTCTATTTGCTAGTCTTTCTGCAAATTTATAAACTCCCGGACCAAAACCAGGATTATATTCCCTAAGATTTATCAATCTTTCTTTAATATGTCTTGTTGAAATTGTTGTTTCTAATGCCATTTTTCTTGTTATTAATATAATTTACCCATTTATAAACATTTCTATTATTAACTCTCAAATAGTAACAAACAGAAACCTTTAAAAAGCTATTTTTATTTATTAAATCATGGGAGCCAGACTCGTTGATAAAGTCAGAAGTAGAGAAGAAGAAGTATTTTTTGAAATTCCTGAAGGAAAAGAGATTTCAGTAGGAAGAGCTGTTGAAGGTTCAGTTAAAAATGATATTGAAATTCCTGATAAAGAAGAAAGACCTTATAGCCGCGTTTCTAGAAAGCACGCTGCATTAAAATATGAAAAAGGAATTCTTTATGTTAGAGATTTAGGAAGCAAAAATGGGACTATTGCTGGCAAGGAAAATGTAGAAAAAAAGTGGGTAGCATTAAAAGACAGAACTTCATTAATTTTAGGGCATTATTATGAGTTTTTAGTTAGATACGATGCTCAAAAAGAAGACACAGGTGAAATAGGACTGGCGCCAGTAGAGGACGAGCCTCAAACTAAACCTGTGAAGTTTTGAAAAATTAAAATGGCACACATATTTACAGGCGGTTTAATAGAAAAAATAAAGAAAACAAGAGCTGAAGCTCCTGAAGAATTAATTAAGGCTATTACAAATTTGAGAACTTATCCTTCTTCAGGAAGAATCTGTAGAGAAGCTATCGCGCTTGCAAATTCTATACTAAATAAAGAAGTTAGACCTCTCCCATTTATAACAAAAAGAGCTGTTGTAAGCTTTGGAGAAGGAACTCCTTCAGAAATTTGTGTAGAATACAGAAAGGAAAGAAAAATACCTCTTTCATTAAATTGCGGCTATTGTTTTGCTGATTCTTATAGATTTTATAATGTAAACAAGGGAGATGCTGAAGAAATATGCATAAATAGAGAAGGTGGCTTTTTTTTATTTCAATATGCCGGCGAGAGATATGACCGAGAAAAGAAAACATCTACAATTACTATGGAACTTGCTCCTTCAAGAGACTCAATGCATCCTGCAGGTGTTGAAATCCTTAAAAATAATGAGATAGTGGAGGATTATTTTATTAAAAATTAAAATGGCAAAAACATTAGAAACTTTAACTCCAGAACTTTTTGATAAAACAGCCGGAGCAAGGCAAAATGCATTAGCAGATAGAGATGCTGATAGATATTATGATTTGTGCAATCAAGCTGGAATTGAGCCAGAAGATAGGGAATTATATGAGCAAGGAGCTTTTGAGCAAGAAAGGCCTAATAAAATTGCTAAGAGAAGAGCAAGATTAAAATATCCTAAAAGATATGACCATTTGTTAGATTATCATAATTCTAATAAGGTTAATATAGAACAACCAACCAGCGATGATATTACAAAAATGCGAAGAGGATTGATAAATGTTATGAGATACACAAAGTTAAAAATAACTGATGGAGAAAGGGTTTTGACAATAGATGCTAAACCTCCAAGAGTTCTTGAGGTTTATAGGGATTGCATAATTAGAGCGAAAGCTATCCATCAATAAATTTTTATATTCATTTTTCTTCTCTTTTTTATGGGTTTGCAGATAGGGAATATTGTTGTGAGAAAAGGAATTGAAATTGAAGATTTAAAAGGCAAGACATTAGCTGTAGATGCATTTAACACAATTTATCAGTTTCTTTCTACAATACGCCAGCCAGACGGCACTCCTCTAATGGACAGCAAGAAAAGAATTACTTCTCATTTGTCAGGATTGTTTTATAGAAATATTAATTTAATGAAAACTGGATTAAAATTAGTTTATGTTTTTGACGGCAAAACCCCAAGATTGAAAGCAGGAACTCATGAAAAAAGGCAGGAAGTGAAAGATGAGGCATTTGAAAAGTATGAAAAAGCAAAGCAAGAAGAGAATATAGAAGAAATGGGAAAATATTCTAAGCAGCTTGCAACTCTTGATGATGAGAAAATTAGAGAAAGCAAGGAACTTTTAGAAGCAATGGGCATAGCTGTTGTTCAAGCACCTGGAGAAGGAGAGGCAGAAGCTTCGTTTTTGGCAGGAAACAAACAAGCTTATGCTGTTGCAAGTCAAGATTATGATTCTTTGCTTTTTGGTGCTCCGATACTTATTCAAAATCTAACTCTCGCCCGCAAGAGAAAAACAATCTCTGGCTATGTTAATATAGGGCCTGAGCTTATAGAATTAGAAAAAGTGCTTAACAGCCTGCAGATAAATCTTGACCAGCTGATATGTTTGGGAATTTTATGTGGAACAGATTATAATCCTGGAGGAATTAAGGGTATAGGGCCGAAAAAAGCACTTGCAATTGTTAAAGATAAGGCACCTGCTTTAATTTTCAAGCAGTTTCCTGATTTGGATTTTGATTGGCAGGAAGTTTTTTCTTTATTTAAAAAACCAGATGTCAGAGAAGCAGAAATTAAATTTCCCAAACTGGACAAAGGAAAAATCAGGGAAATTTTATCTGAGCATGATTTCTCAGAAGAAAGAATTAATTCTGCTTTAGAAAAGCTTGATGAAGCAAAGGAAAAAGGCAAACAAAAGACGTTGTTTTAAAAATGGTTGATGCAGAAATAAAAAAAAGAGCGAGAAAAGCTGTTGAATTATTAGCTGAAAATTATGGAATAAAGCTATCTGAGAAAGATTATCCTGAAATAGAATCAGTAGATGAGCCTGAGCCTTCGTACAATCCGGAGAAAAAGACTATTAACATCCCCCCAAAAGAAGCTAATAGTGGTATTGCTTATTTTGAAGAAGCTTCTCACGCTTTGAGAGACTTTGTTCAAAGAAAACGTTTTTTATATAGAGTATTTCCTTCTGCAAAACAAGATGTGCAAGTTCAGGAATTTTTTGGAAGAGCAGGAGAGACTCTTGGAAGAAAACTTGCAAGAGGAACAGAGTTAGAGTATTTATTTAAAAATGAGCCGCGAAGAGATTTGCAAGACAAAGAAACAAGAAAAAGATGGGCAGACAGATTAAAGGCATATAAAGGAGTAAAAGGTACATTAAGTGAAGCTGAAAAAAGTCAAGCTCGCGGAAGAGAATATCTTTCAAGAGCAGTTTCTGAAAACTACGACTCTCTTGCTGATTTATTTATTGACTTTGATAGCGGGAGACTTGGCGTAGAAGAATTTGAAGATAGATTTAGAAGAATAGACAAGTTAAGAAAAGCAGATATTTCAAATTTAAAAAATGAAAAAGGCCTGCTTGTGAATAAATACGACTTAGAAGACGCGAAAAGGTATATAAGGCGCGTAAACTGCATCGGTGATGTTTTGAACATAGCTAAGAAAATGAAAGACGAAAAAGAAAAAAAGCAGGTAGTTCAGATGGCCATAGACTCTTTTAGAGAAACATATAACCCTGATTTAGATTTTAAAATGGGAGAGGTTATGTTTACAGATATAGATGTAAGAAGTGATATAGGCATATATAGCCATTTTGCGCATAGAAAACCTTATGAATTTGCCCAGCAATACTCTGCAGATGATTTGCTCACAAATAAAAACCTCTATGCTCTTCCAGACTCAAAAATAAGAAAAATGTTTTTTGCAAGAAGAAAATCCGGCTTAGAAAAAGCAGTTGAAACTGCTTTTTTTGTTTTTTTGCCAGCAATGTTGGCTTATATTTTATTGAATATTAAGCTGACTGGCTTTGCTATTTCCAATAAATATAATATAATCGCAGGAAGTTTTTTAGGCATAGTTTTCTTTTTTCTGTTAATTGCTTTTTTGTGCTTTAAATTAAAAAGAAAATAGAAAAAAAACTTTTCTTTCTACCAAACCCCACCTATTTTGGGTTATAATCAACTATAAAGTGGTAACAAAACCAAAGGTTTAAATACCTCCTACTCTTGATTATGGCAGGAAGGAAAATAACTAAAATGACAACTACAATTGAAAAATTAGTTGAAAAAGGAAAAATTTCAGCAGATTCAGCTGAAAGAATGAAGAAAAAAGGGGTAACCGAAGTTGATGAATTATACTGTTTAATAAACTCTGTTACTACAGATGGCGATGACGAATTAAATATGGAACTTGCAGGAGAGTTACAGATTCCTCAAGGAGAATCAGAAAACCCTAGAGAAAAATTAAAAGATTATATGGGTTGCCTAAAACCTTATATAACCCAAAAACAAGTGAGAAGACTAAATCAGACAGATTCGCAAACCCAAGAACCAAAACAAAAGGTGCAAGAAACAGAAATGCAAATATTTTACAGGAAACATCGTGATTTCGGAAAAGACTAATAAGATTGAGGCAAAAAAACATTGTTTTAAAAAATACTAAATCTCAGCTTTTTTAAAACCTTCTGCGCTTTGCGCAGCTGCATGAAGTTTTGCTTTATCTTCTTCTACCTGCAGTTCTTTTCTTATTTTTTCAATGGATCTTGTGAGCGTAACTGCTAAAACTATCAAAATTATAAGGGCTAACAAAACAATTACCTTGCCCCACCATTTGCTAAGCAGATTGTCCAAAAATCCTGATATTTCAGCAGTCAGTTTCGTAACCGCCATGATTACAACAATCCCTAAAGAAATAAGCCCTGCGGTTGTTTTTGAAAAAGCAGAAAAATTTGTAAAGATGTATCTCGCGCCAAAAAATATCAAAAGCCACAAAGCCAGAGCAATTGCAAATCCCCAGCTGATTTCTGCTTTTCTTCCTATTACCACAGTTAAGACAGGTTTTGAAAAATCCCATATTTTAACTATAGAATAACCTACAGGATTTTTTAAAAGAATATCTCTCCACTTTCCAGCAAGATAAGAAGCATTTTTATCTGTTAGTTTTTCGCCTGTGTCGCTTAAATCCTTTATTGTTACAGGCAAGCCAGTTTCTGGGTCTATTTCTTCAGCTTTTACCTGGATTAAAAATAAATTTATAATCAAGAAGATTAATAAAAATAAAATTATACCTATCTTTTTCATAAAAAATAAAGAACAAGGAGATTTTTAAATGTTTTTAAGTTCACTTCTCTGCTGCTGTTCTCGCTTTTCTGAATCCACCAGCTGCAGTTCCTAATGCTTCTGCTGCTGCTGCTACGTCTTCTGCGCCTGATTTTATATCAGCAACATTTTTTTTAGTATGAAGTTCAGCGAACATTCTATAGAATAGGACATTTACAATGATGAAGATTACTAGAGGAATTATTATTCCGATTGCTATTGAAATAGCACCAAGCCCGCCTACAAGTCCAAAAATTGTGATTGCGATTGCTCTTATAGCTCCTGAAAGTCCTACAATAACTGAAACACCTAATGCAATTATAAATATAACAGTTTTATTGCTAAATGCGCTGAATCCATATAAAATATCATAAATCCCAGAAACCAAAATCAACATAACCATCAAAGAAGCAAGTACCAGCGCCCAGGTTTCCCCGAAACCAAGCCAGTTTACTAAAAAAGATCCATACCATGTACTCGTATCTATAGGATCTGTTGCTAATCTTCCTGAACCTTGCGGCGGCACATAATTAACATTTATTAAAGAAGCAGATACAAGTGTTATTGATAAAATTATTGCTAATAAAAAAAATAAACTTCTTACATGCTCTCCTTTTTTCATATGTTCTATAAATATTTAGTATTTATAAATCTTTCTTTTTGATTTTTATTGGAAAAGAGGAATGAATTTTTAAAAATTCATTATGAGAGAGGATAGAAATCTTTATAAATGTCTTAACACTCAATCTTTCATGGATAAAAAGAGAGGCTTAATTATTGGAGGATTTTTAATAGCTGTGTTTTTGATTAGCTTAGTGGCTGCGTCGCCCCCTTATGATAGTGCAGGCAAAGCGGTTAGCGCAACAGGAACTTTTATTAGCAGTTTTGTAGCAGAAGCAGACCCTTTTCTTAGTAGCATTTTAGGGACAAGTGAGGGTATAACAGGAAAAGATGGAGTAGTTTTTTCTGCAGGTGAGATTTTATTTGCTAAACTTTTATTCTTAATCATAATCTTATCCATTATTTGGACTGCTTTAAGCGCGATTGATTTTATTAATAATAATAAATTAATTCTTTGGGTTGTTGCTATAGGTGCTTCAATTTTAGCAACAAGATGGATAAGTAACACTCTAGTCCCTATGATAATCCTTCCTTATTCAACTTTAGGGATTACTATTGCTGCTGGTTTGCCGTTTTTGATATTTTTTGCATTGGTGGAAATTAAGTTTAGCGGACGCAGATACAAAACATTAAGAAAAATAGCATGGGTGCTTTTTGCTGTTGTTTTTGTATTTTTATGGGTAACTCGATATGACACTTTAAAAGGCGAGTCTCAACAAGCTTTGTGGATTTATCCGATAACTGCAGCAGTTTCATTAGCAATGCTGTGGTTTGATGGAACTATACAAAAAGCTATATCAAAAATAAAAACAGAAACGGCAACATCTTATAGAAATATGGAAGAGATATATGTGTTAGAAGACAAAATAAGAGAGAAAATTAAGAGATTCGCTGATGGAGGATATGAAGGGCATGGGGGAGAAGCTCAATACGAAAAAGAAATTAATCAACTTCATAAAAGGATAGCTTCATTGGAAGGAAAGTAGATAAAGAAAATTAAGTAACATTTTTAAACTTCATAATTATCAGTTTTCGATTAGTTAATTTTATAAGTAATAATCTTTATAAACTTCATATTTCTTTATAATTTATGAATAATAAAAAAGCGGCAGGAATTTTATTTGTTAGTTTATTTGTAATTTTATCGGCAATTAGTTTAATGAGTCTGGTTTCTGCCCAATATGGAAGTTATGTTTTAGATTTAAGGCAAGGAAGCGAGCAGGTTATTGAATTGGTTGTTGATTTTAGCGAGCCATTTTTGCAGATTATATTGGGAGGAGAAGATTACACTGGCCTGCTTTTATTTGAGAGGTTTTTAATTTTTATTCTTTTGTTGTCAATTGTTTATCTTTCTTTAAGCAAGGTTCCTGCATTTGAAGACATGCCGGTGGTAACTTGGGTTGTAGCTATTATTATTCCTCTTATTGCTGTGAGGTTTATTGATTATGCTTGGCTTAATACAATTCTTGTATCATATCAGGTTTTAGGAATTGCTATTTTAGGAATTTTGCCTTTTATAATCTATATGTTTTTCTTGCATAATATCACAAAAAGCGCTGTTGCAAGAAAAATCGGATGGGTTTTTTTTATTGTTGTTTATTTTGGATTGTGGTCAACAAATCAAAATGATAATTATGCGCAGATTTATTTCTGGACAATGTTGGTTGCTTTAGTTTTCTTGCTTTTAGATGGCACAATCCACAGAGCTCTTGAAAAACAGAAGTGGCAAGATGCAGAAAGGTCAGCTCTTTTAGAGAGCCTTGTTAAAAAACACAAAAGACGTGAAGACATTATGAACGACCCGAGTTTGAAGCCGTGGTTGAAAAAACACGAGCTAAAAAAACTAGACGATGAAATAAAAAAGTTAGAAAAAAAGATAGGGTAATTTTACGCATAGCATAATTTTTAAACAATCTTTGTTTATGTTTTTTATGGCAGGCTATGATATTATCGGAAGCATTGCAATTGTAAAGTTTAGAAGAGATGTGAAAAAAAGCGTGAAATTGAAAATAGCCGAGCAGTTATTAAACAGGCAAAATATCAAAACAATTTTAGAAAAAAGTGATAGAGTTAAAGGAAGGTTGCGCACATTCAAGACAAAATTTCTTTGTGGAGAAAAAACTCTGGAAACAATTCACAAAGAAAATAACTGCAAGTTTAAGCTGAATGTTGAAACTTGTTATTTCTCCCCAAGATTAGCAGAAGAGAGAAAACAAGTAGCTGAGAAAATCAAAAAACAAGATAAAGTGCTAGTTATGTTTTCTGGTGTTGCTCCTTTTCCAATTGTTATTTCAAAGCTAAGCAAGGCAAGAGAAATTGTTGCAATTGAATTGTCAAGAGAGTGCAACAAATATGCTCGCGAGAATTTAAAGCTAAACAAAGTGTACAACATAGAATTAATGCAGGGAGATGTGAAAAAAATTATAAAAAAGTGGAGAAAGAAATTAGGCAAGTTTTCAGTTATTGTTATGCCGAGGCCAAATTTAAAAGAAACTTTTCTAAAAGAGGCTTTTTCTGTTAGCAAAAAAGGAACAATAATCTATTATTATGGCTTCTGCAATGAAAATAAGTTAAATCAACTGCTTGAACAAATTTATAAAGAAAGCAAAAAAGCAAAAAAGAAAATTAAAATTTTAAAGATAAACAAAGCAGGAGATATTGCGCCTTATAAATACAGGTATAGAATTGAGATTAAAGTGGTTTAAGCTGTTGCTGTTGCGTAAACTGGACTTTGTTGTTCATCTGCTGTATGTTTTGGGAGATACGCGTCTTGTTCATTTGCTAATTCATCTGCTTCGATTTCATAATTGTTTGAGATGTAATCTACAACCTCTTTAAATGTAGGCATTTCACTTAGTTTACAGTGCACATCAGTAGAGGTAGGTACTCCAAAATCCTCAAGAATGTCATTTAATCTTCTTCTGCTTATCCTATCATCATCGCTTACTATATTACATCCTTTTTTCTTTAGTCTTTCTCTTAAATGACAACTTATATCTTTTTGAGTTAAAACAGAATTATCTATCCCTATTGTGTCTTCTTCATCAGTTTCATTCATATCTAAATCAAGTTGGTCATCCATCTTATAAATTTGATTTTCTTTGGCTTTTTAAAACTTGCGTTTTGCTATATAAATGCTTTTAAATCTATCTAATTTTGAAGAATAATGGATGCCCAAAATGATAAAATGGCAGAAGAGAAAAGAGGAATAGTTTCAGAAGTGGTTTCTGGGGCTTCTAAAGCTGTTACTAGCGGAATTTCTATGATAATACCTAAAAAAGAGCCTTATGATTATGATATTTTAGTTCCTAAGATTCTTGATTGTTTGGGAATTTGTGTTTTAGAAGAAAAAGCTGGTTATGCCACAATAAGCGCAGAGCAAGCTAAAAATTTTAGAAATAGATTGCCAGATGTTGCAGAGGGCGCAGAGATGTCAATTTCGAGATATAATCTCTTAGAATGGGCTTTTCTTGTTCATGATTGGAATAGGATTCATATATTTGAGGACTATGCAAAAGAAGCTGGTTATGAGACTACCCTCGTACATGGTACATTAATAGCCGCGGGGTATGAGCAGTATGTTCGGGGCATTTGCAGTTTGATTAGCAAAACAACTGGAAAAAATCTTGTTTATGCAGGGCAGACAATTAAATTTAGTGCGCCTTCTTATGCTCGAAGATTTAAAAAAGGGAAAGTAAATTGGATTTTAGAAAATGTTGTTAAAAAAGAAGGAGGGGTTGATTTGGGTGCTGTTGGTGTTAATTTGAAAAAATTAAGAGCTATTACTTGCCCCTTTACAAAATTAAGGGAGAGTTTGGAAAGTTTAAGTTCAGATTATATCACCCCTTTTACTGTTCCTTCAAATGTTCTCGAGAGAAGCAATATAGAGATAAGAAAAGGAGAAAGGAATTCTGCTTATCGATGTTTAAGGAAAAAACCTGAAGAAGAGGTTCTTATGATGCATCCTGCTGCTTTTATCATTTCTACTGTGCTAAATTTATCTTCTAGAAGGACTGGAAGCCCGGAGGGGGAGTACAGGAAGATGGATTTAAATTTTCATAACCAGCCAGAGCTTGGTATATTCGAAACAATGGTAAGGCTTCCTTCTCCACCGAAAAAATTAGAGGATGAAAAAGGAACTATTTATCGTTATATATTTGAAGCATTATGCATCCAGAATGATAAGCCGATTGTTAGTGGGAAAGTTACTTGTTATTCTTCACATGAGATTAAGTTAGATTAAATTTTTATTACTTAGAATAACCTTTTTTTCTAGCAAGTTTCACTCCAACATATTTTGCTATATCGCTTGGGGTGAGAGTATTTTGTCCGTATAATCTATCTATGTCCTCATCGGGTATTTCTATATCAAATTCCTCTCCAAGCTCCATTACCATCTCTATTCTGTCTAATGAATCTAGGTTTTCTTTGAGTAAGTCAGTTTCTAAAGTTACATTCTCCATTCCGCCTTCATCTTTTAACACATCAAGAACTCTTTCTTCTATTGTCCCATTTTCTTTTTCTGGCATTTTAATAAACCTCTATTTTAGTTTAAAAGCTTTATTGTTGTTAAGAATATGTTCTAAATCTCTTTTGTTTCCTCGCGATAATACTTTCCTATTCTAATCTCAAGTTACTTAAAAGTCTCATCGCTCTTTCTCGCGATAATACTTTCCTATTCTAATCTCAAGTTACTTAAAAGTCTCATCGCTCGCTTTTATCGCAGAGGGAGACTCTCCTCCATGCCATGTGAATCTTGGGCGCATTCTAACAGGATAAATTCTTTCTGAATTATCATCTAATATAATTGCGCTTCCTTTTAAATCAGGCAAATCATCAAGATATTTTTTAATGCTCTCAAGAAGATAAGTTTGCATTATGGTGTTCAAAGCTAAAATATCTGGCTGGGAGGTTACTCTATGGCTTATTATAATATCAGACTGAGTCATAACATCGCGATGAATAGCTCCTGGCTGTTGGGTGGCAAGAACAAGAGAAATTCCCGGCTGCCTGCCCTCTCTCAACAGCTGGATTAAAGCGTCGGTCGCAGGAGTTTTTTCTTTTTCTGGTAAAAATTCATGAGCTTCATCTAAAAAAATCCAGACAAGCGGCATTTCTTTTTTTTCTTTTGAAGAGCCATGCTGAACAGCCTCGATTTCTTCTTTTTTCCTTGCAGCCATTCTTTCTGTAAATAATTTTCTTGAAATCAATCCTATAACTAAGGCACGAACATTAAAAACACTGACAGAAGAATAACAGCTTAAATCTAAAATACTTGTTTTTCCTGCTTCTATTAATTCAGAAATTTCTGTTCCTTTTTCTTCTTTTTTGGCGAAAATGCCCCAAGTAGAAGCTGCTTCAAACAAAGCAGATGCTGCTTTTTTAATTTCCTCTTTCTCGCTGCTTTTGTTTATTTTGTCAAGAATCTCTTCTATGCCAAAATCCTTTTCTTTTTCTTTTAGCTCTGTTATGATTTTTTCAATTAAAATTGAGACAGGCGCGATAATGCCTAATCCGAAAGTTAAAAGCCAGTCTTCTATTTCAAGCTCAGAAGCCTTGAGCGCGAAACTTTTATCTACAGGAATATTATTTTTTTCATATTCTTCATATTTGCTGAAAGGAACAAATATTTTTACAGGCAAAGTTTTTGGCTTGAGCTTCCATTCTCTCAACAAATCTTTTTCTTTGTCATTTTTGAATTTCATTGTCCAGAAGATTCCCATTGTATCAAAAATTAAAGAAGCTATATTTTGTTTTGCCTCTTGAGGCAAATCAGAAAGCTCTTCTGCCATGACTCCAATCGAATAACTTTTTCCGGACCCTCTCTTCCCGCTTATCAAAACTACATGGCTTCTTGCAACATCCATCCAAATTAGGTTAGAAAGAGAAGTATAATTTCCCATTTTAACATAGCCTTTTCCTAAATAAATAAGTCCTTTTCCAGCAAACCTCTTTTTGTCTGCCTCATCTCTTCCTACAATTATATCATATGGCATAATTACAGAAAGAGAAGGATGTTTTTAAATTCTTCTCAAAACATAATTTTATATAGCTTTCTTGATTTAAAATTTTAAAATGGAGAAGACAATATTAGTAACTGGGGGGGCAGGCTATATAGGGAGCGCAGCTGTAAAGGAATTAATTGAAAAAAAATTTAATGTATTGGTTGCAGATAATCTTTCTAAAGGGGATTTAGGAATAGTTGATAAAAAAGCTAAATTTTTTAAGGTAGATTTAACAGATAAAGAAGAATTAGAAAAGATTTTCAAAAATTACAAAATTGATTCTGTTATGCATTTTGCAGCTTACAAGGCAGTTGGAGAGTCAATGGAAAATCCAGAAAAATATTTTGATAATATTCAAGGAACAATTAATCTTCTTGAATTAATGGCGAATTATGAAGTTAAAAAAATTATTTATTCTTCGAGCGCAGCTGTATATGGCCTGCCAAATTACACGCCTGTAGACGAAAACCACCCAACAAAACCAACTAATTATTATGGCTTTACAAAAAAGGTGTGTGAAGAATTAATAGAGTGGTATTCTAAAATTTATAATCTCAGCTATATTTGTTTAAGATACTTTAATGTTGCTGGGGATGCCTTGAATTACATAGATCCTGGAGCAGAAAATGTTTTTCCAATTTTAATGGAGGCTATTTTTGGCAAGAGAGAAAAATTTTGTATATTTGGAAAAGACTATGATACGAGAGACGGGACTTGTATCAGAGATTATATAGATGTTAAAGATTTGGTAAAAGCGCATATTTCTGCCTTGAATGTTGATAAAAATGAAATTATTAATTTAGGGACATCTATTGGAGTTAGTGTTAAAGAGCTTGTTAGTTTAGTTAAAGAAGTAACTGGTGCAGACTTTAAAGTAGAGATTGCTGGAAAAAGAAAAGGGGATGTTTCTGAATTAATTGCTTCTAATGAAAAAGCTAAAAAATTGCTTAACTGGAGCCCAGAAACAAATGTAAAAGAGATGATAAGCTCAACATACAAAGCATATAAAAGAAAATTTAATGTAGGATGCAGTTAAATGTTTGGTGGCTCTCTTAAGCTTCTCTTTTTGTTAGGTTT
>Ga0315276_10002825_pt1 | contig 15845 bp, 15 predicted proteins | sample YL17G05_0_MG_FD_204542 | JGI IMG/M metagenome (GOLD analysis project Ga0315276, IMG submission 204542) | Sediment microbial communities from Yellowstone Lake, YNP, Wyoming, USA - YL17G05_0 | ecosystem: Environmental > Aquatic > Freshwater > Lake > Sediment | place: USA: Wyoming | collected... | reverse complement strand
GGGGGGGGGCGGGGGTCGGGGGTCCCGCGCCTTGCCGCCAGGGCGCGCTGCGCCGCCCTGGCCCCGCCACGCGCCCCCGCCCGCCCCCTCCCCCTCCCTCCCAACCGACACACGCACCTCCACGACCGACATAGAGCTCAGCGCGTCGCGCAGGGAGCCCCCCGCGGGCGACAGTGGGCGCTCGCCGCCGCCCGGCGGCGCGCCAGGCTCCATTGGGGGGGCGCGCCCCGCCCCGAGCGCTCAGCTGCAGGCGTGGCGAATGGAGGGTCGAGGGAAGGCGGCCGAGACGGCGCGGGCAGTGGGGCCACGGGCGCCGGCGAGCGCCTGTGCACTCTCCCGCGGCCTCGATCCCGGCCGCCGCCATGGCGTGGCGCACCGCCCTGTCCAAAAACTTGCAGGAGCTGCGGTGAGTGGCTGGTGTGGGGGGTGGGCGCGGGCGCGGCGCATCGCGGGCCGCGCCGACGCGCGCCCTCTCCTTCTCCGCAGCATCCACCTGTGCGCGACTTCGCCGGGGAGCCAGGGTGCTCGGTGAGTGAGAGAGATGGGGTGCAGATGGTGAGGAGGCTGCGGGGCGACCCCGCCGCCGACCGCCTTCCTCCCTTCTCTTTTCTCGTCTCTAGCGACTTTCTGGCCGCCACCTACGCCGACCTGCGCGCCACCAACCCCGGTTTTCCCCTGCTCGTGCGCGAGGGGGACGCTTGCGCGGCCAGCGCGCGGGCGCGCTACGATTTCGGCGCGGAGGCGGCGACCCCACTCGACGGCCTGGACGCGGCCGGCGTCGAGGCCGCGCTCGCGGGCCTCGTCAAAAAGGGCGAGTCCATGCCGCGCAGCGCGGAAAGCAAGTGAAGGGGAGGAGGGAGGCGGCGGCGTGTGACGCGCGCCGTTCAGAGACTGACCCACTCCAGAGTGCTTGCAGTGCGCCGCTCGAGCCCCTGCCCCATCCCTCACCCCCCTGGCAGCAGCCCTAGCATGTCAAGGTAGGCCGCATCGCGCGCGGCGAGCAGGGCGTCGAGCTCGCCGCCCGCCGCCGCGACGTCATCCGCCACCCGCTTCAGCGCCGCTTCCGCCGCCCTGTGCGAGGCGTCTAGGTCGGACAGGGCCCGGCGGCGGGCCACGATGGCGTCCTCGGCCGCGCGCAGCGCGGCAGTGGGGTCGCGGTTGGTGGCGCCGGCGCCGGCGCCGCTGCCACCCTCCCCCTTTCCCACCGGCACGCACGCCGCGCGCACGCTATATGCCGACTTCCTGTACACGTTGCAGCCCACGACGGCGAGCAGAATGGGCCCGGAGACTGCCGGCAGAGGGTCGCGCGGCGCCAGGCCGTCGAGCCTCCGCAGCACGCGCGACGCGGGCCCGCCCCCAGCAGCGGCGGCCAGGGCGCCGGATTTGGGGGGCGGGAGGTCCCAGGTGGCGAACGGGAGGCCGCAGAAGAGGGCGGCGAGTTGCCCCCCCCCCGCGCCCGCGACCGGCGCCGAGTCGGCCGCGGCCGCCAGCTCCCACCCGCCGCCGTGGCCGGCGGCCGACCGCTCAAACATGAGGAGCTGGACGCGGGAGCCGGAGCGCGAGTAGGCGGCGAACGCGACGCCGCCGGGAGGGGGGGGGGAAGGGAGGTCGACCGACCACCAATCGGCGTCGCCGCGCGCGACGCAGCCGGCGAGAGGTGGCACGGCGTCCAGGGGCAGCGGGTGAGGCTCGAGGAGGCCCAGGCGGGCGGCGTCGAGCAGCGCGGGCGGCGGCGCCGCGCGGACGGCGACGCCGAGTTTGGAGAACACGGACAGCAGCGCCTGGTCGATGATTCCGAGCTGGGAAAAGTCGACAGCGATGTCGGCGAGGTCGGCGACGCCCCCGGCGGCCGCGGCGGCGTCGGTTTTTGCGCGCGCCGCGGGGTCGCCCACCAGCGCGTACGCTTTTGCCACTTCGGCAAACACGGCGTCACTGGCGCCGTCGGGCGCCTTGTCCGGGTGGTGCGCGAGGGCCAGGCGGCGGTAGGCGGCACGGATGTCAGCGCTCGGCGCGTCGCGCGACACGCCCAGCACGGCGTACGGGTCGAAAGGGGGTGGGCCCGGGCTGGACGAGGGCGGCATCGTCGCTGGGGGATTGGGCGGCCGCGGGCGGCGCCGCGGGTGTGAAGCGGCGGGACACGCGCGCGCGTTCTCCTCTCCAGCCACGAACGACACAACACGCCCCCACCCCCCTCACAAACCCCACGCCGAATGCATTCACTCCCACACCGCCTCCTCGAGGCGGACGTGCACCCCCGCGTCCCCGGGGTCGCCCAACTCGACCAGCAGGCGCGCCCCCGCCCGCGGCCGGAACAGGGCCCACAGCGAGTGCAGGGTGTCTACTGCGCCCGGCACCCGCGGGCGCACGAGGAAGCGGGCGGAGGCGAGGCGGGAGCGGTCGCCGCCGGCGCGCGCGAGCGCGGCGGCGAGCGAGGCGAGCAGGGCGCCCGCCTGGGCCATGGCCGCGTCCTCCGGGGGGGCCGCGACGGGGGCGGGGGCCAGGGGGCCCACGCGGCCGCCGGCGGTGGGCGGAGGGCGGGAGCGCGGGCCGTCGCGCGCGCGCCCCGCCGCGCCCGACGACCGCGCACTCGCGCCCGCCTCGCTCGTGTGCCGCGCGGCGGCCGCGGAAAAGGCGGCCGTCAAGGCCGGGCGCGCTCCGCCCGAGCGAGCGGCCGTGGCACGCGGGCTCGACTCGGCCGACCCCTCGCGCAGCAGCCGGCCGCCCCCGCCCGACGCGACGCCGGCCGACCCCGGGTCGGAGCCACCGCCTTCCTCCCGGTCGGCGGTGCGCTGCGCGGCGGCCGCCGCGGCCGCTGCGCGGCGCCCTGCGCGCGCCGCGGTGCCGCGCGCGCCTTCCCCCGACTCGGCGTCGCTCGTCGTCGCGGCCGACCCCGGCCCCGCGCCCGACGTCGCCAACGACGTCGCGGCGCCGGCGGCGGCCTGCATGGCCGACCGGGACGCGGGGCAGGACACCATGCCGCCCCCAAACACGATAAGCCCGGCCGGCGCGCGCGGTGGCGACTCGCCGCTGCTGCCGGGCGCGAGCGACCCCCCTCGGGACGGCAGAGCGGGCCTTGACAGGTCGGACGCGGCGGGGTCGTGCGACCGCGGGCGCGAGGGCGAGGGCGGGACCGACACGGTCAGCGTCGCGTCGGGGTCGGTCGACGTCGCGGACGTGGCGCCAGGGTCGGTCGGCGTACCGGGAGTGGCGGATGGACTCTTGGGCGTGGCGGCCGTCGCGACGGGGCCGGCCGACGCCGCGACCACCCCCCACCCCCCCCCCCGCGGGGTCGCGCCCCCCCCCCCCCACACCCCCCCCCGGGGCGGCCCGCCCCCCGCCCCCCCCGCAAAGTCCACGGGCCGCGACCACCCCCCTCCCGCCCCTCGTCGGTGTCGCGCCCGACGACGCCAGCACCCGCCGCTGGCGCGGCGCGCACCGCGCCCCCCCGGAATCGTCCTCGTCCGTCGTCTCCCACCCGGTCACCGGCCGCAGCACGCGCGGCGAGACGCCGCCCGAGTCGGGGCCCGCCGCGGCGGGCGGCCGCCCCTCGGCGTCGGCCGCCAGCTCGGCCGCGGTCGCCACCGCGTCCGCGGCGGCCAGCACATCGTTCATGATGGGCAGGCCGCCCATGGCGCGCGACATGTTGAGGTGGTCGGCGGCCGAGTCGTCCTGCGGTTCGGGGCCGTCGGCGCCTGAGCCCGAGCCGGGGCCCGGGCGCGCGCGGACGGCGACGCGGGTGGCCGTAGCGCCCGGTTCGGCGTTGCCGGTGGGCGCGGTGGCGGTGGAGGCGGTGCAGGCGGACGCGGTGGCGGAAGGGGCGCTGCCGGCATAGTGGCTCCCGCTCGCGGGGTCGGCGGCGGCCGAGCGCAGCGTGTAGCGGGCGCCACTGCACGCCGCGCTCGCGCCGGCGGCGGGGCCAGGCCGGGGAGCGGCGGCGGAGGGCGCGGTCAAAGGCGCGGCCGCCGCGGCGAGCAAGGACACGACGCCGCGCGCCAGCCCGCCCGCGTCGGCAGCCACCGGTTCGACACCGCTGGCGGCACCGACCGAGCAGGCGGCGACGGGTCCGTCGGCCGCGGCGGGTGACGCGGGGCCGCTGGCGCCGCGCGCCAGAGCCGGCGCCACGCGCCGCCGCGTCGAACGCGCGCCGGCGTCGTAGTCGGGCGACAAGATGCGCTTGGCGGCGCCCCGGAGCGGCGGGCGGTCGCCGCTGTTGCCACTGTCGCCGCCCCCTTCGCCGCCGTCGTCCGAGTCGGTCGGCGCGGCTTCCAGCGCCAGCGTCGTCTCGTACCCCGGCACCGCCGCCCGGCGGCGCCCGACGCGGGTTGCAATGCCGGGCGAGGTGGGGTCGGCGTCGTGGGGGCGGGCCGGGGGGGGGCTCGCGCTCGGGTCGGCGGCGCGGCCGAGGCGGGAGGGGCCGCGTCCGCGTCCGCGTCCGCGGCCGCGTCCACGTCCACGTCCACGTCCACGTCCACGTCCACGACCGCGCCCGCGGCCGCGGTCAGTGGAGGGAGACGCGTCGCCGTCGCTCGCCCCTCCCGCCGCCGCTTCAGGCAGCGATGGCGGCTCCAGCCCCGCCTGCAGCTCCCACACCAGGTCACACGCCTGTCCGTCGTCCAGCTCGGACGCCAGCGCGTCGATGGCGCCCAAAGAGCAGGGCGTGCCCATGGCGGCGACCGCCTGAAGCCAGGGCGACGGCCGCGCAGCCGCGTGCCCGGGCGTGGACAAGGGCCCGCCGCCCAGTGGGGTGGCGGCCGCACCGCCCAAGCCCAGGGCGGCAGGTAAGGGAGGGGGAGGCTGGCGCGGGGGGGTGGCGTCGACCAGGGCGCCGCGCGGCGCGCGGCGCGCCTGCAACGCCAGGGTGGCCACGGCAGCGATGCCGGCGGGGGAGACCGCGTTGAACGCAAACATGGCGGAAGGCTCGGGCGCGTCGGAGAGAGGCGGTGGCGGGCGGTCGAGCGCGTCCGCGAGCGAGCGCAGCGCGGACGGTGCCGACCGCACGTCGGACGCCGCCGGCGCCGGCGCCACCCGGCGCGGCAGCACGGGCGCCCCGCGCGTCCAAATGGGCGGCGTGCGAGACCAAGGCAGCGTGCGCGCCGCGCCGTCGCCGAGGCGCGACCGGTCGGCCGCACGCAGCGCGCCCGCAAGCGCCGCCCGCCCGTCGGCCAGGGTGACGACCGCCTTCCAGGCGTGCGCCGTGGGGGCGGGCGCGTCCCAGCCGGGCGGCGTGTCGGCTTGCCAGGAAGGGTCGTCGGGAGGGGCTCCGGCGGCGGCGGCGGCAAACGCGCAGCCCGCGACGGCGACAGGCTCACTTGCCCCCGCCGGCGTGTACGTCACGCGGCGGGTGCACATGTCGTACACGCCCCTCGTCGCGCCCACGCGCACGGCGAGGCCGGCGGGCGGGTGCGCCGACCCCGCGCGGCGGCGCCGCGCGGCGACCGACGCCGCGCGGTCGCCGCCGCCGCTCATGGCGGACGCGGTCACGGTGGCGTCGGGGTCGATGGAGGCGGCAGAGGGTGACGGGGCGTGGCGGGGGGGGCGGGAGGTGGTGGTCGCGCTGTCGACTGGTGCGCGCGCGGCCTCGGCAGCGGCCACGGCAACGACTGCGGCGCGCGCCGCGGCGGCGGCGGACGCGGCGGCGGCCGAGATGGCGCCAGAAGACGACGTGGCGGCCGGCTTGGGCGGCTCTGGCGCTGCGGGGCGGCGGGGCGGCGACGGCAGGCCGCCCGCGCGCGCGCTCGGCTCGGGGCGCCCCGCGGCGACGGCCGCGCCCGCGCGCGTCTCGGACGACGGGGCGTCTTGGCCGGCGTCGGCGGCTGCCAAAGGCGCGGCCGCCGGCGGCGTCGGCGAGTCGGCCGCCGCGTCGGGTTTGCCGCGGCCGCGGCCCCTTCCCCTTCCCCGTCCCCGGCCCCGAACCTGCCCCCTACCCGGTCCAGACCGGGCAGGCAGCGCGGTCGCGGGGCGCAGGGACGAGACCGAGTCGACGCGGACGGCGGCGGCGCCCGGCTCCGCCTCGGGGCCAGCATCCTCTTCCACCACCTCGACCACCAGCTGCTTGCGCGAGAAGACGGCGGGCGACGTGACGGGCGATGCGAGGGGGGAGGCGAGGGAGGGCGTCAGCGCGGACGAGGAGAGGGACGCCGCACGGCGCAGCGCGCGCGGCGCCGCCGCGGGGCTCAGCCCCGCCGCCAGACTGTCTGTACCCCACCGCGCGGGCGGCGGGCTGGCCAGCACGCCGGGAGGCAGCTCCCAAACGTCGGCGGGCGGCTCGGGGTTGGCGGCGCGCGGCGGCGTGCGCGCGCGGACCACGAGCCCGGCGTCGTCGTCGTCGTCGTCTGGGAATTCATACTCGTCCCGGGACCGCTTGGCGGGCGTGGGGCGCGGGGCGGGAGCGGCGGGAAGGGTAGGCGCGGCGCGGCCGCGGCCACTGCCGCGGCCGCGCCCACGCCCCCTCCCGCGGCCGTGGCCGCCTCCCGGCGAGTCCCAGTCGTCGCTCACATCGCCTGACGTTGACGGCTCGTCGTGCGACGGCATGGTGGCGGCGCGCCTGGGGGAGGAGGGTGGCGCGCGCGTGGGCGAGTTGCGGACGCGGTCGCCGTCGCTCGCGCGCCGGTTGGGGCGCTGACCGGCGCCGGCCGACCAATCAACCGTTGTGCGCGCACACTTGGCATCTCAGAGCCTCGATGGGCACGTGTACCAGCGGCCACGGGCCGCCGGCCGGGCGCCGGGCGCCGCGCGCAGGTTAACGCATGCAGGCGCCGCGCCGCGCGGCCTCGATGCGACCCTTTTCCCTTCGCGATGTGCTCTCCAACATCACCTCTCGCGCCGCTCCACCGGCCTCACCTCGAACGCGCCGCTCGCGCGGGGGCGCGCGCGGCGCCTGGTCGGGCGCCCGGCGTTCGCGCGCGATTGCCCGCTTGGGGCGGTGGCAACACCCAGCCGCGGTCCGAGCGTGACGCGGCCGGGTCGTCGCCCCGCAAAAGGGGTGGGAGTGAGAGAGAATAGGTTGCCGCACTCTCGCCGGCGCTGGCGGCCCATCGGCGCGCCGCCCTACTCCCGGCCGCCTGGCAGTCGATTGGCAGTCGCTTGGAGTCTGGCGCTCGTCCACTCGTCTAATGCGCTTCCACCGCGCGCTGGCCACCGCCTCGGCGACCCCGGTCACAGCCTGCCTGGCCTCAACGCGGGCAGTGCTGCGCCTGGCGGGCGAGGATGTGTTGCTGTTTCTACAGGTGAGAAGGAGGAAGAGCGGCGGCGGCGCATTGCGGCTGACGCGGCTGCCGATCTCCTCTTTTCCTCTCCCTCCTTCCTCCCCAGGGCCTCCTCACCAACGACACGACCCACCTCGCGGCGCCCGGCGCCCCTCCATTGGCCGCCGCCCTGCTGACGCCGCAGGGGCGCATCGTGAGCGACATGTTTTTGCACAGGGCCGACATCGACGCTTCCCCCATCTCGCCCCCCACCCTGTACGCCGACGTCGACGCCGCCGCCGCCGCCACGGTGCTCGCCCTACTCAGGCGGTACCGGCTGCGGGCGCGGGTGAGCGTGGATGACGCGTCGGGCGAGGCGGCGGTGTGGGCGCAGACTGGGGGCGGCGGCGGCCAGCCTGGTCCCTCCTGGCCCGCCGACGCGCGCGGCGTCCCCGAGCTCGGCCGGCGCGCGATCATTCTGTCGCGCGGCGCCGGCGCCCTGGCCGAGGCGGGCGGCGGCGCGGGGGCCTACGCGTCCCTACGCCTCGCCGCGGGCGTTGGCGAGGGCGCCGACCTCGACCCCGGGCGCGGCACGCCCCTGGAAGCCAATCTGGACGGTCTCAACGCGGTGTCGTTCGCCAAAGGGTGCTACGTCGGCCAGGAGCCGGTCGCGCGGGCCCACTTTCAGGGGCAGGTGCGCAAGCGGCTCATGCCGGTGTCGTTCCTCCCGCCCGCCGGCGCGGCTCCCGGCTGGGCGCCGGCTGTGGGGGATAGCTTGGCCCCAGCCTTGGGGTCGGCCCGGCCCGCGGGCCGCGTCGCGGCCGCCGCGGGCGCCGGCTTGGGCCTCGCCCTTCTCCGCCTCGACGCCGCCCTGCCCGCCGCCGCGGCTGGCATTGCATTGCCCCTGGCCGACGGTGGGAGCGCGGCGCCCGCGGTGCCGGCCTGGTGGCCGGCCGAGTGGTTGCGGGGGTGACTCCCTCCACGTTTTTTGTTGCTTCCGCCCTCTAGACCACGCCGCAGTGTGTAAAAGACGCAATGCGCACTCGCACCCCCACTCCCCCTCCCTCATTTGAGCTTGGTCTCTGTGAATAGGACGTGCTTGTTGACGCGCGGGTCGTGCTTCACAAACTGCAGCTTGCCCGGCAGCGTGCGCGCGTTTTTGCGTTTGACGTAGAAGAAGCCGGTGCCCGCGGTGGAGAGGAGTTTGACGAGGAGGGTGGCGCCTTTTTTGGCGCCCGCCATTGGGCCGTCGTGGGGTGGGATGGGTCCGATCCGGGGCAGCGCGGTCGCGGGGTGGGCGCGCGGGCCGGCGCCGGGCGGGCGGCGGGGGCCGGCGCGCGGGGCGGCGAGGGGAGAGTGGGTGGCGGCGGCGGGCAGCCGCGCTCTCGTCCCTCTTTCCTCGACGCGACGGCGTCCCCGGCCGCGAGACATTGCACACGCGCCGCGACACACCAGCCCAATAGCGCCGCCCAGCACGGGCGGCAGCCCGGCGGCGAACGAGAGCTCGCCGCCCCTCTCCCACCCCTTTTCCCTCTTCCCGTCACTGCCGCCTCCTCTGCCCGATGACGACCGGCGCCGCCGCCAGCAGCGGCACCGGCGGCCGGTCGCGCGCCACCGGCGGCACGGCGCCGGCGTCCACGACGAGGCGCGGGCCGAGGAGCCACGCGGTGAGCGCACCGCCGGCCAACCCGCCGGCATGGCCCCAGTTGTCCACGTTGGCGGTGACGAGGCCCATGACGACGTTGATTGCCAGCGACTGGCCCAGGGACGCGAGGACGGCGTCGGAGGCCTTGCCAAAGTAGGAGCGGTGGCGGACGAAAAAAACCGCGAGCGCGCCGCCGAGGCCGAAAATGGCGCCGGACGCGCCGACCGAGGGCGCCACCGTGAACGCGTACGAGGCCGCGGTGCCGGCGACGGCGGCGGCGGTGTAGATGGCGATGAAGCGTTTGCGGCCCGAGAGGCGCTCGATCAAAGGGCCGAGCGAGTTGAGCGCAAACTGGTTGGTCGCCAGGTGCACCAGATTGCCGTGCAGCAGCGCGGGCGTCGCCAGGCGCCACAGCTCGCCCGCCGCGATCGCCGCGTTGATTTTGGCGCCCCACACCGTGACCCGCTGCCCGGACGCGGCTTGGGCGAGGAAGGCGAGGCAGTTGGCGAAGAGGAGCGTGTCGGTCACGCGGCGGTCGGGGGAGCCAAACTGGCCGGCGCGGGGGGAGCCTTGCGGGGCGGGCGGGGGGCTGGAGGGGAGGGGAAAGGGTCGGCAGCGGTGTGGTCGGGGAGGCCGCCCCACCGCATTCACCCCCCTTTTTTTCTTGCCTGGCAGCAGCCCCCGTGAATACGAGGCCATTAACGCCCACCGCGGCGCACGCGCCGGCGCCCGCGGCAAACGCGGCGCGCCCGCCCGCGACGCGGCGGCCGGCGGGGCGCTGCCGCCGCGGCCGCGGCGGCAGCGGGATGCCACCAAAGCGGGCGACCAAAGAACGGGGTCCGAGCGGCATGGCGGCGAGCTGGAGAGTGGCAGGAGCGACTACGACGCCGCCCGCACATTCTCTTCCCAATCCTTCCCGCCATGGCCCTGCTCCGCGCCCCCACGACGCTGCGCGTGATGGCGCCGCGCCGGGCGGCCGCTCGGGTGCGGAAAGCGGCGGGCGCAGCCACCGCGCCGACGCTGGCCGCGCGCCGCCGCGCCCACCTCCCCCTCCTCCCCACCCCCCAGCCCGCCCGGCGCGTGTCCTCGGTGCGTGTCAACGCGCTGGCCGTGGGCGACAAGGTGTGGAAGAGGGGTGGAGGGCGTGGCGGGCGGTGGAGACAGCGCGGCGGCGGGGGCCGGTGGCTGCCTTCAGGAGGGGGCGGGAGCCCGCATGCGCCCCCCGGCGCGGCGGCCCTTCTAATGTGTCGTTTTAGGGCCGGCAATGGGGGGTGGACGGGGCGGCGCACGCGCGCCACGGTGGCCGGCGACACCCTTGACGCCTCGCCCCCCCTCCCCTCCCAGCTCCCCGGCGACGCCAAACTCTCCTACTTTGACGCCGACAACAACATGCAGGAGCTCACGGTCGACGCCCTGACCAAGGGCAAGCGGGTGGTGCTCTTTGCGGTGCCGGGGGCCTTCACGCCGACGTGCTCGCTCAAACACCTCCCCGGGTTTGTCGACGCCTCCGACGAGCTCAAGGCCAAGGGCGTCGACACCGTGGCGTGCATCAGCGTCAACGACCCCTTTGTCATGGACGCGTGGGGGCGCAGGTGGGGGGGGAGAGGGAGGGAGAGGGAGGGAGAGGGTGGGGTGTGCGCACACTTGGCCGCGCACCCCTCCGACCCTTCACCCACCTCTCCCCCGCCCCAGCGTCGACGCCGGCGACAAAGTGCTGCTCCTGGCCGACGGCTCCGCCCTGTTCACCAAGGCGATTGGCGCGGAACTGGACTTGACCGACAAGGGCCTCGGCGTGCGCTCGCGGCGCTACGCGTGCCTGGTCGACGACGGCGTCGTCAAGGTGCTCAACCTGGAGGAGGGCGGCGCGTTCACCGTGTCGTCGGCGGATGAGATCCTGGCGGCGCTGTGAAGAGGGGCTGGGGGGGGTGGAGGCGATTTTGGCGAGTGGGGCGGCGGCGCGCCGCGCACTCTCTGTTTTGGGCCTGGCCCGCTGCAACCAACCCGCGCGCGAGGGAGAGAAAAGGAGGGTGCCGGTCTCTTCTCTCACATGCTGCCGCTCGACGTGGGCGCGCCGGGGGCGCGGGCGGGGCGCGCGCACGGGAGGCACGCGCGCGCCGCCCGGGTCGCCTGGGCCGCCGCCGGCCTCGTTCCAGCCCGCACCCGCCTGCTGCGGCCCGGTGTGGTCGCACTCGCCCTCCTCCTCGCGGCCGACCTTCTCTCGCGCCCCGCGCTCGCCCCGACCCGCGCGCCGAGCGACGCGCGCGTTTGGGAGGCCGCCGCCGACCTCGACTTTCTCCAGTCGCTCGGGTCGGCGCGCCCGGACGTGTGGGCGGTGGCTCGGGCGCGCGCGGTGGCGCGGCGGTGGCGGACCGTGTTTTGGCGCAAGCCGGGCCTCGACCGCTGGGTCGCCACACGCTGCCGCCACCTGGCCGCTGAGCACGGCCCGCTCGTCGACCGCGCGATGGCGCCGTGACGAGAGGCGGGGTTGGACGCGGGCGCAGCCCTTGCGTCGACGAAATACGTTTGGGGCTGGGACGCGGCGCGGCGCGGCGCGTTTCTCGCCCCGCGCGCCCACCGGGCCAACCTCATGCCCGCCTACCACCGCGAGTTGGAGCGCCTGGCTCTAGATCTGGAGCTGCCGTCGCTCGCGCTGCCGCTGCCCCCCGGGGACGAGCCGCTGGCGCGCGTCGACGACTCGTCCCCCTCCACGCCTCCGCGCCCGCTCTTCTCTTTCTGCCTGCGCCCCGGGTACGATCGACGTGCCCGCGCCCGCGGACGCGGGCGCGTGGGTTTCTCGCGCCGGGCGCCGCGACGTGCGCGAGGCCAAGGCCTCGTTCCGCATCACGCCCGGGTCCCTGTCGGGGCTGGTCAAAGGAAGGTGCGCGCTGTTGACGCTGGGGCGGGACCGGCCGGACCTGGTGGACGCAGGGATGGTCGGCAGCGACCCGCGCGTCGACCCGTCGCTCGAGGCGGCCTACGAGAGCCCCGCCTCCCGTTCTCGCCTTCGCTACACCGTGTGGCCCCCCGGCAATTGTGCATCGGTGCGGCTGGCGCGCCAGTTGGCCGGGGATCAAGCGGTGCTGAAAGTCGACAGGTGGGGGTCGGCAGATGAACGCGGATGGTACTACCCGATGCTCACCCCGTGGCGCCACTACGTCCCGCTGACCGTCCACGGTGTCAACGGGACCCGTGTCGACCTTGAGCGCGCCATCGTGTGGGCGCGGGAGCATCTGGAGCTTGTCGGGCGGATGGTTCGGGCCGCTCGCTGCTTCGCACGGCGCCACCTGTCCGACCGCGGGCGCCAGTGCTACCTCGCCCGCTTGCTGGCGGCTTGTGCGGTGAACGTGCGCGGGGAGGTGGTTGCGCCGGAGTGTGCGGTGCGCGCGGTGACCGTGCCGCCAAACGACGAGGGATGAACTCGCTTGCACTCACACTCCCTCTCGCCGCTCGCCCTACTCGCCCCGCTTGTCCAGCATCGCGGCTAACCTTCTCCACGTCGCCCCGCCCCCCGGCCCAAACCCATCGCAGAGCGCATCGACGTCGGGGTACTCGCCCGAGCCGCGGCCCGCGCGCGGCGGGCACGCCGCGGCGAGCACGCCAGCGGTCCGCGCGGCGGACAGCACCCCCGCGTTCGCACCCACGAACGCACACTGCGACGTGCGCACCCCGAGCGCGGCGGCGACAGCGGCAAACCACTGGGGCGACGCGGGCGGGGGGCCGCGCGCCGCAGCGGCGAGCAACCCTTGGTCGACCACGATCCCCCCCTCCCCGCCCACCCGCGCCGCCGCCATCTGGGTCACCAGATCTTTGGCCGCCGCCCGGCGCACGCGGGCGGCGGCGGCGGCAAAGGATGCCTCCATGGAGAGTTGGGGGGGGGAGGGCGCGTCGTCGTCCGACGCGTCGCCGTCGGCCGCGCCGGCGTCGGCCCCCGGCGCCGGCGCCACGAACACGCTCACGTCCCGCTCGAAGCCCAGCCCCGCCCGCGCCGCGTCCACCAGCCTGTCGGCCGGGTCGGACGCGGTGGCGCCCAGCAGGGCGACGCGCGCGCCCGCGGCGAGCGCGTCGTCGACGACGTCGACGACCCCCCGCCGCAACGGAATGGCCCCGCCCGCCACCATGCCGCGCAGCGCGTCCTGCTTGGTGTCGTACACGCGCATGATGAAGGCGTCGTAGTCGGCGGTGGCGAGGAAGGTGGGGAAGCCGACGGTCTGGGAAGCGGGGGGGAGGGTCGGCGGCGCGCCCGCGACCGCGCTGCCTCCTTGCCACCCCCCTCCTCCCACCCTCCCTTTTCGCGCCTGAAAGTAGACCGCGATGAGGCCGGGGCCGGTGCCGTCCCCCGTGCGCAGCAGGTCCGAGTAGAGGGACGGGGTCCACCGCACGCTGGAGGGGGGGCGCGGGGGGGTGGGTCGAGGTCGACCGCCGCCCGTGCAACCACCCGTGCACCACTCCACCCGCCCATTCATCTCTCCCGCACCAGTCGAGCCCCAGGGACGCAAACGCGCGGTTGAACGCTTCCCGGTGCCCGTCCATGTGCACATCCAGGGCGACGCCGTCCACCTCGATGAGCAGGGCGCGCGGGGAGTCGGGGGAGGCGGGGGTGGCGGCGGGCGAGGCGGGGGCGCGGCGGGCGGCGCGCGCGTGGCGGGATGGGGGGGCGCGCGGCGCGGGCCGCCCGGCGGCGGTCGCGGGGCCGGGGCGGGACAGTGACGGCCGCATCGGAGGTGGAGGAGAGGGGTGGCGGGTGGCCGGGCGGCGCCGGGAGTGGCGAGCAACAGCGGCCGACCGCATCAACCCGGCGCCCACTCCTCTCGCTCGCCGCCGCCGTCAAATGCTCACAATGAATCACCCGTCGCACACTCTCACCATCACGCAATAAATCCAAGGTCCAGCCTGTGCCGCACCGGCCCCACGGCGGCCGCCAGGCCGCGCGCGCGCGCCGCGCCCGCGCACCAAAACCGGGACGCGTGCCGCCCGCCCCCGTCGCACAGCACGGTGACGATAATCGACCCGGGCGGCAGCGCGCGCGCGGCGCGCACGGCGCCGACGAGGTTGACGGCCGCGGTGGAGCCCAGGAAGAGTCCGTCGTGCGCACGCACGTGGCGCGCCATGGCGACCGCTTCGTCGTCGGTGCACGCGACGGCGCCGTCGATCATGGGCAACGCGCTTGCGAAGTGGGGGGTCAGGCGGTTGAGGCCGACGCCTTCGACGATGGTGTCGTCGGGCGACGCGGCACGCGCGCCTTCCGCCTCGACCGCGTTGTACGCGACGCCCCGCGCCACGGCGGCATGCAACGAAGAGCCGGGCACGTCCACCAAAATGAGGGCCACCCGGCCCCTCGTGCGGCGTTTCAGCTCTCGTCCGACGCCTGCGAGCGTGCCGCCCGTGCCCGCGCCCGAGACAAAGGCCGCGACGCGCCCCCGCGTCTGCCTCCAGATTTCGGCGCCGGTGGACTCGTGGGCGGCCGCGTTGGCGGGGTTGGCGAATTGGTCGGCACACCGGGCGTTCAAGGTTTTGGCTGCGGCAGCCGCCGCCTGGTGCACGAAGTGGCCGGGAGACGCGATCGACGCGGGGCGCACCCTCGTCACGGTCGCGCCCAGGGCCTCCATCTGGGGCGGGAGGGGAGGTGGTTGGCGCGGCGCGCTCGCCCGCCGCCCTCCTTCCCTCTCCTCTATCTGCGCTCACCGCCTCGCTCTTCTCCGCCGCCGCGTCGTCCGGCATCCAAATGGCGGCGCGGACGCCAAACAAGGGGGCCAGGAGAGCCAGAGAGACGCCGGTCGAGCCTGGAGAGGGAGGCGGCAGTCGGCGCAGGGGCGGTCGGCCGCCCGCGCCACGCGCCGCACACCGTGCATCCTCATCTCTCACCGCTCGTGCCCTCGGTGACCACCCCCCCCGGCGCGAGGGCGCCCGCCGCGGTCGCGGCCCGCAGGATGGACAGCGCGACGCGGTCCTTGACCGAGCCGCCGGGGTTCAGAAACTCGGCCTTGCCATATATCTGGCGGTGGAGGAAGGAGGGCGGGCGGTGGGCGGGGGCAGCGCCAGGGAGGAAGGAAGGAGCGCCCCACGGCCCCTCTGTCACCTCGCGCCCCGTCGCCTCGCTCAAGCTCGCGATCCGCACGAGGGGCGTGCCGCCGCAGAGGCCGGCCAGGCCAGGGACGACGCCGGGGCGTTCGGGGCCGGTGAAGCGGCGGGCGTGGGCGGTGGCGGCGAGGGCGCCGATGGCCGCGCCGACAGCGGCGGCGGCGGCGAGGGCGGCCGCCACCCAGGGCGGGCGGCGAGCCGCGTCGCCCATTCGGCCGCGCCGCAACAGTGCCGGCGCTGACCGGCCGTCACACACCGCCCCGCCGCCACCGCCTCCCTCCACCCGCCACATGGCGCGCCGCTCTCTCGCCACCCTCATCGCTCGCGGGGTGAGTGGGGGAGCGAGGGGCGAGAGTGGCAGTGGGCAGCGCGGCATGTTGGCGGGTTGGGGCGCAGCCTAGCCCGCCGCGTGCGCCGCCCTGCATCCCCGCCGCCGCGCGCGATGCGCATCTTGGGCATGCACGCATGCATCGTGGTCGGCGGGGAGTCGGGTGGGGCGGCTGCGAGGGCGCTCGTGCCGTGCGAGCTCTCGCGTCGACGCCTTCAAATCTTCCTCGCACGCCCCCAGACCGCCCTGTCGACCAAGCGCGCCCCGTCCAAGTCCACGTCCGCGTCCACCCCGACACCGGCGCCGCGCGTCGCCCCTGTGGCGACCGCTCCCCGCCGCGCGCAACCGGCCTGGGTTGAGACCGCTGCCTCCGGCTCCGCCCGCGCGCCCGCCGCGCCGCGCGGCTCCCTCTGGGAGCAGATGTTCTTTTGAGGACGGCGATGGATGGTGATTCGATCGACGACGGCGTGCCTTGATTCGCCGGGGGCTGGCGGCCGCCGCGCGCTGCCGCGCGGTCGCGCCGAACCCTCATTTTTCCGCCCCGCCCCGCCCCACCCCCGCGCGCGCGCCGCGTGCAGCGGCCCGGGTCGCCGCTGCACGCTGCGCGCGC
>Ga0315276_10002824_pt1 | contig 15847 bp, 12 predicted proteins | sample YL17G05_0_MG_FD_204542 | JGI IMG/M metagenome (GOLD analysis project Ga0315276, IMG submission 204542) | Sediment microbial communities from Yellowstone Lake, YNP, Wyoming, USA - YL17G05_0 | ecosystem: Environmental > Aquatic > Freshwater > Lake > Sediment | place: USA: Wyoming | collected... | reverse complement strand
CGCCGGCCGCGACGCCGGCGGCCGCCGACCGGTTCGTGGCGCGTCGCGACACGAAGCCGAGCAGGAACACGCCGAGGGTCCCGCCGCCGAAGATGCCCGCCAGCGTCCACCAGGCGTCCAGCGCGCTTCGGACGCTGGTCATCGCGATCGCAGCCGCCGTGCCGGCCAGCCCCCACACGACTGTCGTCACGCGCAGGACGCGCATCGACCGCCGCTCGTCTGCATGCGGATTGAGGAAGCGGCGGTAGTAGTCGGTCAGCAGGACCGTGGCCGACGAGTTGAGGCACGTGGAGATGGTGCTCATCGCGGCCGCGAAAATCGCGGCGATGACGAGGCCGGACACCCCCGGCGGCAGTGCCGACACGATGAACCACGGGAAGACCGAGTCGACCCGCGAGGGGTCGCGCAGCGGGGACGGCAGCATGTCTGCGTGCGCGAAGTAGAAGGCGAAGAGCGCGGTGCCGATGAACAAGAACAGGGCCGACAGCGGCAGGTAAGTGAGTCCGCCCAGCCAGACGCTCCGACGCGCGTCCCGGTCGGACTTCGACGCGAGGTATCGCTGGACGTAGTTCTGGTCGATGCCGAAGTTCTGGAGGTTGATCGCGATCCCGTAGACGAGCACCACCCAGAAGGTCGACTCACCCAGGCCGGGGCCGAAGCTGCCGAGCGAGAATTTGTCGTGCGCCGCCGCGATGCCGATCAGTTGCCCGGGCCCCTCTGGCAGCGCGAAGAGCATGACCGCCGCGCAGACGACGGCGCCGACCACGAGGACGATGGTCTGAACGGCGTCGGTGTAGATGACGGCAACGATGCCGCCCGCGAGCGAGTAGATCGTCACCGAGACGCCGGTGAGGAGGATGACGCCGCGCACGTCCCATCCGAGCAGCGCACTCATCGGCAGCGCCATGAGGTACATCACCGTACCCATGCGCGCCAACTGCGTCAGGAGATAACAGCAACTGGCGTAGGTGCGGGCCCACGGGCCGAATCGGGCTTCCAGGTGGTGATAGGCGGACACGTGCCCGGTCCGCCGGTAGAACGGCAGAAACCAGCGCACGGCGATCCAGGTGGCCAGCGGAAGGCTGAGGCTGAAGACGAACGGGTTCCAGTTGGTCGCGTACGCCTTGGCGGGCAGCGCGAGAAACGTGATGCTGCTGACGTAGGTGCCGAGGATCGACAGCCCCGTCAGCCATCCCGGCAGGTTGCGGTCCGCGGCCGTGAAACCCTCGACCGAGCGGCTGCGCCGCGAGACGGCGAAGCCCACCCCCATCGTGAGGATGAAGTAGCCGGCGAGCACGAGCAGGTCGAGCGCGGACGCATGGGTACGCACGATGACGCCGCGCATTGTAACCCGTGCGCCGTCCGTGCGGCCCATCGCGAGCATCGGGCAGGCTATGGCGCGGCTCGCGCTCTGGTGTGGCGAATGGCTCGGTCCGCCGAGCGAGCCGTTGGGGGGACCACGCGCGTTCTCACGTCGCGGGCATTCCGACCGGCTTCAACGGCGTCGGTAAGGAGTCGCATCAGCTTGTCCATCGACTTCTCCTGGACTTGGCCCCATTCCCACCTCTTGACGCTGGTGATGCCCACGCCAAGGTAGTCGGCGAACCCTTGCTGAGACATGTCCAGTCGTTTCCGCGCCGCGCGAATCTCTCCGCTGGTCAGCAGACCCTGCTGGTGTCGGTACGCGTCGGCGACGGCGCGTCCGTAATCGGCCATCTGGTCGACCCGAACCGCCTGGTACGCGCATCGGCTGCAACGCACCCCTGGCGTGCGGATACGAAGTTGGACGCCTTTGAATTCGTCCTTCTGCCAGATCGGCCGTTCGCGCAGCCGTCCCTCACACATCGGGCATTCCATGGCGTCTACCTAGACAGTCGATCGATGGAGACTCACGATCCACACGCTGCCCTTGTCATTGATCGCCAGCTTCAGATACATCTGCTCTCCCATGAAACTCGAGTGCCAGTCGAACGGGAACAACTCTGCGCCGAGGCATTCGCGTTCGATGGCTCGCTCCGGCGGTGTTCGGCCGTTGTAGTGCTCCGGCCCAACCTCCGCGAACACGGTCGCCAGGCCGCCTGAGATCTGGTCAGGCGAACACCAGTCCAACGCTGCCAACTCTCTCCGAAATCTCGGCAGAACCGCAACGAAGACGCGACCGAGTCGCAACTGTTCTCGCGCGTGAGCCAGCTTGGCCTCGAGCTCCGCTCGATCGGGACGCTTCACTCGCAGATTCATGCGCCCCATTCGTGTTGTGCGGGGATCCTGTCGGAGCGCCCGCAGCGAGTGCCACGCAAAACAGTATCACATGATACCGCAATGTGCAGCCGATCATCTCCGGGAGTGCGATCTCCGGGGCAGGCGAAATCTGTGTGATGATCTGACATCGGGCCACACTCCTCGGCGTGGGGACGCCGTGGCTACTGCAATGCCGATGCCGACATGAGCGGCCTAGGAATTGTGCGAATCGACTGTGGGTACGCGTGACCTGATGGCAGTTTCTGCCATCGACATCGCTCTGGAGCATCGCGGGAATTGCAACCGGCGGCCCACGTTGGCCGACGTGCCGCGTTTGGCGGTTGGGGCGGCGTGCGGGTCCGACCCGACGGCTTCGCCCAACGTGGAGCCCGTGGCCTGGGCCCGGCTACCGACCAAACGACGAAAGGGCGCCGGTGCGGGCGCCCTTTCACCGAATCCGTTGCACAACGACTAGCGAAAGTTGGTCGGGGCGACTGGATTCGAACCAGCGACCCCCTGCGCCCAAGGCAGGTGCGCTACCGGGCTGCGCTACGCCCCGACCCGACCAACATCTGATCTTACTCCACTCTATCGCTGCGCGAGCGACGCGAGATCGATCACGAAGCGATAGCGGACGTCGCTCTTGATCACCCGCTCGTATGCCTCGTTAACCTGCTGAATCGGGATGACCTCGATGTCGCTGACGATGTGGTGCTGACCGCAGAAATCCAGCATCTCCTGGGTCTCGCGGATCCCGCCAATCAACGAGCCGCTGAGGCTGCGGCGATGCAGCACCAGAGGGAACGCCGAGACGGGCACCGCGGTCTCCGGCACGCCGACCTGCACCATCGTACCGTCGAGCTTCAACAGGCCCAGGTACTGGTTCCAGTCGATCCCGTCCGAGACGGTGTTGATCATGAGGTCGAAGCGCGAGGCGAGCTGCTTGAACGTCTCAGGATCCGATGTCGCCCGGACGTCGTCTGCGCCCATGCGCCGCGCGTCCGCTTCCTTGCGGAGCGACTGGCTCAGGACAGTGACGTGCGCCCCGAGCGCGTGGGCGAACTTGACGGCCATGTGCCCGAGCCCGCCCAGACCCACGACCGCGACCTTCTGGCCAGGCCCGGCGTGCCAGTGCCGCAGCGGCGAGTACACCGTGATGCCCGCGCAGAGCAGCGGCGCGGCGGCGTCGAGCGGCAGGCTGTCGGGAATCCTGAGGACGTAGTCCTGGTTGACGACGATGCGCTCGGAGTAACCGCCCTGGGTCAGGGTCACGCCGTCACGTTCCTTCCCGTTGTAGGTGAAGGTGACGCCCGCCTCGCAGTACTGGTCGATCCCGGTCTTGCAGGGTTCGCACGTGCGGCACGAGTCCACGAAGCAGCCGACACCCACCCGGTCGCCGATCTTGTAACGCGTGACGCCGGAGCCGATCTTCGCGACGAGGCCGGCGATCTCGTGGCCGGGCACCATCGGGTAGAGCGACGGCCCCCACCCCGACCGCGCCTGGTGGATGTCGGAGTGGCAGATGCCGCAGTACCTGATGTCGATGAGCACGTCGTGCGCCCCGGGATCGCGCCGGTCGAAACCGAACGGCGCGAGCGGAGACACGGCGTCCTGAACCGCGTAGCCTTTGGTTGGGATCATCTTTCTATGATAGCGGATACGTAATTGGGGTCAGAGACGAATCTCCAAACAACCGGAGAGATTCGACTCTGACCCCAATTACCGTTTGGCGGGATTCGAAACGATGACCGGCGCAGATATGCGTTCCGTCTTGCCCGGCAGGCACATGCGACCGTCGCAGGCCTGGAAGCTGACCTCGAAGTCGACAGCGCCTGCGCCGGTCTTCGCCTTGGCCCCAATCGCGAGGGGCACGCGGAACGTCGCCGCCTCCTTGTAGTACGCGGTGACCTGGGAGAAGGCGTCGTCGAACTCGCGCTCGGGCTCGGGGCTGACCATAGCGCCGGCGGTCTCGGCGGGACCGCCCGCCACCAGATCGATGCGCAGGGGGCGCGGGCCGTCCGGCAACTCCTGCGGCGCGTACACGTGCCAGCCCTCCTCGAGCTTCGCGGTGACCAGCGCGGTGAGCTTGTCTCCGGGCGCGCGCGCGTCGGCCTGCGGATCGAGCGTCACCGACCAGATGACCTGCCGGGGCGGCCCCTGCGCGGCGGGGGAGTGGCCGAGCATCACCGCCAGGGTCACTGTGAGGCACACGAGCAGACGCGTGTTGGTGGATTTCATGAGGCTTGAATACTCCCGAGATGGTACATGATTAGGGCCTGTCAGCGAACAATGGAAGCAGCGGTTGTTTGCCTACAGGCCCTTATGGCGGGCCCACACGCTCGAGATGTTCTGGTTGTGTATTGTTACTGGAGAGACTCATGAAGACCGTTCTCGCCGCCTGCGCGACCTTCGTCGTCCTGACCCTGCTGGTGTCGGCGCAGGCTCCGGCGCCCTCGGACCAGCCGACCACCGCGTCGGGCTGCCTGACCGCCACCCGCGCCTTCCAGCAGGCCCGGATGAAGGAAGCCGGCACGCCGCTGGCGCGCGAGAAGTACGACGCGGTCCTGCGGGACAAGACCGAGTTTGCGAAGGCCTGTATTGCGAAGCTGCCGCTGGACTCACTGCCCCCGGCGGAACTGCTCCCGCTGGCGAATCTCTACTCGGAGGCCGGTCAACCGGATCTGGCCACGACAACGATGCAGAAAGCGCTCGACGTCAGCCGCGCCGTTCCCGAGGACCACGCGAAGGTCCTGGTGGCTGCCGTCCGCGCGATGATGCGCCAGCCGGTGTCCGAGAGCCGCAACGCCGCGGCGGAGAAGCTGGTCGGCCAGGTCGAGGCGCTGCCCGCCACTTTCGTCCGCGAGCGCCTCGAGGCGCACGGGACACTCAACAGCTACTACCGGGCCGACGACATCGACGCCGGCATCATCACGCACTCGACGCGGATCATCGAGTTGAACAAGGCCCTCACGCCCGAGCAGCGCGTGCCGCCGATGTCCAACATGCTCGTCGCCGCGTACGAGAACCTCGCTGAGGCGCTGGCCGGCCAGGAGCAGAACGCCAAGGCCCTGGATATTCTGCGCCGCGCTTCGGTCGAACTGGCCGGGGTCCCGGGCGTCGCTGAGCGCCTGACGCCTACCGTCGAACGGTATCAACTGGTCGGCATGCCGGGCGCCGCCATCCAGGCGCCGACGTGGCTGAACGCACCGGCCGGCACCACGAAGATCGACATGAAGGGCTCAGTCACCTGGGTGCAGTTCACGGCGCACTGGTGCGGGCCGTGCCGCGAGAGCTACCCGGCGGTGGGGCGCATGCTCCAGAAGTTCGGCTCGAAGGGCTTCCGGGTTGTTATGGCGACCCAGTTCTACGGGTACTTCGAGAGCCGGCGGAACCTGGCGCCCGCCGACGAACTGGCGGCCATTACCGAGTACTTCCCGAAGCACGGCATCACCGTGCCGATCGCGGTGGCCGACAACATCCCGCCGGTCACCGAGAACGGGAAGACCGTTCGCGCGATCAACGTCAACGACGCCAGCTACAAAGTCAGCGGGATCCCCCAGATTCAGCTCATCGACAAGAAGGGCAACATCCGGCTCATCATGATCGGCTTCGACGAGGCCAACGAGGCGAAGATGGCGGCCCTGATCGAGCGCCTCCTCAAAGAGTGATCACATGGGGTCAGACTCGATCAGTCGCCGATGACAACTCGAGTTGTCGCTGAGGGACTGATCGAGTCTGACCCCAACCGATCGAGTCTGACCCCAACCAATCGAGTCTGACCCCATCGGCGAGGCGAACCGATCCGGGACGGCGTCCGTCTAACCGTCTCGGAGGGTTCATGCGTCGAGTCGCTGGAAGTGTCTGTGCGGGCGCGTTGCTGCTGATCGCGCTGTCGGTTCGAGCCCAGGCCCAGACGCTGCCTCCCGCCGCCCAACCGCCAGCCCAGACCGCTCAGCCTGCCGCCCAGCCGACCACTCCGTCGCCCCCCGCGAAACAGACCTTCACCGTGACGCGGGCGACCTCGCCCATCAAGGTGGACGGCGTGCTCGACGAGGAGGCCTGGAAGTCGGCGGCGGTCGTCCCGGTGAACAACGAGTGGCTGCCGGGCGACAACATCCCGGCCCCGGTCCAGACGCAGTGCCTGGTCACCTACGACGCGCGCAACCTCTACGTGGCGTTCCGGGCGCTGGACCCGAAGCCGGGCGACATCCGCGCCCACTTCATGGATCGCGACGACACCGACACGCTCATCCAGGACGACCACATCGGCCTGATGATCGACACGTTCAACGACGAACGCCGCGCCTTCCAGTTCCGCGTCAATCCGCTCGGCGTCCAGGCGGACGCCATCTTCAGCGAGCAGGACGGCGTCGAGGATTTCTCCTGGGACATGATCTGGGCGTCGATCGGCCGCATCACGTCCGACGGCTACGTCGTCGAAATCGCGTTGCCCCTGAAGCAACTGCGGTTCCCCGCGGGTACGAGCGTGCAGACGTGGGGCTTCGAGGCGTTCCGCTCGTGGCCGCGCAACGTGCGGCACCGGATCACGTCGCAGCGGCGCGATCGGAACAAGGGCTGCATTCTCTGCGAGGAGAACAAGATCACCGGCATGGAGGGCCTCGCGCAGGGGCGCAACGCCGAACTCGACCCGACCGCGACCTTCAGCCGGACCGACGAGCTGGCCTCGCCTGCGGACAGTGCGCTCACCAGCGGCGACCCGAAGGCCGAGTTCGGCCTGACCGGACGCTGGAACGTGACGTCGAGCATGACGCTCAACGGCACCGTCAACCCGGACTTCTCCCAGGTCGAGGCCGACGTCGCCCAACTCGACGTGAACCAGCGCTTCGCCCTCTACTATCCGGAGAAGCGGCCGTTCTTCCTCGAAGGCATCGACTACTTCACCACGCCCATCCAGGCCGTGTTCACGCGGACCGTGGCCGACCCGTACTTCGGCGCGAAGCTGACCGGCAAGCAGGGCGGCAACGCCATGGGGCTGTTTGTCACCCGCGACCGGATCAACAACCTGCTCATCCCGTCGAACGCGGGCTCGGCGAGCACGTCGCTCGACGACGATGTGACGACGGTGGTCGGGCGGTACCGGCGAGACTTCGGACCGTCATCGACGATCGGCGCGCTCTACGCCGGCCGCGAGGGCGACGGCTACCACAACCGCCAGATCGGCGCGGACATCTTCTGGCGGCCGAACCAGTCCGGGGCGCTTCGCGTGCAGTACATCCGGAGCGACACCCAGTATCCGGCGTCGGTTGCCGGCCCCTACGGGCAGCCGTCGGAGGCGTTCGGGGGCAACGCCGCGTGGGTCGACTACCAGCACGTGACGACGAAGTGGGCCGTGTTCGGCAGTTACGACGCGTACGACTCGGGCTTCCGGAGCGACACCGGCTACGTGCCGCGCGTCGACTACCGCGCGTTCATGGGGCAGGGGCAGCGGCGCTTCTTTCGCGGTGCCGGCTCGTGGTTCAATCGCATCGACGTGGGGATGCGCGGCTGGCGGATGATGACCGACGACTGGTCCATGACCGATCAGACCGTAGCGGGATTCGTGAACTACATGGGACCGTACCAGACGCAGGTCCAGTTCAACCTGCCGTACGACGAAGTCGTCTACGAGGGGCAGCGCTACGACAACTTCCGGCCGAATGTCTACTTCGGGATCAAGCCGTCGGGGCGCACCGCGTTCAGCGTGAATGCGCAGTTCGGCGATGGCGTGGACTACGCGAACAACCGGAAGGCGACAGGCGTCGTACAGATCGGCCCGGCGCTCGAGTATCGCCCCGTGAAGCGGGTGAGCCTGCAGCTCAGCTACAACCTCAACCAGCTCGACGTGGACGGGCAGCGTCTCTATCGGGCCAACCTGACGCAGTTCAAGCTCATCTACCACCTCAGCGTCCGGGCGTTCGTGCGGGCCATCCTGCAGTACACGGACATCTCGCGCGACACGGACCTCTACACGTTCGTGACGCCCGAACGGACGCGCCGGCTGTTCTCGCAGTATCTGTTCTCGTACAAGCTCAACCCGCAGACGGTGCTGTTCGCCGGGTACTCGGACAACTCGGCGAACGTGAACCGCGTGGACCTGGCGCAGACCGATCGCACGTTCTTCGTGAAGCTGGGGTATGCGTGGGCGTTCTGAGGCGGGGACCTCTCGCCCCGGCATGGCGTCATAATACGCGTATGACCCGAGCAGTCGTTCTCCTCTTTGCCATGACCATCGCGTCCGCTGCCTCGGCGGCCGCGGCCGACCAGGCCCAGCCGGCGTCCAAGCGCCTGGCCATCGGCGACGCGTTCCCGCGCCTCGAGGCCGAGTTCCTCACGGGCCGCAAGGCCGTACTGCCGGATGCGGCCAAGGGCAAGGTGGCCTTCATCCTGATGGGCTTCACCTACGACTCGCGCTATTCGGTAGAGAAGTGGGCCGAGCGGTTCAAGGCCGACGTCAAGCCCGGGCCGGACGTGACCTGGTTCGAGATCCCGGTCATTGGCGGGATGGCGCGCATGGCGAGCTGGTTCATCAACTCCGGCATGCGCAAGGGCACCCCGAAGGAGTACCACGAGAACGTCATCACCGTGTACGGCGGCGTCGACCGCTGGAAGACGGCGATGGGCTTCTCCGACCAGGCCGCCAACGACGGCTACCTGGCCGTGCTCGATCGCGAGGGCCGCGTCCAATGGCTGCATCACGGCCCGGCCAGCAATGAGGCCGTGGCCGAATTGAAGGCCGTGATCGCCCGGCTCACCACCGCCTTCGGCGAGTAGCCCCCACGTGTTACACTCCCGGCCTGGAGGGAGTTCGGGGTCAGAGTCGAAACTCTCGTCGGCCCGGAGTTTCGAGTCTGACCCCAAACTCGTGGCCCGCCCTCAGGGAGTTTCCGCGTGTTGTTGCTGAGAAACGTCGACACCTTCACCCCGGCACCGGCCGGCCGCACCGACATCCTGATCGCCGGCGGGCGGATCATCCGCGTTGAGGCGGGCCTTTCCGTGCCCGACGGCTTCTGCGACGTCGTCGAGGGCAGCCGCTGGCTTGCCGTTCCCGGCTTCATCGACGGGCACGTCCACCTGATGGGCGGCGGCGGCGAGGGCGGCTACGCCACGCGCACGCCGGAGCTCGCGCTCTCCGACGCCATCAGGGGCGGCGTGACGACGGTGGTCGGCTGCCTGGGGACCGACGGGGTCACGCGATCCGGGGAGGGGCTGCTTGCAAAGGCGCGCGGGCTCGAGGAAGAAGGCCTGAGCACGTTCATCTATACCGGCTACTACGCGGTGCCGGTGCAGGGCATCACCGGCAGCATCGAGCGCGATTTGCTGATCATCGACAAGGTCATCGGCGTGGGCGAGGTGGCGCTCTCCGACCACCGGTCCACGCAGCCGACCTTCGACCAGTTCGCGCGCGTGGCGGCCGAGGCGCGCCGCGGTGGCCTCCTGTCGGGCAAGGCCGGCGTGGTGAACGTGCACATGGGTGACGGCCCGCGCGGGCTGGCGCTGCTGCGCCGCATCATCGCCGAGACCGAGATCCCGGTGACGCAGTTCCTGCCGACGCACATCAACCGCAACCCGGCGCTCTTCGAGGAAGGCATCGCCTGGGCGAAAGCGGGCGGGTTGGTCGACTTCACGACGTCGACCGTGCCGGCGTTCCTCGCCGAGGGCGAGGTGAAGTCGAGCACGGGCCTGCGCCGGATGCTTGACGCGGGTGTGAACATCGCCCACATGACCTTCACGTCAGACGGACAGGGCAGCCTGCCCGATTTCGATGCACAAGGGAAGCTGCGAGGCATCGGCATCGGGCGTGTCACCAGCCTCTTCGCCGAGGTGCGCGATGCTGTCCAGCAGGACGGCGTGCCGCTGGCGACGGCGCTGCAGGTCATCACGTCGAACCCGGCGCGTATCCTGAAGCTGAAAGGCAAGGGCCAGATCGCCGCCGGCGCCGACGCGGACGTCGTGCTGCTCGACCCGTCGACGCTGGCCATCACCGGCACCATCGCGCGCGGCCGCTGGCTCATGCGCGACGGCGACCTCCTCGTCAAGAACACCTTCGAATTAGGGCCTGTTAGCGAACAAAAGTAGCAGCAGTTGTTCGCTTCCAGGCCCTTATGGCGGGCCCACACGATCGAGATGCTACTCTTGTTCATTTACAGCGCCTAGCCACCCAGGGCGGACCATGGCTACCACCCACTCGTCGTTCGCGCCCCGCCTCGTGATGCCGCACACGCTGGTCGTGGTGATGCTGCTCGTCATCCTCGTGCTGGGCCTGTCGTGGATCATCCCCTCCGGCGAATACCAGCGGCAGAAGGTCGAGACAAGCCAGGGCACGCGCAACGTCACGGTCGCGGGGACCTACCAGCAGGTCGAGAAGGTCTACCTCGGGCCGCAGATGGTGCTCGAGTCTCCCATCAAGGGCTTCCTCGACGGCGCGCTGCTCATCTGCTTCCTGCTGGTGATCGGCGGCAGCTTTGCCATCTTCCAGGAGACCGGCGCCGTCGAGTTCGGCATCCGCCGGCTGACCGCCGGCATCCTGTCGCGCCCGTACCTGGACGTGATGCTGATTCCGGTGCTGATGATCATCTTCTCGCTGGCGGGGTCGATCTTCGGCATGTCCGAGGAAGTGATCCCGTTCATCCTGATCTTCATCCCGCTCGCGCGCCGCCTTGGGTACGACTCGATCGTCGGCGTGTCGATCCCGTTCCTGGGCGCGGCGGCCGGGTTCGCGGCAGCGTTTTTCAACCCGTTCACCGTCGGCATCTCGCAGAGCATCGCCGGCATCCCGCTCTACTCGGGCCTGGGCTACCGCCTGGTGTCGTGGGTGATCGGGACGGCCGTGATTATCGCCTACGTGATGTGGTACGCGCGGAAGGTGAAGCGGAACCCCGAGTGCAGCCCCGTCTACGACATCGACCGCGCGCGCGAGGCGGTCATGCCGCACGACGGCGCAAAGGAGCACTGGGACGTGCGCCACGTCGCCACGCTCTCGCTGTTCGTGGCCTCGATGGTGCTGCTAGTCGTCGGCGTGCTGAAGTGGCAGTGGTACATCGACCAGATCGCGGTGCTCTTCCTGGGGATGGGCATCGTACTGGGCTTCACCGGGGGCCTGGGGCCGAGCCGCGTCGCGAAGACTTTCGTCACGGGCGCCAAGGACATGGTGGGCGTCGTGTTCATCATTGCCTGTGCGCGGGCGCTCCTCGTCATTGCGCAGGAAGCGAGGATCCTCGACACGATGCTGTACGGCGCGTCGGGCGCGCTCTCGAGGCTCCCGCGCGGCGTCATCGCGCAGGTGATGTTCCTGATTCAGTGCGTGATCAACTTCTTCATCCACTCGGGCACCGCGCAGGCGGCCCTGACGATGCCGATCATGGCGCCGCTGGCGGACCTGGTGGGCATCACCCGTCAGACCGCCGTCTACGCCTACCAGCTCTGCGAGTTCATCAACCCGATCCTGCCGACCAGCGCCGTGACCATGGGCGTGCTCGGCGCGGCGAAGATCCCGTGGGAGCGGTGGGCGAAGTGGTTCCTGCCGCTGATGCTGATCCTCGTCGTCCTCAGCTTCCTGCTGCTGGTGCCGCCGGTCCTGATGTTCCGCTGGGAGTGACGTCGTGATCACTAAGGGTCAGATTCCTCACGCGCAGGCCGTCAACTCCCGTTGACGCGCTAGGAATCTGATTCCTTGGGGAGGGCTACTTCTTTGCTGCCGCCGCCGGCGTCTTCGTCATCTGCGCGAGGATGGCGCCCACCTGCTTAATCTCGTCGCCGTACACGGCCCAGTTCCCCTCGCGCTGGGCCTGCAGCGCCCGGTCGTAGTGCTGCCGCGCGAGGTCGGCCAGCGCCCCCACCGACTCGTTGCCTGTCAGCGTCGTCTTGTCGGCGCCCCCGCTCACGTCGTCGAGCGGCAGGTCCTCGGGCGGGCGGATCACGACTCCCTGCCGGAAGATCTTCGCGAGCGCCTTGTCGAGCGTCTCTTCCATGACGATCTGGTTCTGGTAGGCGACGATCACGCGCTTGAGTTCGGGGATCTTGCCGCCGGCGGCGCGCAGGTACAGCGGCCGAATGTAGATCAGCGACTCCTCGATCGGAATAACGAGCAGCGTGCCCTGGATGACCTCGGAGCCCTGCTGGTTCCAGAGCGTGATCTGCGGCGAGATCAGCTGGTCCTGGTTGATGCGCGCCACGATCTGCCGCGGGCCGAAGACGACCTTCTGCTTCGGGAACTGGAAGACCAACAGGCGGCCGTAGTGGCTGCCGTCGCTGCGCGCCACCATCCACGCCGCGAGATTGTCCTTGCGGCGGGGCGTGAACGGGAGCATCTGCAGGAACTCGACGTCCTTCTCGCCCGGCAGCCGCATGATCGTGTAGTACGGCTCCATCGGGACGGCGGCGGATCCTGCGGCATCGATAGCCGGCACCTCCCACTGGTCTTCCTTGTTGTAGAAGACCGACGGGTTGGTCATGTGGTACGTCGTGTACATCGCACTCTGGATCGCGAACAAGGTTTCCGGATAACGGATATGGCGCCGCAGCGACTCGGGCATGCGCGTGATCGGCGTCAGCAGGCCCGGGAAGATCCGGTCCAGGGTCGCGGCGACGGGGTCCTTGGTGTCGGCCAGATAGAACGTCGTCGTCCCGTGGTACGCGTCGATGACCACCTTGACCGAGTTCCGGATGTAGTTCACGCCGCCTTCGGTGCGCGTCGAGTACGGGTAGTGGTCGGTGGTCGTGTACGCGTCGAGCATCCAGAAGAGCCGGCCGTCGGCGATAACCAGATACGGGTCCCGGTCAAAGGTGAGGAACGGCGCGATCGCCGTCACGCGCTCCATGATGTTGCGGTGGAAGATGACGCGGCTCTGGGCCGTCAGGTCCTCACTTAGCAGCACCTTGAACGACTTGAAACGGCTCGCGAAGAGCAGCTTCCTGGCCAGTCCGCCCACCAGGACGCCGCCGCGCCCGGTGTAGCTCTTGAAGACGTTGTCGTCGCCGCGCGGGAAGTGGAACTCGCGGGCGTTGGTCCCGACAAACACGTGGTCGTTCGAGAGCTCGCCGAAGTAAATGGACGGCTCCGTTACCTCGAGATCGACCGAGGATTCGGGCGGGAGGTTCTTGATGAAGAGGACCGGCAGGCCCTCCTGCGTCACCTCGTTCACCGGGCCGAGCGTCAGGCCGTAGCCGTGGGTGAAGGTGAGGTGCTCGTTGATCCACGACTTCGACGGCAGGCTCTCCGAGTTCAGCTCGCGCGCCGAGAGCATGACCTGCCGGTACTGGCCGTTGATGAAGTACCGGTCGACGTCGACGGACGTGAAGTCGTAGTAGGTGCGGATTTCCTGGATCTGGCCGAAGGTGTCGAGCAGCGGCTGCCGATCCCAGAGCCGGACGTTGCCGACGGTGGTCGCGTTCTTCTCGATGTCCGCCTTGCTCAGGATCGCGTCGCCGGAGACCTGGCGCTCCTCGACGCGATCGAGGGCGAAGGCCTTGCGCGTCGCCGCGATGTTGTAGGCGATGTACGGCGCTTCCTTGACCTGCTCGTTGGGGGTCACCACCAGCCGCTGGAACGCCGTGACGTAGATGGATCCGCCGGCCCAGCAGGCGCCGTACAGGATGAACCCCGCGAAGAGGAGCCACGGCTTCTTGGTGAAGGCGTGGCTGACCGCCAGGATCGCGCCCACCACCGACACGACCGCCAGCAGCCGGAGCACGGGCAGTTGTGCCGTGATGTCCGCATAGGTGGCGCCCTGGATGATTCCGCCGGAGGAGAGCATCAGGCCGAACGCGTCCACCCAGGCGCCGGCGCCCAGCAGGAGCAAAACAGCGCCGGCCAGGAGCGAGAGGTGGCGGCGCGCCACCCTGAGCACGCCCATCGGTCCGGTCGGCGCCCGCCCGGGCATCAGGTAGATGATGGTCGACCCGACCAGCGACAGCAGGCAGAGCGCCAGCAGGATATCGCGCACGAACGCGATCCACGGGAGCTGGAAGACATAGAACGAGACGTCCTGGCCGAAGATGGGATCGCGATCGCCGAACGGCACCGCGCGCCGGAACTCCAGCCAGTCGAGCCAGTGACTCGAGCCGAAGACGCCGGCGGCGAACGCGCCCAGCGCCGCCGCCGCCGTGATGAGCCGCGAGACGCCGCGCCGCTGCAGGACCAGCGGCGTGCCGTCGGCGGGCGACACGCCGAGTACCAGGTACGGCTCGTCGAAGTGGCGCATCGCCACACGGAAGTTGCCGAAGAGCAGCAGGAACGCCACGGCGGCGACGATCGCCCCCAGGCCGAGCCGTACCGCCAGGCTGGTCGCGAAGACCTGCTGATAGCCGGTTTCGCCGAACCACAGCCAGTCGGTGTAGTAGTCGGCGAACGTGGGCCACGCCAGGCCGACGACGAGCACCGTCAGGATGATTGCGAGCTGGATTCGGCTTTGACGCCTCATGTCGGGCCCCTTGAATCCCTCCATCCTAACGTAGAATGAGTGTTTCAGGGCGCTCAGGCAAGAACGGACGGTTTGGGTACGACGTGGCAGGTCTGGTGGCGGCGACTGACGCTGAAGGACGTGAAGTCGGCGGTGCCCGGCTTCGTCCTTCTGTTCCTGGCGGCGATCGCCGCACGCACGATCGGCGATGCCGTGCTCTCCGGCTCCCCGGCGGCGCTGGCGAACTGGAAGGCATTCCTCGGCGCGGCGAACACGACGTCGACCTGGGCGCTCACCGTGGCGCTGGCGGGCATCGGCCTCAGCAACGAGTTCGCGAAACTGCGCGGGCTGGGCCTGAAACCCCTGATGGTCGGTGTCGTCGCCGCGCTCTCGGTCGGCGTCGTCAGTTTTCTCTGCCTGTCGCTGCTCGCGGGTTAGAGAGCCTGACCGGCATCCCTATTCCAATCAGGGCCCTGACGTTCGTGATAGGCTGCGCGCATCCATTCTACGAGGAGGGTTCATGGAGAAGCGAGTTGGATTCGGGCCGCGTCTTGGCGCGGCGGCGCTGGATTTCGTGCTGGTCTGCATCGTGTCGCTCATCTTCGGCGGCGCGCTTGGCGCGCTGCTCGGCCTCGGGGCCGGGGCGATTGCCGGGGCCGCGAGCAACGAAGGCGGCGAGGCGGCGGCCGGCGCGGCGGCCGCTGGGGCGGCCATTGGCGCGCTGGGCGGGATGGCGATCGGGATCTACGTCTTCGGATTCCTGTACAGCCTGATCGAGGCGTTCACGGGCGCGTCGCCCGGCAAGATGGTGCTCAAGCTGAAGGTCGGCCTCGAGGACGGCCGGAATGCCCCGCTGGCCAGCTACGTCTCGCGCTGGGCCGTGAAGTATGCCGGCACGCTCATCGGCCTGGTCGCGCTGTTGCCTGGGTTGGCTCTGCTGGGCACGGTCGGCTCGCTGGCCGGGTTCGTGATCTTCATCGGCTGCTTCCTGGTGCTGGGCGACAAGCGCCAGGCGCTGCACGACATGGCCGCGAAGACCGCCGTCTTCAAGAAGGCGGATCTGGTGTGACTACGTCCCGATCTTCGCGAACGCCTGCGCGAGGTCGGCGATCAGGTCGTTCACATCCTCGATGCCCACCGAGTAGCGGACCAGTCCGTCGGTGATTCCGGCCTCGACGCGATGTTCCCGCGGCACGCCGGCGTGGGTCATC
>Ga0315276_10002823_pt1 | contig 15850 bp, 21 predicted proteins | sample YL17G05_0_MG_FD_204542 | JGI IMG/M metagenome (GOLD analysis project Ga0315276, IMG submission 204542) | Sediment microbial communities from Yellowstone Lake, YNP, Wyoming, USA - YL17G05_0 | ecosystem: Environmental > Aquatic > Freshwater > Lake > Sediment | place: USA: Wyoming | collected... | reverse complement strand
AACCAGGGCATGATGACTCCTCTTCGTCAGGTGGACTGTTCGGGGGCGGTTGCGGGCGCGTAGATGCAGCAGCCAGCGGCGCACTCCTTGCCGGCGCACTCGAGCTCCAGCGTGGCGTGATGGATGCCGAAGGCCGTAGCCAGAGCCTCTTTGATCTGATCGACGATGGGCATGGTTCCCGAGAGCTGCGTGTCGGTGAGCTGCACGTGCGCCGAGAGCACCGCGTCCGTCGAGGAGACCGACCAGACGTGCAGGTCGTGCACGCCGGCGACGCCGGGGACGCCGAGCACGGCGTGCTCGACCTCGCCGACCTCCAGGCCGACGGGGACGCCCTCCAGCAAGATCCGGCCGGCCTCGACGATCACCTTGATCGCTCCGTAGCTGATCCAGACGGCGATGCCGATCGAGAGCACCGGGTCGACGCGATCGAGATGCGCGAGCCAGATGAAGAGACCGCCCACGAGCACGGCGCCCGAGGCGGCGGCGTCGCCCACGAGGTGCAGGAAGGCGCTGCGGGCGTTGACGCTCTTCTCTCCCTCGAGCAGCCAGGCCGCGACCGCGTTGCCGACGAGGCTGACAAGGGCAAACGCAATGACGAGCGGGCCGTTCACAGATGACGGGTGGATCAGCCTGCCGACGGCTGCGTACACGATCACCGCCGACACCGCGATCAGGGCCACGGCGTTGATCAGCGCGACCAGCACCTCCCAGCGACCGTAGGCATAGGTCAGCCTCTCGGTCCCCGGACGGGTGCGCACCCGGTCGGCGGCGTAGGCCATGCCCAGGGCGGCCACGTCGCTGCCGTTGTGGGCGGCGTCTGAGAGCAGCCCCAGGCTGTTGGCCGAGATGCCGCCCACGACCTGCAGGGCGAGCATGCCCGCGTTGATCACCAGGCCGATCAGGAGCCGGCGGCCGAGCCTCTCGTGGCTGTGATCGTGCGCCATTACTGGCCCCTCCGCGATCAGCTTGTACGCCATGGTGGCGGCGATGAAGAAGAGCAGCACGCCGATGGAGGTCTTGACCTGCGCCGCCTGCAGCTTGCGGTGCATGAGCCACGAACCGATCAGGGCGCCGATGATCGAGGCCGCAGCGGTCCAGGCGAGCAGGGTCATGTCGATCGACGCGACGGAGGCCTGGCCGAGGAAGCCGGTGAACGAGGCGAAGACGACGACGAAGGCGGTGGTGCCGGCGGCGCGCTTGGCGTCGAGACCGAGCCACACGAGCGCGGGGACGACGAAGTTGCCGCCGCCGACCCCGAGCATGCCGCCGAGGAAGCCGGCTGCGCCGCCCACGCCGACACCGACGCCCAGGAGCTCGCCGCGACCGGCCACCTCGTGCGGCTTCGGCCGGTAGAAGAGCATCATCGCGCCGGCGAAGATCAGAAAGCCGATGAACATCCACTTCAGCGTCGTCACCGGCACGTAAGAACTGACGTAGGCCCCGAGCGGCGAGAGGATCGTCGCCACGATGACGATCGGGACGGCGATGCGGAAGTCGACCAGCTTCGCGGGGATGTAGCGCGCGCAGGCGAAGGCCATGGCGATGGCATTGAGCAGCAGCGCCATGGCCTGCGCCGCGTGCATCTCCACTCCCAGGGCAAGGTACACCGGGACGAGGATGAACGCCGCGCCGAGTCCGGCCACCGTGAGCACGATCGTGAACGCCAGCGTCACCAGCGCGGCGATGAGGTAGGTGGTCGTCATGTGCGCACGCTCCCCGGCGGCCTAACGCTCAGCGCAGGGCTGGCAGACGGCGACGCCGCCCTTGACGCGCGCGTTGCGCTCGACGACCATCTCGCCGCACTCGGGGCAGAGGAACGCCTCAAAGGTGTGCGGGCCGTCATGCCACTCGTAGTCGGTCACCTCGCCGACGTCGAGGATCGCATCGTCGGGCGCCGCGGAGACGTTGGCGATCAGCGGGTCGACGAGCTCGGCGGGGATCTGCGAGGCGGGCGTACCCGAGCTGCGCAGCTTCATGAACTCGGACTCGCGGTTCTTCATCATCACGCTGCCCTTGGGCACCACGCGCACGGCGCGCTGCGTGCGCTTGTCGACCAGCGTGAGGCCGAACTTGCCGTAGCCCAGGCGGCGGATGTTGCCCTTGCCGAAGGTGCAGCCGGTGGCCACCTGGACGCCGTCCGCGAAGCAGGTGGCGCAGTGGTCCTCGTCGATCTCGACGAGCGCGACGAGCTGGCCGTCGGGGGCGCGCTCGACGCCGAGGGCCTTCATGGCGGCGAGGCCGGTGCGCAGGCCCATGGGCATGGCGGGACACTTGTGGCCGTGGAACCTCAGGCCAAGGTCGAGCAAGTCTTGATCGAGCATGATGACTCCTTCTGGGTGGATGGTGCCTGACTGCTGCTTCTAGCTGGAAGCGACTGGGGGACGCCCGTCACGCCTGCGCCCGCCCCTGGTGCGCGCTCTCGCGCACGCCGGCGACCGCCGCAAGCACAGAGTCGATCAGCGCCGGCAGACCGCTCTCGTCGGTGAGGTCGCCGTTCTTCTCGATGCCGCTCACATCGGTCACGAGCAGGCTCACCGCAGGGTCCGCGTCGACGCTCTCGAGCGCCTTCGTGGCGCAGCTCACGTGGCAACCGTTCACGGCGATATGGCCGGTGTAGTTCTCGTGCGCTTTCTTGATGATGCCGGGGATCTGCAGGGGGAGGCCGAGGGCGCAGACGAAGCCGATTTCGCCGGGGCGCCGCTGGATGGCTTCGACCACTGCCTTGGTCGACATCTGGCCGACGTTGCAGGCTCCGGAGCAGGGCATGACGCCGATCATGGCTGGTCCTTCCTTTGGAAAGGGGAGGGTTCGTCGCTCGCGGGCGCTTGCCCTGTGACGAGCGCCTCGTGCGCACGCTTGGCGCGGGAGCGCGGCACCGCCTTCTCGCTGAGGAACGCGAGGCTGTCGACGAGCTGGGCCAGGCGCGAGCCGGGGAAGCCGACCACGGTCTCGGCGGGCTCGATGTCGGTCGCCTCGCGGCAGCCGTAGCAGCCCATGGTGAAGTTCAGGCGCTGCTCGAGGTAGGGGATGATGGTGGCGTCCACGCAGGTCGCCTGCAGCACGGCCGTGCTGCCCAGCAGGCGCTCGCCGCCGCGCAGGTTCACCTCGGCGAGGAGCAGCCACATGAGCTGCTCCGGCGGGCCCTCGACGACCACCACGTCGGGCAGCGCCGGGGCCTCGGCCAGCGGACAGAGCGCGAGGCGCGCCACCGTGCCCGGCTCGAGGCAGCTCATGCCGCGGAACATCTCGGCGCCGCTCTCGGGTTCGGCGACGATGCCGAAGCCGACGAGCCCCTTGCCCGTCTCGAGGGCAGGCGTGAGCGGCCTGAAGCCGAAGGCTTTGGCGGCCGCCGGGCAGGCGAGCTCGTCGGCCTCGAGGATGACAAGTTCTCCGGCGCGCGCCTTCATCAGCGCCTGGCAGTAGCGATGGCGCTCCACGGCGGTCCAGCCGGCGAACGGCGCCATGTCGGCGTCGGGAGAAAGCAGGAACACAGCCACGGGCGCGCTCTCAAGCCCGATGGCCTGCGTCATCTCGTCGGCGAGCATCTGCAGGTCGGGCGTCACGACAGGGTCAGTCATCGTGCTCCCCCTACTGCCGCTGCGGCGCGGGTTCGTACCCCGAGCAGGGGATGCAGACGGGCGCGCCGTCCTTGGTGCGCACGTAGCGGTCGAAGACGTACTCGCCGCAGCTCGAGCACTTGGTCTTGTTGAACGAGCCCTTCACCGGCGCGTAGACGTAGCCCGGCATGTCCTCGACCTTGAAGACCGTCTCGTCGGGCAGCTCGGCGATCCATGCGACCAGGTCGTCGGTGATCTCGGTGGGGATTGCGGACGGCTCCACGCCGCGCTTGCGGTAAGCGAAGAACTCGTGCTTGCCCATCTCGTCCATGAAGTCGGCGTTGAGCGCGTAGCGCACGGCGCCCTTCTCGGGATGGGCGAACACCGCCGCGAGCTTGCCCCAGAAGGTGCGCGAGAGCAGGAGCTTGCCGTAGGTGGCGCCGGTCGCCGCCTGGATGCCGTCCATCATGCAGGTCTGCGGATGGCCCTCGCCGAGCTCAGCGACCACGTAGAAACCGTGGTCCTTCTCGCGCTCGACGCCGAGGCGCCCCATGGCGAGCTTGCCCATGCGGTAGCCGATGGGCATGAACGGGCAGCGGTGGCCGTGGAACTCGAAGGCCCACTCGGGCGGCGTAAAGGGTGTGGTCACGACTCCTCCTTCATCAATCTTCTCTTATTATTGAGCGGTCGCTTCATAAACGCAAGTCGATGAAAGTGATCGACCGGGTCCGCCCGCCGGCCAACTTGCCCTGACGTGCCGGCGCTCAGCCGCCGGCGTCGTCGCCCAGGCCGAGCCCGGCGCAGATGGAGAGCAGCGCCTCCCGGAGGTCGCCGAAGTCCCCTTCGAATACCGGTAGACAATCACGAGGGTCGGCGTCCCCGCGCCAGACCGCCCAGGCGAACGCTGTGCAGCTCGCCTCGCCGCACTCGCGGCAGTTGGTGCCCGGGAGACGCTTGTAGATCTCGAGGGCCGGCGGACGCCGTCGCGCTTCGAACGACGGCTCGATCTCGTCCCGCCGCGCCCATACCTTGTTCACCGTGCGTCGCAGCCGCTCGAGGCTCGCCCAGGCATCGACGATGTCGTCTGCCTTCGCGATGGCGACCCGGTCGCGGAAGAGCGAGATCATGCGGTGCCCCTCCATGAACGTGAGCACCGGCAGCTTGGCGGTGTAGGAGGCCTGCTTGAGCTCGGCGTTCAGGTAGGGCAGCGCCTCCGCGGCGTCGCCCGCGAGGTGAGCGATCAGCCGCAGCTTCTCGGGGTCGGCGACGCACGGGGCGAGCACGACGACGACCATGCGAGGGATTAGGTCGTCCGGAGAGGCGGGCGGAGGCTCATCGGGGACGCTCTGCGCGGACGGCCGGTACTCCGCCCACCCCGCGCCGACGATCTCGGCCCCCCCGTTGTCGAGGTACGCTGCCTTGGCCTCCGGGCTCAGCACCAGGGCCGGGCAGCCCACGAGCGCGTATGAGGGGTCAGGAGACACGATGGCGCGTTCTACGCCCAGGCGTTCGACGAGCCGCAGGGCGCGCTCGAACTCGCGTCGGTCCCCGAAGGTGGTGACGGCGTCCATCAGTGCGACGCCTCGTCCGCCCCGCCGTTCGCGCGCTCCCGGTCGATGATCTCCTGCAGCGCCTGCCGCGAGGGATACGAGCCCGAGTGGACCACGACGCCGCCGACGATGACGAGGGGCAGGGCATCGGTGCCGCGTTCGTCCAGAGCGGCGTGCGCCGCGGGCAGGTCGGGGAACGCCGTGCCCGTCTCGCGCGGGTCAATGCGGCGCACGTCGGTCACCTGCCAGCGCAGCCACTCGACATCCCCGGCGAAGCGCGGCAGCTCCGGGTTCGCGGCGCCGGCGCAGGCGCAGCCGGAGCCGGCGCCCGGTCTGTCGACGATCACGATCTCGAGTGGGACCCTATCGCGCGTCACGCGCCTTCCCTTCGCACTCGCGTCACAGGACGGCGTTGAAGAGGAAGCCGACGCACATGATGCCCACGCCGACGACGCCGAGGAACGTGACGATGAGCGGCCACTTGAGCACCTTCTTGAGGATGATGGTCTCCGGCAGGGAGAGCGCGATGACCGCCATCATGAAGGCGAGCACGGTGCCCAGGGCCGCGCCCTTCTCGAGCAGCGCCTCTACGATCGGGATGATGCCGGCGGCGTTGGAGTACATGGGGATGCCGAGCAGCACCGCGAGCGGGACGCTCCACCAGGCGTCCGCGCCCATGATCGACGCCATGAAGTTCTCGGGCACGTATCCGTGGATGATGGCGCCGACGGCGATGCCGGCGAGCACGTAGGGCCAGACCTTGCCGACGATGTCCTTGACGGCCTGCCAGGCGTAGGAGACGCGGCCGGGCCAGTCGAGCTCCTGAACGTCCTCTGCGTCGCCCATGCGGATCTCGCGTACCCAGTCCTCGACGTAGCGGTCCATGCGGAGGTGTCCGATGACCCAACCGGCGACGATGGCGATGACGAGACCGGTGACCAGATACAGGGCCGCGACGTCCCAGCCGAAGAGCCCGTAGAGCAGGACCAGGGCGATCTCGTTGACCATCGGCGCGGCGATCAGGAACGAGAAGGTGACGCCCAGCGGGATGCCGGCCTCGACGAAGCCGATGAACAGCGGCACTGCCGAGCAGCTGCAGAACGGGGTGACGATGCCGAGGCCGGCGGCCATCACGTTGCCGGTCGTCTCACGCCGTCCGTGCAGTAGCGCCCGCGTGCGCTGCGGACTGAAGAACGAGCGCACCATGCCGACGCCGAAGACGACGAGGGTGAGCAGAAGCAGCACCTTGACGCTGTCGTAGACGAAGAACTCAAGCGCCGAGGCCCAGCGGGTGTCCGGGAGGCTCAGCGCGTCGTGGAACAGCCAGACGACGAAGGGCAACCAGTAGTGGTAGACGAGCGCCCACAGGGCGACGCCGCTGGCCACCCGTGCCCACCAAGGCAGGCGCAGGAAAGCGCCTTTGACCGCTGCGAACGGCGCGCGCCAGCCGCGGCTTTCAGGCTCTGTTGGCGCGTCGGTCGGGGCAGGCGGTGCGGCGCAGTCGCACGTCGGCGCCACCCGGGCCGGCGCCTCGGCAGGGGCCGGCCCTTCGACTACCGGCTGCCCGACGACTACCGCCGGCTCCTCCAGAGCCTTCGTCGTCATGCCTCAGTCCTTCCTTGTTCCGGTCCGGCGAAGCTCGTGATCAGCGGCGTCGCGGCCAACTCGCGCTGCAGGCGCTCGTACTCGTAGGGGACGCGCACGAACTCGACGAAGGCCTCGGACCCCAGCTTCATCGGGTCGACGATCGCGTAGCACACGCGCCAGTCTCCGTCCTTGGGGCGGCCGCCGCTGCCGACGTTCACGAAGACGGTCTCGCCGACCGGCCTCGCGTACGGCACGTGCGTGTGGCCGAAGAGGATCGCCGGATAGGGGAACTCGTCGGCCATGCGCGCCATGGCCTTCTCCGGCCGATCCTCGAAGAGGTACTCATTGATGCGCCTCGGGCTGCCGTGCACGGCGAGTAGATCGCCGGCCGGCGTCGCGAGCGTGAAGTGATCATCGAGTGTGCGCAGGTACGCCTTGACCTCGTCTGACGCGACCTCCTGCGTCCAGGCGAGCGACGCGGCGCCCTCGGCGCGCTGCTCGTCGGTCTTGTAGACACAGCCGCAGTCGCCGGTCTCGAAGCCGATGCCCTGGTCGTAGTTGCCCATGAGTGAGGGGATGCCGCGGTCGCGGACGAGCAGGGAGACCTCGTTCGGGGAGGGACCGTAGCCGACGAGGTCGCCGAGAGAGATCGTCGTGGTCACGCCGCGGCGCTCGATGTCCTCGAGGATCGCCTCGAGCCCGGGGAGGTTGCCGTGCACGTCGCTGAAGACGGCGAACGGCTGCTCGATCTGGATGGTCTTCATGGGGTCTACCTCTCAGGGATCCAAGTGGGGGTGACGGCCGGGCCTCAGAGCGGGATCGCGGCCTGTGCCGGACTGCGTCGCAAGGTCGGGGGCGCCCAGGGTTCCAGGACGATGTGCTCGGCGTGAGCCGCGAGCTCGCGCAGATGAGTGGCCTCGTGCGAACGCCTCGAGACCAGGACCGGGTCGCTCACCCCGAGAGGCGTCAGGCTCTGATTCACGACCCAGGAGAAGGGCTTGATGCCGGCGCGGGCCAGGTCGCGCTCGAGCTGCATCGCCTCGTGGATGGGGGTGGCCTCCGGGAGCGTCACCAGTACCACGCTCGTGAAAGACGTATCTCGCAGGCGCGGGAGCAGGTGCTGGACCGCCTCCGGGCTGCCGCTGGACTTGCGCAGCACCTCGCGGTGGTACGCCTCGGCAGCGTCGAGCAGGAGCAGCGTGTGACCGGTCGGCGCCGTGTCGATGACGACGAACTGCTCGGTGCCCTGAGCGACCGTCTCGGCGAAGGCCCGGAACACCGCAATCTCCTCGGTGCACGGCGATCGCAGGTCCTCTTCGAGGAGCGCAAGACCCTGGGCATCGAGGCCTATGCCCGCGGTGGCGACCACCTCTTGCGTGTAGCGCCGCGTCTCGACAGCGGGATCGATGCGCGTCACGCGGAGCGTCTCCGGCCTCTCGCCGAGGGCTGCTTCGACGTGCGCCGCGGGATCCGTCGTCGTCAGCGTGACGCCAAACCCTCGCTGGGCCAGCATCGTTGCGATGCGAGCCGCGACGGTGGTCTTGCCCACGCCGCCCTTGCCCATCGTCATGACGACGCCCTTGCCCTGACCAGCGATCTGCTCGACGAGGTCCGCGAGGCTGCCGGCCGCAAAGCCATCCGGGTCGGCCGCGTCCGCGGCCACGTCGAAGGGAGTGCGACTACCCATGCTCCTCAGCGCATCGACGCCAACGAGTCCATATGAGAGGAGCGGGACCTCCACGCGCCCAAGTCCGCGAAGGGCCGCGGGCATGCCCTCGAGCGCCGCCTCGCCGCGGGCTTGCATCGCGAGCGCCGTCGTATCGCCTGGGTCGGTGGCCCGGAACACCCCATTGACGATCAGCCGGAGATTCCCGATTCCGAGCTGCGCCAGTTCACCGCGGGTGCGCTCAGCCTCTCGCAGTGAGGAGGCCTCCGGCCGAGCCACCAGAACGAGGGTCGTCCTCGCTGCGTCGCGCAGCGCAGCGTTGGTGGCAGCGTAGAGTTCCTTTTGCGCCTCCAGCCCGGCGAGCGGACCCAGGCACGACGTGCCGCCGACGTTCGTCTCTATGAAGTCGGACCATGCCGCCGGCAGCTCCAGCAGGCGCAGCGTATGCCCTGTCGGGGCGGCGTCGAAGACCACGTAGTCGAACGCTTCCGTCGCGGCCTCGTCTCCGAGCAGCTTGGAGAACTCATCGAACGCGGCGATCTCCATCGTGCAGGCTCCCGAGAGCTGCTCCTCGATGCTCGCCACCGCGGCGTCCGGCAACACGCCGCGATAGGGGCCGACGACGCGCTCGCGGTAGTCATGGGCGGCTGCTTCAGGATCGATGTTGAGGGCCGACAAGCGCGGCACGAAAGGGACGCCTTTCGGCGCCCCGGAGAGCTCGACGCCGAGCACCTCGTCGAGGTTCGACGCCGGGTCTGTGCTGACCAGGAGCACGCGACTACCGGCGTCAGCGAGGGCGATGGCCGTGGCGCAGGCGGCGGTCGTCTTGCCGGCTCCGCCCTTGCCGGTGAAGAAGAGGATCGGCGTGGGATCGGCGATCATCGTGTCGACCTGGCTGCTAGCAGCATCCGCCGGCCTCGGTCGGCGCTCCGCCGCAGCAAGCGCCGGCCGCCGCCGCCTCTGGCGCTTCGGCTTCGACCTCATCGCCGTCGGCTCCGGATTTCAGGATGCGGTCGGCAAGCATGAGGATCGATTGGGCAGGCGTGTCCTTGACGCGCTGAGCCATGGTAACGGCGGAGGCCATGTCCTCTCGCGACACGCCGAGCTTCCGTGCCGCCGCGTAGTGGAACTTGAAGCAGGGCTCGCAGTTTGATGCGATCGCGGCGCCGATCGCCACCAGCTCGGCGACCGCGTCGGTGAAGAGACTCGCGGCGGGCGCTGCGACGCCGGCCCACAGGGCGAGCTCGTCGCGCGACGGGTACACGCCGCGGCTCTTGACCTCGCCGTCCAGCTCCACGAGCGGCAGTGCGGCCTCGCCCGTGACCTCGAGGGCGTCCTTGACGGCGGCGTTCTCGGCGAACGCGCGCGGCTCCTGGGCGAGGTTGAAGCGCTCGACCGAGACCCCCTGGCCCTTCAGCCAGTCGAGGTCGGCGGCGAAGCGCACGAGCTGCGGGTCGACCGATGGTCCGCAGACTCCGGTCGAGCAGCACATGGCAGGGTCGAATACTTGCACGAGCGTCACGACGACCTCCTGGACTTCATAGTGAAACCTTTATATCAACTTAGCTTGACCATAAGCAGATGTCAATGTAGCCTTGTGGTCGGGCACCAAGGACATGCACACGCTGCGAGGAGGAGTCAGTCAATGGCCGAAAGCACGATGAAGAGACTCTCGTTCCTCGACCGCTACCTCACCGCCTGGATCTTCCTCGCCATGGCGATCGGCGTGTTCCTCGGCTGGGTCTCCACCGGCGTGCCCGACTTCATCAACCGCTTCAACGTAGGCACGACCAACATCCCCATCGCCATCGGCCTGATCGTGATGATGTATCCGCCGCTGGCCAAGGTGAAGTACGAGGAGCTCGGCGACGTCTTCCGCGACTACAAGATCCTCGGCCTCTCGCTGGTGCAGAACTGGGTGATCGGGCCGCTGCTCATGTTCTTCCTGGCCATCATCTTCTTGCACAACTATCCGGAGTACATGGTCGGCCTCATCATGATCGGCCTCGCGCGCTGCATCGCCATGGTCATCGTCTGGAACCAGCTCGCCGAGGGGGACACGGAGTATGCCGCGGGCCTCGTCGCCTTCAACAGCGTCTTCCAGGTGATCTTCTACAGCCTCTTCGCTTGGATCTTCGTCACCAAGCTGCCGCCGCTGTTCGGTCTCGAGGGCAGCGTCGTGAACGTCGGCATCGGGCAGATCGCCCAGAGCGTCGCCATCTACCTCGGCATCCCCTTCGTCGCCGGCATGCTCACGCGCTACTTCGGCATCAAGTACAAGGGCCGCGAGTGGTACGAGACGAAGTTCATCCCGCGCATCAGCCCCCTGACGCTCATCGCCCTGCTGTTCACGATCCTCGTCATGTTCAGCCTCAAGGGCGACCTCATCGTGCAACTGCCGCTCGACGTGGTGCGCATCGCCATCCCGCTGCTCATCTACTTCGTGATCATGTTCTTCGTGAGCTTCTATATGGGTCGCAAGATCGGCGCCGACTACTCCAAGACGGCGACCCTGTCGTTCACCGCCGCGAGCAACAACTTCGAGCTCGCCATCGCTGTGAGCGTGGCCGTGTTCGGCATCGGCTCCGGCGTCGCCTTCGCGGCCGTCATCGGGCCGCTCGTGGAGGTCCCCGTCCTCATCGGGCTGGTCAACGTGTCGCTGTGGATGGGCCGCAAGTACTGGGGCATGACCGACGAACCTGTGCCGGCAGCGGTGGCCGCCGGCGTCGATGAGGTCGCCTGCGACCCGCCGAGGAGCCTGACATGAAGATCGCCAAGGATCCCGCAAAGGCCGGCAGCATGGTCGAGTTCGTGCCGTTCTTCAAGGCCTTCTGCAATCCCACACGCGCGCAGATCATCGAGTTCCTGCTCGGCGGCGAGCGCTGCGTGTGCGAGATGACGGGCCCGCTCGACCAGAGCCAGCCGCTCATCTCTCACCACCTGGCGCTGCTTCGGGACGCCGGCCTCATCAACATGCGAAACGAGGGCACGCGCTCGTACTACTCCATCGCTTGGGAGCGATTCGACGGCGATCTCAAGGGCTTCCTCGAGTACGTGGAGCGCCTGCGCAGTGCACCGCCGAACCTCGACAGGACCGAGAGCGCCTGCGCCGTCGCAACCAAGCCGGTGAAGGCGCGCGAGGCATCATGAGCATGGCTAGAAGGAGATACACGTGAGACTCGAGATCCTTGGTTCCGGCTGCGCCAACTGCAAGAAGCTCATGGCCGTCACCGAATCAGCCGTTCGCGACCTCGGCATCGAAGACGCCGAGCTCGTCAAGGTGGAGGACTTCCCCAAGATCATGGCCTACGGCGTGATGTCGACGCCCGCCCTGGCGATTGACGGCAAGCTGGTCATGAGCGGCAAAGTGCCGTCTCAGGCCGAGGTCAGTTCGCTGATCGCGACGGCGCTGGCCGCTCAGGGATGATCTGGGGGATGCGGAGAGCACGTCTTCTGCTTGGCTTCATCGCACTCCTGATCGCGGTGGCAGCCTTGGCGGGCTGCGGCGGATCGAGCGCCGAGAGCGACTCGGCGGCTGAACCGGCTGCGGGCGACAGCTCCGCCGCCAAGCCCAAGGTGACGTTCATCGAGCTCGGCGCCAACAGTTGCGTCCCCTGCAAAGAGATGAAGCCCGTCATGAAGGGCATCGAGCAGACGTTCGGCGACCAGGTCGAGGTCATCTTCTACGATGTGTGGGAGGACCCGGCGCCGGCCAACGAGTACGGCATTCAGATGATCCCAACTCAGGTCTTCCTCGACGAGAACGGCGAGGAGTTCCACCGGCACACCGGCTTCTATCCACAGGCCGACATCGAGGCGCTCCTGGTGGAGCAGGGCCTCACCAAGACCACCACGCAGTAGCGCGGTGCTGGAGCAGATCCTCACCAGCCTGAGCAACGGCCTCGACCAGTCGCTCGGCTGGGCCCTGCTGGCGGCGTTTGCCTGGGGCGTTGTGAGCATCGTCTTCAGCCCGTGTCATCTGGCGAGCGTGCCGCTCGTTGTCGGCTTCATCTCGACCCAGGAAGACGCCTCGACCAAGCGCGCGTTCCGACTCTCTCTCCTGTTCGCGCTGGGCGTGCTCGCATCCATCGCGCTGATTGGGATCATCACGTGGTCGCTTGGGAGGCTGCTGGGCGACCTCGGGTCTGTGGGGAACGTCGCGGTCGCCATCGTGTTCTTTGTCTTCGGCCTCTATCTCATGGGCCTGCTGCCGCTGCGCTGGAACATCTTCCCCAAGACGACTAGCCGACGAGGCGCTCCGGCGGCGGTTGGCCTCGGCCTCGCCTTCGGCGTCGGCCTCGGTCCCTGCTCGTTCGCCTTCCTGGCCCCGCTGCTCATGATCGTCTTCGGCAGCGCCAATACCGACTACCTGCTGGCGGTCGGTCTGCTGGCGGCCTTCGCGGCGGGGCACTGCGGCGTCATCGTCGCCGCAGGCACGGCCGCCCAGAAGGTGCAGAGCTGGGCCTCGTGGGGTGACCGCTCGGGCGTGACGCTCTGGGTGCGGCGCGTCAGCGGCGCGCTCGTGGTGCTGGCCGGGGTCTACCTGCTCGTACGCTGAGTCTCGGCGCCCGGTTGTTGCTCCCACCTCCGACAATCAACGACAAGTAGTGCAGGGGCCAAGTTCGGCCGCCGAGCTAGGAGCCTAGCGAAGCAGTTCGAGTTGCTCCCATTTCGACTCGGGCACAGTAACGACCCGGCTGGGCGAGCCGACTTTCGCGGGGATGCTGATCACGACAGACGCTTGCACGTCGGCATGCCCCTCGATTACGCGCCCCTCCTCACCCATGTAGCGAACATGCCTGCCGAGCAGATCCTCGAGCCTCACGCAGCCTCCGTGCGGGAAATGGAGAAGCCCACTCGCTGCGCCTTGTGGTGCAGCAGCCAGCGGGCCTGTCGCCTCTAGCCTAGCATCAGCGCGAGGCGATCTCACCGGTCTGCACCCTGCCGGGCCCAGGAGCGCCGGCGCCGTCAGGCGTCGCCGGCGCTTTATCAGAAGAAGTCTTAGAGGAGGCCGTAGCCGTGTACCTGGCGACACGGCTATGGACCCCTGCCGTGTTCTCCACGACACGGCTACGAAAGACCTTGCCACCGTCGAGGCGTAGCCGTGTTCCAAACGACACAGCTACGCCTCGGAAGCCGCGGCCAATCCGCAGAAGCTCTCAGCGCGACGCCGAAGCTCGGGGGAGAGGGCTTCGATTGCGGCTTGCAGGTTCGCACGCGGGAGCTCCTCATCGGCGTCGTCGTCCTGCGCCGCCGTGAGCAGCGGGTCCGGTCCGATGGCCGCCGGGCGCCTGCCGCTGGCCGGCCGGACCCGGCGCAGGCAGTGCCTGCCGACCAGGCTGTCGAGCGCGCGCCGCACGTTGGCCGCGTCGACGCCGATGTGCTCGCCGATCTCGCGGCTGCTGATGCGCGCCCAGGGGCGGCCGAAGCAGCCGCGGCGCGCGTCCCAGTCGCCGGTCGTCCTGCAGACGACGCACTGCAGCACCGACCACTCGGTGCCCGAGAGCCCGAGCCGCGCGCAGGCGAGCATCCAGTCGTTGCGGACCTGTGAGAAGCGCCGCTCCCAGTCCCTGCTCGGCAGGTCGCTCATCGCGCCGCGGTGAGGCAGTGATCGGGCGCCTGCGTCAAGCCCGGTCCCGCACCCGCGCCAGGAACACCTCGACGTCCGTGCGCCGGTAGAGGTTGCGGCGCATGCCGAAGGGCAGCTCCACCGCTCGCAGCAGGCCGGCCGCCTTCCAGCGGCGCACCGTGTGCCGCGAGACGCCGCAGAGCGCCGCCACCTCGGGCTCGCTGAGGAGCAGGCGGTCGGCCATCGGGACGGCGGCCTCGCCGGCGTCCCGTCGCGGGTCCGTCGGCGTGCGCCGCGTGCTGTGCTTGGTCATCCCCTTGCGCTCCCTTCGCTCGGCCTCTGCGGCGCATCGCCGCGTGCTCCGTAGAAGCGTAGGCCCTCGCGCGCACGCAACTTCGGCCCTGCGGACGGCAAATGGGCCGCGTGGGGGCATCGAGAGGCCGTCTCAGGCTCGAAAGGCCGCCTTCCGGGCCGTCTGCAATTCGTGTCTCATATGTACCTGTCGGCCACCGTAGAGGTCCGAGCTTCTTAGCACCAGGCGCGATCAGGGACATCGGCCAAGGTAGGTCCTGGCCTACGCCGATTCGGGCTGCGGTGACAGATGCTGTCTCCTTGGGCCGTCACCAATGTGGACCACGACCGACATCCGCTACCTGCGCGAGCACGCGAGCCTCGGGGCGAGCGAGCTGGCGATGCGCATGGGCCGCTCGCCGGCGGCGGTCAAGCGCGCCGCCGGCCGCTTCCGCATCTCCCTGCGCCGGCCGGGGAGCCGGCGCGGCTCGGTGCTCGGGCAGCCGCGCGGCGTCTCGCTGCGGCGAGAGCTGAGGACCGATCTCACTGGCGGCCGCGTCGACCCGGAGGTCCTTGCCACGCGCATGCGGCTCGACGCTGACGCCGAGCTCTGCCCGCTCTGCGTCGCGAGGCCGATCCGCGTGATCGCCACCGGCCTCTGCCGGGTCTGCCACCTGCGCGAGCTCGCCGAGGCCCACCGCGAGGCGATCGAGGAGCTCGAGGCGCAGCGGGAGCTGTGGACGGCGCGGCAGCAGCTCAAGCGGGCGCGAGAGCGCGCGGGTGGGGAGGGGGAGGGCCGCCGCATGCACCACCCGTAGGCGACGCCTTCACTCAAGGTTCGCCCTGCTTCACGCCAGCGCAACATTCGTTGGGGAAGATGTTGGTGGCTCCTTTCGCTGGCAAGCGAAGACCCCCACCACGAGGGTTTGCCCCAAAGCACTTGCACGAGGCCCCGTCCCCCCCGGGGCCTCGCCCCTTTTGGGCAGCACTCCTACGTGACTTGGTCCGAACGCCCTCGGGCATCAGCCGAACGCGGCGACCCTCATTCCTCGAGCTCGCTGAAGTAGCGGCTCAGGGCTTCGGCCACAGCTTTGCCGACGCCCTCGCAGCGCCAGCGCAGCTGGGGGCAAGCTCCGCGGCCGAGGCGCAGGAAAGCGCCGGCGATGGCGCGGGTCTCGAGGATCGCGCACGCGACCTGGTCCTCGGTCGGCGCCGGCGGGGGCAGCGTGCCGCGCTGTTGGCCGATCGGCTCGAGGGAAGCGGCGGGGGAGAGTTCGTCGAGCGAGTGCCGGCGGCGGTGGCCGGCCTGCCGGCAGCGATTCGAGCAGTAGAGGCGTGGCCGGCCGCCGGCCGTCTGTTGGATAGGTGACCCGCACTCGAGGCAAATGGTCTCCATGCTCCGAGGGTAGCGGCGCCGTCACCCATTTCGTAACGCGGAGGACGCCGAGTTTCGCTACAGCCGGTAGCCTCGAAAGCTCCATTTTCGGGTTTTCGCGCGTTGGGGGGCAGGCAGGGTTCGCGCTCGACGAGTTCCAGCTTCGACCCGCCCTACCGCTCAGGTCCAAGGCGAGCAAACAGTTGGTGTGCAGAGTCGGCTCAGGACGCGGCCTCGTAGACCTTGAGCACCTCG
>Ga0315276_10002822_pt1 | contig 15853 bp, 9 predicted proteins | sample YL17G05_0_MG_FD_204542 | JGI IMG/M metagenome (GOLD analysis project Ga0315276, IMG submission 204542) | Sediment microbial communities from Yellowstone Lake, YNP, Wyoming, USA - YL17G05_0 | ecosystem: Environmental > Aquatic > Freshwater > Lake > Sediment | place: USA: Wyoming | collected... | reverse complement strand
TGGCATAGTGGACCTGTCCGATCTGAGCGCGTTGGTAAGCTACTTGACTGGTGGTGGGTACGTACTTCCGTGCCAAAGCGAAGCCAATGTGAACGCGACCGGCATAGTAGATCTGAGTGACCTGAGTGCTCTAGTGAGCTACCTGACTGGCGGCGGATATGTGTTGCCGAACTGCCCGTGAGCAGTTCGCATCTATCGGATGATCAAAGCCACATCCTAATGGGGTGGCTTCTTGTTGCTCATCGATCGAGCGACAGGAATCATCGTGACCAAGGGCCATTCTGGCCCTTCGAAATGCCGGAAACTGGATATGCCTCCTTGTGGAGTAAGGTCGATGAGAGTTAACGTGGTCGCACAACTCCACTTGTAGCAATCGAATCTTGGGACCAATTTGGGACCATTGGATTTCAAAACAGCTTCCAAGCACCACAAATCATTTAAACCTATTTGATGACGCAATCAATTGGCGGAATTCGCGTTACGGCGTAATTGACCAAGTGCCAATCACTTACGTGAAGTCCGCCATACGAATCCCTACCTCTCCGCATGTAAGTCGTTGCCCGCTAAATGGTTGTTGTTGGTTCACCTCGTGAGTCTTTCTCCACATCCTCTCCGCCGCCCCTTGAGGGCAGGTTACTTGAGAGTGCCCTTTCATAGATGCCCGATTTGTGCCATTCTCGTGCTATGAGACCATGAACTGATTCTGCACGAGCAGCGAGAAATCGGCAGCGCGATAGCTAACTCTTACGTATTCGCTTTCAACTTCGCCAGGCGATTTCTTGCATCCATTACCTCGGCAATCCCCGGATCAGCGTTTTTCCAGATGTCGAGAAAGACCTGATACTGTTGCACAGCTTTATCGCTCCAGTTGGATGCCTCATAGGCCATTCCGAGATAATAGTGCAATTTCACACTCTCGGGCGACCAGAACATGCGCCATGATGTATAGCGTCCCTGTAGCTTCTCAAGGGTCGAAACCGCATCCGCAAATCTCTCTGCACGCAGATAAGAGATTCCGACTCTCAGCCACTCATAGAACTGATCGCTGCTGCCTGCTGCCTTCGCATACCAGAATACGGAGGAATCGGGGCGACCTTCCGCAAGCGCCATTGCGCCCATTGCATCCCAATAAGAAACAAGTGAGGAGCTATTGCTATCAAGCACTCGTCTGAGATCTGTGGTAAGCTGGCGAGCCCGTGCAAGCTGTCTGTTTCCGGCTAACAAGTGCACAAGATACGCCTGCTTTCGATTGCTGTCGGCGATCTCCGGCTCGGACGCTTTGATGCAGTCTTCCATTGCCGTTATCGCCTCAGGCAAGCGGCCACAAGCTTCAAGGTAAATAGCCTGAAGATACAGCTTCAGGTTTGCTCTGTTGACTTCCTGTTCCAAGCTATCCTGATCCTTGTACTGCCTGACGCGGGCAAGCGCCTCGCGAAATTTGCCTTGATAGGCGGGCAAGTACGACAGATATAGCCGCGACGACGCGCGCGCGTACGAAGCAGGGTTAGCCGCCACTGCGACAAAGCAACTTTCAGCGCGGGAATAATCGTGCTTGAACAGGTACATGATGCCGAGATAGTTGAGCGAGCTGAGGAAGTCCGGTTTGATCGCGAGAGCCTGGCGATAAGACTCAATAGCTTTATCGAGCTTCCCGTTCAAGGCGTACAGTTGGGCACGGGAATCATATGGATTGGCGTCGTTCGGCGCCAGCGCCACATATCGATCGATTGCTCGAATCGCATTCTCAAAATCTCCCATCCGATCGTATGTATAGGCTAACTGATTGTATGCTTCCTTGTAGGAGGAATCGAGGAATACAGCCGTCTGTAAGTGTGTAAGAGCGGCATCGTACCGGCCTACCGCGTGCTCGACCCTGGCCAACTGAAGGAGAGGCTGTTTCTCGTCGGGAAACCGAGTGACAAACTCGGTGAGGATGCGGATGCCATTCTCTTGATTTCCTTCTATGAATGCTGCCCGGCTGCGAATGAGATAGCCGTCCCTCGTACCTGCTTTGACAATGTGTTGTTGAGCCAGTCTGACCAATTCCGCTCGTTGCGGTCCGGAAACCAGCATGGACAAATAGTAGTACGGCATGGCAAACGTTGAGTCGAGGGCTATCGCCTTGCGGAAGTGCGGTTCCGCATCATCGACATACATCCGCTGCCACAAATCAAGACCCCGGATATACTCCTGGTACGCTTCCGGTGATTCGGTAGTAATGTCAACGATGGCACGATCCCGCTCCTTGGAGATCAGCGCGGGCTGGATGAGCGCCTGTTTGATTTTCCCGGCCAACCGATCTGCCGTCGCGAACAGCGAGCTGTCCCCCTTTCCTTCCTCGCGAATCGCAATCTTTACGGTGCCTGTAGCGACCTCTACCAACTCTGCGTGGATATTCAACTCCGGAAAAACCTGAGTGATTGCCCCGGTGAGCATCCAGCGAGCATTAGCGTTTTTCGCTATTTCTATCGCCGATTTCCCGGTGCCGGGTTTCAGAGATCGTTCCCGGGCCAGCAGGTCGGCAATATACTGGCTTGAAACAATGCTCAGCAGGGGAGACTCAGACAGATCAGTGACCACCAGTCCGGCGACAATGTCCCCGTAACGGCCGGAATCGTCCGGCTGGGCCAGATTCTGGAATGGTAATATGGCAACCCTGTTCTCGGCCGCCACCGCCGGTTCTTCGGGCTGTATATCGCCCCGCCAGTCCTTTAGAATCAGCAGAAACACGATCGCCGCTGTTACCAGCGAGGGAGCGAGCCATCGCCGGGCGATTCTCGGACGAGCTACCGGAGACGTTGCCTCCGCCGGCTCACTCCTTAGAGCCCGCACCTGCTGCCGCGTCGCAGCGTCGAATTTCAGCAATCTGGAGGCTTCAAGCGACCGCTGTGCGGCGTGAAAGCACTGTTCGCAATCCAGCAGATGTAATTCGACTTCCGTCCTCTTGTCCTCCGGCAAGAGCCCCAACTCATAGGCATGGAGCAGTTCTGCAAGGTCTCTTCTCGCACAGTCGGACATTATCTGATCTCTCCTGATTCAAGACAGTGTTGAAGCATGGTACGTCCTCGGTGCAGAAGCGAATAGAACGTACTTTCCTTAATGTCAATCCTTCGGCATATTTCATCTGTCCCGTACCCGTGCGCATGGAGCGTCAGCGCCCGACCGTATCGCCGATTCGACTCACAAATCCTCTTCAGACATCCCAGCAGACGCCGCCGGAGATCAATGTCGGCCGCCGGTTCAGGTATGGTTTCCAGAGTGTCGGCACTGTCGGCCATTCGATGGTCCTGATTCCTCCGGGCTTGAATGTACGCAAGCAGCCGATTGTCGAGGACCTTGTATGCCCAAGCGGAAAAACTGGATGTCACTTCAAGAGACTTATACTCCCGGCAAACCGTCACGAGAGCCTCCTGCACAATATCCTCGGCATCCGCACTGTTCCAGACTCTATGGCGGGCAAACAATCGAAACCTTGCACCAAGGTATTCAAAAAGCTCAGCTTCGGCTTGCGAGCCTCCTGTCTGAGCTATCTGGAATAGGCTATTAAGGTGTCTTGCACTCATATTGTCCGGCGGCCAAGCAGACTCAATGTACAGACCACGGGTTCTCGACACAACAGTTCAGCCGGAATTTGTCGGGCCGTCGCAGACAAGCACAAGAAAAATGTCGGGACGGGCATTTCGCCTGCAAGAAAGCGGATCAAACGGTACCTCATCTGTTAAAGGAACCAATGAATCGGCGATCCCAACTTCGTTCGAACCTGGCTGTGGCTCGGGCATGACATGAAACACGGTCAGTATGTCTGCCCTGCCGCAGCATCGGCCAAGCGCATCGCTGAATCACTGACTAAAGGAGCACGCTTGCGCTGTAGGCGAGTGTTTTTGAGGCTCCGCTTGGAGACCATGTGAATGCTTGTTTTGGCAGTGCAACTATGACCTTTGTTCGAAACTGCAGCACAACGGGGGTTGTCTGGCTTATCCTTGCTATCCTTGGCAGTCGGATAGATGCCGAAATCTCGGTGGACTACATCTTTGATCGACCTGTGGTTGAACAGGTTTCCATCGATGGCCAGGCGTACCATCGGGTAAGAATCGGTGAGGATTGCAGTGGCGGAGATATCGGTGCGCCTTCGCTGCCGAGTATCGGCGCAAAGATCCTTCTTGAGCCTGGTTCAGAAGTGCAATCGATAACTGTCATACCCGGTCCCAGAACTCTGCTTGGAAGCGAATTTGATATCATGCCCGTCGGGGAACCGTTTGCTCTGTCACAAGGTCCGACCGTTGCGACCCTCAGACGCGACCACAGTGTGTACGGCTCAGATCGGCCTTACCCGGAGAATCTCTATGAACTGGCAGGTCAGCACACTTTCCGTGGCTTTGGTATCCTTGTCCTGCAGCTACATCCGGTGCAGTATGTGCCGATGAGCGGCGAGCTTTTCTGGTACGAACGCTTGACTATCAAGGTCGAAACTACGCACGGCACCAGAAAGTCGAAAACCGCACGTGGTCTGGCAAAAGATTACATGGCGGTACAACAACGGGTCGACAACCCAAGACTGGCTCAGGAACAGGCTGGTGCATCTCTATCTGACGAGGCAACAGTCGATATGCTGATCATCACTGCACCTTGGATGAGAGCGGCTTTCGAGCCTCTAGCGGCACGCCACAATGCCGACGGTCTCATTACAGTGATCGTCACCACTGATGAAATCGGTAGCAGCGATCCTACCGATGTCCGAAACTACATCAGGGAGCGCTACCTCAGTGATGGGATTGAGTATGTCTTGATAGGCGGTGATGATGACGTGATTCCGGCGCTCGACCTGTATGTCCAAGCGTGGGGAAACGGAAGTGCGGTCTACGATCTGCCGGGTGACATCTACTTCGCGTGCCTGGACGGGACGTACAACTATGACGGCGACAACCTTATGGGCGAGCCGGCCGACGGAGAAGGTGGTCATGATGTCGATCTGTTGGCCGAAGTCTATGTCGGGCGGGCTTCGGTCGGAACAGTCTCGGAGGCCGAGCGCTTTGTCAGCAAGACCTTGCAATACCTGGATAGCTCCGACCCCCGGCTCAATCGGGTCCTTATGGCTGGCGAGCGAATCGGTCTTGGCGGCGACGCCGAATTTGGCGGCAACACACTCGATGAGCTTCTGGACAGCTCGCGCACTTTTCTTCGCCGCACTATCGGAATACCTACCGACAAATTCGTGGTGGACAAGTTGTACGATCGCGACGGTGTCTGGTCGATTACAGAACTGGTCAACCGCCTCAACAACGGTCGTCATATCGTCAATCATTACGGGCATAGCAACGTCGACTACTGCCTGAAGCTGACTTCAAGCAGCATCCAAAGTACCTTAACTAACGACCAGTTGTGTTTTGTTTACTCACAGGGTTGCCTCGCCGGTCATTTCGATGGTATGGACTGCTGGGCTGAGACCATGAATGCCAAGACAGATCGTGGCGCCTTCGCGCTTATCATGAACGCTCGCGAGGGTTGGGGCACTTACGGCACCACCGACGGTCCGTCCCAGCGGTACAATCGGGAGTTCTGGGACGCTGTCTTCAACCCTATGGAGGGCAAGCTCGAACTGGGGCGAGCCCATCAGGATTCAAAAGAAGACAACTTGTATCGCATCAACGAAGCCTGCATGCGCTGGTGCTACTACGAAACGACTCTGTTTGGCGACCCGACGATCCGCCTCAAACAAGTAAGGTCCCTTGCCTTTGACTATGCCGATACCGTACCGCAGGTTGTGCCGCCCGGTACGACAACCAGCCTTGAAGTCTCAGTGCGCGGAGTGGGGGACGGTATCCCCCTTTCCGGGTCCGGTGAGCTTCATCTGGCCGTGAACGGAGGTTCGTTCGAGAACTCGTCGTTAGTGGAACTTGCGCCCAACCGGTATCTGGTCAGGCTGCCGGCTCTTGAGTGCGGGGAGAGGCTGGCGTTCTATGTCAGCTCTGATGAGATTGAGACCGGCCGTATCTGCGAAACAGCGTCAGATATGGCTCACCTCGTGCACGCCGGCGGAAGTGAGACGACTGTCTTCTCGGACAATTTCGAAATCGCACGGGCCTGGCATGTGTCGGGTGGTCTCTGGCAGAGAGGCACGCCAGCAGGACTCGGCGGCAATCCGGGAGCCGGTCCGGATCCCGACCAGGCTTACTCAGGCTGCTGTGTCTATGGATACAATTTATACGGGAATTACGAGTCCTACCTGACAGAACAACACTTGATCAGTCCGGCAATCAACTGCCGCTGCTTTTCCAATACCCATCTCAAGTTCGAACGGTGGCTGGGTGTGGAAACACCGCCCAATGATCATGCCTCAATCAGCGTAAGTCACGACGCGGTGAATTGGGACGTCATTTGGGATTCACCATCAGAAATATGGGACGCCGGCTGGAATTTCGTGGATCTGGATATCTCACCCTGGGCTGACAACGAGTCACGAGTATACGTGCGTTTCACGATGGGACCTACCAACGGCGGCTTGACATACTGCGGATGGAATATCGATGACGTCCGGGTCACCGGACATCGGTGCGAAGACCAGGGTGATTCGGACGGCGATGGCGTCCCGAATGCGAGCGATAATTGTCCTGACTTGGCCAACCCTGATCAGGCAGACCAGGACCATGACAGTATCGGCGATGCCTGTGATGTTTGCGTACAGGATTCGCTGAATGATATCGACGGCGACAACATTTGCGGCAATGTCGACAACTGTGCGACCGTGCAGAATCCAGCTCAGGAAGACCAAGATCACGACGGGATCGGCGATGCCTGCTGCTGTGTCGGCGTGCGAGGCAATGTGAATTACGCTGGCATAGTTGACCTATCTGACTTGAGTGCTCTGGTGAGTTATCTGACGGGGGGTGGCTATTCGATCCAATGTCCGAACGAGGTGAATGTGAACGGGGCAGGCATTGTCGATTTGGCCGACCTCAGCGCCCTCGTGAGCTACCTCACCGGCGGTGGGTACGTGCTGCCGAGTTGCTCTTGAGGGAGAGACAGTTCTCTTGATTTAACGAAGGGCGGCTGAGAAGTCGCCTTTCCCGTTGCATTGATGTCCCCTAAGACCGATATCATTTCCCAACTTCAACTGGTGGATGGAGTACCGCGCAGACTCAATGCCCAGACCACGGATTCTCGACACAACAGAAGAGCCGGAATTTGTCGGGCCGTCGCAGACAAGTTCAAGAAAAACATCGGGACGGGCATTTCGCCTGCAAGAAAGCGGTTCAAACAATACCTCATCTGGAAAAGGAACCATTGAATCGGCGGTCCCAACGTCGTTCGAACCCGGCTGCGGCTCGGGCATGACATGAACCGCTGTCAGCATGTCGGCCTTGACGCGCCATCGACCAAGGGCATCGCCAAGTCACTGACTAAAGGAGCACGCAGTGCTGAAATCACTCTTGTTTCGGACATTAATTGTTATCCTCGTCCTGCCGGTTTTCGCGCAGGCCATCGGCAACATCCGCAGACCGGAATGTGCGGTCTTCGATTCTACGCATAACCGCTATCTCGTCTCGGCCTGGCAATACGGAGATGTATACGCGCTCTCGCCGGATGGCACCCAGTGGTTGTTTTGGAATCACTCAGCCCAAGTCCTCAGCGGTACTATTTACCGGGACACCTTCTACGTCTCTTGCGGCTTTCAGCCCGGTTCGATAGCCGGACTGAATCTGGCGACGGGGGAGGAAGAGATGATGCTGGAGATTACCGGCTCGGTGCAGATCGACGGCATGGCCAGCGACACGTCGGGAAACCTCTGGGTAGTCGACATGAACGCCACGGCGTTGTACCGCGTGAAGTTGTCGGATCGGACATTCACCAAATTCACGCCGCCCAATCTGGCGCCGATGCCACAGGATGTACATTTCGTTGCTGCGAACAACCGACTGCTTATAGTCGGCTATTCTGCAAACGCTCCGATCCAGGCATATAACATCAACGACGGTACGCTGACAAATCTCTATGTCACGGCACACGGTTTCATGGATGGCATCGCGCAAGACCAGACCGGCAACTACTATTTCTCCTGTTACAGCGCGGGAGAGGTGTATCGTTACGACTCAGCGTTCAACGCCCCGCCGATCAAGATTCTGTCCGGACTTGGAAATCCCGCCAATATCAGTTACAACCTCAGAGATCACATCCTGGTGATCCCGCTGTTCCTGGCCGATTCACTGGCTCTGATTCCTTACGACTATTATCAAGACGAGGATAATGACACGATCCCCGCCTACCGCGACAATTGCCCCGGAGATCACAACCCGAACCAGGCCGACGGAGACGGCGATGCCATTGGCGATGCTTGCGACGACTGCACCGATACCGACGGCGATGGCTTCGGCAATCCAGGATTCCCACTCAACACCTGCCTTGTTGACAATTGCCCGCAAATGCCGAACCCAACCCAAGCGGATGCAGATGGCGACGGGCTGGGAGATGCGTGCTGTTGTCTCGGAGTGCGGGGTAATGTCAACTACATCGGTATCGTCGACCTCGCCGATCTGAGCGCGTTGGTAAGCTACTTAACGGGCGGCGGGTATGTGCTGCCATGCCCCAACGAGGCGAATGTGAACAGGATCGGTATTGTCGATCTCGCTGACCTTAGTGCCTTGGTCAGCTACCTCACCGGCGGCGGGTATGTTTTGCCAAGCTGCCCGGTATAGAACCTCCAGTCTGATAACCGTGTGGCGGAGATCGCCAAGAGAAACGGTTCACCATGTCAATCGCAGAGACGGAAGGATAGAAAGTATGAAGATCACTCAACCGTATCACGCAAGCGCATCAATCTTGTGCGCCGTCATATTCGTATCGTGTTCGATTGGATCGCTTGCGTCCGTCAGTCTGGCGCAGCCGGCCAACGCCCCCCTTCCGGCCGCTTCCTACCTGATTGCGTCCACCTATTTCGGCGGCAGCGAGTTGGATAGCCGGCAAACGGTCATGGCACGCGATAGCCGGGGATGCGTGTTCGTAGCGGACTGGACTCGCTCTCCTGATCTGCCGGTGACAGCATCCAGCTACGATGCTACTTTGGGCGGAGTTTACGATGTCTTCATAGCCAAGTTCTCTGCAGACCTGGACAGTCTTCTGGCCTGCACTTACCTGGGCGGTTCGGGAGTCGAAGGGGACTGGCCGGTCATTGACCTGGAAACTGGCCCCAATGATGACGTATACATCACCGGCAAGACCGCCTCCCCCAATTTCCCAACGACCGCCGGGTGCTTGCAGCCTTCCCCCGGAGGAATAGCCGATGTCTTTGTGTCGCGGCTGAGCAACGACCTCTCAACTCTAATTGCTTCAACCTACTTTGGCGGCAATGCCGAAGACAGGGTTACGTCATTGGCGGTTGCGGCTGACGGTTCAGTTGTTATCGCCGGCTGTACCCGCTCAAGCAACTTCCCGTACACTTCAGGATGCTTCGATAGCACACTGGCGGGTGACTACGACGTATTTATTGCCCGACTCGATGCTTCCTTTTCGACACTATTAGCATCAACCCTGATGGGCGGGACCGGGTTGGATCATCCAGAGGAGATCCATTTCGGTCCGGATAACGACCTCTTCATCGGCGGTTGGACCAGTTCGACAGCCTATCCCACGACGCCGGGCGCTTTTCAGCCGGCAAAGATCGGTCAGTTCAACGGCTACGTCACCCGCATGCCTTTGGACCTGACTCGAATCACTGCTTCTACGTTTCTTGGCGGGAATCAGGGCTGGGATTTCATATACGGGCTTGATTACGACAGTAGCGGCGTCTACGTGACCGGGCACACCGGATCATCTTCAGGCTTCCCGGTCACGGGGGGAGCCTATGATACGACCTATAACTCCGGGACCGGTCCTGACGGCGGGGACGATGTCTTCGTCTCCCGGTTGAGCAGTGATCTGACCACTTTGCTGGCTTCCACCTATATTGGCGGCCAGGGGTGGGATGGCGGTTGGAAGGTACTCGCACTTGATAGTTTCGTGCTGGTTTGCGGCTCGGTCGGCGCAGGCAGCTTTCCCTTCACTTCCGGAGCATGGGACACGACCTTTAATGACGGACTATTCAAATACGCTCGGGACGCATTCTTCTCGGCATTGGACAAAAACCTCACGCGGCTAATTCACTCTACCTTCCTCGGCGGTCCCATGAATGAGCATGCGCACGATCTGGCGGTTTCAGACAATGGCGACATTTATGTTGCCGGCGGGACCGGGTCCGACAATTTCCCTGTAACGTCTCAAGCCTACGATACGAGCTTCAATGGAGGCAGCGGCGACTATGGCGGTGATGCTTTCCTACTGCTCATACCTCGCACATACCTAATCGACACCGACGGTGATGGGATAACGGACATTCCAGACAACTGCTCGGCGACGGTAAATCCAGACCAGACAGATGGAGATTCCGATCGAATCGGTGACGCCTGCGATTTCTGCACCGACACAGATGCCGACGGTTACGGCAACCCCGGATTTCAGTCCAACACGTGCCAGCTCGACAACTGTGTCGACCAGTACAATCCGGGGCAGGAGGACAACAACCACGACGGCGTCGGCAATGCATGTTGCTGTGTGGGCGTGAGAGGGAATGTGAACTTCGCCGGGATAGTTGATCTGGCCGACCTGAGCGCGCTTGTAAGCTATCTCACCGGCGGCGGATACACCATGCCGTGTCCGAATGAGGCGAATGTGAATGGAGTAGGTATTGTTGATCTGGCCGATCTGAGCGCGTTGGTGAGCTACCTTACCGGAGGAGGATTCTTGCTTCCAAGCTGTTGATGAATCAATGCACGTAACGATCTATTGACTGAGCAGAGAACCAGAGACATGAACTGTGATGATGAAAGAGAGTTGTACATGTTGGTACGGCGCGTCCTCATGATGATATTGCTCATCAACGGCTTTGTCTGTAACAGCGTTGGTGCCGCTACGCTTGGACAGCAGGCTCCCCCTCTCGTTGTCCCCCAGTGGCATCCTAACAGTCCGACTGACCTGGAACAGCGCTTCGGCAAAGCTGTTATCGTGCTGGATTTTGCCCGCGCGTGGTACGCGCCGTACCGATTTCAGTTACTCACGGAGATCGACGTCCAGCGCAAGATAGGTGCGAATAATATCGTCTTCGTTTTGATCAGCAATGAGCCGAGCTGGGTGATTGCGGATATCCGGAAACAGTTGCCGGCGGATTTCGTCTGGTACTGCGCGTCAGACTCAGGCAACGAATTCCTCAAGAGATTCGGTATCGAGTTCACGCCCCTTGCCCTGCCTGTTACTGTCGTCATTGGCACAGGGAGCCAAATACTGTGGTGTGGTGATACGCCGGACGACTTCGAGAACATGTTGCTGGGAGCGGTAGGCAACACGTGGCCCCTGGCACGATCGCAGCATCTGGTAGATGACTTGGCGGCCTTCGACAGCGTGAATGCGGCGTGGCAGATTGACTCCGCACCCACGTGCACCCAGAGAGTAACCTGGGCTGATCGATTGGTTCCGCTGGAGTTGCCGGGGTACAGACGGCCGTCGCGTGATTTTGTACTGAGGTTGCTCGCACGGGACTTGTTGGATTCTGCCGCCTGCCGAGACAAGTATCTGCCCGATATCCTCCGATTCGGGAGGGCAGCGTACAGTGGTGACAGTCAGGGCGATATGCGAGAGCGTTGCAGGCTGATGGCGGACCTGATGATTGCGTACGACAGTTTGAGCGAGGCCATCGTGTATCAGAAAAAGGCCATCGCGGTGGCTACCAACGCTGACACTAAAGCGGAATTGACCCGGCAATTGAGAGAATACGAACGGCGCCAATCAGCCAGAACGGGGAAACCGCAAGCACCGGACTCCTCCGAAACCGCATCCAAACCTCTCTCCACGCCTTCGGCAGGAGAACCGCCCGTGACTCTCACCTCTGCACAGGCGATCGATGATCTGGCTCAACTGAGCAAAATCCTTCGTGGCGGATACGCGGGGTATGATGACGCCGACTGGAGACTGCGGCTTCGCGGTTCGAGTTGGGTCGAACGTCTGGAGACCTACACGGACAGTCTTCGTCGTCGCCCAGAATACACTCGCACGGAACTCCTTGACCTGCTGGCCGATTATCTCAACCCGATCATAGATGAACACTTCGCTCTCCGATTCACCGACGCTGATAAGAAAGTTCTGGCCCGAAAGAAGCTGACCCGGCGCTTCAGTGCTTACTTCACGGAACTCCGTGTTGAAAGAAACGGTCGCGATTACGTCGTTGTCACTCCGAATGACTTCTTGACTGACTTGGCGGGGTCGAGACTGACTGGTCTTGGTGTGGCGAGCGCGACCGATGCGGAACCGAACGTCCCCTACCTGTTTCCGACGCTTTCTCGGCGCGGCGGCGCCGACCAATATCTCGTAGGGTGCTTCTTGACCACCAGGGACACCGCCGCTCGACTGACGCTGACTTTTCGCACCGACGCCGCTACCCTCAAGACGCGCGAGTTGCCGTTGCACCGCGGTCGGGTGAAAGACCCCGGCGCCGGCGCAGGAGATGCCTGGAGTTTTGAACCAAAAGGGAAGTATCCCTTTCCGATTCTTCGCGTGCGCACGGCCGATGAGGACAAGATTTCCGCCGATTTCTGGCAGAAGTCCTCGGACATGAGGCGAGAAGGAAACATCATTCTTGATCTAAGAGCGAATCTGGGCGGAAGCGACCTGATTGCGATGAAATGGTGCGGCGATATGTGCCCGGGGAAATACCGGATGGCCGGAGGTAATTCAATTGTAGCGGGTGGGTCAGGGAATCCGCGTTCCCGCTGGAACCCGATGGTCGTCGAGAGTGCCCGTGAGTTGAAGGGGCATGACGGTGTCAGCAATCCGGATAAGTGCTTTCGAGGGACGATGTACGTGATTCTCGATGAGAATGTGGCCTCCTCCGGTGAAACCTATGCAGCTCTGGCGCGCCAGGTGCCCGGCGCCGTCTGGGTGGGGGAAAACAGTCGGGGTTGCGTCAGCTATGGTAATGCTGATATCGTGAAGAAGCTAAACAACAGTGGGATAGAAGTTCGATTCGGGTGGACGCGTTTTGCCTGGGCCGAAACCTTTCCCATTCGCGAAGGGGTCGGTTTCTTCCCTGATTACTGGTTAGACAACAGTGACCCGTATGCGGAGATAATCGCGTTCGAGGCGCTGATGAGCCGACAAACTTCAGGCCCTCACCAATGAAATTGTCAGGGTAAAGTCACATGCGAAGGCAACTCGCGATCACTCTTGTACTATGGGTCGTAGCCCTAGCGTCGCTGGCGCAAGCGCAGAGCTTGCTTCACGGACCGCAGGGAGTGTCATGTGATGCGGCCGGCCGTCGTTTTTTTGTCACCGACTTCCTTGACGGCAACGTCATCCAAATTGACTCCAATGACGTGGAGTCCTACTTTCTGACCGGACTGGGAAGTTGCATGTACAGCACGATTGACAACGGCGTATTGTATGTATCAAGTGCAATCGGTATTATGGGCGTCAGTCTCAGCACCGGGGACACGCTACTGACCGTGACTATCCCCGGCACCGGTCGCTTGGCGGGAGTTGCCGTCGACACTTCGGGATTCCTCTACACCGTTGATTCGTATACTCGCCGTATTCATCGGATCAGGCTTGCCGACGCGGCATGTACGACCATCGTGAGCGCAGGCCTTCCATTCTTTCCGGAAGCACTGTTCTTCGACGTCGAGAGAAACCGGCTCCTTCTCACTTCAGACTTACAGCAACCGATCATGAATACGCTTATCGTCTCGGTCGACCTCCCGTCCGGTACACTCACGACCGTCGCGACCGCGCCTTTCGGATGGTGCGAAGGGATTACGAGAGACAGGAGGGGGTACTGGTACATTACAGATTGGGCCTACGGCCGGATATTCGCATTCGACAGCGCCTTTAGCAATCCACCCCGGATTGTGGACAGTGGGTACGAAGGTCCGACCGGGCTCTGCTACGATGTACTTCGCGATCGACTCATGATTCCGGAGTTCAAGACGAACGACATAAGGCTCCTCGAAATTCGCGATGCGGACAGAGATGGGAGTCCTGATTTCTACGATGATTGTACAGATGTTGATGGCGATGGTTTTGGCGACCCCGGTTTTGCCGCCAACACCTGCGAACTCGACAACTGCCCATTCGTGGCCAATCCGACCCAGGGCGATACTAACAGCGACGGCGTAGGTGACGCTTGTTGCTGCGTCGACGTCACAGGCAATGTGAACTATGTCGGCATAGTGGATTTGGCTGACCTCAGCGCGCTGGTGAGCTATCTGACGGGGGGCGGATATTTGCTACCGTGTCCGAATGAAGCCAACGTAAACGGAACGGGGATAGTCGATCTGGGCGATTTGAGCGCTTTGGTGAGCTATCTCACCGGTGGCGGGTATGTGTTGCCGGGCTGCTGACAAGGACAGAAAGGAGCGGACATGATATCTTTGAGACTTAAACCCCTAATAAGCCTGACAGCGGCGGCTGCCCTCATGTTGGTGTGGTGGTATCCGGCAGGTCTGTCAGCACAGCCAAACAGCCTCTATCATTTAACTCACAAAAGCAGACAGGAGGCGCACGCACGTTCATTTGCACTAAATGGCCGTTCTAGTACGGCGGTGGAGTTTACTGAAAACCGAGGTCAATGGCCTGACAGCGTCTTGTTCCGGGCGTGGGCAAATGGCGCACTATTGTGGTTTACACGTGATGGCGTTTATTATCAGTACGTTCGAATCCCCGATACTCCCCGCTCGACCCGTTCTCAGGGTGCAATCGGTGATCTGCCGCCACCGGGATTACGTGATGAATTCCGGACCGATTCAGGCCGCATAGAGGTGACGTGGATCAAAGCCGAGTTTGTCGGCGCCAGCGGCGACGTTCGTGTGGTTGGCCTCGAAGAGACCAACCATAGGTGCAGTTATTTCATCGGGAGCGACCCGTCACGCTGGCGGACGGATGTATCTAATTATTGTAGAGTAGAGTATAAGGGTGTCTACTCTGGAGTGGATGTCGTCTTCAGCGGACGGGGGGCGAGACTCGACTGCCAGTTAGTTTCTGATTCCGAGACCCTTCTTTCGCAGGTGAAAGTGGAGTACCGTGGCGCTGCGAAGGTCGAAAGCAGCGGCGATGGAACTAGCGTGCTCAGGACTTTTTTGGGAGACCTGAGTGCGACAGGTATCGTTATCTCCGGCCGGTCTGCGCCAGATGCCGGGGATTCGGCAGTCTCCCTACGGTCCTCACCGCTGATTGCGGTAAACTACAGTACGTACCTGGGCGGCAGTGGCGCTGATTCCGGCCGCGGCATTGCGGTTGACCGGGAAGGCAGTGCATATGTGACCGGCTGGACTAACTCTTCAGATTTCCCGACATCACTTCCGCTTGATGGCAGTTGGAATGGCAGCTTGGACGTGTTCGTCTCGAAGTTGAGCTCAAACGGTTCCAGTTTAGTCTACAGTACCTACTTAGGTGGCACAGACGATGATTACGGCCTTGACATTGAAGTTGACAGTCTTGGTTCCGCCTACCTCACTGGATATACCGGCTCATGCGACTTTCCGACAGTCGCTTCCTTTGACAACACGTGCAATTCAGCCAGGGATGCTTTCGTGGCGAAGCTCAACCCGGCGGGGAACAGCCTTGAGTACAGCACCTATTTGGGCGGCTCATCCGAAGACTGGGGCTGGGACATCGCACTGGATACAGGCCGAAGCGCCTATGTCATCGGATACACAAGTTCAGGCGATTTCCTGACCTTCCCCCATTGTTTGGTCCAGTCATAACCTCACAGTTTCCAGTTTCTCTGTCAATCGGTTTTAATACTCTCTGATGAATTCAGCTGGTGTCCTCTGTCCGAGCG
>Ga0315276_10002820_pt1 | contig 15861 bp, 22 predicted proteins | sample YL17G05_0_MG_FD_204542 | JGI IMG/M metagenome (GOLD analysis project Ga0315276, IMG submission 204542) | Sediment microbial communities from Yellowstone Lake, YNP, Wyoming, USA - YL17G05_0 | ecosystem: Environmental > Aquatic > Freshwater > Lake > Sediment | place: USA: Wyoming | collected... | reverse complement strand
GGTAGGTGGTGAGGCTCCAGAAGCCGCTGAGGCTGAAAAAATCGGTCGCCTGATTGCACAGTCTTTTCAGGATTCTTTGCAAAAATCGGCCCTAGACGAACAGTATTCAGAAGCCCTTGAAATTCTGAAATCGGCTGAGCTTTTGGAAGGTTATGAGATCAAAGATGAAGGCATCAACAAGACCGCTTCCATCGTTGCTGGTGGTTTGGACAAAATCGCAAACCTACAGCCGCTTTCGAAAGAGGATGTTATCTCCGCCGCGGTTGAGTATCTTGATCTGGAAAAACAGGCTGCTGCTGCGGATGCCGCCGGCCGTGAAGATGCTCACAATTTCGTTGATTTCGTCAGCTCAATTCAGAAGAATGCTGCTGAAGAGGGTGGAGAAAACGAGAAGGTCGCATCGTTGATGCAGGATCAGGATGTGGTCAATGCGGTCAATGTTTTGAAGGCAAAAGGTCTCCTGTAATCCTTAACGGAACTGGGAAGCAAAATGCTTTTCAAAGAAACTAATCTCGGCCGGTTGATCCTTGAGAGTATTCCCATGGAGAAATCGGCCGGGAATAAAATCAAAATCGATCCCCAAGAAGTCACTAAAATAGCTGACGGATTGGAGAAGGTCTCATCGTACGAATACAATGCACAGGTCTATCAGAACGTTCAGGAAATGATGAAGATGGCCTCAACATGTATTCGAAATCTCAAATCAGCTTTTGAAAACTCATTAGAAAAACAGGCTCAACTGGAAAAGGCAGCCGAAGTCCGCTTGATAGTGGAAGATATGGCTTTACAGGGTTTCCTTGGTGAGCATGAAGTTCAGGAGAAGGTCGCTGAATTGATCAACCAATCAAAAGAGCGTCTTGAAATCGTTAAAGAAGCTATTAAGCTGGCCGGAAGTGGAAAGAGTACTAATATCTTTTTTAACGATGAGCCTTCGACTTCAAAGACCGCAAGTATGAAGCGCGGTATATTTGATTCAGTTATTAATTTTTAACCAAGGAGACGATAATGCTTGAATTACTCACCCCGATGGTAAAACTGGAACGTGTTACCAGATCCATCAATCCGGCCACTTTTGTGGCCGCGCCTGGTATCTGGGCACAAGTTCAGTCCGACGGGTCTCTGATTAATGTATTGGCAGGTGTCAATGCAAAAATCAATAAGCTCGTTATTAGTAGTGCGTCAAGCAACATTTATGAATCGCATGATGTTGAGGTCGGACGCGTTACCAGCATGGATTCTCATGGAATCCGTGTAAAAGTAGATACCGCGGGATTTACCGGTACGCCGGCCCAAGGTGATTTGCTTGTCGTGTGCAGTGAAGCGCTGAAACTTGGAAAACTCATTTCTACGGCCGGTGCGGTCAACGGAACATATGAAATCGTTGCGCGAGCTGAAGAAGTTTATTTGTCAAGCGGTATTATAATCTATCGCACGATTTCACCCACGATGATAACTATTAGTCGATAACAATTAAATTAGGAGAAATAGATATGTTTGAAATTCTTACACCCATGGAAAAAGTAGAACGTGTTTCACGCGCTATCAACCCGACAACATTCGTGGCCACCCCGGGTATCTGGGCCCTCCTGTATACGGATGGATCACTCAGGAATGTGGCTGCAACTGTCAACAACCTGATCAATAAACTCGTTATCGGCAGCGCTTCTTCCAACGTTTACGAATCGCATGATGTAGAGGTTGGGCGCATTGCCACGATGGAAAGTTTTGGCATTCGGTGCCAGACTGATTCTCAAGGTTTTACCACCGCTCATGGAGTTCCGGTTCTCGGAGATCAATTGGTCGTGAGTACCAATGCGGCAACGCTTGGAAAGCTTATTCCTCTTCGTCTTTCGACTCCTGGAACATATGAAGTTGTCGCAAGAGTTGAGGGGTGGACGCTTGCAACCAGCGTCGTCGTATACAAAACATTGTCGCCCGTGATGGTAACGAATGCAAGCAGCGCTTCTTCGTCAGCGTCGCCGTCAACAAGCCCGTCGGGTTCAACGAGTCCGTCAGCGTCAGCGTCAGCCTAACAATGATTAGTCGTTGGTGATCGAAAGGTCACCAACGATTATTGAAAGGGATAATATGCTTGAAATATTAACTCCTATGTCAAAGATCGATCGCGTATCACGCAAGATTAACGCGGATACGTTTTCGTCTGAGCCTGGCATATGGGGATATGTCGCTGCTGACGAATCGCTCGTGAACATTATTACCGGAACTAATAAGCCTGTTAATAAGCTTGTTATGACCAGAGCATCTTCTAACACGTATGAGTCTAATGAATTAGCTGTTGGAAGAATTACGACCATGGAAAGTGTTGGTATTCGGTGCAAGATCACTTCTGAACTTTATACCGGAACACCTATTCAAGGTGATTTCATGGTTATAAGCAGTGCGCTCGGAACCGAAGGGCGCCTGATTCCAATACGTGCTTCTGCGATCGGTACTTATGAGGTTGTGGCCAGAGCTGAAGAGATTCATAATTCTGATGGGTACATTGTTATTCGTACACTTTCTCCGTATTCTGATTCTAATGATGTAAGCGCATCAGCTTCTATCAGCCCGTCTGGTTCAAGGAGCCCGTCTGGGTCAACAAGCCCATCTTCGAGCGCATCGGCGTCGATAAGTCCGTCATCGAGCACGTCAGCGTCTATAAGCCCGTCCTCGAGTACATCGGCTTCTATAAGCCCGTCGGCTTCAACAAGTCCATCAGCTTCTGAGAGTCCGTCTTCGAGTGAGTCGGCATCAGTAAGTCCGTCAGCGTCAACGAGTCCGTCAGCGTCAACCAGCGTATAGCGGATGTGTGAGGGGTCGGGGGTCGATCGTTTGGTTGGCCCCCACTTAACTGAAAGATAAAAAGTTCTTCTAAACCAAATTACAAGGAGTGTGGGTTATGATGAGAGACCTGTCCGCGATCCAGTTCAATGAAGCCTTCCTGGATAAAGTTGCGACAATTGAAGGCCAAGCTCAGCTTACGGAAGCCGGGCGTCAGTATGTGAAGACCGAGCTGCAAGAAGCCGCGTTCTCGCGGGCGATCGTCCCGCAGGAGCCGATCACGACTTCTGACTGCCAGCGCAACATCAACGACAACTCGCTGTATGTCATCCGTGACATTGAACCGGATGCGGCTGCGGTTGGTGTTGATAACCTCGGCGAGCCGAACGGAAAGTACGTCAAGGGTGAACGGTATATCATACCGGTCATCAATTTCTCGACCAGCCGTTTCCAGATCACGGTGGAAGACCTTCGGGCCTACCAGTACAAGATCACGAAACGTATCGAGGACAAATCCGTTCCCGTTCTGGAGAAGCTCGAAGATAAGTTCTTCCTTCGCCTGATCGGCGCCGCTGTTGCTGTTGCGACCGCGACAACCTGCAAAGCCGTCAAGTATACCGGTACACCCACCGTCGACCTTGAAATCTCTACCCGCGATATCGTCAAGATCAAAAATACTCTTGCTTCCGGTATCAATGGCAGCGATGCAAAACGCAAGGAAGTCGGCTGCATCCTGATGTGTCAGGAAGTGTTCGAGACCGCGGTTATCCTGCCGAGCGCCGGCGATGACTTCGGTAAAGACCGCGTTCTGAATGGGATCTCGTCTGATACCCTGTTCGGAACCAAAGTCGTTCGGACGATCAAGAGCGACATTCTTCCGCAGGGACACATGTGGGCATTCACGACACCCGATTTTCTCGGCCACAACTTCTCGCTGGGCGATCCGAACTTCGAGATCAAGTCGAATTTCGGTCTCATCGAGTGGCAGACCAAGGAATCGATTGCAATGGGTATCGGAAACGCTCTGTCCTGTGCGCTGTTGACCCTTAAGGGGTCGGTGGCTCCCGGAACAGCAACAGGCCTGGAAGTCACGACTTCCGGTACGGTTGATGCGGCGATTTCGACCTATTACGCCGGTCTGACGGTATAAGAAAGTCCTTTGGAGAATGGTGATAAATAAAGGCCTGGCCCCAACTGGGTCGGGCCTTTTTAACTTAAAGTGAGGGCTCTATGGCATTAGACATCGCGACATACACGGCAGCCCTGAGGGACTTTATTAAAGATCATGAAGCTTTTAATAGGCTTTTGAAGTTTGAAAAAGAGAATGAAGATAGTTATCTTCGACTTTATCTTAATATGGCATTGGGATTTCTTGATGCAATTCCTCCATACATCGGCCCATTCGGTTGGGACACTTTTCCGATTCCAAATTTGATAATTCATCAGGCGACAATTGAGTGCCTGATTTCAAATAGTATAGTCCAGGCTCGTAACGAGTTGGCGTATAATAATGGTGGTATCACCGTAAAGATTTCCGATGGAAATAGGTATCTGAATATTTTACAGATACTTTACAGAGCGACAGACATGGAGATCAAAACCTTGACGCAGATTAAGATAGCGATTAATATACAATCGGGGTGGGGCGGGGTCTCAAGCCCCTATTCTTTTTTGCACGGCCGAAGCGCTATCCTGAACCCGAACAGTATATTGGATGGATAATTATGAATCAACTTTTTGAAATGTACAAAGAATCTCTTGGTATTGAAAAGCACGCAATGAAAGCCGAAACAATCCTAATCGCCGGCCGAAATAGGGTGGCTAGATCTTTAGCAAATACACCAAAAAAAACATACGATCAAATGGTTCGTACCGGTGTTCTACCAATGGGGAGCAGAACCAGTCTTATTAAAAATCTTGATATAGCAAGACAATCGGCACCAAGAGAACTTTTATCATCAACTACAAGGGAAGATCCCAGTCTTTCATTAGCCACCGAAACGATTAATAAACTTTTTCCTAAAGGTGGCACTAATCTTAAGACGCACATACGCAAAAGAGGTCTTAATAGGATTATGAACCGATACATGTAATAGTAAATAACCTTGGATGGATAATTATGAATCAACTTTTTGAAATGTACAAAGAATCTCTTGGTATTGAAAAGCAAGCCAAACCTACAACTCAACGCATAGTGAATGCTTTAGAGAATCGAATTCGATCATCAATATCAAAAATGCCTGGGAAAAGGCTTCGTAGGGTATCTAAGATAATGGGTCATGAAGGGGGTGGAACTATAAAAAAACTTAGAAGTGAGGTATTGGATACCCCGCAGGGTTCATTTTATAATTCTATGTCGTCTAATGAAACTGATAGTTCGGCTCGCGAAAAGATATTAGGAAAACTCAAAAGAATAAAAATATTATTTCCAAAATATTAAGGAGATCAATCATGAAACAATTTACGAAGCAAGCTGCTTGCGCTTCCGGAAAGTCAGCCGCTCGGACCGCGATGAAGCAGTCCAAATACATGAAGAAGACGGCTGAGGATAGCGCCACTTTCAACGAGACCGTTCCACAGATTGCGCCCAATCAACCCCAGAATGATTATTACGGTAATCAGGGAAACCTTCAGCCGTATAAGAACACATCTGTTGGGCAAGCTGGTCAGCAGGATCAGTATGCGGCTGTTCCCGCAGGCTATGATGAACAACAGCAAATGGCTCCTGAGATGCCCGGAGCGCCCCCTGAAATGATCGGGGCTGCACAATCATTCCTTGGTCCCGAGGTCATGCAGGCAGCTTCACAAGGCGATCCTTCAGCTATGGATCTTGTGGCAAGAACCGCCGCCCATGTCGGTATGAATTTCACAAATATGATGTCTAACCAATCTATGGCAGGACAGGAAGGTGCAGACGCAGGACAGATTGAAGGAGCCGCCGCTCCCGAGATGGCTCCGCAGGGAATCTCAACACCTGAGGAGGATATAGTTAATGAACTCGTTCCAGATATTCAGGCTCAGCCGCAAATGGCTCCTCAAGGACAGCAACCCTCATCCGGGCAACCAGCGCAAGGCCAGGAAGTTGCGGGTCAAGGTGAAGAAACGGCTCAAAAGGAACAGGGTGGAGAAGCGGATGACATGCCAAACCATATCGATCTTAAAACTGTTGCAAAACTGATCAACCTGGCAAAAGCCGGCAAAATCTAATCTTGCAAAAAAATAGTATTAACTGTAATATTAAAGGCAGCTGCTTGCTGCCTTTTTCGTTTAGAAGTATATTTAGTGAGGAGGTACTAAATGCAGATGGCCTCGTTAAGCTTTGCCTATGCAGAGCTTCGACCCTCTGGGGCGTACCAAGATTGGATGCCGGAGAACGACTATCAAAAGTTTCTGGTTGATAATCTTGCTAAGAATCTCCAGGTAGTAAGATCGGCAATGCCAGCAGGATGCTCTATGCGCGTCTCTTCTGGTGTCAGGACAGCCGATGATTTCAACAGACTTCAATTACAAGGCTACCACCCCTCAGAAACGTCAGATCACTATTGCGGCAACGTGGTAAAAATAGACAAATCATCCAACAATTATAAAAAATTTGGCCCATTATATTTCTTCTCTTCAGGCGCTGCCGATATAGTTCCAGCCGGTGTCGATACTGAATATCTTTTTAAATTAGGCGTTAATTTGACAAAGAAGAATCTTTGTAAATTTGGTCAAATCATATTGGAAGAGGATACATCAAAGGCGACAAAGTGGGTACATTTCTCAAATGATTATAGTTTAATTTTCTCTCCCGATATTGTAAAATTTATTAATAGATCACAATTCTTAACCACAATCGATGGTGGAAAAACGTACACCGTATATAATCTGTAGGTATAATTATGTATTTCACGATGATAGAAGTGGTTAAGACGTCTTCCAACTTTTTTTATGTGGAATGGGATCTGGCACCTAATCCGTCAGCATCTTCATCTACCTCTCCGTCAAGCTCAGAATCTTTATCAGCATCCGTTTCTCAATCGCCATCATTGTCGCCGTCATCATCTGCTTCAGAATCGGCGTCTGCATCACCATCATTTGCACCAGGCGATACGATTGACGATCTTAAATTTCAAATCCACTGGTCAAGGGATCCAATATCTGGATTCCTTCCAGTTCTTGATGCCGATGGTAATCCTGTAGAGATAGATGGTGCTGTAGGCCCCTTATCCTACACTCACCAGGTCAGACAATATGATTTCAACCAGGACTCTTATTATAAAGTCCTTGCAATAGAAAAAGCCGACGAAACCAATCAATTTTTTTCCTCAACCGTTTTCGTTGGTATGTATAGCGACGGCGTACACGAGACAATGCGCTATGCTGAAGATATCCTGTATTCGTTTTATCACGGCGAGCCGTGCCTCATAATTAAAAAGAAATCGTTTGGTGCCAGATGCCCAACTTGCTGGTCGGCAGAACGTCAGCAACGTGTCAGAACTCATTGTGATACTTGTAAGGGATCTGGATATGTCGCAGGTTATTATCAGGCTATACGCGAACAGGTGGCGTTTGATTCTGATCCTAAAAAGTCTGATTCACAAAAAGAATTTGAAAATGTATTTGATACAATACGTGCCCGTTTGTCAAATTATCCTTTAGTTCGTACGAAAGATTTAATTGTCAATCTTGACAATAATAAAAGATTCGTTATTAGTCATGTTGAGACCACGAAGCTTCCAAAGTTAAGTGTTCTTGATGGTTCAACAAAAGTATTATCAAAACAGAATTACATCCTAAGTCAGCTCCTCACGCTTGAGGAGCTTAACCCCGATGATAATGAATACTTTTTGACAGCGGATAATATACCCGCAATTCCAATTACTGATGAAGGTAATACTGGAAGTACCCTTCCATTTTTTAATGATCACCTGCCGGTAACAGTTGATCTGCCGCTACGTATTGATGATGGTCATCAGCATATAATATTCCAATATTCATCTGATGACTTTGAATTAGTCTCCGGTTATTTCACACTGAAAAATACCGTAGGCATGATTGGCTCCGCGCCTTTTGTCGCAGGAGAAGTTCTAACACCGGCATTAAAAGCCGTTTTTGTAGATGATGATGGTACGATCCTTCATGCGGATTGTACGGATGTAACGCAGGTCGACCGGGTGGTCGGTATAGCTTTAGGCGAAGCTGCAGAGGGTGGCAACGTCATAGTACAAAAGATGGGTAGACTTACAAATTTAGACTGGAACTGGATTGTTGGTAAAGGGATTTTCTTCGATGAAAATGGAGAATTAACCCAAACACCGCCAACGTCCGGTTACTGGATGAATATTGCGAAAGTCATTACCCCTACAACCATAGATCTTCTTTTGCGATTACCAGTCATTTTAGTATAGGAGCACAAAATGCCAAAGGTCAGTGTTATTCTCCCCTCGAGGAATGAAATATTTCTCGAGAAGACGATCGATGATTTGTTTAAAAAATGTCGTGGGGATTTTGAGATTTTAGCTGTTCTTGATGGATATGAACCCACCCCTCCCATTCCTGAAAGAGAAAATCTTGTCTTTATCAGGAAACCGATTGCTCAAGGTATGCGGCCGGCAATCAACGATGCTGCCAAAATAGCCAAGGGTGAATATCTTCTTAAACTCGACGCCCATTGCATGGTGGAAGAGGGGTTTGATCTTACCCTTGCGGCGGATTGCGACAAGGATTGGATCGTTATCCCGAGGCGCAAAAGTCTTGATGCGGAGAACTGGGCAATCGCTGAAAACGGTAAATCACCGGTCGATTATCATTACCTGACCTATCCATATCTGAAACCGGATGAGATCGGTATGCATGGTCAGGTATGGAATGATCGTGCCCGATCCAGATTGGATATCCCGATTGACGATGAGATGTCATCACAGGGTTCGTGCTGGTTCATGCATAAAGAATATTTTTGGAAATTCGGCGGAATGGATTGTGTCGGGTACGGTGATTTCGTTCAGGAAGCCCAACAGATAATGAATCGGTGTTGGCTATCAGGAGGGCGCTGCGTGATCAATAAGAAAACGTGGTATGCCCATCTTCATAAAGGCAAAAAATACGGTCGTGGATATTATATTTCCAAACAGAAAATGATTAACGGGGCCGTGTATTCCGCCGATTATTGGATGAATAACAGGTGGCCTGATCGAATCCATGACCTCGAATGGCTGATAGATAAATTTTGGCCGGTCCCTACGTGGCCCGAGAATTGGAAAGAGATACAGAATAGAAAATGATCCACGGTAACTCGATCGGGATAGTAACCCGCTTCATGAACCGTCTGGATTATTTATCTCAATCTCTTCCAACTTGGATCAAACTGCCCGAGATTGATCAGATTATAATCGTTGACTGGAGCTCTGAAGAGTCGGCTATCCCGTTAATAGATAGCATCAATGATGATAGAATAAGCATTGTGAGCGTGCCCGGGCAATCCTATTGGGATCCCGGGCGTGCTCACAATGTCGGCATTAAACACACCAAAACCGAATTAATATTTATAGTTGATTGTGATGTAAAAATTAATTTTCCGTGCTTCAAACATATTAAACCACTTCCAAATCGTGAATTTTATATACGAACTGATAAATGGAGAGGTGAACCTTATAAGCTAAGAGGGTTGTCGGGAACCTGTATCTTTCAGAAATCAATGTGGGCTGAAATTAATGGATACGCTGAAGAAAAATCATCGTATGGTCTTGAGGATCTTGATTTTTATAATCAAGCCCGTAATGCTGATTATAAGTGTATTAAATGTTTAACGGCTCATGAATTAACACACATATCTCATGGATATGATATCAGACAAAAACATTATAAACATCAATATAGTGAATTTAATGAGGCTATTAAAGAATCGGAAAAAGAATTATTATTAATTAATAGGCGTATGCAAAACGTTGAAACATTAATTTATAATAAAGGATGGTCTCTTGCAACTTGATACGACAATTATATACTATACCGCAAATACTGAAGATCCTGTTTTAGAATCCAAAGTAAGATCAATTATATTGAAAAATAAAGGCGATCTTCCCATTATATCGGTATCAAGAAAACCGATTGATTTTGGTGAAAATATATGCGTTGGTGAAACCGAAGTTTGTGATATTTCGGCTTTTAAACAATTATTAATAGGATTAAAATCAGCAACGACAAAATTTTGCATTGCCGCTGAAGCTGATGTTTTATATCCGCCTGAGTATTTTAATTTTACCCCGCCAACCGATCAAGACGCTTATAGATATAATAACGTTTGGCTATTTTCATCATGGGTCAGTAGGGGTAATCAGAATAAATTCTGGAAGAAGGATTTTAGTGAAGGTGCTCAGACAGCCGGGCGCGAATATTGGATAGAACGATTACAAATAGGTATTAAAATGAATCATGGAAAATTTACTTTTCCTACCAAGGATCATTTTTTTTGGAACTCGGATAACCCAGTTGTTACAATAAAAACTGGCATGGGATTAAGATCTTTAACAGGTCATCTCAAAATATCAATGGACAAACTTCCAATGTGGGGATCAACCAATGAGCTTAGATCAGAAATTTGGGGAACAAAATGAAAATTCGTAAAGGATGGAGTTCTCATTTTCCTGTCTTAATTAAAACTATACGAATAACGTATGGGCCAATACTTGAAATTGGAACCGGATTATATAGTACACCATTAATACATTGGATGTGTTTTGATAAAAAAAGACCAATAGTTTCTTGTGAACATGATCCAAAATATTATAAATATAGTAAACAATTTTCTGATACTTTTCATGAAATTTGTTTTATTGATGATTGGTCTAAATTTGATATTAGAGCATATTGGGACATCGTATTTATAGATTGTGACTCAGGTGCGAGATGGGGCCTTGCAGAAAAACTTTGCAATAATTCTCAATATATTATTTTGCACGACACCGACCCAAAATTAAATAATGAATATCATTATGATAAAATATTTCCATTATTTAAATATAGATATGATTATATCAAAGCAAGCCCAAACACTTCAATTGTCAGCAATTTCAATAATGTTTCAAATTTCATGGATTAAGAGGGAGTGGATAAAATGGACGTAAATGAATATATACTTACCAAATATAATTTGAACGATTATAAGGGTAAAATGCCAATCGAACTCCCGATAGTTCGTGAGGATTTTTCCGTATTATTTAACGAGCTTGATTATAAAATCGGAGCAGAGATTGGTGTTGAAAGAGCATTGTTCTCGGAAGCTCTTTGTAAAAATAATCCTGGAGTAAAACATTTTTGTATTGATATGTGGCAAACATATCGAGGGTATCGTGATCATGTTAATCAGGAAAAACTTGATGGATTCATGGCGGAATCCATCGAAAGAATGAAACCATATAATGCTGAGATGATAAAATCATTCAGCCTTGATGCGGTCAAACAATTCAAAGATAATTCTCTTGATTATGTGTATATTGACGGCAATCATGACTTTCAGAATTGTTGTAACGATATTGTCGAGTGGGGTAAAAAAGTTAGATCTGGAGGAATTATATCAGGCCATGATTTTGAAAAACATCGAATAGGTGGAAGTTATATCCATGTGCATGAATGCGTGTATGGGTATACCGAAGCTTATAAAATAAGACCTTGGTTTAAAACCAAGAATCAATCACATAACGCAGCCTCTTTCCTGTGGGTGAAAAAATGACAACAACAGAATTTATTTTGAAGAAATTTGGAAAAGAAAATTATGTTGGTAAGATGCCGATACACCTCGATTGTCTTAGAGATGATCTGGCTGGTATATTCTGTGAACTCGGATTAAATGTAGGTGTTGAAATCGGGGTTGCGGCGGGAAGATTCTCTGAAATTCTTCTTGGCGGTCATCCAAATCTGAAACTGTATTGCATTGATCCATACCTATCCTATCCGGGATATTTAGATTTTCCAATACAAGAAAAATTGACGAATTTTGAAACGTGTGCCAAGGAAAAACTCGCTCATTATGGTGACAGAGTACAATTCATTAAGAAACCGAGCATGGCGGCCGTCAAGGACTTCGAAGATAATAGCCTTGACTTTGTATACATCGATGGTAATCATCTGTTTAGAGCCGTTGCGGATGACTTGGAAGAGTGGGGAAAGAAAGTCAGGCCAGGCGGTATTATAGCCGGCCACGATTTTGAAACTCACAAAAAACCGGCAATCATAAACGTCAAAGAGGTGGTTTGTGCCTGGACATATGCATTTGCTATCAGTCCATGGTTTGTGACGACCAGGATGAGGCGATATCCACAGGATGGTAATATAGCCCGATCATTCTTTTGGGAGAAGAAATGAACGATCTGACTGTTGTTTATTATACGGCAAATTTTGCCAATGATCGGTTTATCGCCGCTACTCGTGAGCGGTTATTGCAGTCGATCGGTGATATTCCGTTGATCAGTGTATCTCAAAAACCAATGAATTTTGGTGAAAACATATGTGTTGGTGATATTGGCAGATCTCAGGTTAATATTTATAAACAGGTGCGTGTCGGCATCAATGCGGCGACAACAAAGTATGTGGCTTTATGCGAAGACGATTGTTTGTATCCACCAAGCCATTTTACATGTTTCAGGCCGAATGACGATGAATTCGGGTATAATATGAATCGATGGGGGATCTATACCTGGACTAAACCGCCAATCTTTTCGAATAAACATCGAATAGTTTTAAGCCAATGCATCGCAAATCGTGAATTTATGATCGAATGTATCAATGAACGATTTGCGCGATACCCTGACGAATCAACTATTCCATTGCACCATTTTGCCGAATTCGGAAAATACGAAAAGTGGATGTTGATTACGATTAGGAAAAGGTTTGAATTCAATTCACCCGAACCTACAATAATGTTTTCACACCCTGATGCTATTGGGTATTCTGGACTTGGAACTAAAAAAAGACATGGAGATGTTAAGGTTAAGGAGCTTCCATTCTGGGGAACTGCCGAAGATGTTCTGAAAAAATATTGGGGTGAGGATAGGTTAGTATGACGAGGATATCAGATCAAGACCGTTTTGAGGTTCATCAAAGGCTTGGTGTAAAAAGATATGCAAGAACTTATCAACGCCCGCGAATATTATTAAGCAGGACATATATCGATCTTGCTTTAATATTTTGTGATGTTGAAAAACCAAAATTATGCGAAATAGGATGCGGGGTTCTTGATATATGCGGACCGTATGCATTAGATAGCGCAATAGTAACTGGATATGATTTCCATGAAAGCTCGGTTAAATTTGGAATGCTTCAATACCCTTGCGCAAAAATTTATTGCCAAGATATTAATACTATAACCGATATTGATTGTGATATTTTAGTAGCTTGTGAGGTTTTGGAACATATTGATGATCCTGTTTTATTGATGCATAATGTTACTAAGAGCACCAAGTTGTTAGTAATATCACACCCTATAAATGAATTGGCAAACTCGGGAATAACCAATGGTGAGCACTGCTGGTCATACACTGAAGATGATTTTGATAATTGGTTTATACAAAACGGATTCACTATTTATTCTAAGGAATATTTTGATAATGGAAGGCTTCATTCTTTAATCGGTATCGGGGAAAAATTATGAACGTACATCTTTATTGCATTTTAAGAAATGAGATTAAAATATTGCCTTATTTTTTAAGACATTATCAACAATTTGTTTCTCGATTTCACGTCTTTGACGATAAAAGCGATGATGGAACACTTGAGTTATTGGAAAAATATTCCAATATATTAGTTTTGCCGACAGAGATAAGCGGGCTTGATGATAAATATTTTCGAAGAGTTCATCAAACGGAATATACCAAAAGAAGTCGTGGGTTATGTGATTTTGTTTTTGCCGTTGATGCTGATGAATTTGTATATCACCCCGATTTAATCAACGTGCTTCAGAAATGCAAAAATGAGGGATATCAAATCATAAGACCTGAAGGTTATGTGATGATTTCAAAAGAATTTCCACACACTGATGGACAAATTTGTGATGAAATAAAAACCGGACTCAAGGATGTCTGGTATAATAAACCGATAATTTTTGATCCATTGATTGATATACAATGGGATCTTGGCCGGCATGGATTAAAGCCGATGGAAGGCATTCGTATTTGCGAAGACTCGGGAATTAAACTTCTTCACTATCGTTATCTTGGAAAAGAATATTGTGAAGAAAGGCACACGACTCATTATAAAAGATTGAGTTCCAACAATCTTAAATGGAAACTTGGTAGACATTTAGACCCGGCAAGTAAATATTATCACAGTCTTAAATGGTTCGAACACTATAAAGGAGATGCGGTACAATGCATTTAAAGGTCTCTATTCTTACAGCCAACATGGGTTCCTTTGATCCACCATCTACCATTGTAGATCAGGATTTACCGGAAGATGTTGAATTATCAATATTCAGATTTAATGATGATAATTTTCCATTGCGTAAATGCGCCATGACACCTCGATTACAGGCAAGAATACCGAAAATGTTCGGATGGGAAATGGCGCTCGGTTTTGATTATTATATATGGATTGATGGGTCATTTTCCATTTTAAATAAAGATACTGTTGCATGGTATTTAAAGCAATGCAAAGATTTTGATATAGTGATGTTTGAACATCCTAATAGGAAAACTATAAAATGGGAAGCTGAATTTATTCGAAAGAAAATAATGGATGGAAACGAATATCTCACATCAAGATATGAAAACGAATTGATTGATGAACAATTGGCGGCAACGATTAAACAACCAGGTTATACTGACGATCTTCTCATCGCAACCTGCTCATTTATATACAAGAACAACGTGCTACCAAGATATTTACTTGAAAGATGGTGGGTGCATACATCAAGGTATCATATTGTAGATCAGCTATCAATACCCTATCTTTTAAAAACATCGGATTGCAAGTATAAAATATTAAAAGATGATATCTATCATATTCCGTACTTGACATATACAAGAAATCAGAAGAGGTGATTCATGGGTGGCTTTGAACCGAAAAATAAATTTCCTGAAGGTGATATTGAGTGTCAGTTGTGTTCTGATAAATTTTCCGGGCATATGCGATTAAGATCGTTGACAAGACATTTAAAAGAAAATCATGGCGGGATTACGCTTAAAGAATATTTTGATATGTTCTATGGAACCGAACGTGATAGTCATTGTTTGCATTGTGGAAAAGAGGCTCCATGGTATAAATCTTTTTACAGAGATTTTTGTGACAGGTCATGTGATACTGCGTTTAGAAATACGCAAAATTGGAAAGAGGAAGAGTATAGAAAAACAAGATCGGAATTTGTAAAAGGCCAATGGAAAGATGAAAAATTTAGAAAAATGATGTTGGAAACATCTTCTAAAACAATAAAAAAAACATTAAAGAAACAATGGAAAAATGAAGAATATAGAAAGGCGCAAAGCGATAGGGCCGTAAGAAGATTACGGGATGAAAATGATAAATTTGGAACAAACACAAAAACATCTAAATATAAAAATATTTTAATGAGATCTGAATTTGAGGTTAATTTTGCAAAAGAATTGGATTGTGTTGGTATTAAGTGGAGCTATGAGCCATTAGCTTTCAGAATGAATAGTAATAGTTTTGTTCCGGATTTTTATATTAAAAAACTTGATTTGTTTGTAGAAATAAAATCCAATAATTGGGTTAGCGAAAAAATTGTTAATCAAATAGAATTTATTAAATTAAATGGACATAATGCTATTTTGCTTAATCCAAAAAATTGGGATACAACTGTTGGTGAAATAATTTCAAAAGCTATTAATCTAAAGGGTGGTGAAGGAGGTTTAGATGGATTCTCTATCGGTGATAATCCCTGCAAGGAATGAAGAATTTTTACAAAAAACAATTGATTCGGTATTAGATGCTGCTAAAGCTGAAACAGAAGTTATTGCAGTTCTTGATGGGTATTGGCCAGAACCAAAATTGATTGAACGTAAAGGTTTAAGGATTTTACATTTTGATCAATCTATTGGTCAGAGAGCTGCGATAAATCGAGGTGTAGAATTAAGTAGCGCAAAGTATATG
>Ga0315276_10002817_pt1 | contig 15866 bp, 18 predicted proteins | sample YL17G05_0_MG_FD_204542 | JGI IMG/M metagenome (GOLD analysis project Ga0315276, IMG submission 204542) | Sediment microbial communities from Yellowstone Lake, YNP, Wyoming, USA - YL17G05_0 | ecosystem: Environmental > Aquatic > Freshwater > Lake > Sediment | place: USA: Wyoming | collected... | reverse complement strand
CGCAGAAGAGCACGTTCGAGTGGAGCCCGGACATCAGCGCCCACCGCGTGGTGTGGTGGGAAGCTGGTGGCCGCGTGATGCTCAAGAATCTGAAGACGGGCCAGCGCACCTTCGTCGCCAGCGGCGCGCGGCCGCGGGTGGACGGCAAGCTCGTCACTTGGGACGGCGGTGGCAAGGGCGGGGTGTTCGCCCTCACCTACACCGCCGACGCCGCCGTGTACGTGCGCGACGTCACGAGCGGCGCGCGCGCGATGAAGATCACCCGGGCTCACCAGACCCTGCTCTTCCCGGCGGTCAGCGGGAACAAGGTCGTGTTCGAGTCGGGCCAGGCCACACGCATACTGGGCAACATCCATATCTGGGGAGCGCGGCTGTAACGAAGCGCGCGGCGAGGTGGCCTGCTCCCCGGCCTCAGCCCGCCAGAAACGCCTGCGCCTTCTCCATCCAGCCGCTGACGGCGATGTTCTGCGGGCACTTGGTCTCGCACTCTCCGCAGGCGGTGCACTGGTCGGCGCGCTCCCCTTCGTCAAAGAACACCCGGTAGGCCATCTGTTGGCGCGACAGGTCGTCGAACATATGGGCGTCGTTGTAGAGCTCGAAGACGTCGGGGATGGCGACGCCCTGCGGGCAGGGCATGCAGTAGCGGCATGAAGTACAGGGGATCGGGCTGAGCTCGCGGTACAGATCGCGCACGCGCGACACGATCTTGAGCTCCTGGGCGCTCAGCAGACCAGGGCGCGACCGGCCGGCGAACTCGAGATCCTCCTCGACGTGCTGCATGGTGCTCATCCCACTGAGCAGGAACGACACTTCAGGCACGTTCCACACCCACTGCAGCGCCCACTCCGCGGGAGAGCGCCGCACGGGCGCCTCGTCCCACACGGCCTCGATCTGCGGCGGCAGGTTCCGTGCCAGCGCGCCGCCGCGCACCGGCTCCATGGCGATGACGCCGAGACCCTTGCCGGCCGCGAGTTCGAGCCCCCGGCGGCCGGCCTGATACTCCTCGTCCATGTAGTTGAACTGGATCTGGCAGAATTCCCACAGGTCGGTAGCGGCGAGGATCTCCTCGAACACCTCGTAGGTGCCGTGGAAGCTGAAGCCGAAGTGGGCGATGCGCCCGTCGGCCAGCGCCCTCTCGGCTGAGGCCAGCTGGCCTTGCTCGACGACGCCCTTCCAGTTATCGGCGTCCAGGGAGTGCAGCAGGTAGAAGTCGATGCAGTCCTCCTGCAGGCGCTCGCGCTGCACGTCGAGGATACAGTCGAAGTCGCCCGGCTTCTTGACGTCCCACACGGGCATCTTGGTGGCCAGCTTGACCCTCTCGCGGTAGCCGCCCTTGAGCGCCTCGCCCAGCCAGGCCTCACCCGTGTCCTCGTGGTACACCCAGGCGGTGTCGACGTAGTTCACGCCGCCGTCGATGGCGCGCTGGAGCATCGCCGTTGCCGCCGGGTAGTCGATCTGCTTGAAGTCCGGCTTGCCGTCGGCGCCCTTCAGCACCGGCAGGCGCATAGCGCCGAAGCCGAGAGCCGAGGGCTTGAAGTCGAGCTTGCCGAAGGTGCGGTACTGCATGGCCGTATGGTATCGCCCTCCGCCGGGCTGCGCGAGCCGGAGGCCGGCGGCGGCGAGCGGCGGGATGCCCCACCGGCCCGCCCGCTATACACTCGCGCGACCATGGCCGTGAAGCAGCATCCCGAGATCGTCATCCAAGCGCGACGCGGCGGCACCGTCGAGAGCGTGCACCGCGCCGTGGCCGCCCTTGCCGACCCAGACGGCGAGATCGTCGAACGCTGGGGCGACCCGGGCATGGTCACCTTCTGGCGCTCCTCAGCCAAGCCCTTCCAGGCGCAGGCCTGGCTCGCCGGCGGCACCGTCGACCACTTCGGCTGGGGGGCCGAGCAGCTAGCCATAGTGAGCGCCTCGCACGACGGCCTCGAGTTCCAAGCCGACCTGGTGCGCCGCATGCTCGCCGACCTGGGCCTTTCCGAGGTCGACTTGCGCTGCGACGCCAAGCTCAAGGCACGGCACAACTGCTCGGGCAACCACACCGGCTTCCTCGCGGCGAGCGTGCACCACGGCTGGGACATCTCCTCCTATCAGCGGCGCGACCACCCCGCGCAAGAGGCCGCCCTGCAGATGTTCGCCGCCTGCGTCGGCCTCGACCCTCAGCAGATCCCTACCGGCGTCGATGGCTGCGGCATCGTCTGTTACGCCACCCCGGTCACCGTCGCGGCCGCGACGTTCGCCCTCATGCCTGAGCTACTGCCCGAGATCAGCGCCGCGATGCGCGCCTACCCCACGCTCGTGGAAGGCCCTGGCCGGCTCGACACCGTGATCATGGAGACGATCCCCGGCGCCACCAGCAAGTGCGGCGCCGAGGGCCTCAGCTGCGTCGCGCTGCCCGACGGGCGCGGCCTTGCCGTCAAGGTCGTCGACGGCGCCGACAGGGCCGCCGATCCGGCCACCGTGGCCGCCCTCGCCGCCGTACTCGGTCCGGACGCTCTCGACGAGCCGCTGCGGACGCTCGGGCGCCCGGTCGTCACGAACGACGCCGGCGTCGTGGTCGGCGATCTGCTGGGGGTCGCGCCGGCCTGACACGGGGCGCCGCTGCAAGCCGTTCCCGCGCCGTCCGTCGTGCGATACACTCTCCCCCGCGCCGAACCACGCCGCCGCAAAGGCGGCACCGACCGCCATCACCGCCGGGAGCTACGCATGACACTCAAGCTGGGCCTGCCCAAGGGAAGCCTCGAGAGCGCCACCATCGACCTCATGCGCCGCGCCGGCTTCCTGATCACCGTCGCCGAGCGTTCCTACTTCCCTGCCATCGACGATCCCGAGATCCGGTGCATGCTGGTGCGCGCCCAGGAGATGGCGCGCTACGTCGAGGACGGCGCCCTGGACTGCGGGCTCACCGGCCACGACTGGGTGGTCGAGAACGAAGCGTCCGTGCATGCCGTGTGCGACCTGGTCTACGCCAAGCAGAGCTTCGGCGCCGTGCGCTGGGTGCTGGCCGTGCCCGAGGCCTCGGCGGTCCGTACGCCGGCCGACCTCGAGGGCAAGATCATCGCCACCGAACTCGTAGGCGTCACCAGGCGCTGGCTCGCCGAGCGTGGCGTGAGCGCCAAGGTCGAGTTCAGCTGGGGCGCCACCGAGGCCAAGCTCCCGGAGCTCGCCGACGCCATCGTCGAGGTCACCGAGACGGGCTCGTCGCTGCGCGCCAACAAGCTGCGCGTCGTCGAGACCGTACTGGAATCCACGACACAGTTCATCGCCAATGTCGACGCCTGGCAGAACCCCGAGAAGCGTCGCCCGATCGAAGACATCGCCCTCCTGCTCCAGGGCGCCATAGCCGCTCTCGACAAGGTCGGGCTCATGCTCAACGTACGGGTCGAGGACCTCGACGCCGTCCTCGCCGTGCTCCCCGCCCTGCGCAACCCCACTATCTCGCACCTCAGCGACAAAGACTGGCTGGCGGTCAACACGATCCTCGAGGAGCGCGTGGTGCGGCGTATCATCCCGCGCCTCAAGGAGGCCGGCGCCGAGGGCATCGTGGAGTTCCCGCTCAACAAGATCGTCATGTAGGCCGGCCCGCCCGGCGCCGGCGCAGGCACTCGTCGAACTCCAGCCCGTACAGAAGGGCGAGGTTCACGAGCCACAGCCAGGTGAGCACCATGACGACGCTCCCGAGGAACCCGTACACGCGCCCGTAGTCTGCAAAGTAGCCGACCCACACGGAGAAGCCCACGGAGACCAGGAGGGCCGACAGGCTTCCGAGGAAGCTGCCCCACGACACGAGCCGCGTCAAAGGCCGAGTGGATCCGGGAGCCGACGCGTAGAGCACGGCAAGAATGACGGTGCCGCCCAACAGGAACAGGACCCAGGCGATCACCGGCCAGGCGGTCTGCATGATGTCTCCGAGACCGAACCTCTCACCCAGGAGGCGCGTCACGTTGGAACTCAAGCCGAAGACGACCACCGTGAGCACCATGAGCAACAGGATCACCAGTCCGACGAGGAACTGACGCGGGAACCGGCGCAGAAAGCTACCGGGATCGGCGATGCCGCGCATCGTCGCCGCAGCGAAGGTGAAGCCGCCCACGTAGCGGCTCAGGCCGTAGGCAGCGAAGCCGAAGCCGATCACGATGGCGACCCAGCCCGGAGTCTGGGCCACGGCGGCCTCGACACCCTGCTGGCTGGCATCGAGCAGGGCGGCGGCGCCTTGGCCGTGTACGCGGGCCGATCGGGCGGCTTCGAGACCGCCGCGCTGGCCGAGCAGCTCGGCGGCGGCGGAAACGGCCACCGCCGCCGGGAACGCTACCAGCATGACGTAGTACGCGAGCGACGCCGCGCTCGTCGTGAGCCGGTCGCGGCCGCCGCGCACGATGACGTCGCGGAGGAGGGCCGGCAGGCCTCGCTCCCAGCACGGCCCGGCCCAGAAGGCGGGCAGGGGAGGCTCGCCCGGGCGCACCAGACCGGACGGCTGAGAGTCGTCGGCAGCCATGAGGTAGCGGGCTACCGCGAGCCGAGCCGGGCCAGGGCCGCTTTCGCGGCCGGGACGCTCAGCGGCGCGTACTTGCCCTGCAGCTCGTGCGCCGTCACGGGCAGCCAGATGGAGCCGTCACGCCCAGCGCCGAGCGGCGTGGCCAGGCCCTGGACGAAGCGCCAGGCCGTGAACGCCGCCATCAAGGCGTCGAGCGAGTCGTGGTCGTAGTAGTCGTCCCACTGCAGGCCGAGACGCCGCAGGGTGAGCACGCGCAGGCGCAGCCCTGCGCGCGTGCTCTTTGGCGGCGGCGTGCCTCCAAGCAACGTCACGAACCCGGCGTGGGGATACACCTCGAGGACCGCCGGCGCCTGGCCGAGCTCGCCGGGCAACGATCCCGGGGCCGGCGGCTCGTAGCCACGCCGGCCCAGCTCCTTGAAGTACTCCCACCCGGCGTGCATCCAGGAGTACCGGCGAGCTTTGGCCTCCGCCTCCGCCCGCGTGGGGACCTGGTACACCGAGATGCGCCGGTGCAGCAGCTCGGAGTCGCAGTCGCGAGAGTGGGCAGCGCCGCCGGGGAGCGCCCGCTTGGGCCGCTGCGGGGCGTCGACGCCGACCACGGCCGGTCGAAGGCCGCCGATCCAGTCGAGCAGCCGCCCGCGATCGCCGGGCTCGCGCTCGTCGGCCTCGCGCCACTCCACCACCTCGAGCGTCCGACCGCACCGCAAGGCCACGGCCACGCAAGGGCGGCTGGCGGCGATGTCGATGCCGATCACGAGTGGTACGGCGTCCATGCCGCAGATGCTACCAGACGCGGAGCGGGCTCAGGCGGGCAGGTGGGACCTCAGGGGCTCGTGAGAGTCACGTCGCGCATGCCCCAGACCCGCCACGTGAGGCAGGCTTGGCTGCGCTGCGGATCTTCGCCGAGAGCGTCGCGAGGCGCGCGTTACGCGCCGCGCCGCGCCGCGCGTGATAGGTTGCAGCTGACCGCATCGCGACGGAGGTAGCGCATGAGCGTCGTGTACCTGAGACAGCAGCTCGGAGCCAACGAGAGGATCCTGTATACGGAGCGACACCACTGGATCTTCTTCGTCGCCGAGATGGTCAAGTGGATCATCTTCGCCGTCGCCATGCTGGTCTTCATCATCGTGCTCAAGGTGTGGTGGCTCCCCGGCGCCGGCTGGCTCTGGTGGCTGCTCCTCGTCTTCCTCGTCCCGGCGGTGCGCATCGCCTGGGGCTTCCTCTCGTGGCGCATGAACATCTACGTACTCACCAACCGCCGGGTGGTCGAGTCCACGGGCGTGCTCAGCAAGCGCGTGGCCGACTCATCGCTCGAGAAGCTCACCGACGTGGTGCTCAAGCAGTCGATCGTGGGCCGTATGCTCGACTACGGCGACATCGAGGTACTCACGGCCGCCGCCGGCGCCGGCGTCAACGATCTGAAGCAGATCCGCAAGCCGATGGCGTTCAAGACCGCCATGGTCAACGCCAAGGAAGAGCTCGAGCACGAGATGGGCCAGAGCCGCTGAACCGACGCGGAGGGCGCCGCGGAGCACGGGCAAGACGATCGGAGGTACCACCAGTGGTCATCGTCGTGACCGGATCGATCGCGTTCGACAACATCATGGACTTCCCGGGCTACTTCAAGGATCACATCCTGCCCGAGAAGGTCCACATGCTGAGCGTCTCTTTCCTCGTCGAGACGATGAAGAAGCAGCACGGCGGCGCCGGCGCCAACGTCGCCTACAATCTGGCGCTGATGGGCGAGCGGCCCCTTCTCGTCGGCGCGGTCGGCGATGACTTCGGCGACTACCAGGCCTGGCTCGAGAACAAGGGCGTCGACACCTCGGCGGTCCTCCACGTCCCCGACGAGTTCACGGCGAGCGCCTTCATCACCACCGACCTCGACAACAACCAGATCACCGGCTTCTATCCGGGCGCCATGCGCCAGGCCGGCGGCTTCTCGTTCGACGACGTCGACGGCGATATCTCGCTGGTCGTGATCACGCCCGACAACCCCGACGCGATGGCCCACTACCCGGGCGAATGCCGCCGGCGCGCCATCCCTTACGTCTTCTGCCCCGGCCAGCAGACGGTCAGCCTCACGCCCGAGCAGCTGGTCGGTGCCGTGACCGGCGCCGCCTGCGTGATCGGTAACGACTACGAGATGGAGCTCATCGCCGACAAGACCGGCCACACGGTCGACGGCCTGCTCGAGCTCGCCCGGATCGTCGTCACGACCCTCGGCGACAAGGGCTCCCGGATCGCGACCGCCGAGGGTACGACCCAGATAGACATCGTGCCGCACGCGCAGATCAGCGATCCTACCGGCGCCGGCGACGCCTATCTCGCCGGCATCGCCTGGGGGCTCGCGCGCGGCGCGGCGCCGCGCGACTTCGGTCGCGTCGCGGCGCTCACCGCCTCCTATGCGATCCTGCACTACGGCACGCAGGCGCACTCGTACACGCCCGCGGAGTTCTCAGAGGAGTGCATCGCCCGCTTCGGCGAGGATCTGCTCGGGCGCGCCTGACGCAGGAGCGTCGCCGGCCGGTCGACGCCTCCGCTCAGACTCCGGTCGGCCGGCCTCAGGCGCAGCGCACGATGCCGCGCGCCCACAGGCAGTCGCCGCACACCGGGTGCGGGTTGCCGAAGCAGTCTTCTTCGTTGCCTTCGGCCAGATCGCACCCGCAGTCGGTGCACGGCGGGAAGTCGAAGCGGCGCACGCGCTCGCGGAAGGCGGCGTAGGCGGGCTTCGCCCAGACCGCCGCCAGAGGCTCGTCGGGCAGGCGACCGACCTCCCAGCGCGTCATCCGCTTCGCGCGTCCGCGCACGAAACAGGTGTAGGTGTGCAGGAGAGGCGGGCACGGGCCGACGCCGCCGTGCCAGGCGACGGCGCACGCGTCGGCCTCGACGAACGGGCACCGGCTGGTGACGTCGCTCGCGCCGCCGGCCGCAAAATCGACCGGGCCTGAGCGCGCCAGCGCCCGGCCGAGGGCAGCGCCGAGATCCTCGTCCCAGTCGAACGTGGGCAGCTGCCAGCGCGGCGCCGCCGTGGTCTCCCCGCCGGCGGAGGCGATGACGCGCTGGTCGTAGAGCGTCTCTGCCTTCAGCTCGGGCGCATAGGCAAGCACGTTGCTGACGATGATGAAGGTGGCGCCCAGCTGAGCGGCGAGCCGGTTGAGCCCCGGCAGTTCCTCGATGTTGGAGCGCATGGCAACGAACTCGATGCCGATGCGCATACCCGGCCCGTAGTTCGGTCCGCGCTGGTCGTGCAGGCGGCGGACGTTCTCGACGACCTTCGCCAGCGAGGCGCCTGTGCGCACGCGGCCGAAGGCCTCGGCGGAGGCGCCGTCGATGCTCACCACGAGCTGGTCGAGGCCGGCGGCGAGCAGGCCGGCGGCCATGATGTCGTCGAGCAGCAACGCGTTCGTGGTCACTTCGGCGCGCCGACCGCGGGCTTTGACGAGCCTGACCATGTCGAGAAAGCGCGGATGCAGCAGAGGCTCCCCGAGGCCCATGAAGGCGACGGTGCCGGCGGCGTGCGGGCCTGCGGCCGCGCCACCCCCGCCGTCGCCCGCCGTTTCGGCAAGCCCCTCCACGAGCGCCTCGAACGTCGCCCACTCCATGAACCCCTCGGGTTCGTCCCAGGCGTGGCGCACGCAGGTCGTGCAGTTCAGGTTGCAGGCGTTGGTGGGCTCGACGTAGACCTTGCGCAGGTCATCGGCGCCGACGGGCGCTCCCGACGCACTCACGTGCGCGGATGCGCCTTGCGCAGGTCCTCGAGTGACGGGAACGCGATGGCGCCGGCCTCGCAAAGGCTCGCGCAGTGCGAGCAGCCGACCACGCAGGCCGTGCGTTGCACCACCCGCACCCCGCCGTCGACCCAGTCGTAGACGCCCTGCTGACAGAAGTCGAGGCAGACGCGACACCCGTCGCGACAGGCAGACTCATCGATTGTCGGTCCCCAGTCGATCTCTTCACGCGGAATCTCGTCAAGCCAAGCCATGTCCTGCTCCTCGTCCTCGCCTGGCGCCGATGCGCCGAAGTATCGGCTCTCAGTGTACGCGGGCGGACCCGCCGCTGCAGCCTCCTGCGTGGACCCTCTGTCAGTCCCCCGCAGCCGACTTAGCCAACACGACGCCGAGACGACCGGCCTCACCGTCGAGTTCGCGACCAGCGCCTTGCCCGTGATGCAGATGCACGGGGCCTTCCTCCGACACGGGCTGCCTGGGCACCGCGACCAGCGCGATCAGCGTAAGCGCGACGAGAGACGCGCCGCCGATGAGGTAGAACTCCCGGTAGCTCGCGGCCTCGATCAGGCGCCCGCCGAGGGCCGTGCCGATGGCGCCGCCGACCATGAAGGCGAAGGCGACCAGGGACATGGCCGTGCCCCTCGCCTTCTGTGCGAACTGCGTCGCCGTGGTGAGCAGCGAGGAGTGGGCGAACATGAAGCCCAAGCCGAGGAGCAGCACGCCGACGCCGACCAGGGCGAGCCGGGACGAGCCGAAGGCCACGGTCAGGTCGGCGGCCGCGGCCAGCGCCAGGCCCACGGCCACGAGGCGATGCCGCCCGATGCGCTCGGCCAGCCGGGCGGAGGCCCGGCTGGCGACGATCACGCCGACGCCGAACACCGCCATGAGCAGGCCGATCTGGAGCGTGCCCAGGCCGAGGCTGCGCGCCGCGAAGGCGCCGAGGTAGGAGAAGGAGCCGAGCACCAGCACCCCCTCGAAGAAGACGACCAGGTAGGTGCGCAGGCTCGGCCAGTGCCCGAGCAGGCGCACATAGGGGCGCACGAACTGGCTGTTCGGGTCGCCGTGCAGCTCGCTCGCGAACGAGCGCGCCGTCACGAGCAGCACGACGGTGATCACGGCCGCGACCACGGCGTAGGTCATGAACACCCCCCGCCAGCTCGTCACCGCGGCGATGGTGCCGCCGATGGTCATCGACGTGGCCTGACCGAGGAAGGCGATCCCCATGAAGCCGGCGATCGCCTGCTGGCGCTGCTTCATCGGCACGAGGTCGCCGATGAGGGCCAGCGACACCGGCATGGTCGCCGCCGCGAAGATGCCCGTGAGAGCGCGGTAGAGCGTGAGGTCGCCGAGGCCGACCCCGAAGGCGGTGAGCCCCGTGGCCACGGTGAAGAACACCAGGCTGACGCCGACCACGCGCAGCTTGCCGAAGCGGTCGGCGAGCGGCCCGTACAGCAGCTGGAACAAGCCGAAGGGCAGCATGTAGGCGGCGATCAGGATGCCTGCCTGAGCCGGCTGGACGCCCACCGTGCGGGCGATCGAGGGCAGCAGCGGCGAGACGACCCAGTTGTCGGCCATGACGATGAAGCCGGCGAGGCCGAGGACGACGATCAGACGCTTGGTGTTCATGGACGACCTTTCCTGGTGCGGACAGCAGCGACACGGAACGACTTCGCTGTCACTATACCCCCATGGGTATCCTTCAAGCAACTAATGTTTATGAAACTGCCATGGTTTGACAGCAAGGCCTGCGACGGTATCCTGACGGCACCATGAACGCACCCGTCCCCGTCGAGATCCTCCACACGCGCGGCTGCGGCAACTGGCAGGCCGCGCGCGACGCCGTCTACCGCGTGGCCGAGGAGGCAGGGGCCGTTCTCGAGCTCAGCGTCACCCTCGTCGACAGCCTCGACGACGCCGAAGCCCGGCGCTTCGTCGGCTCTCCCACGGTGCGCGTACGCGGCCACGACGTGCAGACCGAGGCCGAGCAGCGTACCGACTTCGGCCTCGGCTGACGACAGTACTTCCCGCCCGCCGGGTCCGGCGGCATCCCGTCTGACGAGCTGCTGCGGCGCGCCCTCGGCGATCGCGCGTAGCGCGCCGCCTCGTCCGGGTTTGACCTGTGGAAGAAGATGACCAGACGTCCCAGCGTGAGCGAGATGAACTCACCCCAACCGGGAGACGGGTCATGAAAGCCGGGAGCCGAACACTCAATCAGTCCGGGGCCGCGCCAGCCGCTGTGACGCCGGTGAGGATCGTGGCCGCGGACGAGGTCATCGCCCACCTGCGCGAGCGCGGAGGAAGTCTCTACCTCTGGACACATGGGCACGGCGTCTGTGAGGGCAAGGTCACCCTGCTGCAGGCTGACACGGAGCGTCCGCCGGACAAGGGTCTGCGCTTCGAGCGCATCGGCGCCGACGGCTTCGACGTCTTCCTCGCCATCGGCTCGCTCCTGTGGCCCGAGTTCGTCGAGCTCGAGCTCCACGGGCGCAAGAAGCAGATCAGGGCCTACTGGAACGGGCAGGCTTCTGTGGGCTGAGCTCGGGAGCGATGGCCCCCAGCCGGCCCGCCACGAACACCCGACGAACAGTGGGCCCCAGCGGCGATCGCAGCATCCCATGTGAGAATCGGCCCGGCTGTCGGCCGGCTTGGCCGCCACGAGCACCGTGACATGACGCTCACACCATGTAGGGAATGTCCGAGCCCGCCGTAGGATAGCTCCACGTCGTCGCCAGGAGGTCTTGCGCCGTCAACTCCTGGCGTATCGCCAGGGCGAAGACGTTGATGACCTCCTCGGCGTCGATGCCGAGGATGTGCGCGCCCAAGAGGCGACCGCCGGCGGCAGCGGTGACGACCGCGGCGCCGGCGTGCGTCTGTCCGAGGCGCCGCTGCGTGAACCAGCCGCTCATGTCGACGCGCTTCACGGTGACGGCTCCGCCCGACTGGCCCGCTTCGGCCGTGCTCATGCCGACGGCGGCGAGCGGGGGGTCACTGAAGACCACGCTCGGCACGCCGCGCCCATCGTAGCGGGCCTCCTCGCCGAGGATGCCGGCGGCCACGACCTTGCCCTGGCGCGAGGCGACCGGCGTCAGCGGCAGACCGAGGTCGGCGGCGTCGCCGGCAGCCCAGACGTGCGGGTCGCTCATGCTGCGCATGTGCTCGTCGACGTGCACGCCGCGCCTGCCGAACGCCACCCCGAGCGCGTCGAGGCCGAGCCGGTCGACGTCGGCGATGCGTCCGGCGCCGTGGACGACGAGGTCGGCGGCGACATCTCCGGCCGCGCTCTCGACCACGAGACCGGCCGCCTCGCGGCGCACGCTCCTCACCGGCGCCTCGAGAAGCACGCGGATGCCGAGGGCGCGGTAGCGCTCGACGAGCGCCGCGGCGAGCTGCTCGTCGAAGCCCTTGAGCGCGCGGTCCGAGCGATGCAGGATGGTCACCTCGCGTCCCGCCATGCGCGCCAGCCAGGCGAACTCGAACGAGATGTAGCCGCCGCCGATGAACGCGACGCGCGGCGGCAGCTCATCGAGCTCGAGGAACTCATCGCTCGTCGTCACGAGCTCCTCGCCCGCGATGCCCAGAGGCATCGGCCGGGCGCCGCTCGCCACGACGATCTCGGTGGCCCGATGGCGCTCCCCGTCGACCTCGACCTCGCCGGCGGCGACGATCCGCGCCTCACCGTGCAGCGTCTCCGCGCCGCTGCCCCCGAGCCAGCTCTCGATGCGCGGCGCCACCGGCTCGGTGAAGGTCCGCTTGCGCGCCATGAGCGCCGGCCAGTCGATGCGCGGCTCGCCCACGAGGCCCTCGCCGGCGAGCAAACGCGCTCGCCCGACCGCCTCGGCGCCGGCGAGCAGGACCTTCTTCGGGTCGCAGCCGCGTCGTGAGCAGGTGCCCCCGTAGGGCAGGCGGTCGACGACGGCCACGCGCAGGCCGGCCTCGGCACACCGGGGAACGACGTTCTGCGCGACCGTGCCGCTGCCGATGACCATCACGTCGAAGTCCGTCATCGTCGACCTCCCCATCCCGGAAGTGACAGGCGCCGCCTCGCCGAGAGCTCGGTTGCGGCGCGAGTCTCCTTTCCACGAAGCATGCGCATCCTGACGTCTTGCGCAAACCCCACAGTCACGAACGGCGGCTCTCCGTCGCCCCGGCGCCGACGTGGCTCTGGCTCGTGGAAGGCGTACGGCCGATCGCCTGGGACGTGACCGGCGTCCCCGTCGCCGTCGCGGGGATGACGATCATGACAGTGGCGCCGCGCCCCTGAGGCGAGGCCCCGGCGGTGAGCCACGACGAGGTGGTCAGCCCCGTCGGTGAACGGCTTCGGCGGGCCGTCCCTCGCCGCGTCGTCCGTCGTCGCCCTCCGGATGCTCACGGCGCGCGAACACGGCCTTGATCAGGTACGGGCTCACGACCGTGGTGGCGAGCACCGTCCCGAGCACGGCCGCGTAGACGTCGCGCGTCACGGCGCCGGCCGCGAGGGCGATGCCGGCGACGACGATGCCGACCTCGCCGCGCGGGATCATGCCCACGGCCACCTCCCGTGCGATCCGCGGGCCTTCCGCCCGGGCCCCCCATAGGGACCCGATGTACTTGGTCACGACGGCCACCACGCTGAACGCGACGATGGCGGCGAGGACCAGGGGTCTAGCGAACGACGCCGGATCGATGTAGGTGCCCATCAGCACGAAGAAGAACGGCACGAAGAACCAGGCCAGCGGCGTGAACCGGTCTTCCAGAGCCGCGTGCTGCTTGACCTCGGAGACGATGAGGCCGGCGATGAAGGCGCCGATGATGGCCGCCAGGCCGATGTACTGGGCCAGCAGCGAGAGCCCGAGCATGAGGAACTCCGGCCGCCCGCGGCCCCGCCTCGACGAACCGCCCGACGTGGGTCTCGAGGCCGGCGACGAAGAGCAGGAGCATCATGCCCAGCTGACCCAGCGCCTCGAGGAACTCGGTCTGATGGACGAGGCCGAGGAGCGCAGGACCGAGGATGGCGCCGGCGAGCAGCTCACCGATCAGCGCCGGCTGCCTGAACGCCTCGAAGAGGCTCCCCAGCAGATGCGCCGCCGCAAGGGCGATGAAGATCTCGAACAGGATGCGTGTGGTGTCCTCCACGGCGGCTGGAGTATACGCAGGCGGCCGGGCCTACACACGCATGAGGTCGCGCAGCGCGGCGAGCGCCGTCGCGGCCGCCTCCCCGTCGATGGCGTAGAAGGTCCACTTGCCGCGGGCCTCCTCGCGCACGAGGCCCGCCTCGCGCAGCACGCGCAGGTGGTACGAGACCTTGGACTGGCCGAGCCCGAAGTGCTCCTGGAAGTCGCAGACGCAGATGCCGGCAGGCTCCGTCGCGCCCGGCACGCCCCGCTCCGAAGGTTCGGGCAGGCCGCAGCAGGCGCGGCCATGCGCCATGACGTCGAGCATGCCGAGGCGAATGGGATCGCTCAGCGCCTTGGCGACGCGCGTGAGCCGCTCCACCTCCGCGCCCTCCGGCGCCGGGCAACACCTCGAGGGCTCGACCCTGCCCGGCGCGCAGCAGGCCGGATCAGCAACGTCCCCCTGATTGCTCTTGGTCGCGTTCATGCGCCCAGCTTAGCACAAGTCTTCTTGATGTGGGGTTGACAAGGCCGCCCACGTCGGTATCCTTATAGTCAAGGACGTTGATGTGACAGACCGAGAGGAACCCATGAGCGAGACGACCCCCGATGCCGAACTCAAGACCCAGATCCGCGACCACTACGCCGAGCGCGCGGTCGCGGCTTCAGAGGCGAAGCCATGCTCATGCTCCTGCGGGTGCGCGCCCGTCGAACCGCAGGACGAGTTCGCCCGCGGCCTCTACAGCGTAGACGAGACGAGCGACCTTCCCGCCACGGCGGTGCTCGCCAGCCTCGGCTGCGGCAACCCGACGGCGCTCGCCGAGCTGCTGCCGGGTGAGGTCGTCCTCGACCTCGGCAGCGGCGGCGGCATCGACGTGCTGCTCTCCGCGCGCCGCGTCGGCCCCACCGGCAAGGCCTACGGCCTGGACATGACCGACGAGATGCTCGCGCTGGCGCGCGAGAACCAGCGTCAGGCCGAGGTCGAGAACGTCGAGTTCCTCAAGGGTGAGATCGAGGCCATCCCGCTGCCCGACGAGTCGGTGGACGTGATCATCAGCAACTGCGTCGTCAACCTCTCCACCGACAAGGACCGTGCGCTCGCCGAGGCCTTCCGGGTGCTCAAGCCGGGCGGCCGGTTCGCGATCAGCGACGTGCTCTTCCAGGGCGACATGAGCCAGGTGCCGAAGGACCTGCTGGGCGACCCCGGCGCCTGGTCGGCGTGCATCTCCGGGGCGCTGGAGGAGCAGGACTTCCTGGCGCGTCTGAGCCGCGCGGGCTTTGCCGACCCGAGCGTCGAGGTGACGAACGTCTACGACGGCTCCGCCGAGAACAACATGTGCGGCGCGCCGCCGCTGCCGGACGGCGTGCACCTGGTCAGCGGCTTCGTGCGCGCCGTGAAGCCTTCGCCGGTCAGCTGCTGCTCAGGCGGAGGGTGTTGCTGACGCGACGCCGAAGCAGGTGACCGGCCGGCCGGCGCGCCCCGACCGCGCATCGGCCGGCCGGTTTCGTGTTCGCACGTCGTCGCCTCACGCGTGACTCTGACAGGATCGATCTCGGTGCCCGCAGGCGGACTTGCGCGAGTAGATGCGTCAGGCATATAGTAGCAGTCGACACTTATGCCCTCGCATGACCCGACACAAGGCTCCCGCGCCAGCTGCCATTCCTGCACTCCCGGGGCCGGACGCGCGCTTTCGCGACTGGAGCCGTGGCTGCTGCTGCTGCTCGCCGAAAGCCCGGCGCACGGCTACGACCTCGGCGAACGGCTGCACGTACTTCCCGCGGCGCCCGACGCGGACCGCGGGCACCTGTACCGTACGCTGAGGCGCCTCGAGGAACAGGGGCTGGTCACGTCCGAATGGCAGACGCAGCAGGCGGGTCCGGCGCGACACACCTACACGCTCACGCCGCAGGGGCTCCGGGCGCTGGATGCGTGGTGCGATCACATCCGCGCCGCGCGATCCAGGCTCGAGGTATTCCTCGAACGCCGCGAGAAGCTCGGGTGCACGCCGCCAACGCCCGGCGCCCATGCGAGTACGACGTCGCGGGAGACCCGATGAAGACGTTCGACCTGGCCGCCGCCCCGTCGGTCCCCGTCGCTGTCCCGGCCTCGGGCATCCACGCCGCCATGCTCCTCGACGAGGGCCAAGCCAAGGTGCGACGCATCGAGCTCGACGCCGGCGGCGCGATCCCGCCCTGCCAGATGAGCGACGACGTCGTGTTCGTCATGCTGCAGGGCTCGGTGGTGGTCACGTCCGGGGCTGACGAGGAGCTCGTCGCGGCCCCGGGGGCGGTGTACATCCCCGGCGGAGCGACGACACGGTCGCTGCGCGCCCTCGAGCCGTCGCTGATCCTCGCGGTGCTGTGCAAAGGCGCGCGCACCGATGACCCGCCGCCCGCAGAAGCCTGATGTACGTGCTCCTCGCCATCACGGCGCTGGCCGTCATCGCCTCGCTCATCGCCGACCGGCGCAAGACCCTCACCGGCCTACGCCGCGGCCTGCGCATGTTCGTCAATCTACTGCCGACGCTGGTCGTCGTGCTGGCGGCGGTG
>Ga0315276_10002815_pt1 | contig 15873 bp, 13 predicted proteins | sample YL17G05_0_MG_FD_204542 | JGI IMG/M metagenome (GOLD analysis project Ga0315276, IMG submission 204542) | Sediment microbial communities from Yellowstone Lake, YNP, Wyoming, USA - YL17G05_0 | ecosystem: Environmental > Aquatic > Freshwater > Lake > Sediment | place: USA: Wyoming | collected... | reverse complement strand
CTTCCGGAAATGATAAATAACAAAATCGGACTGCTAATTATTGACACCATAAGCATGCATTACAGAATTGAATTTGGCAAGAGGGAAGATTACCAGGAAACAAACAAGGCGCTGGCAGAGCAGGTGGCAAATCTAATAAGGATTTCCCGTGATAAGAATGTTCCAGTGCTCGTGACAAACCAGGTTTATGCAAGCTTTGAAGACAAGAACAAGGTCAACATGGTAGGAGGGGACATTCTAAAGTATGGAAGCAAATGCCTGATTGAGCTGCAGGATATTGGACATGCCAAAAGAAAAGCTATTCTAAAAAAGCACCGCAGTCTTCCTGAAAATAGGGAAGTATTTTTTGAGATAAAAGAAGAAGGCTTAGTAGAAACAAAAGAAGACAAAAAATTAAGGCTATTTTAAAACAGAAAATTATTTATTCATGAAATTTGAGCCACAAATATAGGGTGAATTTGGTGAAGAAGAAGGTCTTAATAATAGAAGACGAGAAAAATATTGCCTTAGCCGAGGGCATGATTCTGGGCAGCAACTTCAAGATTCACTATGCAAATGACGGCGAAAGCGGCTTGAAAATGGCTGAAAAGGTAAAGCCTCACCTGATAATTCTCGATTTGATGCTCCCGAAAAGGGGAGGACATGATATTTGCTTCAACATACGCCAGAACAAGAACTTAAAAGATACAAAGATCGTCATGGTCACTGCAAAAACTCTTTCAGAAGATGAGGAAAAAGGCATGTTCATAGGCGCAGACGATTACATTGCCAAGCCTTTTGAACCAGAGGAATTACTGCACGTTGTAAACCAGGTATTGAATGAAAAATGATTATTGATGCACTTCACAGATTTTTCTTTTTCTTAAGCACTACTGAAGGAATTCTGCTGAAGAGAATTATTGAACTGATATTTTTCACTTTGATTACATATATGATTGTCTCCGAATTTATGCGCACTCATGAGAAGGAATTGAGATATTTGAGCATAGCATTTGCAGCTCTTGCATTTCAAAAGTTTCTTTTAAGCGCTGTATTTGCTTATGAGATATTTGGGAATGTATCTCTGGTAGTGCTAAAGCCCTTTTTGCCTGTTTTGGAACAGGTTCTTGAGTCTTTGGCAATTTTATTTTTATCAAATGCATTTATTTTTGCCATCTTTAAAAAAATAGCCAACAAAAGCCAGATGTTTTTCTTCAGGATTGAATTGATAATTTGGGCAATAATAAGCATAGCTGGTGAAATTGGGTGGAGATTTTACATTAATGCAAATCCTGGAGCAGAATTTTTTGATTTCAAAGGATATAGTGTATTTTTAATTTTTAATATTTTTTTCCTTCTTGTTCCAATTATATACTGGCTCAGCTATAGAAAAAAGGACATAAAATACAGGGGCAATATTATATTGGCATTCAGCGTTTATTTAATTACGTGGCTAATAAGATTGGTAAACCTTATGTTTTATGGCGGAGATTCTCCGAGATTGCTTGTTGCAGAGCAGCCATTCCCGATATTATCCGCATTGCTTTTTACTCAAATCATATACCTGAAACTTGTAGATAAAGCAACACTAAAGGAGAAACTGAGGATTTCTGAGCAAAAATATGAAACTGAAAAAAGATTAAGTAAGATGAAGGATGAGTTTGTCTCAGTCGTTTCCCATGAACTAAAGACGCCATTAACTTCCATGAAGCTCTACATTTCTCTTTTGAAAGACGGAAAATTCGGGCAAACCAGCAATGAGCAGATTAAGGCATTGGAAGTGATGGATGAGGAAAGCAACAGGCTGAATTTCCTGATAGATGATATATTGAATTTGTCAAGGCTTGAATCCGGAAAGGCAAGATTAAGACTGGAGAACATAAATCTGTACGAACTGGTGCAGCAGAATAATATGCACTACAGGGTTGCTGAAGACAAGGGACTAAAAGTAATAACGCTTGTGCCTAAAAAATTCTATGTTAATGCGGATCCCGACAAGTTCAGGCAGGTTTTTATCAATCTTTTATCCAACGCGATAAAATACACTATAAAAGGCAGCATAACAATTTCTGCAAAAAAATCAGAAAAATACTGGGAATTAAGCATCAAGGACACCGGAATGGGAATAGAAAAAAAGAACATTGCAAAGCTCTTTGATAAGTTCTATCAGGTTGGGGATTATATGACAAGGACGCAGTCTGGCTCTGGCCTAGGGCTAGCCATTGTTAAAAAAATTGTTGAACTGCACAGGGGAAAAATAAAAGTGGAATCGAAAATAGGAAAGGGAAGCACATTTACAGTAATATTGCCTTATCAGATAAAAGTTTAAGATTATTCCTCTGTAAAATCCTCTATTGTTGCCTTGAAATCTTCTTCTTTCTTTATCATGCCTCTGGCAAGCATGTATTCCCTTGTCAAAACCCAGAAAAACAGACCGAGACTTTTCTTTCCCTTGTTGTTGCATGGAATAACCAAGTCTATTTCATTTGCCTGGTTGTTTGTGTCGCACAAAGCAAGGACAGGGATACCCATTTTTAAGGCGTCTGCAACTGCATTCCTATCCGGCCATGCATCTGTAACAAGCATTACTTTTGCTTCAGTATAATTTTCCAGATTCGGGTTAGTCAGTATCCCTGGCGGATATCTGCCTGGAAAAATCCTGATTCCTGTGAATTTATTTACAAGCTTCAATGCCTTCCAACCATTCTCGCGCCTGCTTACAAGAAGAATGTCCTCTGGAGCATAATTTGAGAGAAATCTTGCGGCAATTTTTATGCGCTCATCTATTTTCTGCAGGTTGAGAACAGAAAGCCCATCAGGCCTCGTCTTGTAGATGAACTGCTCCATGTACTTTGTCCTGAACTTTGTTCCGATGTGTATTCCTGACTTTAGGTAAACGTCCTGGGGCACTATGAGTTTTTCGTCTGCCATGTTATCACCTTAATCGCAATAATGAGAATTTAATTCTACATTATTATCGCCCCATGTAGATCCGGGCAATAACATGTGGGTTAAAATAGGGCTTTTTAAAATTTGTGATTAAGGGGTTGATAAGATAAGGAAAATTAATCCTCTCAATCGGCGAGGCCTATTGCTGCAATAGCCCCTGCGGCGAATGAGCAGGATTTATTTATTAAGTTAACAAAAAATTCTTTCCAAAAATATCTAGAACTTTATCCGCAGCCGGCAGCTGTGGTTGTGGTGGGCGTTTCAGTCACGACTGCATTGCATTCTGCGGGCTTGTCAGTGAATTTGGCACATATCCCTCCCAGAAATCCTTCCACGCTTCTTGCGCCACCATACTGCACTCCATTAATGAAAACTGTAGGAGAACCCTGAACTCCTAGCTGATCGTTTAATGCTTTTTCAGCCTGAACAAGAGCCAATCCTTCTGTCTCCTGGCACTGTGTTATTTTTGCTGTATCTAGCTTCAATCCTGTAGCGACTGCTTCCCAGCAGGTGTCTGCATTACTGGCACTACACTGTGCATTCATTGCTTTTACAAAAGCAAAGTAACTCTCTATGCCCATATATTTATTGACGCATAATTCTCTTATGTCCTGGTTAAGCTCTTGTATCCCGTGCATAGAACAGTAATTTCCATTATCCATGCAGTAATTGGAGCCGCCTCCCTGATAATTTGCATATATAACATAATGAGGATTGAAGGATACCTTGTTTCCAATGATTGCATAATCCTGCGCCAGCAATTCTTCCGCTTGATTCCCATAAGGACAGTAACTCATTACATAGAAATCCACACTTACGTCTTTGGGGCCGCTATTTGCAGCTGCCTTTTTCGGAGGCACCAATACGTTCATGCTTTGATTCAACTGGTAAAGCTGAACCTGATTGAAAATAAGCAAAACGAGAATGACGCCAAATAATAAAAATTCGATAGTTCTCAGTGAATCCTTTTTCATAGTGTATGGAATAAAGAAGTAATATATAAATTTAGTTATGGTATTGGTACTAACCAATATGGGTCTTTCTCAAAATTAATAACCCATGCCCTATACCATGTGTGGTCCTGAATGATTAGATTATCCTGGTTATCGAAGGTTATTTCCCCAGGCGCTCCCATCGGCACCCTTATTGATGCATCAGGGGTTTGTTTTGTTAGGGGAGTTCTATAAAGATACAACTGTTTTAAGTGCCTTTCCGTGCCGTTGATATAAGATCCGTCATTTCCAACAACCATTTCATTCTTGCTGTTGAAAGCCATGCTGACTGGTGAGCCCGGCTCATTTGTTCCTAAGCAATGGCCTCCGGAGGTTAAATCATCTGCTACAAAAACTATTTTGGCCTGAAGCTGGGGAAACATTCCTGAAGCGCTGGCCAAATCCTGCGCCAAATAGACAATTATTCTATCATTTCCATGGCACTCATAATTATTTTCAAGAACAAATAAGTTTCCTAAGCCGTCAAATTTTAATTGGTAAGCCTCACATAATGTGTCTGCTCTTGGAGGAGATGACTGACATACTCCATTGACTTTTGGAGCCTGATTGCAGCAATCACTGTCTTTGTTTGGCTGGCCGAGAACCATATCAACATAAAGACGGTTTTGGAAATCGTAATAGTTGCTTATTCTAAATATCCGGTTTCCGTTGTTAACCCACATTTTCTTGGTTATATTGTCAAATGCCAATCCGCCGCTTGTCCAGTAGCTAAATTGATTGCCGGTATCACTCCAGTACAAATAAACATTATTGGCCAAAGGTGCATCACCGGGTTTGAATGGCAGCTGATAAATTACAATCTGCCCATGTTCGTTTACTGTCCACAATCTGTTTTTATCGTCTACCGTCTGGAAAGCTCTATTGCTTATTTGATAAGGATTTCCATCACGCGCGCTGTCTGAGCTCTGGCCGATTACAAAATCCGCCTTTGCCCCTGTGCTTTTTCCCAAGTAATCGTTCCACACCATAATTCTAGCTTGATCTTTGATAAACAGTTGATTCTGAAAAACGCCGGCTCCAACAATTTCTGAAAATTTGTATCCACTTACTCCGTTTCCCTGCAAAAGCCCGCCATTGGAATCCGGAACACACACATCGCTGCCTTTTATCTGCGTTACATAAGGAAGAGCAAATCTTGCTATTCTACTTAAATGCTCATCTGCCAGATAAATGTTGTTTGCATTATCGATTCCTACTGAACCTCCGGGCCAGCACAAGTTGAAATCTGTAAATATATTATTTGGGCTCTTGCATCTGCCATAATAGCCATAATCACATCCCTGGTGGTATTTGTCCGGAGCGCCTATGACCTTCAGAATATTTCCATTTATGTCAAGCAGAATTGCCCTATTTGCTTGGTGCTCTGTTACCCAGATTTCACCATTCGCATATTCACCCTGCCTATATGTGTTGAACGTCAGTCCTGTTGCCTGAAACACGTAAGTCCAGCCATTCGTGAACGGACCGTCCTGATTTGGAGTTATCACCTTTATAGCGGAAGAGCCGTTTGTGAAAGGGGGGTTAAACACAAGTATTCTTACCTCGAATGGTCCTCCACCATCGCCTCCTCCTTCATCAAGAACATACAATTGTCCGGTAGAGGGATTTACTCTCGCAAGTGTGGGATGGCACAACTTATTTAGAGCCCTATATTTTATTGAAGTATGGCACTCATCATAAGTATATGAACTGAAGTCACTGTAGCCCAAAACCAAATTTGCAGTATTTGAGTTGCTTGGGAATCTTAGAATTCTGCCATTAAAGGTATCGGCAACCCAAAGATTTCCCTGACTATCGACGGATATTCCGCGGCTGGCTACATGATCTCCACCCGAACTTATGTATAATGATTTGCTATCTCTCGACTTTTCCCCAAGACCGTGATTTATCCCGTTTGAGTTCATATCATTTTGCCCCCAAACAAAATCGGCAATGGTATCCCCTTTCCCTCCGGTTTTATCAGAACTAAATGGCTGGCTATATTTCAACACCCTGTTATTATGAACATCAGGCACATATAAGTTGCCTTGACTGTCGACGTCAATATTAGTCCTCATCCAGTATTCAGCCTGGTTTGCCGCGTCAGGAAAGGGCATAAGGCACAGAGTCGCAGAGGTAGGATTTCTATGGACTCCGATATTGTTGTCTTCATTGCAGGCTGCATGATTTTCGTCACACTGGCCAAAAATAAGCGCTGCATCCCTAGTTCTGCCTTCTATTATACAAGCGCCCATTCCGATGCAGTCCAAATCATTGGTGCATTTTGTGGAAGGGGAATTTTGGCATTGCCCTATGCTGTCAAAACCCAAAATTCTGTTGTTTCCTGTATCAACGACATAAATTTTGTTAGGAGCTAAAGTCCTGTCCACAAGCAATCCAGATGCGTGATATATTCCGTGTTTATTTGGGGTATCCCGTGAGGTTTCGCTGAAGTTGTACTGCCCGAAAACCTTTAGAAGGCTTAGGCTGTTTCCATAAAAATCAATGTTCGGACAACCTGCAACTCCGCATGGATTGGGATTGCAGGCATTATTAGCACAACCGTAAGTGCATGAAACTGCAGTGTATTTGCAGCTTCCAGAGACACAATTTCCACTTGTGTTGAGATTATTTGCATCTTGACAGACATTAGGACATGTTATTCCAATGCATGAATCAGGTTTGCACGCATTATTAGCACAGCCAAAGGGACAGTTTTGTGTAAGATTGGTGCAATTTGTCAACTGATGAACTAATATAGTGCCACTGCACGAGAATATATCCAGGCAAGTCGCGCCGGAAACGCATGCATTATTCAAACATCCGTTAGTGCATGCTCTAAGATTACTCCACTTGCATTTTCGGTTTTGATAGCCCAAGACTGTTGCGCTGTAGCATTTATATCCCGCGGTGCAAGTAGGTGGTCCGTGTAAAACACTCTTAATAGCATCTATAACATTAAATCCTGTGCTTGGCGTCTGCAAATTTGCAATGCCTATCATGTAAACAGCACCTAGAATTACCAACACTGCAACTAGCAGAGCAACAGTTTGTTTCTGCATAACATGTTTTAACAGTATAACTTATATATATATTTTCATAATTTTTCGTAATAATTATATAATATCCAGAAATCACTTTCCCTATGCCCAAAATTAAATGCGGACTTGAAATTCACACTTACATAAAAGTGGATAATAACACAAAGCTCTTTTGCGAGTGCAAGCTGTCTGATGCGGAGCCGAATACAAATATATGCCCTGTCTGCACAGCTCAGCCGGGATGCAAGCCAATGCTGCCTAATAAAGAGGCAGTGGAAAAAAGCGTTAAGATTGCTCTAATGCTACAGTGCAAAATAAATAATATTCTTCTCTTTCAAAGAAAGCATTATTCATGGCCTGATTTGCCTGCCGGTTATCAGAGAACAATTTCTGGATCATATGCACTTCCACTCGGACAGGAAGGCAACTTTTTAGGAATAGGCATAGGAGACGTTCATCTCGAGGAAGACCCCGCAAGATGGGACCCTGAATCAGGAACAGTGGATTACAACAGGTCTGGAACTCCGCTTGTGGAGATTGTAACTGAGCCTGATTTCCAGTCTGCAGAGCAAGTCAGAAATTGGATGAAGGCGTTGATAGTGACTTTAACATACATTGATGCCATAGACCCTGATGTTGGTGTGAAGGCAGATGTTAATATTTCAGTGGAACCGGATTTCCAGCGCATTGAGATTAAGAACATAAATTCCTTCAAGGCGATAACCGAGGCAATAGAATATGAGATAAAAAGGCAGCTTAATGATTTGCAAGAGGGCAAAATCATAAAACAGGAAACAAGGATGTGGGATGATGAGAAAAGGAAAACCATCTTCATGAGGATGAAGGAAACTGCCCAGGATTATATGTTCATTCCTGACCCTGATTTGCCCAGAATAGAAATAAAAAAAGAGTTTATTGAAAGCCTGGAGAAAAAGCTCCCAGAGAGGCCTGACAGCAAAATAATGCGCTATGTTGAAAAATGGAATATTGACAAAACAGATGCGAGCGTCATTGCATCGGATATTTATCTTGCGGAATTCTTTGAGGAGATTGCAAAAAAGTCTAATCCTGTAAAGGCTTCGCAGTTTGTAAGAAGAGATTTAATGAGAGTTTTAAATTACAATAATAAAGAATTGAAAGATGTTGAATTAAAGCCAGGGCAAATCTCAACATTGTTAAAGCTTTTGGAAGAAAAAAGAATTACAGAAGAAACCTCAAAGCGCATTTTGGAAAAATTGGTGGCAAAGCCATTTGATATAGAGGATTATGTCAAAAAAGAGGGCTTGGAGGCTGTTTCTGATAAAGAGATTATAGAGCAGTTTTGCAGGGAAGCTGTAAAAGAAAACCCTGACGCAGTTAAGGATTATTTGGAAGGCAGCGAAAAGTCTTTGAATTTTGTTGTCGGCCAGGTTATGAGAAAGAGCAAAGGAAAGGCAGAGCCTAAGATTGTGAAAGAGATTGTTGTGAAGATATTGAAAAGAAGATAAATTAAGTTTGCAGTCTTTGTGCAATTAGTCCGGATTCCATTGCGGCAGACATCCTTTCTCTGCAAATCTGAACAACCTTCTTGCTTAAGTCAATGTGTTCTTTGACTCGGGAAGCATACTCCTTTTCTTCGAGAACCTCCCGCATTTCCCTATGCTTGCTTTCGTAGAGTGATTTAACGCCATAAAGCAATGCCTGAGCCCATGCCAATCTTTCTGTATAATATACCAAATCCTCAACCTTCAGTTTTGGATCTTTGAACGGGGCAGCAAGAGATTCTTCCAACAAAGCCTTATTATTGAATAAATAGTCTGCCATGCAAAGCAGGCTTGTATGCATCGGCGTCGTAGCTTTTAGGCTTCCAAACGGATTTCTTCCTGATACTGCCTCACTAACAAACCAGCTTATTATTGAAAAATGCGAATTTGGTTTAATATTAAGATTGTCGCTAAGCTGAGCCATTGCCAGGTCATCAAGAATTGCTTTTCCGAAATCCGGGCCATAGATTTTTTCTCTTGCTTGCATAGCCATGTGAAAATATAGTGGAAGCATATTCCCTGCAATATTTTCATAAAGTTCGTTTTCTGTTTCAATTGCTCCAGATACTATTTCTTTTCCTTGCCGACTTCCTGACCAAATATTCCAGTAAATGTGAGGACGCTGGCTGGCTGCCCTCATGGCCATGGAAAACTTCATCATATCAAGGCTACTACCATAGCTCTCCTCGAGCCACGGAAAACATCCTGCCCTTGCAAATGAGCTGGCAATTGCCAAAAAAGTCCTTGAAGTATTAATTTGTGTGTTCGCAGTCATCAGGTCATGTTCTTCTACATCAATAAATTCTTCAATATGAGTTGACATATCTCCATATAATTCTAGTGCTCTTTCATAAGCTCTATCAGATGCTCTGTGCCTTATGATTCCGAGTATTTCATTTGAGACATCTGTAAGAGCAGGGTTTGCCATCGTGTGAATAGTAACCATTTCCAAACCGGAACTTGGATTTTTTTTTGCATAGCGGTCAAACGATTTTGCTTCGGGTGTTTTTCTGCTTGTCTGTCCGGAAATCAGAGTTCCTGATCTGCAATAAGGCAGTGCCTCACTCATAACACTCGAAACTTTATCCGTGGGAACGCAAAACACTACAACATCTGCATTCCCAACTGCAGTTTCCAAATTAGTGGCAAATTTGAATTTCATGCCGCCGAGCGCTTCTTCTATTGCTTCCTGAGATTGGTATGGATCAAAGTACGTCAAATTCGCTTTTGGAGCCAGGGCTCTGCCAGTGTACTGCCCCATTGTTCCTGCTCCGATTATTGTTAAATTTGTCATTACTTTTTAGGAATAATTTTATATTTATAAATTTAACTTAAAGTTATCTGTGCTGTCTTTGAAATCTTTTCAAATAGTCTAGGAAATCCTTCAATTTTTCATCGCGAAGCCATATTAATTTTCTTTTTCTTTTTTATTTCATGAAAAGACAAGACAATATTATTCTTGCATTGAAAAGGCGCAATGCTTTGTTCAGCGCCGTTGACGGAAATAGAAAAGAGCTGGAATTATTTGTAGAGACTGAGCATAAAACTACGCAAAGGCTGGCAAAAGAGCTTTCAAGGCTGGGGGACATAGGATATGTTTTCAAAGGAATCCCCTATTTAAGCATAAAATGCAAACAGGGCGATGCAAAACGCCTTGTCAACTATGTGTATAGAAATGAGGTTGATTATAGCTTTCAGAAAGTATTCAAGGATTCTTTGCAGCTTATTCAATCCGTGGAGCTTTCCCATAAAATAAGCATAATTCCTGACAGGATTGTGAAAAATTATTATCTTAAAAAAGAGGAGAGTTTCTGGAATTTAAATGCTGTTGGCGCCTATGAAGCCAGAAAATATGGCGCAGGAGATGGCTCAACAATAGCAATCATTGATACTGGCGCGGATTACACCCATCCTGAAATTAAAAAGAATTTTGGCAAGGAAAAAGGCTATGATTTTGTTTTGGGAAATGATGACCCTGCAGATTATAATGGGCATGGAACTCATGTGTCAGGAATTAGCTGCGGGGAAACCACTGGAATTTCCCTTAACTCAAGGATTTATGCATTAAGAGTACTGGATGAAAATGGCTCTGGCTCAGAAGCAAGTGTCATGGCGGGAATAGAATGGGCTGTGAAGAATGGCTGCGATGTTGCAAATATGAGCCTTGGTTCAGCTATGGCCTCAAAAGCCTTTGAGGAAATGTGCGCATATGCTGCAAGCCAGGGATTGCTATTAGTTGCCGCTGCCGGAAATGACGGGGCAAATGTGCCTAGTTACCCTGCTGCATTTGACTCTGTGATTGCTGTAGCCGCAACCGACGAAAATAATGGGCACGCGGATTTCAGCAATTATTATTCTACAAATGATCTGTCTGCGCCTGGCGTGAACATAGTTTCAGCATTCCCTAACAACAGATACAGGATGTTTGACGGCACTTCTATGGCGACGCCCCATGTAACAGGCTCAATAGCACTTGCATTGTCAATAAGCAGGAACAAAAATCTTGAGCAATTGCTTGAGGAAAATACAGAGCAGCTTGGCGGCAATATTCCTGAAAGTGAACGCCATGAGCTTTACGGCTACGGGCTTGTAAGGATTGACAAAGCCGCCAAGCAACTCTATGAAAATCCATCTTCAAAGGTTCTGAAAGTAATAAGAAAGGTGATGAGGTAAAATGGAGGAATATTTTGTTCATTTAGAAAAAAAGGCAAGAATGGGCGATTTTGAGAGCTATCTTGGAAGTAGAAATATTGAATATAAAGTGTTTGAGCTGAAAGAAAAATACATTTTTCATCTGACTTTGGAGAAAGATATTTTGAAAGAAATGAGCAAACTGGAGTATATTGCGCTTGTTGAGCCAGTAAATCCTGTTAAGATGCTCAGCGCTGACAACTCAACAAAGTAAGCTGGTTAGCTGGTTCCTTTAGCGTTCCGCACAAGACGTCATCCTCATAACCGAGAGCCCAACCCGTGCCAAAATCAAAAAATTTTCGAAAGCTTTGCAGATAACATGGCCTCACAATAGGACTCTCGGATGCAAATCTTGTAACATAATCTGGGGATGGAAGCCAGATTCTTGTAAGCCTGATTCCCTCAGATTGTAGCATGTGCATATTAGGTTCAAAATCATTCCCTTCTCCTAAAACTCTTTCTGCGACTGCCAATTGTAGCCTTGTGCATTCTCCATCATAGCCTTCAGAAGGCACATCATAATGAGCTTGGTATGTGCCACCCGGCATTTCTAATCCCAATTCCAGCAGACTGGCCTTAAAATAGGCTTTATCAAGAACTTGTTTCTCAATAACTACATGAATGTTGTCATGTAACTGCCTTAGAGCTTCAACAATGTCAAGGAAAATAGGATTGTCAATCGGTTTGAACAGATAAAAGGTCGGTACGCCATCTTCCACGTAGAAGCCGGCACCATCCCCAGTCCATAGCCCTATGTCTCTCAGCGAGCTATGTCGTCTTCTTTTATTCATAATTTCGGCTGAGCTGAGAATTGATCCCTCCACAAGACTTGGAACAGTCTCCAAAACATTACCAGTAACTACGGTTATTGTTGATCGGCTCACAACAGTTTCCAATTTTTGTGTTATCATTTTTAGGAGAGAACTAATAATTATTAATAAAGTTTTTGATGGATGTAAATTTGACAAGCATTCAATAATCCATCAACATCTTAGTCTCTGCCAAGATTCTCTTTTCAAACTCAGAATTAGTCTCGCCTTCCTCCTTTTCCAAATTTAGTGTTTCAATAAGAGCATGAGTTAGTTTAATTTCTTTTTCAGAATCATAGCCAGTCATTGAAATCTGCCCTGCATGCTCTTTTATGATGGAGCCTTCAATTTCTTCCAATGTTTGCCCAATTGTGGCAATCTGCTCCAATTCAGCTCCGCTTAAATTCAATGTGTGCTTCATTACTACTAAAGCACCATGCTCATAGCAGAGTTTTATTATATCATTATATGGAATATCAACAGGACTGCCGTTTTTCAATGTGCCGAAAAATCTCAAAATCACTATGGCATTATTGAAATCCTCTGAAGAAAGTTGCGAAATCATTTCTTCTGATATCTCGTTTGGCGCTTTATTATTGCAGTCCATCTTGAAACTCTTAACTTTGCAAAGGTCAATTGGAAGATAGGTTGTGTTTATTTTTACCCCGTCGTATTCAACTAAGTAAAAGCCGCCGCAGCCCAATTTTTCAAGCTCTTTCACGCTATTGGGAAAAAGGGGACCGGGATAAACAATCAAGCCGTAATCCTCCTCCATATTTTCAAAAACAGCATGTAAATGCCCGCCTGCATAATAATTGAAGTTTTTAGGAAAAAGTGAAATGGGCTGTGAATCCATCTCTGCCATGTCGCTTGGCTTGTATTCTGTTATTGCAGAATGGAACATGAAAATCTTAAAGCCATCCTCTGATTCCAAGTTTTCCTTCAAAAGCTGGTCATAATAATTTTTTTCAATTCCTCCTTTTCTTCCAATGAATCCTGCTATTTTAGCTCCTGTTTTCTTGTCAATTGTGAAATTAAGCATCAGTTTCCCATCAACATTTTCTCCTTTTGCCGCATTAATGCATAATCCTGCATTTTCCAGAACATCAATAATAGTTTTCCCAGTTGGAGAATAATCGTGACTGCCTTGAATTACATAAACAGGAATATCTCTGTCATGCAACTTTTTTAATTTTAGAACAACCTCTTTTAATCCGTCATAGCCTGGAAATGCAGTATTAAACAAATCCCCTGAAATAAGAATGAAATCGACTTTTTCGTTTAGGCATGTGTCAATTGCTGTTGAGAATGCCCTCATATTAAGCTCTCTCATTCTGGGCTCTCTCCATGAACCGACATGGCAGTCAGACATATGCGCGAATTTCATGGGTAAGGGGAATATATAGTTTAATATAAAATTATTGAAATGTCAGAAACTCTGTTTCTGATCGTGCTCAAGAACACGACCCTGTGCTTTAGCATGGATGTTCTTGACAAATTTACTTTAATTTCATCCCTGCAAAACTCTCTGTAGAAGCATATTTCTCCTTTATGGCTTTATTCTGCATTTCCTGCAGTAGAGCATTGTAATCAGGAATCTTAATTGGGAGTGCAAATTTTGTGAAGTTGCTTGTGACTATTGCTTCCCCTTTGTCCAAAGAGGCTATGTTTTTATCATATTCTGATAAATCCTGGGCTGCTGACTCGATTATTGCCCTTCTTTCGGGTGCCATTTCTAGTCCTAGAATTATCTTTGTTCCTATATTTGCTAAAATTTCTCTTGGAATCATGGAAGGAAGCTGGGTTATAGCAACTAGACCAACTTTGAACTTTCTGCCTTCCCTTGCAATTGTTGAAAATATATTGCTTCCTTGCTCAAGCGCATCTGCTCCAAGAACCCGAATTGCCTCTTCCAGAACGATAGAAACAACTGGCTTTTTGAAAAGCTCTCCTGTTGACTTATAATATTGGTATTTGTGAAGAATCTCATTTCCCAGCAAGCTTCCAACAAGAAGCTCTGCATTTGCAGATATGTTTGAAGTATCCACAACAACAATTTTCTTCTCTTCTAATGCTGAGATTATATCTTGAATGGTGCTTTCTCCTGCATTAACATCAAATATTCCATGCGACATTAGTCCCGAAGATGTATTGTCTATGTCCAAAATGGAAACCATCCTTCTTTTCAAAACTGCCAGTGTTCCTTCCTGGAATCCCTCTAATTCCTCATCAGAAATAATATGCTCAATCCAGTCTAGGTTGTATCTTCTGTAAAAACCATATAGTGCCTCTTGCTGCGCCTCACTCCAATTAATTACGCCTTGGAAATGCATCGGCTGGAGCATTTTGATATTTATCTTTAATGTCCTTGTTCCCACAGGCGGCTTTTTTGAAGTATAATATACAACATTCTCCTTAAATGGATGGTCTTTTAATCCTGGCCGATTCCTTCCATAATACTCATCATGCGGGTCCAAAACAAGAATTCCTGCTGTCGGCTCCATAAGATTATTGAGCATCATGCACATGGCAAGATTGGATTTTCCACGTCCTGTCTGTGCAGGTATCAAAACATGGTGGCTGAAGATTTCCTGGCTGTTCAGATATATTGGAATGTGCAGCTCCTTTGAGCCCGAGCGTATATTCCCCAAGAAAAGGGGATGCTTCGGCTTTATAAGAAATGCCAAGTCATCTGGCTGCAAAGCCCTAACTTGGGAAAAAAACTTAGGCATGGTTTTGCATAATTTAATGCCAAACTGGTCTATTAGAATTAAAGGCTTTAACGATGCTAGAACATAGCTCCTCAATTCAGGGTCCATTAGCTCAAGATTTGAATTTTCTTCAAGCTGGAGCCCAGAAACTAATTCAAGATTCTGCTGTGACAGTTGCGAGCCATAAAGCAAGTCATATATCTGAAAGATAATTTTGCCCCTGTCAGTATCTGCGACAAGGAGCTCCCCTATTTCCAAGAAAACACTCGCCTTTTGTCTAAGGGTTATTTTGTCGAATGAACCCGAGATTATCTGCCCCAACATTTCTGCCATATGTTTTGGGAGTAGAGTGCTTTATTTAAAAGTTATGAGATAAAGATTACCAAAAAAATATATAAAACCAGAAATCTATGAATTATTTATGACTGACCCTGTTAAATATCTTGTTGAATGGGCTGGATTCTATGCGAAGCATAAAGACATCCATGAAAAAAAGATTATTGACATAAAAGAAGATGGCGATAAAGTGGTGGTTAAAAGAAAAGAGGATGTTATGTGTTATCTTGGCCAGCCGTCTATTAATAAAAATAAATTGAAGGATTTCGGCAAAAAAGAGTTCATAACAATTGTGACATTCAACACGAAGAGCAACTTTGAGGAACTGCTGAAGGACTGGCATTTCTATGCAGAATATCCAAATCTCATCTTGATATTCATAAATCCGAAATCAAATTTGGATACAAAATGGGTTATTAAGCCTTACCTGCACCAGCGAATATGCGACGAAAAAGCGCTCAAAAGCGGGTTGAAAAGCATTTATGAAACTGTTGAGCCAATGAAAGAGAAGTATATTGGAGAGCTAGAAAGTTGAAACAGGAAAAATCTGCAGGGATTATTGTTTTTAGGAAAGAAGGAAATCAGTTATCCTATTTGCTTCTGCACTATGATTCAGGGCACTGGGATTTTCCCAAGGGGCACATAGAAAAAGATGAGGACGATATTAAGGCTGCAAAACGGGAGCTTGAAGAAGAAACTGGCATAAAGGAAATAAAAATTATTGAGGGCTTCAGGGAAATCATTTCCTATTATTTCAAGGATAAGAATAACAATCTAATCCACAAATATGTAATGTTCTTCATCGCTGAAACATCTGAAAAGAAAGTAAAGCTCTCGTTTGA
>Ga0315276_10002813_pt1 | contig 15876 bp, 15 predicted proteins | sample YL17G05_0_MG_FD_204542 | JGI IMG/M metagenome (GOLD analysis project Ga0315276, IMG submission 204542) | Sediment microbial communities from Yellowstone Lake, YNP, Wyoming, USA - YL17G05_0 | ecosystem: Environmental > Aquatic > Freshwater > Lake > Sediment | place: USA: Wyoming | collected... | reverse complement strand
GCGGTTTTAAGTGCGGTAATCGAACTGAGCGAACGTTCGATTGCAGAAGGAAGCAAGCCGGTAAAATTTCCGGATTTCACCCGCGGGATGTGGAAAACCAGCCGGGAATTACATGTGATGGAGATATAAGTATAAGACGATAAAAAAAGAATACTTATATGAAAAAGTTATTTATCAATTTTTTTATTCCGGTAGTTATCGTGTTTATATTATCTAGCGGTTGTAATAAAAGTACAGAACCCGGTCAGGTGAATTTACCTCAACCAGGAGAGTATGTTGTTTTTGTGTGGAATGATCTTGGTATGCATTGTCTGAATCCGACCTATGATACCGCCGTGATCTTGCCACCCTACAATACGGTTTGGGCACAGGTGATCAAACGGGGAAATCCACCGCAGATCGTGACAACAGACCTGACGGCCGAATAGAGGATACTGAATAATACCTATTCGTACGGTAAAAGAAATTATGGTCAATTCTGGGACAGGGACAGTCTACTGTTCGGAGTTAATTTAGAGATTAACACAGGTCTTAATCTGGTGGATCCTGCTACTCATAATAGTCTTTCCGGACAAATGGTGGTGAAAAATAATCATTTTGAGGTTGATGGGATTCCGCTTACACCGGTCGATGACGCAGGTACATGGGATCCCTTTCAAGTTGCTGAGATTACTATTAAAAACAGTACAGGCACTATACTGGCAAAAACCAGAACAACAGTTCCGACATCGGATGAAATAAATTGCAGCAGATGTCATGGCAGCAATGCTTTTTCAGACATTCTCCAGAAGCATGATTCCATGCATCAGACAAGTCTGGTCACTCAAACACCTGTTTTATGCGCCAGTTGTCATGGAAGTCCGGCACTGGGGAATACCGCACCGGGAATCAAATATCTTTCCCAGGCTATCCACGGCTCGCATGCTTCGCGGGGAGCGGTCTGTTATGATTGCCATCCGGGTACACAAACTGCCTGCAGTAGAAGTCTGGCTCATACCACCACTGATGGTAATTGTACCACCTGTCATGGGCAAATGAGTGAAGTGGCCGGATCGATTTCTTCGAATCAACGAATTCCTTGGGTCAATGAACCGAAATGCTCGGCTGCTGGCTGCCATACCGGTATTTCCGGGGTAGACACCGGTGCAAATTTGTACCGTAATTCTGCCGGTCATGGTGGTCTATCCTGCCTGAGTTGCCACAGCAGTCCCCACGCGATGATTCCTTCACGTGAGGCATCTGATAATTACCAGGCTCTTCAATATCAAAATAAAGCGGTTACTATCGGTAGTTGTGCAGTATGCCATACAAGTTCAAGGGGTGAAGGGAGCAGTGAATTTGGTGAAAAACATGGCGGCTCAAATCCGGAACAAACTACTGCCTGTAATATCTGTCATACGGCTGTCTCCAGCAATACAGGAGCCTGGCCCCATGCCTATCAATGGAAAAGCAGATGAGGAAATTTAATCCACGGAGATTTGCGTTTAAAAAACAGAATCTGATCTAAAGAGGAGACATTATGATTTTTCGTAATCGTTTAGCGCAAATCTGTATTGGGCTGCTTGCTTTTTCACTATCCGCCCAGGCTCAGGAACAACTGAATGAACATCTGCAACCCTTGATGCCGTTTATCGGTAAAATATGGAAGGGCGCCTTTACCGAATCCACTCCTGAAAAGCCGATGTATGATATATCGCAATGGGAACGGGTACTCAATGGTCAGGGTATCAGAATCCTGCATTCGGTCAACGATGGAGAATATGGCGGTGAAACCATCATTTACAGGGATGCCCGGAAAGAAAGCCTGGTATTTTTTTATTTCACTACGGCAGGCTTCTATACCAGCGGCGCCATGACGGTAGAGGGAAATAAACTGGTCAGCACGGAACAGGTCACCGGCAACCAGAATGGCATTACCGAAGTACGATCTACCGGGGAAATATTGCCGGATGGCCGGATGCATAGCAAGGCGGAATATCTTCAAAATGGGACATGGATTGCGGGCCATGAAATATACTATGTACAGAATACCGCGTCCCGGGTAATTTTTAAATAGACAATACACGTGCGTAAAAACAAGGAGACAGGTCATGAAACGATTTGTTAATTTAAGTTTGGCGGTTGTATTCTTAATGGTTATGATAAATATGGTCCATGCGGATGTATTCATGAAGCAAAAGAAACACACCGATCCGGTTACTATCATGGGCCAACAACAACCGGCAAGTGATGAAACCGAAGAGATCTGGATTACCGGTAAGGGGATACGGAATGATGGTCCCAAGGGTTCCATGATCATGGACCTGAATGGGAAGAAAATTTACATGCTCGATCACCAGAAAAAATCCTACATGGAAATGCCGATGAACATGGGGCAAATGATGAAGGATGTGGCTGGACAGAAGACGATGGATGAAGAAGAATCCAAGCAGGTGGATGAGGCCATGCAGGGGATGATGCAGGGGGCTATGCTGATGCAGGCTACTGTCCAACCGACTGGTGAGACCAAGAAGATAAATAATTGGAATTGTAAAAAATATATTCTTACCCTGAATACCTTTATGGGTGTTATTACCAGTGAAATCTGGGCCAGCGAGGATATCAAGATCGATAAGGATCTCTATGATAAATTTACCAGTGCCCTGATGGGTATGATGCCGGGGATGCAGGGGAGCATGGAATCCATGATGAAAGAAATGCAGAAAATAAAAGGGGTTCATGTCCGGAATGTTACTAAGACCAACATGATGGGACAGACGATTACATCCACCACGGATCTGCTGGAGTTTAAAGACGGTACCGCCCCGGCGAATTTGCTTAAATTACCGGCCGGGTACAAACAGACAAAATTCATGCAGGAAGGGGAATAACTAGTCCTGACCGGTTAGAAAGAAATTTGTTTTAATTCGACATCCTCCCATGATGATTAAACGCCCCACGATTGATTGTAAGAACAGATAAGAAAACGGGAAATAAATTATACGTACCGTAAGCGTTAGGTCAGAAGAACAGTAACGGTGGTATGATCTAAATAATAAATTGTACTCTAGCAAGAGTAAAATGAATTTATATTTGGACATTATTAACCTGTTTTTTGTACTACACCGCCTTAAAAAATCCGATAGTAAAAGGATCGATATACTAAGAAACCAGGTATCAATTACTCTGGTTTAGACGCTATTTGAGATTTACTATTAACAGACTTGTACCGGATTTGGATAATTATCCTTATTCAGAAGAGGGTTCCTTATGAGGTACACAGGTGTAATATATTTGTAATGAAAAATAATTTTCGAAAAAATTCTATCCACATAGTCTGCAATGTCAGTTTGTCCAGAGCACTGTCAAAATCAGGTTTTTGCTCACGGGTTCAGGCTCTTCATCTGATTAAGGCAGGGAGGGTGAAAGTAAATGAAAAAACTGAGCATGTTGCCGCAAGGTGGATCGATCTTAATCGTGACCGGATTTCGGTGGATGATAAAACGATCAGCAAAGTCAATCATATTTACCTGATGTTAAATAAACCCCGCGGCCTGGTGACAACCATGTCTGATGAGAAAGGCCGCGCTACTGTTTATCAATGCTTTAACCAAACATCATTGCCCAGACTGATTCCTGTCGGGCGTCTGGATAAAGCCAGTGAAGGTTTATTGCTGTTTACCAATGATACCGCCTGGGCAGACCGGATCACCGATCCCGCATCACATCTGGATAAAATTTATCATATACAAATCGATCAAATCCCGGATGAAATAATGATCGAAATGTTAACAAGAGGGATACCTGACCAACTGGGGAAAATGGTTAAAAGGCCTGCCTTTAGCCCGCCTGCCGTCAGGCAGGTCAGACAGGTAAAACGGGCCCGCATTCTACGTTCGGGTAAAAAAAACGGTTGGCTGGAAATTGTACTGGATGAGGGGAAGAATCGGTATATTCGCCGAATTCTGGAAGGCCTGGATATACACGTACTCCGTCTGATACGTATTGCTATAGGGCCATTATCCCTTGGTGACCTGGCAAAAGGGCAGTTCCGTACCTTGCGAGCAGATGAATTAAAGGCGCTTCATAACGTATTGGATTATAAAAACGGGACAATTAAAAAGCGCTTCTAATATCCGCAATTATTTTATGTGATTATATTTTATGTACTTTGCGTGTATCTATGATCTGGGCGATATGATGCTGGGTATGGTGGATTCGACTTTTAATAAGTTGCTCGACTGTAATCTTACTGCCCTGCTGATCCTTTTCCCAGCGCAGGATGATATATCGTTCTAACCCATCCGGTAAGATTTTAAGTAACTCCACCAGCGACTGGTGATTGGTCTTGAATAAAGCCAGGGCAATATCAACGGACCGCTGCTGATATTTCAGAATTTGCGCCCAGGAATTATCGGTCTTGTACCAGGTCTGGTCATAAACACAGCCTGAATTTCCAAGTGCCACCATGACCAGGGTATGAACCAGGCTATCGGCATCGACCAGATGATGCACAATTTCCCGGATCGTCCATTTACCTGCTGCAAGGGTAAGACTGTAGTTATTCACAGACAATCCATACAGCGCTTTTTTTAGTTGTCCCGGCAGATCGGCGTACTGCTGCAATAAAGCCATACTATTTTCATTTTGATTGTCCATTGTATCTCCCTGAGGAATAAACGAAGGTATACTTCACTGCTTTTTTTATCGAATAAAGGTGCAAAGAATCTGATCATGGATTCTCATTTTTTCACCTGTCGTGGTGAATTTATTTTACCGGTGGCCACGTCGATTGAAATTACTTTTCAGATTATTAACTTTATCTTTGTAAAACTGTTCGAAATCATTCCGTGGTCCCCGGCAGAGATAAACCGGTAAACCACTTTCCCGGGCAAGGGGACTTTTAATGTGACCCATTTCCTGCACAGTCCCGAAATAATAGGCGATGTCGGTGGTGTCATCATTGATATATATTAAGATACTCATCACGACACTATCTGGTGCCCAGAAGAGAAAATTATCACTGAAACTTACCGGTTCAGGCAATCCTGCTTTTTTACCGAAATATTTCACGGCACCGGCCTGGCCATAATTTTCACCATAAATAGCGCATTTATCCCTTTCTTCCTTGCTGAGATTCTGGTAAGTGGTGCTAACAATCTCTCCCAGTTCTTCCCAACCTGTCATATCGGCGTAATCCTGTGGTAACGGGTGCAATTGCCCATCCTCCCAGCGTAAAAATCCTTCCAGTCCAAATTTTCCTGATTCCTGTCCATAGATAGCCATTTGATCAAAAGAAAGCACCGGCAAACTAAAAGGCACACCAGGCAACAAAATCAGCACCATCAGCACGAGCAGAACCGGTTTTACAAAAGAAACATTTCGTTTAACTGCGAACTTTTCGATCCATACTCCACCACCGGCAATCAGAATAAAATATATCCCCAGGGTATAGTAAGGCTTACCCTGTAATAGCATAAACATCACAAGTACAATAAGGAAGGTAATACCCAATACACGCAACATTCTGGCTGTTTTGGAAAAGAGGAAATACAGTAAACCACAGATCCACAAAGGTGCAGCTGGCAGGGTCATCAGCGGTTGCGCCAGCAGGAAATCGGTTATTTGCACATTGACCAGTTGCGTACGTCTCAGGTTTTGCATATGAAAAACAACCGGCCAGTTGTGGTTAAATTGCCAGATTAAATTGGGCAGAATAATTAAAAAACCGATTAACAGATGTAGCAAAAAATACCAGGATAAAATTAATTTCCGTTTTTCAGTCAGAATAATCGCCAGTAAAAAGGCAAAGGCTAAAAACGCCATGGAATACTTATTCAGGAATCCCAAACCCCAGATTAAACCCAGAATAAGCCAGTACATTGGATTTTCGGTTTGTACCAGTTTCAGAATGAAAAAGGTTGCCAGCAGCCAGAATACCAGGTCAAATGAAACAGGTTGGAACAACCAGTTGATACGTAGATAAGCCGGGGAAAGGATCACGGATGTACAGGCCAGTAGGATCGCCCACTTTTTCCCCCCAGTTCTTTTACCATCACGCCAACCAAAATTACAGTAACAGCACCGATTATTGCGGGTAATAATCTGATTGCAAAAACGGAACTGCCAAAAAGAAATTGGGTGATACAAGCCAGAATTCCTATCAGGGGAGCATTAGAAAAATAACCGTAGTCAAGATGATCAGCAAAAGCCAGGTAAAGATACTCATCCCGGTGCAGGTTATAATTGGTATTGGTAAATAAATGAATGGCAAGTTTGATGATGGACAGCAGAATGATTATCAGCCAATCGGAGGTAATCCATTTCCTTGTAATATGCTGATCCATAAAAATATGCTTCCGGTCTAACGGGCAACCATGGTTGAATTTACAGGAAATCGATTTTACTTAAAATCTATTTTTGAATAATCACTAGGTACGTAAAAGGCTGGTAATATGTTTATAACAAAAAATATATTTTACGGATCCGGTAAATTTTCTTGACCTGCCATTAGAAAAAGGCCTGATGTGAATTTGTTTTTAGTATAAAGACTTCTCAAAATACCGGTTATAGAAGTACGAAATAATTATATAATTTTCGAATTCATTTCGTAAGGTTAAAATTTTTCCTTTAGTCACCAGATATGTTAAATTATATTCCAACGGAACCACATTTCAGGAAGAAATCAGGAGAATGAAAAAATGAGATTTAAAAGTATCTTAGTGTTCATAGCGATGGTGGTAGTCGTGTGGACCAGCGGACTGTATGCACAAAACATGCTCACCCCTTTCGAAAGCAACGGGAAATGGGGATTTAAAAATGAACATAATGAAATTATAATCAAACCGGATTTTGTGGTGGTACAGGAATTTACATCTGGCGGTATCGCAGCGGTTCTGGATGATACCGGTTGGGTCTATATTAACACCACAGGTCGCTATCTCATCCGTCCTTATATCTTCGATAACGGTCCGGATTATTTTCAGGAAGGTCTGGCACGTTACACCAGGCAAGATAAGTTCGGTTTTTTTAACCAAGCCGGAGAAATCGTAATACCAGCCCAATTTGATTTTGCTTATCCTTTCTCAGAAGGACTGGCGGCGGTTTGCACGGGTTGTCGTTTTGTATCGGATGGCGAACATCGTGCGGTAGAAGGGGGTAAGTGGGGATATATTGAACGGCAAGGAAAGATGATTATTTCCATCCGGTTTGAATCAGCAGATAGTTTTCAGGACGGCAGGGCACAGGTTAAATTAAGTGGAAAAGAGATCATCATTGATACGAAAGGAAATCCGGTAAATAACGATGAGAGCCCATCCAGCGATATGAAACATGATTCCGGGAAGGAGTAAAATCAAGATGTCGACAGTTGACCGGGCGATTCAGATTGCAGTTGAGGCCCACCAGGGGCAAAAAGACAAGGCAGGAGCACCCTATATTTTGCATCCGTTGCGGGTAATGCTGCGCATGGAAACAGAGGAGCAGATGATGGCAGCGGTATTACATGATGTGGTTGAAGACAGCAGCTGGACCCTCACCGATCTGCGGCAGGAAGGGTTTCCGGAACAGGTGATAGAGGCGGTTGATTATTTATCCCGGCGAGACTCGGAAACGTATGATGAATTTATAGATAGAATCAAAGGTAGTTCTCTGGCCATAAGAGTAAAACTGGCTGACCTGGAAGACAACATGGATCTGAAGCGGGTTAAAAAAGTAACGGATAAAGAAAAGGAAAGGATGATGAAATATCACGCAGCATGGTGTAATCTGAAGGGAGTCCTGCCCAATCAGAATAAACGTGAAATTCTTTAAAGCAAACAGAGATCACAGAGGAAACACAGAGAATAGAAATTTTGAATAATTCATTCTTTCTTATATGAATATTCTTTATGATTTATCTCCGTGCGACTTCGTGTCTCCTCCGTGCTCTCCGTGTAAGATTTTCCATACTTCGAGAAGATTCTCTGCCTACCGTCAGGCAGGCCGCCGTGTTTGGATAAGACTCTGTAACTGAAGAGCGGGAATGACACCCACAACGTCATGCCCTGTCTGCCTGCCTACGTCAGTCAGGCCGCCAGGCAGGCCGACTTCCAAAATACATAGCATGGACACCTGTTATCGGGCATCTTGGCCCGAAGTATTACGATCGGTCTGGAGATTCCCGCCCATACTTCGATCAAGTCAGGTACATGCGTTCCTGCCTGCCAGCAGGTCGGGAATGACCCTGTCTATATAAACAACGGTGCCAGGACCAGTGTAATCGTCGATAATAATTTAATCAGTACATGGATAGAAGGTCCGGCTGTATCCTTAAACGGATCGCCAACTGTATCGCCAACCACAGCCGCGGCATGGATGGGATTTTTAGTTTTATTCCCTTTACTATCTGTTAAATATTTTCCACCGTGCGCGCCGGCTTCTATATATTTTTTGGCATTATCCCAGGCACCACCACTGTTATTCAGGAAGGTCGCCATTAAGATTCCACAGATAGTTCCCACCATCAGAAATGAAGCTACCGATTCTGCTGCAATCAGGGGCTGCCCGGGAGTTATAAACATACGAAATAAAAGTCCAACCGTGATAGGCATCAGAACTGCCAGTAATCCGGGAAGGATCATCTGCCGCAAGGCACTCTTGGTAACGATATCTACACACGCACCATAGTTGGGTTTAAAGTCGGGTGTGAACTGGATAATATCGTTGATACGCGGGAGGGATTTATATTGATCCCGTACTTCACTGATAATGGCCTGACTGGCTCTACCAACCGCACGGATCGCCAGAGATGAGAAAAGGAATACCAGCATGGCACCAAGTAGCGCAGCAACAAAAACGGCGGGTTCTTTAATATTAACTACATCAAAAACACTGCCGGTATAAGCCTGGATTTCATCCATATAAGCCATAAACAGCAGAAAGGCAGCCAAAGCTGCTGAACCAATAGCATACCCTTTGGTAAGTGCTTTGGTGGTATTACCCACTGCATCCAGGCGATCGGTTTTAACTCGCACCTCTTCCGGCTGCTGGCTCATTTCAATGATACCGCCGGCATTATCACTGATCGGACCAAAAGTATCCATGGCCAGAATGTACGCGGCAGTAGCAAGCATGCCCATCGTGGCTACGGCCGTTCCAAAAAATCCGGCATGCGGATAGCCCGACATCTGTCCCAGATAATAGGATGCCAGGATGGCGCCAGAGATGACTATAACCGGAAGCGCTGTGCATTCGAATCCAACCGCCATTCCGGCAATGATATTGGTAGCCGGACCGGTTTTACTGGCTTCGGCAATGCTCTTCACCGGCCGGTATTTATATTCAGTATAATATTGGGTGATGTATACGATCGCAACGGAAGTAAGTACTCCGATAATACCGCAACCAAAGAAATACAGCCAGGCATTAGGTACCTGATCACTGTAAAGCAACCAGCGGGTAACAATGCCGAAAGCAATCATGGCCAGTGCCACTGCCAGGTAGTAACCACGATTTAACGCCTGCATCGGATCGCCGTTTTCCTTTACCTTAACAACCAATATTCCAATGATGGATGCGATAATTCCAAATGCGCGGGCTACCAGCGGGAACATCATAAAACCAATAGTCCCCGCCGCAAGCTCTATTCCCATCTTCTGCGATTGTAGGGCAACGGTTGCTCCCAGGATCATGGCACCGATATTTTCAGCAGCGGTTGATTCGAACAGATCCGCACCTCTACCGGCGCAATCGCCTACATTATCACCGACCAGATCAGCAATGACCGCCGGATTACGCGGATCATCTTCCGGTATTCCGGCTTCCACTTTTCCGACCAGGTCGGCACCTACATCGGCTGCCTTGGTGTATATTCCACCACCCAGCTGAGCAAACAAAGCAACAAAACTGGCCCCGAAACCATAACCTACAATCAGCAGCGGAATTTTTTCCTGTGGAACGGTGGGTGAGAAATATGTAACCAGTGCAAACAACCCGCCGACTCCTAACAAACTCAGCGCGACGACCAACAATCCTGATACTGCACCACCTCGCAGGGCCGTGCGTAAAGCATCATTAAGATTACTAAGTGCAGCTGTGGCCGTACGGATATTGGAACGAATACTGACCCACATACCAACATAACCGGCAATGACGGAACACAGCGCACCCAGAACAAATGAAACCATGATCCAAAGCGCCAGTGTAATGCGGTCGAGTGGATCGTGAGGACTGGCAGGTCGTAAAAAACCGTATCCGACAAATACAAATATGGCAAATAATAATGCCATAAAAAGAATAGTTTTATTCTGACGCCTCAGAAATGCTTCAGCACCTTCTTTAATTGCCAGATGGATTTTTATCATTTTTTCCTGACCCATTGCCTGCTTCAGTACCCAGCGTGCCATCCAGGCGGCAGCGATCAATCCCAGAACACTGATTCCCAGTACCAAAGTGAGTAAATTACCACTACCCATCATTCTACCTCCTTTGTATAAATGTACAGCAATATTTTGTGAGATTTAGTTCTCTTATAATCGTCAGAAAAATATATTTTTTGAATTGTATCATGGGTTATCAATAAAATCATACTCGTTCTTATGGGTTAACCAAAAAGGATTTTAGAACAACACACGAGTATGATTTAAGCAAATGTCCTTCATTAAGAAAGTATAAAACAGAAAATTTAGTTTTTTAATTCAAGCCTCTCCGTTCCAATAAAGCATCTTTCTTTGGTTCTGCACCGCGGAAACGCTTATATAATGCCATGGGATCCTCTGTTCCGCCCGCGGCTAAAATGTTTTTCCGAAACGATAAGGCAGTCTGTAAATCAAAAAGCCCTTTTTCCTTGAAGGCCTGAAACGCATCAGCATCCAGCACTTCCGCCCAGATATAACTGTAATAACCGGATGAATACCCTCCTGAAAAAATATGCTGAAAGTAAGGACTGCGGTAGCGCACTACGATTTCGGGTATCAGTCCGATCTTGTTCAGAGAATTGTTCTCAAATTCCAGCACATCGATTTCCTGAGGTTCGGTCAGTGTGTGCCAGTCCATATCCAGAAAAGACGCAGCCAAATATTCAACGGTGATAAATCCCTGGTTGAATTTTTCCGATAGTTTAATTTTCTTGATCAGCTCATCAGGGATCGGTTCATTGGTCTGATAATGGCGGGCATACATTTTCATAACTTCGGGAGCGGCCGCCCAGTTCTCCATGATCTGAGAGGGAAGTTCGACAAAGTCCCGCGATACAGAAGTTCCTGCCAGCAGCGGAAAAGTGCAATTAGAAAGTAAACCATGCAGGGCATGTCCAAATTCATGGAAAAGGGTTGAGACTTCCTCGAAACTCAGCAGAGCGGGCTGTTCGCTGGTCGGCTTGGAAAAATTACCCACATTAACAATAATCGGGGTAATATTCTTTCCATCTTTTTTGTATTGACCACGAAAATCGTTCATCCAGGCGCCACCCCGCTTGCTGGGCCGTGGAAAGTAGTCAGTATAAAGAATTCCGATATGAGTTCCATCGGCTTCCTTCACTTCGAATACTTTGACATCGGGATGATAGGTGGGTATATCTTTTCTTTCTATAAAAGTGATGCCAAATAGTTTATTGGCAACCGTAAAAACCCCGTCAATTACATTTTCCAGTTTGAAATAGGGACGAAGTGTTTCTTCATCCAGAGCGTATTTTTCTTTCCGTAATTTTTCAGTATAGTACCACCAGTCCCAGGATTGCAACGGGAATGATCCACCTTCCTTCTTGATCAGTTCTTGCAGGGCAACGGCTTCTCTCTTGGCCATGACCAGGGCAGGTGTCCACAGTTCATTAAGCAGGGTATAAACATTTTGCGGGATTTTAGCCATACTCTCTTCCAGGATGAAGTCCGCGTGGGCCTTGTACCCCAGCAAATTTGCTTTTTTAATACGCAGGTTTACGATCTTGGCCAGATCGGTTTTATTATCCAGTTGGTTGTTATTGTTTCCGCGATTGATGTAGGCTTTATAGATTTTTTCCCGCAGATCGCGTTTATCAGAATATTGCAGAAACGGAATTAAACTAGGTTTGTGCAGGGTAAATACCCATTTGCCCTGGTAATTACGTTCTTTGGCAGCATCGGCTGCCGCGGCAACCACATTTGCCGGCAGTCCGGCCAGATCTTCCTGTTTATCGATGATCAATTCAAAGGCATTATCCTCTTTAAGTACATTTTCACCGAACTGGAGGGAGAGCTCGGAAAGTTGTTTGTTAATATCCCTTAACTCCGCTTTCTGTACTTCATTGAGATTTGCACCACCCCGCACAAAATTCTTATAGTATTTCTCCAGAAGCATTTTCTGTTCCGGATTAAAATTCAGAGTTTCCTGCTGTTCATAAACGGTTTTAATCCGCTGGAACAATTTCTCATGGAGGAAAATATCATCACGATGCTTGGACAGTAGCGGCGCAATCTCCCTGGCAATCTGCTGCATGGTATCGTTGGTATGGGCCGAATGTAAATTGTAGAAGACATTGTTTACCTTGGTCAGTAACTCACCGCTGTAATCCAGGGCGGCAAGAGTATTCTCGAAGGTCGCTGCTTCCAGGTTGTTGACGATCATCGCAATCTCTTCCTGCTGCTGTTTCATTCCTGCTAAAAAAGCGGGTTGATAATGTTCTTCTCTGATCTTGTCAAGGGGTGGAGTTTGGAACGGAGTCTGATATTCACCTAAGAACGGATTCGGCTCCTGACGGGAACAGGACCAGGCCAGTATCCCGGTTAAAATTATAAAAGCCAAGGGAATCTTCATTTTTTTCCTTTCGTTAAAAGATGGATGAAACCGGATTACATTAATATAAGTTTAAAATATTATTTTAATTTATTGAAGATAAAAATTAGGTTCAACATCTAAAATGGATGGAATAAAAGAACAGATTGATACCACCCGCAGGTTATAGCTACAGGTGATATCAACCATGGTAAAAAGTTAGTTAGACTTTGTTTAGTCTTTGAAAATAGGCTAGGGCATATTGTTTAATTAATAATTCCGTAGTTCATATCAGCAGAATTATTATCATCTGATTCATCCTCTTCAAGGCCGTCTTTATCATTATCTTTAAAGGCTTTGAAAGAATCTTTAATATTATCATCTATGATGTTTTCATTTTGCGGATAAGTGGGATCCAGGGTAGCTCCACTCTGGGGATCGATAAACCATTTACTGACATCGATCAGGATGGTGATATTAACACTGTTGTTCTGATCAGATACAACCAATGGTGGCACCATGTCCAATTCCTCGGACATGGACTTGGACGAGCGGTAGACAAAACTTTGATTATTGTACTGGCCTTTAATTATGAAAGAAAAACGCTCATCACCGCTGGTTCCTATTTTGAATTCAGGATCGGCAACGACCTGATTGTCTTCCGGTTTATGAATTTTGAATCTCACTTCATCGTAACTTCCGGCGGGAACGGTTCCAACAGCTACTGTGGTTATACCTCCGCTTAAATCAAAATTAACAATAAAGGAACCGGTCTTGTAATCAAGTGAATCTTCAAGCAGGGCGTTTTTAAATTGTACCGATTTGAGCAGCGCTTTGGCTTCGTCGACGCTTAGGTCAGCAACTGCCACTGACTTGGGAATGGCAGGATTCTCCACCTTAATGCTCAACGCTGCTTTTAATTCCCTCTTCTCGCTGGAGTCGTCTTTACAGCCACTCCAGATAAGTAACGCCAGAACAAGATTGAAACTAGATAATATTTGCACATATGTTTTACTTCTAAACCGGATCATATTTACCCCCTTTGTTTTAGTGTTATGATTATATAAGTTGTAAAACTGAATACTTCCTGGATTATTTCCTATAAAAACACCGGTTTGATGCAGATTGCATGAGGGATATTGCGATATGGATTATTGTTTCGGAAAACAGGAAAAAGTTTATTTAAAAACTCTTCAATAAAGGGACATGGAATCGGGAACTTGCTCTGGAATTTCCTGCTCCGGAGAGGCAAAGCGTATCACAAAAAAATAGGTTTTATTAGCAGTATTCTCTGTTTTAAAATATGCTTATATTCTGAAAGTCAGGGCGAAATGCGACCTTTGGTTTTGTCGGCATAATTAATCCAGGGGACATGTCCGGTAATATTTTAGCGGATATATATTCAAAATTTTAGTATAGATTGGATAAATTAAAAAAGTTCAGAATTTATGATTCAAAAGGAGGAAGTTGTTCATGGCGTACACGTTTGAAGATTTAAAGAAAAAAACGGTTGCCGAAATGCGGGAAATTGCTGCCGGAATAGAACATGAGGCACTCAAGGGGCATACTCAGTTAAATAAAGAACATCTGCTGGAAGCCCTGTGCAAAGCACTGGGTATTGATACATTTGTTCACCATCATGTTGAAGGCATTGACAAGTTTAAAATCAAGGCCGAAATCAAGCAATTGAAAAAACAGCGTGAAGAAGCCATCAAGGCCAAGGATCATGACCGACTGGTGCAGGTTCGCGGCCGGATCCATAATCTGAAAAAAACTTTGCGCCGCGCCGAAGTATAGAATATCTTCTATAATCAAAAAAGGTCGATTGGCCAGCCCTTAAATTTTTAAGAAAGACAATGGACCTTTTTATATTTTTATTTCTAAATTGCATCAATTAAAAAAAACCAAACCACCGTCTGAGTCAATTTGATTCTTAGTCTGAATCTGAAGGCAGAGAGGATACTATGTTAAAGCCATTTGTTTCTAAAAGTGTACGGATCATTTTCTTGTTAATGATATCCGGTCATGCTCTTTCGGGTCAGGTCATACCGGATACAAACCGCTTCGCCGATGAAATCAATCAGTTTATCAGCTGGGATAAAAAGAATTCCTTTCCGCAAGATGCTGTCCTTTTTGTCGGCAGTTCAAGTATCCGCTTATGGATGACCCATGACTATTTCCCCGAATATCCGGTAATCAATCGTGGTTTTGGAGGTTCGCAAATTGCCGACGTGAATACCTATCTGGAATACACGGTTTTGAAGTACCATCCTGCTGTCATAGTATTTTACGCCGGGGATAATGATATGGCCGGTGGTAAGAGTGCAGAAACGGTGTTTGGTGATTTTATGGATTTTGTAAAGGGAGTCCGGAAGCAGTTACTCACCACCCAAATAATATATTTACCGGTTAAACCGAGTCCAAGCCGCTGGCAATTCTGGCCGGTGATGCAGCGCGTTAATGCTGAAATTAAAAAAGTGGCCAGTAGTCGTAATCTTCTTTTCTACGTGGATACGGCTTTACCCATGTTAGGAACGGATGGGAAGCCCCGGACGGAACTGTTCAGAGAAGACGGATTGCATTTAAATGAAAAAGGGTACCAATTGTGGAGTGATATCCTTTTACCTTTTCTGCATGAAGCCATGAAGAAAGATTAAATACTGTGTCTGAAAAGCAGCAGATCGACAGGTCCTATTCCTTCTGGGATGGTCGGTATAGTACCGCAGATTATGCCTATGGGACCAATGCTAATGATTATTTACAATCGGTCTGGGGACATATCCCGCCGGGTCGTGTTTTATCTCTGGGCGAGGGTGAGGGCCGCAACGCGGTATTCCTGGCCCAACAAGAATACCAGGTTGTGGCGGTGGATTTTTCTCTGGTTGGCCTCCAGAAAGCAATTCAACTGGCTCATGACCATTCGGTAAAGATTAATGCTATTGCTGTAGATCTGACTACCCTGTGTATTAAACCTGTTTTCTGGCAAGGAATTATTTCAATTTATTGTCACCTGGTACCACCGCATAGAGCGGAAGTTCACCAGAAGTGTGTACAGGGATTGGTAAAAGGGGGAATATTTATCCTGGAAGCATATTCCCCACGACAATTGAAGTATAGAACGGGCGGTCCTTCCCAGCTGGAGCTGTTAATGGAATTAGCAGATGTTTTAAA
>Ga0315276_10002812_pt1 | contig 15880 bp, 16 predicted proteins | sample YL17G05_0_MG_FD_204542 | JGI IMG/M metagenome (GOLD analysis project Ga0315276, IMG submission 204542) | Sediment microbial communities from Yellowstone Lake, YNP, Wyoming, USA - YL17G05_0 | ecosystem: Environmental > Aquatic > Freshwater > Lake > Sediment | place: USA: Wyoming | collected... | reverse complement strand
AGTTCGATCCGGTCACGAAATTGAATGCCTGCGTCGATGATGTGGCTCGCTTGCCGGACATGCTTCGTCAAGCGTTCCGGGCGGCGACCTCCGGTGCGCCCCGGCCGGTCCACCTGCGGTTGCGTGGGCTCCACGGAGAGGTCGCGGAGGCGGAGGGTGATTGGGAGCCCCTGGTCGAAAAACAATTTATCCGTGCCCCTGCGTTTCGCCCCGAGCCCGAAAGGGAGCACGTACGCGAAGCCGCAGCTCTTCTAGCCAAAGCGCTTCGGCCCATTATCGTCGTCGGAGGCGGAGTCGTGATTTCGGGGGCGCAGCCCGAGGTCCTGGAACTGGCCGAGAAGCTGCGGATACCCGTGGCCACTTCGCTCAATGGCAAAGGGACGATACCCGACACCCACCCCCTATCGGTAGGCGTCGTGGGCTCCTACTCGCGCGCCTGCGCCAACCGCGCCGCGGCGGAAGCCGACCTAGTGTTCTTCATGGGCAGCCAGGTGGGCGGACAGGTGACCAACTACTGGAAGATTCCCGCTGCGGGGGCGAAGGTGATCCAGCTCGACATCGATCCCCTGGAATTGGGGCGGAATTATTCGAACGCGGTGTCCTTGCTGGGAGATGCCAAGGTTACCCTGCGCCATCTGATCGGTGTGACCCAGAGCAAGCCGCCCGAGGCTGCGAAAGCGTGGACGGGAAGAGTTCAGAGGCTGGTGGCCGAGTGGCGGGCGGAAACGGCCCCATTCCTGAACTCGGACGCGGTCCCGATGCGTCCGGAGCGCATCTGTAAGGAAATAACAGAAACATTGCCGGCAGACGGCGTGCTGGTTTCGGACACCGGCCACGCGGGTATCTGGTCGGGCACCATGATTGAGCTCACGCAGCCCGGGCAGCGCTATATCCGCTGCGCGGGTTCGTTGGGCTGGGGGCTCCCCGGATCGCTCGGTGTGAAGTGTGCGCTGCCCGATCGGCCGGTGCTGTGCTTTACCGGAGATGGCGGGATTTACTACCACCTCGCCGAACTGGAAACTGCGGCCCGCTACGGCATCAATGTGGTTGTGGTGGTCAACAACAACAGCGCCCTCAACCAGGAAATCCCGCTGGTCAACCTCGCCTATGGCGGCACCCAGCGCGGCCGGGCGGATGAAATGTGGCGCTTTCGGTCCGTTGATTTTGCCAGAGTGGCGGAGTCGCTTGGATGCGCCGGATTCCGCGTGCAAAAACCGGGGGAGCTAAGAGACCTCCTGCCCCGTGCCTTCGGCATGGGCAGGCCCGTGGTCATCGACGCCGTCACCGACGTCAATGCTTTCGCCCGGAAACCATGGACCCCTTAGACGGAGGATAGAAAGATGGACATCGATATGGTTGCTCCCGGGCTGGAGCGCATCGCTGGCCCGGATCCACCGCTCGACCGAATCGCCCATGGGCTCACCTTCAGCGAAGGCCTGGTGTGGGACCGGCGCAACGGACAATTATTCTTCGTCGACATCATCGGCAACACCATCTGGAAGTGGGTGCCCGGTGTGGGCCGGGAGATCGTGCTCCGGCCCTCGGACCATGCCAACGGCATGACCTTCGACCGGCAAGGCCGGCTGGTGGTCGCCGGATGGAGTAAGCGCACGATTTGGCGGTTGGAAAGTGACGGACGTATCATCACCCTCGCCTCCCGGTTCCAAGGGAAAAAACTCAACAGCCCGAACGACATCGTGGTGCGCTCGGATGGGTCGATTTACTGGACCGATCCGCCGGGCGGCCTGGTCATTCCCGGGATGGTGGCCGAAGACGTCCAGCGGTATCTCGACGTACAGGGAGTATTCCGGCTGTCTCCCGACGGCCAAGAGGTACGCCTGGTGATTGAGGACTGTGTCTATCCGAACGGCCTCGCCTTTTCCCCCGATGAATCGCTGCTTTACGTGAACGACAGCCGGCTGGGGATCATCCGGATGTTTGACGTCCGCGCCGACGGCAGCGTGGGACCGGGCCGCTTGTTCCACAAGCTCGCCGGCAGCGAACCCGGCGTTGCCGATGGAATGAAAGTAGACATGGAAGGGAACGTCTACTGCACCGGGCCGGGCGGGGTCCATGTCATCGATCCGAAGGGCAAGCCGCTTGGCCGCCTCAAGATTCCGGGCCACAGCACGAACATGGCCTGGGGCGGCGAAGACTGGCGCTTCCTCTATGTCACCACCTATAATTCCGTCTACCGAACGCGGATGAAAATCCCGGGTGTGGCCGTCTGGTAGCGCAAAGGAGGGGAAGACATGACTTGGAAATTCGAGTTGGTTGCCGGTCCATACGAGGGGCCGAATGGCGGCCTCGCCTGGGACGGCAAGGCGATGCTATTTAGCGTAATAGATGAAGGGCGGATCCTTCGCTTCGATCCGAATAGCGGCGCTGTTCAAGAATTCCGCCGCTACACCAACAGGACGAACGGTATCGCCTTCGGTCCGGATGGGGTGTTGTACGGATGCCAGGAAGGCGGGCGGCGCATCATTCAGTTTCTGCCCGACGGCTCCGCAGCGCCCACAGCCAATCAGCTTGCCGGGCGATATCACAATTTCCCGAGCGACCTGGCCATTGACCGCGGCGGGCGCGTCTGGTTTTCCGATCCCTACCACGGGACGCCCGCCTTCGGCCCGCAGATTTTTCCCCCGCTCGATCATGCGTCGGTCCTGCGGCTCGAGCGCGATGAGCGCCGCCAATGGGTAATCCGGCGGATTACCTATGACACGGCAGCGCCGCGCGCCGTGCTATTATCCATTGATGAGGGCACGCTGTATGTCGCCGAAGGAGACGCGGGACGGATCGGGCTGCGCGAGTTGCGCGCCTATCCGGTCAACAGCGGCGGCAGCGTTGGACCGTATACGGTGCTGCACACCTTCGGCGCGGATCATCGGGGCCCGCACCGGTCCATCGAAGGCATGTGCCTGGACAGTGAAGACAACATCGTTGCCTGCGCCGGATGGAAGCGCAGCGGCCCCGGCCCGCTCATCTATGTCTTTTCTCCTTCCGGGGCGGTGCTGGAAACCCATCCGGTGCCCGCCGATCTGCCGATGCGCTGCGCTTTCGGCGATGTCGATTTGGGAAGCCTGTACGTGACCACCGGGCAAGGACATCTTTATCGCGCGAAAGCCACCGGGCGTCGCGGCGTGTACCGCGGCCCGTCCCCGCGCTGACGCGCCCACCCCGTCAGGCATCGCCGCCCATTACAAGCCCTACCAGAATCATGGCCAGGGGCTGACCGCCACTACCTCCCCGGGTACGGATGGCACATCGGCCGTTGGCGGAGGGATCTTATGAACTGCTAGAGCCAGGTACTTCTTAGAAGCCTGATTTCGGCCACGGAAAAGGGGTTCTAAGGCCCCAAGATACTTTCCATCGGACCATATCTTTTTAGAAATCAAAGAGTCGGCCTGGTCCGACCCAGATACCCGGATTCGCGCCCTGCGACCGGCGGGAAGGCCGATGCAAGGAGGGCCCGCCTAGCTCACGGACTGCGATTCCACCCCCCTCTTCGGCGGGGCGATGATCTGGTGGCGCCTGACGCCGTAGACCGTCGCCGGCAGTACGATCGCGGCCATCGCCAGCGACACGGCGCCGTTCGGGTGGAACATTACCACGAACGAGGCAAGCGCCAGCGCCGCGCGCCACATCAAGTCCGAGCCCCAGTTGTGGACGAACCGCCCGAAAACCGCGCAGGTGACGCCGCAGCAGGAAATCGCCACAAGCAGCATATCGGAGATCTGCATCCATCCCGGATTCACCACGAGGTTGGAGCGGGTAAAGATCGCGAAGGTCATGAATGTGATGGGCGCGCATAGTTTCAGCGCCTCCCACATGGTCCGTACAAATGACGCCTCCGCGATCCGTGCCGAGACCGCCGCCGCGAGCGAGGTCGGCGGCGACAACTCACCCCAGACCGCGAGCAGAAAGCAGAAGAAATGCGCGATCCAGGGATCGACGCCGAGCTTGCGCATGGGGTCCACGACAATGACCGCCAGGACAATATAGGTCGCCGTCGGGGGCAGGCCGGCGCCGACAAGCCAGCCGAACACCCAGGCCATCAGGATGAGCGCGATGATGTGAAACTCGCCCAGCTGCAGCATCATCCCCCCCATGCGGTTGATGAAGCCGGTCACGGTGAACAGGCCGACCATGATGCCGAGCGTCGCCAGCAGCAGTGTCAGATAGGAGGTCAGATCGGCATGCGTCTCAATCATGATGCGGACATTCGCCAAGAACACATCCTTTCCCGCCGCCGGATCCTTCCGCGCATATTTAAAGTATACAAATAAAAGGATCAGGAGCGAGAACATGAAGGCCCCGGTATAGAGCCCCGCGAGCTGCTCGCCAAAGCCAAACACCGCCATCAGGAATGTGAGAAAGATGATCCCGATGAAGAAGATCGCCGTCTTGATCTGTTCGTAGATCGGCTGGGTCGTCGCCTCGATCGGCGTGGAGGGCATCAGCCTCACACTCAGCAGATAAACCGACAGGGAGAGCGTCGAATAATAGATGAAGGCAAGGGCGAAGCCGCGGAGCATCACTTTCCAGTAGGACACGCCGAGGAATTCCGCCATCACGAAACCGGCGACCGCCATCACCGGAGGCATGATGAGCCCGCCCATCGACGCCGCGGTCTCCACCGCCCCGGCGAACTCCGCCGGGATGCCGTAGCGTTTCATCAGCGGGATCGTGAAAGCGCCGACCACCGTGGCGTTGGCCGCGCCGCTGCCGCTGATCATGCCGACTGCGGACGAGGCGAGGACGGCCGTCTGAGGGATCGTTTGCCGCGACTTTCCGGCGATCCTCCGCATGAAACTGACCATCGCCCCCTGGGCGTCGAAGCCTCGCGCCGCCGCCGCCAGAAGCATAAAAGCCCCGATCGTGGTCAGCGCGATCTGTGCGTACATCCCGTAAATGCCGGTCGAAAGCTCGACCGTACTCGAGGTGACCACCCGGTAGAAGGTGGTCCCCGGATGCCAGAAGAAGTCGATCGGGCTCAGATAGCCCCACAGCGTGTAGACAACCATTATCACGTTCACCCAAAACAGCTCGGTATGGGCGATCCGCGACAGCTCCATCACCAAGAGGAACATCAGCAAACCCATGATGAAGTCCATCCGGGTGTAAGAGCCCTGCCGCCAGATGGCGATCTGTTCGTACTCCATCATAAAATGGTAGAACGCAAAAAGACAGATGGCGAGATAGATAACGACAAGGATATGATTGGCGATCGGCGGCAGTCGCTTGTATAGATAATCCCTCTGATACATGAGCAGGATCTGCAGCGCCAGGGCGACCGGCAGAAGGTGGGCCGCGAGTTCGCTCGGGCCTCCAAAGCCGGTGTAAAAGTACCAACACAGCCAGACGAACATAAAGATCGATAAGCCGAAGATCAGGTTTTTGAGGTTGGCGTGGCGCTTGATTCCGTCAATCAGCATGGCTTTCCCCTTTTCGGCCCAAAGCGTCGGTCACCCTTTAGACCGCAGCATCTGCCCGGCAAATGACGACCCTCATTTAAACTAAACGTTGCCAAAGAATATTCGCCGGAGATCACCCCCTCCCCTTCCCTCCCCGAGGGGGAGGGTTAGGGTGGAGGGGAGAATGCACCAGAGGTGCGGTTTATTGGAAAGATCATTTGCTGCCGGAGATGATCCACTTATCATTCCAGGCCTTCTTCTCTTTCATGAACTTCGCCAGCCCCGGATGCACCGGAACGGTTGGATTGGCATTGATGCCCCTTGCTTGCATGCCGGTGAAGTCGCTTGCCAGGGGGGTGAAGCCCGGATCGCCCTTGACGAGGTCTTCCCGCTTATTGTAGAACGTATTCACCATCTTATAGACGACCTCCTCGGGCATATCCGCACGCACGTTGTAGCCGAACAGTAGCGGCACGCCCAGGATCGTCTTCACGCCGACGTCCTTGCTGAATACCTTTTTCGGATCGATCTCCATGGGAGTGAGGTTCGCCGCCGTCAGTTTCTTGACCTCATCCGGACTGGGATTGATCACCTTGATTTCAATGCGCAGCTCGGTTTCGCGCCAGTAGGACGGGAGCGAAATGCCTGCGGTCGTATAGGAGACAGCGCCAACGATGGTGCCGGCCTGAAGCGCGTCGCCCTGGGACGCAACGCCGATCTCGACGTGTTTGAACTGGTAGCCGAGCGCCTTGAAGATGCGCACGAAATTCAGCCAGTTCATGAAGCCGGCGGGGGTGAAGAATACCGGCTTGCCGCTGAAGTCGGCCAATGACTTGTACAGGTGGCCCTTCGAGGCAATCACCATCATAAACGACTCCATCGGGTACGCATACCAGGTGTGCACAATCTTCGGCTTGATAGGAGTGTAGCCCTTGAAGCCGCCCTCGCCGGTACGGAATTCGGTCATCCCGACGTCGGCCGTGTAGCTGATCTCCGCTTCCCCGTTCATCATTGCCTTCATGGCAACGGTAGGCGACTGATACGGATTGACCGTGACGGTATATTCGCCGCCGAGCGCCTGCTCTAACACGCCGCTCAACTGGGCGGCTACCTTGTAGCCGTAAGTACCCGTTTGGGACGTGGCCAAGCGGATCGACTTGCGCTCCGCTGCGTAAGCCGGATCGATCGCCGAAAAAGCGAAGACGGCGGCAAGGGCCGCTACGGATACCGCGAACTTGTGACTCGGTCTTGTCTTCAACATGGTTTCCCTCCTTTGATTGCCTTTCAGTGGAACGTCATTGATAAGAACTTACTCTTCTGTGGGAGAAGGATACGATGGGCTGCCTTGTGTGTCAAGGAGATTCTATTTATACTTTTTATACCGGGTCGGACCAGGGAAAATATTTGATATCGCAAGAGAATCACCTGAAAAAAGGAATTACAACACAGTCTCTTAGGGGGAGACGGTCGGGGTAAGGGGGAGGATCATGGGAGAAGGTAATCTATTTATTGATCCCGGTAATATACCCTCATGTATACCTAAACGTTGTAAAAAAAGCATCAAGAGCATCACCCCCACCCTTCCCTCCCCCCTCCGAGGGGGAGGGTTAGGGTGGGGGGGCAAAGGGCACCGGGGGTGAGGCCCCGCGATTATCGCAAAAATCGGTTTTCCCCCTTGCCTGCAAGGGCCCAAGCAAATTTCAGGAAATTCTTATGCACCTGTGTAGTCTAGAATCTAAAATCTACGATTTCTCAAGAGCGGCAATTCGGAGAACATATTTACCCTCCGGGGCAGGGGGTTGATTCTGTCAGGGTACTTGCCGGCTTTTCTTTGGGTCCAAAATATGCTACTTATATTCGGAGGAGAAGAGATAAAACGTAGTCGGGGAGAAAATCATACCAACTCCGCTGGAAAAATGGATTGAAGAACAGGTGCAATTAACCAAGCCGGCTCAAATCTACTGGTGCGATGGCACCGAAGAGGAGGCGCACCGGATTGTGGAAATCGGAATGAACCAAGAGAAAGTGGAAGGCCAACCTGTTTTTCATCCATTAAACAATAAAACCTATCCCCATTCCTACCTGCATCGGAGCCACCCAACCGACGTGGCCCGGACCGAACACCTCACTTACATCTGCCTGCCCGATCACGACGCCGCGGGACCGAATAATAATTGGAAGGTAGGGGTTCTGCGCCGGGACCCCATGGCCATGTTGCCTTTCTGCGGCTACAATATGGCGGATTATTTCGGCCATTGGTTGCAGATGGAGGGGAAAATGAACCCTCCCGTCAAAATATTCTTTATCAACTGGTTCCGGACAGATGAATCCGGGAAGTTTCTCTGGCCGGGTTTTGGTGAAAACACCAGGATTCTGAAGTGGATAATCGAGCGGGCCAACCGCTCGACCCGGGAGGGAGCCAGGGAGACTCCGATTGGATGGGTTCCGGAACGGGGAAGTCTGGACTTTTCAGGGATGAAGATCTCCAAAGAAAAGTTCAAAAGATTATTCAATGTGGACCGAGAGGAATGGAAGGCTGAACTTGAAGAAGGGCAAACTTTTCTGGCCCAGTTCGGAAGCCGCATGCCCCAAAGAATTTGGGATGAGTTTCATCAGCTAAAAACGGCCCTTGAGGAATCCCGCTGATGTAAGCCCCTGAAATGATCCATGGCCGTCAGATGAATAATGTAACTTTCCGATCCCTCCCCGAAATATACCCTATTCGGGGCTGGGCGAATCGGAAGACTGCGGCAAGGAGGAGAACAGACATGGCCAATGATCCAAAAGTCGGTTATCGAGTCATCGGGACGATTAAAGGAGTGAAGGGTCACTGTAATGCCGGACATAAGGTAGGAGATAAAATCGAATTGAGTGGACACAATACCGGGGGACTCTGCGGCTTTTTCTACCACGATGCCTTTCCCTATTTGATCATGCTCCAATTCGGTGGGGGATTTCCTAAGGAATGGGGAGGCCCGGATGTTGTCAATCTGGAATGTATGGATCGGACGAATGCGGTCACGATGGAACTCAAGAGGATTCAGGATTGATGAAATCGTAAAAAGTCAAAAATACCCCCTCTCCCTTGACGGGAGAGGGTCAGGGTGAGGGTGAAGAATCAAGAAATTTCAACCCGTTATTTATCCCCCTCCCCTTCATCCCCTCCCGCCAGGGGAGGGGAAATTCTACTTTTTACGAGTTCATCAAGGATTAACGGATTGTAGAAACAGAGTTCTATCTGACTGCCACTGTTGGGTCGGGTAACGACTCCTTCCGGAAAGTCTGAAAGCAACAATTGACAGGTTTGGCCAATGGGTGTAGATTTCAATTGGGAATCGACAGGGTGTCCTTATGAAAAATATCAGATCTGTTCTGGCAATATTGGTTCTAGGATCTTTAGCCGTATCTCTAACCACATGCGCCGAATCTCTGAAACTCAACGGCATCGTTGTAACACCAGCCAATCCGGCCATAACTGTGGGAGCCACCCAGCAGTTTATAGCCACCGGCTATTATAATGACCAGACAAACCATGATATAACCACACAGGTCACCTGGAGCTCGTCCAATACATCGGTGGCAACGGTTAACAGCAACGGCCTGGCCACAGCCATTGCACCCGGTATTACAACCATCACGGCCACTTCCTCCATACCGAATAGTTTCTCCACCGGCCCCTCTTTGGGGAGCACGGTCCTTACGGTAATCTCGGCATCCCTGTCTTCCATATCTGTGACCCCAACCAATCCGAGGATCCCCGTGGGAATCACCCGGCAGTTTTCAGCCGCCGGCGCCTATGCGGACGGGACAAGCTTTGATATGACCACGCAGGTCATCTGGAGCTCGTCCAATACATCGGTCGCGACGGTTGACAGCAATGGCATGGCCACAGCCGTTGCCCAAGGTACTGCAACCATCACGGCCACCTCAGGGACTATTCTGGGGAGTACGACCCTTACGGTGACCCCGGCAACCCTATCTTCTATATCTGTGACACCAGTCAATCAGAGTATACCCGTCGGAGTCACCCCGCAGTTTGCAGCCTTCGGCATATATTCTGACGGGACAAGCTTTGACATAACCACTCAGGTCATCTGGAGCTCGTCCAATACATCGGTCGCGACGGTTATCAGCAGCGGCCTGGCCACAACCCTTGCCGCAGGCACGGCAACCATCACGGCCACCTCAGGGACTGTCTCCGGGAGCACGGCCCTTACGGTGACCCAGGCAACCCTATCTTCCATATCTGTGACACCAGCCGATCTGAGCATACCCGTGGGATTCACCCCGCAGTTTACCGCCTCCGGCACATATTCTGACGGGACAAGCCATGATATAACCCCGCAGGTCATCTGGAGCTCGTCCAGTCCATCGGTGGCGACGGTTAACAGCAGCGGCTTGGCCACGGCCGTTGCCGCAGGCACTGCAATCATCACGGCCACCTCAGGGGCCACCTCGGGAAATGCGACCCTTACGGTGACCTCGGCAACCCTATCTTCCATATCTGTGACCCCCGCCAATCCGAGCATACCCGGCGGAGTCACCCAGCAGTTGGCAGCTTCTGGCTTATATTCTGACGGGACAACCCATGATATAACCACGCTGGTCATCTGGACCTCGTCCAATACATCGGTGGCGACGGTTAGCAGCAATGGCTTGGCCACAGCCGCTGTCGCGGGTACTGCAACCATCACGGCCACCTCGGGGACGATCCTGGGGAGCACGACCCTTACGGCGACGTCGGCAACCCTATCTTCTATATTTGTGACCCCCGCCAATCCGAGCATACCCGTGGGAGCCACCCAGCAGTTTACAGCATCCGGCATATATTCTGACGGCACAAGCCATGATATAACCAGGCAGGTCTTCTGGACTTCCTCCAGTCCATCGGTGGCGACGGTTAACGGCAGCGGCTTGGCTACAGCCGTTGCAACAGGTTCCGCAACCATCAGCGCCGCCTCCGGGGTTTCCGGGAATACGACCCTCGCGGTACAGTGACCTCTGGTTGGAGTGAATCGGGGTGTCTTGATGAAAAATATCAGATTTGCTTTGGCAATATTATTTCTTGGATCTTTAGCAGTATTTCTAACCGCATGCAAGGGCGGTGACAGTAGTAGTGGGACCGTGTCACTCGTCTCCATTGCTGTGACCCCGGCCAATCCGGACATCCCCGTGGGAGTCACCCGGCAGTTTACAGCCTCCGGCATCTATTCTGACGGGACAAGCCGCGATATAACCACGCAGGTCACCTGGAGCTCGTCAAATCCGGTGATCGCGACGGTCAACGGCAGCGGCCTGGCCACGGCCGTTAACACAGGCGCTCCAACCATCAGGGCCACCTCCGGGATTATCTCGGGAAGCACGACCCTTACGGTAACTTCGGCAACTCTAGCTTCCATTTCTATAACCCAGGCCAATCCGAGAATCCCCTCGGGAACGACCCAGCAGTTTGCCGCCTCCGGCGCATATTCGGACGGGACAAGTTATGATATAACCACGCGGGTCACCTGGACCTCCTCCAATCCATCGGTGGCGACGGTTAACAGCACCGGCTTGGCCACAGCCTTTGCCGCAGGTACTGCAACCATCACCGCTGCCTCAGGGACGATCTCGGGGAGCACGACTCTTACGGTAACCTCGGCAACTCTATCTTCCATTTCTGTGACCCCGGTCAATCCGAGCATACCTGTGGGAGTCACCCAGCAGTTTGCCGCCTCCGGCGCATATTCGGACGGGACAAGTCGTGATGTAACCACGCAGGTCACCTGGAGCTCTTCCAATCCATCGGTGGCAACCGTTAACGGCAGCGGCCTCGCCACAGCCGTTGCCGCAGGTACGGCAACCATCACCGCCACCTCAGGGATTATTTCGGGGAACAGGACCCTCACCGTGACTTCGGCAATTCTATCTTTCATATCTGTTACCCCAGTCAATCCGATCATCCCCGTCGGAATCACCCCGCAGTTTGCCGCCTCCGGCGCATATTCGGACGGGACAAGTTACGATATAACCACGCGGGTCACCTGGACCTCCTCCAGTACATCGGTGGCGACGGTTAACAGCAACGGCCTGGGCACAGCCGTAGCACAAGGTGCTGTTATCATTACTGCTATCTCAGGTATCTCAGGGACTATTTCGGGGGCTACGACCCTCACGGTAACCTCGGCAACCCTATCTTCCATATCCGTGACACCGGCCAATCCGAGCATGCCTGTGGGAGTGACCCAGCAGTTTGCCGCCTCCGGCGCATATTCCGACGGGACAAGCCATGATATAAACGGGCGCGTCGTCTGGAGCTCATCCAATACATCGGTGGCGACGGTTGACAGCAATGGCCTGGCCACAGCCGTTGCCGCGGGTACGGCAATCATCACGGCCAAATTAGGGGCTATCTCGAGGAGCACCACCCTTACGGTGACCTTGGCGACCCTATCTTCCATATCCATGACACCAGTCAACCCGAGCATACCCGTGGGACTCACCACTCAGTTTGCAGCCTCCGGCGTATATTCTGACGGGACAAGCCATGATATAACCGCACAGGTCACCTGGAGCTCGACTAATACATCGAAGGCAACGGTTAACGGCAGCGGCCTCGCGACAGCCGTTGCCGCAGGAACTCCAATCATTACTGCCACCTCAGGGACTATCGCGGGGAGTACGACTCTCACGGTGACCTCGGCAACTCTATCTTCCATATCTGTGACATCAGCCAACCTGAATATACACGTGGGATCCACCCAGCAGTTTGCGGCCTCCGGCGCATATTCGGACGGGACAAGCCATGAAGTAACCACGCAGGTCACCTGGAGCTCATCCAATACATTGGTGGCGAGGATTGACAGCAGCGGCCTGGCCACAGCCGTTGCCGGGGGCACTGCCACCATCACTACCACTTCAGGGACTATCTCGGGAAGCACCACCCTTATTGTACGGTGATCTTATCAAGCAATTTAGGAATTGAGGAATTAAGGGATTGGATGATTGACTTCGTCGTTTAATACCCAAATTCCTAAATTCCTAAATCCCCAAATTCCTAAATTGTTTTATTTCAGCCGATCCATTCTGTAGTATTGGAGGAGGGAGATAACGGCAGAGGATTGGAGCGGGTCTTTAGCCATGCCGTAAAGGTGAGAAGGGCAGAGGCAATCCGAGGAGCCGAAGCCAGGGATCTCCCACTGAGCGATTTCGCTCACGGCCCGGGCGATGGCACATTCCAGGATATCCTGGGTGCGGACGGGCACGGCGAAGTGGAATTCGGCAACGGCGCGCAGAAAGTCAACATGCCAGAATAGTCTTTTCCGCATCCGGCGATGACGCTCGAGGCGAGACGATAGATTCTTCCGGGCAGAACCCACGTATAGGTAGTAACCCTTCCGGAACCTGATTTCGCCAAGACCCCCGATGGGGACGGTGGAGTCTTCTCGAAGCCGAAGGATGACGATATAACTTCCACTGTCTCTGGCCTCCTTCTCCACGATGTCCCAGGGAACGTCCAGGATTCGCACCCTGGATGTTAAGGATAAATCGGCCCGCAGTTCCACGGCCAGAGGTATGATGGATATCTTTTCTCGGGCCGAAGGAGTCCTCTCGAGGTACACGGTGGCCCCGGGCAAGAGCAGCTCCCACATCCGGCCCGGGTTTGGCAGATAGGCCCGCACAACTTTCCCCCTCAGCCTGCATACCAGAGTGAAACGATTCGGCCTCTTCAGAAATGTGGCTTTATTCATTTCCCATTGAACCCCCAGCCGCTTGCCCCCTCGAACCTTTCGGGATTCGCAGTTTTTCTTGACATTTCACCATCACTCCACTATTTTTAAGAATAGATTTTATCACCGATCCTCGCCCACTCTCAAACAAATCTATCAGGCCAAGAGGTTCCTGAGGGCGGCCATATGAAACTCAGGCATAATATTTTCACCCTCTCCTTATTTTTCGGATTGTTACTCTACGTGATCGATGCCGGGATGGACTCCTTGCTTTTCCATACGGGGAGTTTTTGGAGTTCACTATTTACGGGTGTGCCGATCCATGAGATCCGCGAGAGAATGGTCATGGTGGCAGGTTTTCTGGTATTTGGCATCATGGTTTCCAGAATCCTGGCCGGACGACGCCGGGCAGAGGAGGCGCTGCACGAGGCTCACGAGCGGGCGATCTGGCTGGCCCGATTTCCCGAGGAGAACCCCAACCCGGTGGCGCGGGCGTCGGCCGAGGGGAAAGTTCTCTACCGGAATTCGGCAGCCGCGAAACTGCCCGGGTGGGCGTGCCAGGTCGGCGAACCTCTGCCGGATCCGCTCCTGTCGTTGGTCGGACAGGCCATGACGGAGCGACAGGAGACGCACCAGGATGTGGAATTGTGCGGCAGGTTCTATTCGGTGTTGGTCACGCTGTTCCCTGGAGAATTTTACGCCAATGTCTACGGACGCGACATCACCGAACACAAGCGGGCCGAGGAAACACTGGCTGAACGCACCGTGCAACTGGAGCGCACCAATCGGGAACTTGTGGCCCTCAACGCCGAGCTCGATGACTTCACCAACGTGGCCAGCCACGACCTGCAGGAGCCCCTGCGAACTCTGACCGCCTTCAGCGACATGCTGCGCAAAGACCTGAATCAATCGTTGCCCGAGAGGGCGGCGCAGGACTTGGGGTTTATCACCGATGCGGCCAGGAGGATGCAAACGCTCATCCAGGATCTCCTGGCACTCTCGCGGGCGAGCCGGGTCGCCAAGAAGAGGGAAAAGGTCTCCCTCGGGGAATGTGTGGACCGGGCCCTCGAAGCGTTAGCCATACGGATGAAGGAAACCGCAGTCCAGGTTACCCGGGATGAGCTGCCGGAAGTCTGGGGCGACTCCACGCTGCTGACGCAGCTCTACCAGAATCTCATCGGCAACGCCTTGAAGTTCTGCGGGGATCAACCCCCGCTGATTCGATTGACCGCCGAAGAACGGGAGGGATACCCGGTCTTCGGGGTGAAGGATAACGGCATCGGCATTGAGTCCAAGTACACCCAGCAGATCTTCCAGCCCTTCCGGCGGCTGCACGGTCGTGCCGAGTACGAGGGCTCGGGCATTGGACTGGCCATATGCCGCAAGATCGCCCAGCGGCACGGGGGGAAGATCTGGGTGGAGTCTGAACCCGGAAAAGGGGCTCATTTCCTTTTTACGATTTCCCACAGAAGGAGGGAAGGATGAAGACAGCGACCAAAGCCAAACCCGCTGTCATCCTCCTCGCGGAGGATGACCGGGGCGATCAGGAGCTGACGCGGCGGGCCCTGGAGGAGGGCAAGATCCGGAATGACCTGCGCGTTGTAGAGAATGGCGAGGAGGCTCTGGCCTATCTCTTTCGCCGCGGCAAGTACAAGGACCCGGCCACATCGCCCAGGCCAGATCTGCTGTTACTCGACCTGAACTTGCCCCGGGTCGATGGCCGGGAAGTGCTGGAGCGGGTCCGGGCCGATTCCAAGCTGCGCCGGATGGCCGTGGTGGTGCTGACCACTTCGCGGCAGGAGGAGGATATACTCCGGTCCTACGAGTTGGGGTGCAATTCCTTTATCACCAAACCGGTGGACATGGACCAGTTCATCCGGGTCATCCAGGCGCTGGAAGAATACTGGTTCCAGATCGTGGTCCTTCCGCCTAAGATGGAGTGAGCGATGGAAAAGAGGAAATTCACCGTGCTGGTTATTGACGATGAGCCGGCGGATGTCGAAATCTTGCGCTGCCTGCTGGAGGAAATCCAGGGCCGGAAGATCCAGCTACTCGCCTGCAACGACGCAGAAACGGGACGAGCGGAAGCCTCGCGCTGCCGGGTCGATTTGATCTTCCTCGACTACTTGCTGGGGGTGGAGACCGGGCTCGAAGTCTTCCACCAGATCCGCGAGGAAGGCTGCTTCCTGCCGGTGATTATGCTCACAGGCCACGGTAGCGAAGAGATCGCGGTCGAGGCCATGAAGGCCGGGGTCTCCGACTACCTGGTCAAGGGGCGGATCACCCCTGACAGTTTGCGTCTGGTCATCTCCAATGCGCTCCAGAAGTTCGAAATGCAGCAGAAAATCGATGGGCAGCACGCGACTTTGCTCGACGCCGAGCGCCAGCGCGTGATGATGGAAAGTGTGGGAGCCGCCTGCCACCACTTCGCCCAACCCCTCACCACCATGCTGAGCAACCTGGAAATGCTTGCCAAGGGCGAGGGGATCGAGGGATCCGACAAAAGGCTCATGCTTCAGCAATGTTTGCAGGCCGCCGAGATTATGAAGCTGATCCTGAACAAGTTCCAGCAGGTGAATGAATACCGCACGCGCCCCTATCTGGATGACGTTCAAATCCTCGACATAGGCCTCGAATCGATCTACGGCACCTCCCCGGGTCCCGAGGACGGCAACAGAGGCAAGCCGAAGCCTGAAAACCAGTGAGGGAGTATACCCTACCCCTCTAGGAGGAACCAAACACGGCTTGGGATCATAA
>Ga0315276_10002809_pt1 | contig 15897 bp, 14 predicted proteins | sample YL17G05_0_MG_FD_204542 | JGI IMG/M metagenome (GOLD analysis project Ga0315276, IMG submission 204542) | Sediment microbial communities from Yellowstone Lake, YNP, Wyoming, USA - YL17G05_0 | ecosystem: Environmental > Aquatic > Freshwater > Lake > Sediment | place: USA: Wyoming | collected... | reverse complement strand
GTTCAGTCAGTCCCGGGGTTGGTATAATTAATGCACTGCGGTTGAGACTTATAAGCTCCATGATGGTAGAGTAACCCGAACGTGTTATTATATTCTCACTGCCAAGAATCATCCCACGCATTTCGTGATCAGGAAGATGGCTGATAAATTTAACCTGGCCATCAATATGAATTTCCTGATTTTCACCTGGCTTCCCTTCAAGGATAACAGATGGTTTTCCCTTTGATTTCAGAATTTCTGCGAGTTTTTGTTTCAGTATCCCTTTTTGCGGTTCAGGACCCGACAATATAACCGTGCAAAAGTTTTTCTCCCCGGGTGGTGGCTCAGATAAGCTATTATCGGAAAATCTGGAAAGAATGCCAATGTACCTTAGATTAGATGGCAGCCTGAAGCCATGTGACAGTCTGCCTGATATATTTATATCGCCATCCAGATCAGGGATGAAGCAATATGTATATTTTTTGATAAAAAATCTAGTCAGAGACAGCCCGGTAAATTCCATGAATTTTAACTTTCCGGGGAAAGGAATCCTGGGAATATGCAGGACAAAAACTGTTCTTATATCCCGATTCCAGAGGCCAGGGCGGCTATCACTGATTACAATATCTATAGAATAATCTTTAATAATGCTTTTCAGCCGGCGGTGTTCCCTGACAGTATGAAAAAGCAGTTCAGGGATTTTAAGGATAATGATAAGCCATTGAGGTAAATAACTTGAGAATCTCATCGTGAATCCGGGGAAAGAAATGCAGGTTACCCCGGGGAGCTCATTCCTGAAAAATAATAAATGTTCATCACCGGAGCCAATGAAGATATTATTATTCATTGCCTGCAATTTTCGGGCAAGCGGGATCATTCGGCCTGCATGTCCCAGGCCCCACTCCAGTGGACAGATGAGTATATTTTTTTTCTTATTCAAACTTAACCCGATACCTGGGTCTGAATTCCAAGTTTTTCAACTCTTGATGCAATATGGTTCAGCTCTTCAAGAGATACTTTCATCAGCAGACCTCCTTCAGGAGTGTCTCTGGAAATTGTATAAATCATTACTTCCGAAGGTCTGATCTTTTCAAGCGCTTTAAGCCATGCATTAACCTCCTCGGGAGTCGTGTTATCAATCTTTTTCCCGTTGTATCTTCCCCTAAGGAAGAGAGTCTGAATTATTAATTTACCATTGAATTTTCTCAGATTCTCAATCAGATCTTCAACCATAACATTTACCCTTGGCTGATTATGTATATGGACTGTCAGATCAAAAGCTGAGTCGAGCTTTAGAATGTTCATATCAACTTTCAGCAAGGCATCTTTTATTGATGGATTGGTTATTGTGGTTGAGTTTGATAATACAGCGATTTTTGCACCCGGAAAATATTTATTGCGAAGCATTATGCTGTCGTCAATAATTGCTGAGAAATCGGGGTGAAGGGTAGGTTCCCCGTTTCCCGCGAAAGTGATGACATCCGGATTCTCTCCTTTTACTTTCATCTCCTGCAGGCGTGAAGCAAGTGCTTCTGACACCTCTTCACGACGAGGGAGATAGCCACCTTCTTTCTCAACCGGTTGCGACCAGCCGCATTCACAATAGATACAATTGAAATTACAAACCTTCTTTCTCCCTGGAAGCAGATTTATTCCTAAAGAAACACCAAGTCTCCTGCTCTTTACCGGCCCGAAAATGATCTTATCAAAAAGAAACGTCCCCATTCTTTTTCTCCTTTCAGACTTCAAAATTAACAGAATAAATTTTAATCGGGAGATTTTTACAGTATTCTCTCAGCCATGCTCGAAGGCAGAAGCTTCAGATTCACAAGATCGAGATTCTTGATCAGGACCAGTCCGGGCTTTTTCCCCGGCTCTATGGTGCCTGCCCAGCTATCTTCACAAAGAGCCCTGGCACCATTAATTGTTGCCCAGCTGATAAGCCTCTCGAGACTTATCTGAGGAAAGTATACCTGTAGCGTTTTAAGCTCTTCAAGAATGCTTAATGCTGAATTTGATGAAAGACTATCGGTGCCAATAACAATATCGCAACATTCATCCGATAATAATCCTGCCGGCGGTACATTTCTGTCAATAAACAGATTGGAATTTGGACAAAGACAATAATACAGATTCCCTCTTTTTCGTAACTCTTCGATCTGTTTTTTTTCAATACGGGTGTTATGCACAAGCAGGAGATTCCCGTTTCCTGTAACTTCTTCAAGTACTGCTGAGACATGATCCTGCGCCGTGTCCAGATCAGAGAACGGCGGCAGGAACTTTTTGTACGATTCCATCAGCGGCCCTGTATGGTCTGCAAGAAAGAGTTTCTCATCCTCCGATTCCATATAATGAACCGATGTAATTCTATTTGATACCGAATGGTTTTTTATCAGTCTCAGAAGAGGCAGGGATATCGAATAAACTGCATGAGGCACTATCCACCAGGAGAGGTTCTCTGATTCAGCAATCTCTGAAACCTTCAATATCTCATCCATTCGTTTATGCGCTTTGGATGAATCTATGCCAAAGACCTCAAGAAGATTAATATATTTTATTGTGCTCTCTTTCTTCAGGGTGAATGTCAGCGATGAATTACAGATATCTGCACATAGAACAACACCTTCCCTTACCATTTCATTATCCGCATTCTTAATAGCCTTTTCAATGTCTTCATGAAGTTTACTTCTTAAGGTATTAATTGCCATGAGGAAATTGCTTAAACCAGTTCCCCGGGGAATTTCATTTTTCAGATAAGATAATTCAAGGTGGCAATGGCAATTCACAAAACCCGGAACTATTACTCCATTATAAAATGCGACAGACTCTTTTTCAGACAGTTTACCGTCAGTGTTCTCAATGCTTAAAATGGTTCCGTCATCATCTGCACAAATCACGCCTCTCCTGTAAGGAGGGCCTGCGTTTGTAAATATATATTGAGCCGAGAAATATTTCATTACTGTGGTGCTTTCCTGAAGATGATTTTCTCAACCTTAGCATGCTTTTCCCATCGGCCAGGCTTTGCATCATTATAAAGCAGCCAGCCTTTAAAACTCGTAAAAGTTGTATCGGAAAGTCTTTTTGATAAAGTATAATCATGTCTCTTCCCGTCTTTAGGTAAATTTACTGTCTCCCAGTAATCTCTTTTACCTGTAATGGAAGTGTCGGCATGCCAGAAAAAAACATTTATACTGGGATTCAGACTCTGATCATCGGGGTATACAATTGCAGTAAGCGATAACTCGTACATGCCCGTATCTTTTACAGGGATACTAAAAGAGATTGTATTATTAATGCCTGATTCAGGGACCGAATAAGCTGAAGGTCCTGTCCAGTGTGAAAGAGAAACTTCAGGTGAAGAGGGTTTCTCAGCTTCCAGTCTCGATTGAATCTCGCTGAGCCTGGCCAGGACCTCATCATAGATTTTTTCAAGCTCCTTTGGATCCTTAATAAAATAATATTTTAAAGTCTTATCCATCTGGTCCTTGGTATATCCATGACTATCAATGATTTCAATATAATTTGCAATAGAGTCTTTGGCAGAAAACTGAATGCGGATAGGCTGAATATAAAGAAGTCCGTCGGCGATATAAAGATCAGTCAGGATCGAAACAATCTCTCCGGAGGGGATCATCTGATTCTTTTTTGTTTTTCCCCCGCTCCCGGAGCATGAGAGAAAGATCAGAGTTATAATCATAAAAAATATCCTGAGAAGGTTGCTCATAGAACTATTTATTTGGCTGTTTAACATTCTTAAGGAGATATTTCCTGGTGAGATATCTTACCGGATACCAGGCAGCCCAATAGCCGATCAGAAGAACGGTTGCAGGAACAATTATGAAATCCTTAAACTTCATTATTATTGGATAGGCATTCATGATCAGAGATTCGCTGTTAAGCTTTATAAGACCAAATCTCTGCTGCAGCCAGCAAACGACAAAACCACCTACAATTCCGGCAAATGCACCAATGATGGATATCATCCATCCTTCAAAAATGAAAATTTTCCTTATGAGATTGTTATCCGCTCCCAGACTTTTCAGTATTTCAATATCTCTTTCCTTCTCAATTATAAGCATAGTAAGGGAACCGATAATATTAAATGATGCAATAAGAAGGATTAATGTGAGGATAATAAAAATTGCCAGTCTTTCCGAGTGCATTACCTTATAGAAAATATCCTGTTGCTCAAGCCTGTTTCTGACAATATAATTCTTTCCAAATATTTTTTTTACAGTCGCCTGTACCTTATTAACATCAGCGGAGCCAACCGTTTTTATTTCAATGGAGCTTATTTCTGTATTATACTCCAGCAGTTCATGGGCAAAATCGAGAGGAATGAACACATACTTCGAATCAAACTCCTGCTCAATTTCGAATATGCCTGACGGGAATATATATTTCCTGACAAAAGCATTCTCAGGATCCAGATTAACGCTTCCGGTTCTTTTAGGAACGTAAATATTCAATGGAGTGATGAAATTAATCCTTATCCCAAGATAGTTGGCAACACCAACTCCAATAACTGCTTCAGGACGGTTATTTCCTGTTTTAAGTCTGAATTCTCCCTCCCACATGGAGCTGTCAAGAGCTGTGACCTTTGTAAAATTTTCATCAACCCCTTTTATTATTGCTATATATTGCCTGTCACCATACCTGAGAAGAGCATTTTCCTCCAGAGTAAGTGAATATGCTGAAATGTCTCTTACTTCAGAAAGCCTTAACAGGTTCGCCGAATCGGGTGCAAAAACTTTGCCTGCCGAGGCAATTATTTTAAGATCAGGATCAAAAGTGTTAAAAATAGAGCTGACCAGTCCCTCGAGGCCATTGAAGACAGATAAAACAATAATGAGTGCCATAGTACCAACAGCAACTCCGGCTACTGAAACTGCGGAAATAATATTTATTGCATTCCTTGATTTCTTTGCAAACAGATATCTTTTTGCTATGTATACGGAGAGTTTCACTTTCTTATTTCTCAGCTGTCACCAGTAATCCTGTTCCTGTTTTATGCCTGGAATTCAGATCAATAATATTAAGAAAAAAGGAGACAGGAAAGGCAAAAAGATAATAAAAAGGAAGAATTATGAAGAAAATATGTGACTTATTAAGCATTCTCACTGGTAGCTTCATAGATAGATTCCATGAAATGCTTCCGGCTTTTCCATAGGTATACGATACATTAACATTATTGAATCCGGCTGCTTTCAGCTTTCCTGTTATTTCTTCTTTGCCATACCCATCCCTCACATGTTCATCAATAAACGATCTCTCTTCCTGATGATGTACATCCGATCCTCCTTTATCAGATGGTGTTGATATTAAAAGAATCCCGTTATTTTTCAGGGATTTGTAAAAGTTTCTGAACACAAGCTCATCGTCTTCAATGTGTTCCATTACATCAACAGTTATTATTAAATCATATTTATCAGATTCGACAAGGGCAGTCAGATCCCCGGTCTCAAATGTCACACGGTCTGACCGGCCAGCTCTTATGAAAAAATCATTGCACTCCTCTACCTGACTGTTATTGATGTCAATACCTTTGATTTTCCATTTTTTTTGAAGGGTGCTCATCCTCCAGGTATACTGCCCAAATCCCGATCCGGCATCAAGAACAGATGCATCTTCTGCAAGACGTGTTTCACTCTTTTTTATTGCCCTTTTAATATGCCAGGCTCTTAGCAGGAGAAGATCGAGCAAAAAATAAAAGGCTATTCTCAGAAAGAGAGATTTTGTGAAGAACCTGCCCAGTGATTCTTTGATTGGTTCGTATTGCATAATATCACGATTTCAGAAGCTTATCGATATTGTCAATGTAGTCGAGACTATCGTCGATAAAAAATGCAATTTCAGGAACTATCCTGAGCTGAGACCTGACTTTTTGTCCAAGTTCATATCTTATTTTTGATGTGTGATCCTTAATTGAGATCAAAACTTCTTTCTGGTTGGATGAAGGGAAAATGCTCAAAAAGACTTTGGCAAATGAAAGATCAGGACTTACTCTGACAATGGTAATAGAAACAAGTTTCCCGCGAGCGACTTCATTGCCTTTCCTGAGAAAAATATCGGCCAGCTCCTTCTGTATCAGCCTTGAGACTTTTTTCTGTCGTGTCGATTCCATTTATTGTCTTTTTAACCTGCCAAAGGTACTAAAAAAGGCGCAACGGCAAAACGGTCCGGCGGCACAATGGCAATTCAACAAAGCCATTAAACCGTTACACCATTACGCCTTTAAGCCTTTTTTTATTAGCTTTGCGCTTAACTTTATTTAAGGAGACAATGGAGACAGTTGTTAGCGGTATACGGTCGACGGGGAATCTGCATCTTGGTAATTATTTTGGTGCAATAAAAAACTTTCTGAAAATGCAGAAGGAAAATAACTGTTTTTTCTTTATAGCAGATTACCATGCACTTACAACTCATCCCAAACCCGATGATCTTCATGGAAATATTAAGCAGGTGCTTGCAGAGTATCTTGCCTGCGGTATTGATCCCGAAATAGCGACAGTCTTTATCCAGAGCGATGTACCTGAAGTGACTGAACTCTATCTTCTGCTTAATATGAATGCATATGTCGGGGAGCTGGAAAGAACAACTTCTTTTAAGGAGAAGATCCGCAAACAACCCGACAATATCAATGCAGGTCTTCTGACTTATCCGGTCCTGATGGCTGCTGATATAATAATTCATAAAGCAAATAAAGTGCCGGTAGGTAAAGACCAGGAACAGCACCTTGAGATGACAAGGAGATTTGCCAGAAGGTTTAATATGATGTATGAAGTCAACTTTTTCCCCGAGCCTGATGCCTATAATTTCGGGGAAGAGCTGATAAAAATTCCGGGGCTCGATGGTACCGGCAAGATGGGCAAAAGCGAAGGAAATGGTATATTTCTTGCCGACAAACCTGAAGAGATCAGGAAAAAGGTAATGAGAGCTGTGACAGATTCGGGTCCCACAGTACCAAACCAGGCTTTCTCAGAACCATTGAAGAACCTTTTTACTATTATGAGTGTCGTTTCTGATCAATCCACCATCCAGTATTTCAGGGATAAATATGCGTCGTGTGAGATTCGTTACGGGGAACTTAAAAAGCAGCTCGGAGAGGATATTGTAAAGTTCACGGAACCGATAAGGAGCCGGATTAATGAAATTCTTAACGATAATAAATATTTATCAAAAGTTGTAACGGAAGGTGCAGAAAAGGCAAGAGCCAGTGCCTCTAAAACTTTAAGAGAAGTAAGAGAAATAATTGGCTATAAAGGATTCTGATAATAAAATGAAAGCCAGGCTTTTGACCTGGCTGCCCTGAAGAATCAAGTATATGATGGAGATTGCCTGTACAACATTAACAACAAAATGTGTGCCAAACTGTTCCTCTTAAACAAGCAGTATTTATAAGATTTGCGAAGTAATCCGGAGTATCCCAAACCATCTGTGTATTTGTTCCGGCAAAAACCCGGTGAGTCAGCACATAATTTTCATTACTATGTCTCTTTGCCTTATTACAATTTATTGATCATAAGGTAAAGGTTTATAATAATTGCAGGCATTAAGAAACTATAATATATTCCTTTTTGTAACTTGCATATCAGGAATGATTATATCGCAACCCCAACTTTATAAACTGCCTGAAATGAAAAAATCACCATCCCTCAGAAGGGTTAGCAGCTCCGGAATAAATACATCAACAATTTCCAGGCGAAGGTTCATATCATCATGCTCTGCTTGTGCAGCCTGCCTGGCATTAGCTCCCGCTGTAATAGTCACCACCTCCAGCGGTCCGGCCGGAGGAAAGAAGAAAATTAAGATCAGGGTTCTTTATTCATTGCATTCTGAAGTTCAGGCACAGCCCGATTGGCCGAATATAGGTTTTGACTTCAGACCTGCAATGGAAAAGATCAATAATGCTCTCAAATCAGAATTTAAAAATATTGAATTTATACCGGCAATGGCAACCGGGCAGGCAGATGCTGAAAAAATTGCAGAGCAGGATATTCCCGATTCTGTCGACGGATATATTGTGTACCAGATGAATTGCTGGAACAGGGTTGTCCAGACGATAGCAAAAACAGGCAAACCGGTCCTTTATGCAGATTTTCAGTTTGGGGGAAGCGGAGGATTTCTTGTCTATAATTCATCATTTCTGGGTGAAAATAATCAAAATGTCGGTTTTGTTGCTTCTTCCCGGATGGAAGATATGCTTTCAGCCGTGAGATGTTTCAAATCTGTCATCAGGGATAGGACAGCTGAAAAATTTTCTTCAGCAACGGCCAAAGTGCGTGCCGGACTTACCCCGGCAGCAGGTAAGTATTATCCCACACAGGATAACTTAAAGACTTTATCTGCGGAGGAGTGTATTTATCGTCTGAAAAGCTCAAGGATTCTTGCTGTAAGAGACCAGAATGCCGGAGAAGCATCTCCTGTTATGGGAATACCGCTGGAATATATTCCTTTTTCTGAAGTAAATGCAGCCTGGAGTGCGGCCAGTAAGGATGAATCGGCCAGTATAGCTGAACGGTGGCAGAAAACAGCTCTCGAAGTTACCGATGTCCCTTTTGAGACACTGAAAACCTCGGCTGCAATGTACCTTGGAATGAAAGCAGTTCTTAAAGCCCATCAGGCAAATGCTATAACAATTAATTGTCTTGGCGGATTTTATGGCGGGCATATTCATGCATATCCGTGTCTCGGATTTCATGAATTATGCAATGAGGGAATGGTTGGCGGCTGCGAATGTGACGTTAATTCGGCTGCGACAATGCTTGCTTTCTCAACCCTTTCAAATGGCAGACCGGGTTTTATTTCCGACCCGGTAATTGATACCGCCAAAAGGCAGATCATATATGCTCACTGTGTGGCATCAAACAGGGTTTTTGGTCCAGAAGGTTCAGCCAATCCTTTTAAAATAATGACCCATTCGGAGGACAGGAATGGTGCCTCTGTCAGGTCATTACTCCCGGTAAATTATTTAACCACCACCCTGGAGATCAACAATGAGAACAAGGAGATTCTTCTGCATCAGGCTGTTGCCCTGGATAACGACCCCGATGACAGGGCCTGCCGGACCAAGCTATGTGCAGAACCTTCAGGTGACATTGAGAAGCTGTTCAGGATGTGGGGAAGATGGGGCTGGCACAGGGTAACATTTTACGGTGACCTTAAAACGCCTGTATATGATTTTGCTGATGCATCAGGCTGGAAAGTTGTTGAAGAAGCCTGAAATTTCATTTATAAATAGCTCACAACGTGGGGAAAAAAGGTTCAATTATTCTTTTGATTATTCTGATTTCGGGTCTTGCCGTACTGATCTGGTTTATTAACAGGGGGAGCAGGAATATATTTTCAGATCCTTATAAAGTTATACCTGCTGACGCATCCATGGTTATTGAATCGGTTGATCTTCCTGAGCTGATGAATACCCTTACCGAAGGCAATGGTCTGTTCAGGGAAATAACCTCAGTCCCGGAGATGGATCGGTTTAAAAAGAAATTAAAATATCTCGCTGATCTGTTAACCCGGAAAGAGTGTGAGAAGATCTTTGGAAACAATATTTCACTGATCTCATTCCATGCGGATAATAAAGGGGAAATGGTTCCGCTTTTATCAATGAATGTTCCACCTGAAATAAGGCTCAGGCATATCAGGGAGATCATAAATTCGACGGTAAAAGGTAACGTGTCAGAGGAAAAAAGAGGTACTGCCAGGATAATCCGGATAGCTTATGAGTCAGTCAATAAGAACGATACAGTTTATGTCGCTTTCCTTTCCGGGTTATTGATGTGCAGCCCTTCAGAAGCGCTTATCAGCAATGCCATAAGACAAAAGGATCTTGAAAATGATATAAGAGCTCTGCCCGGATTCTCAAGGATAATGGCTGCCTCGGGGAAAAAGGAGGATAAAATATATATTGTATTTAAAAATATTTCTCCGGTAATCCGGTCTCTGACAGGAGGAAGAGCTCCGGCATTGTCTGAAAAGATAAGCAGGCTTGCCGGAAGTGCTGAAGGTGATATTTACCTTAATGAAAATGGATTAATTCTCAGCGGTTTCACGGAAAGTACCGACACTGCTGATTATCTGAATAAATTTAAAACATACCCACCCGGATCGCTCGACACTTACAAAATATTGCCATCGGCAACTGTTCTTTTTGAGACAGTAATGCTCCCTCCCAAAGTTAAGGAAATGAAAAGGATTCCCGGAATGACGGATTCGACATATGCACTTGCAGCAAGACTTAAGCCTTATATCGGGGAAGAAGTAACAAGAGCACTACTGGACATTAAAGGTGAAGAGGTTGCAGGAAATTCAGTCGTGGTTTATGAATTAAAAAATCGTGATGAGGCGGAACGTCTTTTCTATCAGTCAGTTACTTCGTGGGGCAATAATCTTAAAATGAAAGAAAAGGATTATATCCAGTATTTCCAGCCGGATGAACAAACAAAAATCCAGGTCACATCAACTCCTTTCAAGGGAATTATTTCGGCAATATATCCCGGCTTTGCTCCAGAGTCTTCAGATTCCCTGTTTACATTTTATGATAATTTCATGATTACAGGAAATTCTTTCAGTACTATTTCCAGGTTCCTGTACGATAATATGCTTAACAAAACACTGGCAAATGATCCGGGATATCGTGATTTTGAAGGTACACTACCGGGAAGAGCAGGATACTATTTCTATTGTGTTCCGGGTGGACTGGTCGACTATTTATCAGGTTATCTTAATGATAAAATTATCAATGCTCTCAGATCCGATATTCATTCACTTAAGAAAATACAAGCCTGCGGTTACCAGTTTGCTGCCAGTAATGGGATGATATACAATACATTATCTGTAGCATTCAGGGAGGAGGTAAGGGAAGAGGCCGGAACTGAATGGGAGACTCTTCTTGATACCGCCGCCTGCATTAAGCCATTCTTCTTTACAAATCACAATACAGGAGCAAAAGAGATCTTCATACAGGACTATAAGAATAATGGTTATCTCATCAACGCGGCAGGAAGAGTATTGTGGAAAGTTGCACTGCCTGAAAAAATAACAGGTTCCGTTTATATGATAGACTATTTCAGAAATGGCAAGAACCAGTTGCTTTTTGCAGGAAAAAACTATCTTCACCTGCTCGACAGGAACGGTAATTATGTAGAAAGATATCCTGTGAAGCTCCGGTCGCCGGCATCTGGCCCTCTTGCTTTATTTGATTATGATAACAACCAGGATTACAGGCTCATTATACCGGGGGAAGATAAGCTAATTTATGCTTATGATATAACCGGAAATGTAGTCAAAGGATGGAAACAATTCAGGACAAATGGAACCGTAAGAACGGACGTCAGATTTTTCAGGGTCTCAGGGAAAGATTACCTGGTTGTTTCCGATGAAAATACGGTCTACATTCTCGACCGTACTGGCAGTACTAAGATCAGAATAAAAGAGCCCGTTGCCCGCGCTGAAAAGTCTGAATTGCGTTTAAACCCAGGACCGGATCCGGAGCTTGTTTTTTCTGCACATGACGGAGTAATCCAATTTGTGTCATTCAACGGGACTGTACGAAAAGCTGCCCTGGGGAAGTTCTCAGGTGACCACTCATTCGATTTTTTTGATATAGACGGGGATGGTTTTGGTGAATATCTTTTTATTGACCGGGGGATATTGTATCTTTATGATCACGACAGAACCGAAAAATTTAACCGCGATTTTAAATCTGATGAACTTGCAGGACCAATTAATTTTATTTTTTCAGCTGCGGACAGAAAGATCGGGGTTTTTGACAACAGTAAAAAACTGATATATCTGATCGATAAAAATGGGAATAATATGAATGGATTTCCTCTCAGAGGAGCATCTATGTTCTCAATAGGAACATTGTCTGAAAAAAGCGGGTTCCATCTTATTGTTGGAGGAGATGACAATTTCCTGTATAATTATAAGTTGAATACAGAGAGTAAATAAACAGAAGTATTGTTTGTATCTTTTGGCAGTTTAATTTTATTTGAATAACGGTTGAAAACATTTCTCATGAGTAAAAACATTTTCAACATGATCAGGATAAAAAGACTCATATTAATGGTCATTCTGGCGGCGATTTATATGAACTGCTCGGCTCAGAATAGTCGTATTATTTATTTTATGAAAATTCCGCAGAATCATTTCCTTAATCCTGCCATTAAGCCATCCAATTCGATCTATATAGGGTTGCCGGTACTTACAAATATCAATGCAGCAATAAATAACAACTTTCTTGAACTGACTGATGTCTTTACCCCGGATCTGAAAGCTGATTCTATTATTTCTTTTCAAAATCCCAATTTTGATCTGAACAGATTCGCAAATAAACTGAAAGAGCATAATAATATATCTGCTGATTTTAATATCCAGCTTTTTGGATTGGGTTTTATGATCGGGAAGGACCTGAATATTTTTATAGATATAAACGACAGGATAAATGCATCTGCATCACTTCCAAAAGATCTGATGAAATTGTATATACAGGGGCCCGAGCAGTTCCAGAATTTATCAATTGACCTTTCTGGGCTGAATATGAAAGCACAGTATTTCAGGGAATTTGGAGTAGGATTTTCCAAAAACATTACCTCAAAATTACGGATAGGTGCAAAAGCAAAGATGCTGGTCGGACTGGGTTCGTTTTCACTTGATAACCGGAATATGACCCTTAAAGTTAATGATGATTATTCGCAGACAATAAATGCTGATGCTACTATGAATGCCAGCGGTAAGGAAAGATTCAGCACTCTGAAAACTGACCTGGATTCCATGAAGAATAAGGGGAACGCCTTCAGGGGTTTATTATCTTTTGGTAAGGACTACATGAAAACGCCCTTTTCTAACCTTGGCTTCGGTATCGATTTAGGTGCAGTATATAACCTGAATAATATGTTTTCATTTTCAGCCAGTATCACCGACCTTGGATTCATAAACTGGAAAGATGACCTGAAAAGCTATGATGCAAAACAAACGTTTAATTTTCAGCCTGTCTCTTTGGCTGACGTGGTTAATCAGACTATTTCGATCGATGATTTTAAATCGATGATTTTAGATACTATAAAGGCCAGTTTCATTGAAAATCCAAGTCCTTCGTCATTCAGGACCTATTTACCTGCAGGAGTTCTTCTCGGGGCAAATATTAATCTTTTGAATGTACTTTCTTTTGGGGTATTATCTGAATCTAAAATCTATAGCGGACAGATAAAAGAGGCAGTTACTCTTTCCGCAAACGCCTATCTTGGCAAAATCCTTTCAGCAAGCCTGAGCTATACATCTGCCAATTACAGTTTTAATAATTTCGGTTTCGGACTGGCATTCAAGGCAGGCCCGGCTCAGATATATTTAATTGCTGACAAGATACCTGTAAACTGGAGCAAAGTATACTTTAAGAAAAATGGTGATTATTCTCCTATGAGGTTTCCGGATCAATGGAATACCTTAAATCTCCAGATCGGGATGAATATTACTTTTGGTAAAATAGTCAACAGGAAGGTTGATAAACCGATGCTTCTGGAACAGACTAATTAAAGAGAGAGAATGTACCTTCTTAGACTCATACTTGTTTTTCTCATTATCTTTTTAATCGTCAGGGCTTTTATAATTGCCGGGTCGTCGAAGGATGGTATCAGCACAAAATCCGATCCTGATAATATTAAAGGGAATCCACCTAAAGGTGTTCCAAAAAATATTGGAGAATATGTTGATTATGAGGATGTTGACAAGTCAGCGTAAGCTATTTCGAGGTCTTAAGCTGCCTGGCAAGAGAATTGGCAAATACAAAATCATTAAGCTTTTCGCAATCTGAATTCAGGATTTCATTCTTATTTCCTTCCCAGCATTTGATCCCTTCACTGATAAAAAGTATCTTTTCACCGATCTCCATTACTGAGTTCATATCATGAGTGTTCACTATTGTTGTCATGCAATACTCCTGAGTGATCTCTTTGATAAGTTCATCGATAAGAATTGCAGTGATAGGATCAAGTCCTGAATTTGGCTCATCGCAGAACAGGTATTTCGGATTAAGGGAAATAGCCCTGGCGATGGCTACTCTTTTTCTCATACCACCTGATAATTCAGCAGGGAAGAGGTTATTTGAATTTAATATATTTACCCTGTTAAGACACAAATTTACCCTGTCGGTCTTTTCCTCCATCGATTTATCTGTAAACATGTCGAGCGGGAATCTCACATTCTGTTCAACAGTGAGTGAGTCAAAGAGGGCGCTTCCCTGGAATAGCATTCCCATCTCCTTCCGTATCTCCTTTCTCTCACGGAAATCAAGCTTATTAAAGAGCCTATCCTCAAACCATATTTCACCACTGTCAATTTCGTGCAGGCCGACTATGGATTTCAGTAAAACCGTTTTCCCTGAACCGCTCTGGCCTATGATCAGGTTAGTCTTTCCGGGCTCAAAGGTCACGTTGATATCGGTGAGAACAGTTCTCTCATTAAACGATTTATATAGATGTTGTATCCTGATCATGATAACAGAAGCTGGGTAAGAATAACATTAAAAAGAAGGATGAGAACGCTGCTGTAGACAACGGCTTTTGTACTTGCCTGTCCGACCTCGAGTGATCCTCCTGATACATAATAACCCTGAAAAGCGGAAACGCTGGTTATTATGAAGGCAAAAACCACGGTCTTGATAAGTGAATAGGTAATATAATATGGTATAAATGCATACTGTATACCATAAATAAATGCTTCACTTGTAATTACACCGAGCTGTGTACCTGCAAGCCAGCCGCCCAGTATACCGACACAAATGCTTATTAATGTCAGAAACGGATTGAAAAGCAATGTTGCTATTAATTTGGGCAGAACAAGATATGAAGCTGAATTGACCCCCATGATCTCCAATGCATCAATCTGTTCTGTAACACGCATTGTACCGATTTCCGACGCAATATTTGATCCGACTTTCCCGGCCAGAATAAGCGCTGCGACAGTTGAGGAGAACTCAAGTATAATGGAATCGCGACAGCCCAGCCCGATGAGGTAAGTGGGATAAATAGGGTTTTCGGTATTGTAAGCAGTCTGAAGGGTTATGGCTGCACCCATGAAAAACGAGATTATAGAAACGATGCCAATGGAGTTAATACCGAGAAACACAAACTCCCTCATCGTCTGTTTGTAGTAAACTGATGGTTTTTCAGGTATTGAGAGAACCTTGCCCAGAAGAAGAAAATATCGCCCCAGCAGAGTTAAAAACTTAATCATTAAAATTACATTATGAAGGCTTAAAATTACAAATATTTACTGTATTTCCGGCACTTAACTTTTAAAAGCCGAATACATAATAAATTATATATTTGCATAAAATTTGATTCAGACTAAAAGTCATTGCTTATGGATAACAGATATGTCCTGATAATGGCAGGTGGTGTAGGCAGCCGTTTCTGGCCGCTCAGCCGGCGTGAGAAACCTAAACAATTCCTGGACATTCTTGGCAAAGGAGAGACCCTGATACAGCAGACATACAACAGGTTCAGATCGCTATGCCCCGAAAAGAACATATATGTGGTTACCAATGCCGATCATACAGATCTTGTTGTTGAACAGCTGGGTATTAGTCGTGACAGGGTTTTATCTGAACCGTTACGGCGTAATACGGCTCCCTGCATTGCTTACGGTACTTTCAGGATAAAAAGTGAAAATCCGGGAGCGGTGATTGCCGTAACTCCTTCCGACCACCTCATTGTGAAGGAGGATGAGTTTTGTGAAGTTATAGGCAGGGCTTTTGAATTTGCTGAAAACAATAAAGCACTATTAACGCTTGGTATTAAACCCGATAAGCCGGAAACAGGATATGGATATATTCAGGTAAATGAAAAGAAGCCGGTGGAAGGTTACGAAAGGTTGCTGAAAGTCAAAACATTCACTGAGAAACCTGATATTGATCTG
>Ga0315276_10002808_pt1 | contig 15902 bp, 12 predicted proteins | sample YL17G05_0_MG_FD_204542 | JGI IMG/M metagenome (GOLD analysis project Ga0315276, IMG submission 204542) | Sediment microbial communities from Yellowstone Lake, YNP, Wyoming, USA - YL17G05_0 | ecosystem: Environmental > Aquatic > Freshwater > Lake > Sediment | place: USA: Wyoming | collected... | reverse complement strand
CGAGGAAGTGAGAGCCGAGTACAGCCAGACGCCCGAAGCGATCCTGGCCGGCGAAAAACTGGAGGCGATACGCTCGCAGGCGGCGGAAAAGCGGCGCGGGGAGCCGGGCGCCGATGCGACTTCGGGTGGAGATGAGCCGCCTCTCGCGGCGGGTTTCACACTTCAGTTCGGTTCGTTCGCCGACCGGGCGAACGCGATCAAGCTTGCCGCGGAGCTCAAACACAAGATATCCGGGGTTCGTATCGATAGCGAGCTTCTGAATTTCAAAGAGGTTCACCGGGTTCGTTCCGGCTATTTCAAGACACGCTCCGAAGCGGAGAAAAGGGCCGAGGAGATCGCCCGGCAGACGGGCGAGAACTGCGCGATAATGCCCCTGCCTTGATTCCACCATCATGAGCGATTTCACGCCCCTAATGGCGCAGTACCGGGAGATCAAATCCCAGTATCAAGACTGCGTTTTGCTCTTTCGAGTCGGGGATTTCTACGAGACTTTTTACGAGGACGCCGTCGAAGTCTCACGGATTCTGAGCATTGCGCTGACAACCCGGGACAAGAACAAGAAGAATCCGGTTCCTCTCGCAGGGGTCCCGTTCCACGCGGTGGAGTCCTACGTCACCCGACTCCTCGCGGCGGGGAGAAAAGTGGCGATCTGCGAACAGACCGAAGACCCGGCGAAAGCCAAAGGTCTGGTCAGGCGCGATGTCGTTGAGGTTCTCACACCGGGCACCTCGATGAACCTTCAGTTTCTACAGGTGAAGGAAAACAACTATTGCCTCGCGATCGATCTCGAGTGGCCCCGCGCCGGTGTGGCCCTCATCGACGTGAGCACGGGAGATTTCCTTGTGGGTGAGGCCGAGTTCGACCACATCCAACACCTCATACAGGGAAAGAGGGTGCGAGAGGTGGTTTGCCCCCGGGCTACGGAAATAGTCCGACTCGGACCGCTTCTCGAGGTCATCGGCGACCCGGTGGTCTCCGAGACCGGGGAGGGCGGGACGGGGGCGTCTCAGGGCGAAGAATCCTTTTCGATGCAATTCGGGGAGATGGCCGCGGAGTTACGCCGAGACCTGGCACCCCTCGAACTGCGCGCGGCGGGGCTCCTGCTCGCCCATTGCCACTCGCTGAAGCACGGGTTGTTGCCCCAGGTCGTCGCCATCGAGAGACTATCGCGAATCGAATCCATGGCGCTCGACGAGGAGACGATCCGAAACCTCGAGCTCTTCGAGCCGCTCCATGGAGCCGACACCCGCGCCACTCTCATACGTCTCATCGATAAAACATTGACCCCCATGGGCGGACGAGAAATCCGGTCCTGGCTCCAGAAACCACTCTGCCACGTCGGGATGATCGAAGAGAGGCTTGACTCCGTCGCGGAGATCCACGGCGACTGCGTGCTCCACGAATCTCTCGCCCTTCCGCTGAGGGGGATCCAGGATGTCCAGCGCCTCGCGGCGAGAATAGCGGCCGGCAAAGCCATACCGCGGGAGTTTCACGCGCTCAAGGATTCTGTGCGGAGAATCCCCGAACTCAAAGACGCGCTATGCGGCTGCAAGAGCAGATTGCTTCGACGGCTCACCGATCGCCTGCGCGCTCACGAAGACCTTGCCGCGACCATCGACCGCGGGGTCGTCGACGATCCCCCGGGGCATCTGAGGGAAGGCGGCGTCATTCGGGAGGGCTATTCGGCAGAGCTCGACGCTCTCATCGGCGAGAGCAGGGCCGCGAAAAAGTGGATCGCCGGTCTCGAGAAACGCGAGCGGGAGAGAACCCGCATCCCGGGGTTGAAGGTCGGGTTCAACAAGGTCTTTGGTTACTACATCGAGGTATCCAAGCTACATCGGGCGTCTGTCCCGTCCGATTACGCGGCGAAGCAGACCCTGGTCAACGCGGAACGTTACTTTACGAAGGATCTCAAGGAGAGGGAACAACTCATCCTCGAGAATGACGAGCGGCGGGTCCTGTGCGAAAAGAGGATCTACGATGAGCTCTGCTCGCTCGTCGAGAAGGAAATCCCCGGGCTCCAGGAGACCGCTCGCGCGTTGGCGCAGGTCGACGCGATCCAGTCGCTCTCCACCGCGGCCAAACAACACCGTTTTCGCCGGCCGCTCGTCGACGATTCGCATGCGTTGGAGCTCTCGGGGAGCCGTCATCCCGTGCTCGAACAAGTGGTCAAGGAACCGTTCGTGCCGAACGACCTCGCTCTCGACACCGATTCGAAGCAGTTCGCGCTCATCACCGGTCCGAACATGTCCGGCAAGAGCACCTTTCTCCGTCAGGTCGCGCTCACTGTCGTGCTTGCCCAGACTGGGTCGTTCGTCCCGGCCGAGCGAGCGAGGGTGGGGATCGTTGACAAGGTGTTCACGCGCGTTGGGGCGACGGACCGTCTGAGCCGCGGCGAGTCGACGTTCCTCGTCGAGATGAAGGAAACGGCGAATATCCTCGATCGGATGACCGATCGGAGCCTGGTTCTTCTCGACGAGGTCGGGCGGGGAACGAGCACATACGACGGGCTGAGTATCGCGTGGGCGGTAACCGAATACATTCTCCAGGGCGTCAAGGCGCGCCCGAAGACGCTCTTTGCGACTCATTTCCACGAGCTGACGCAGCTGAGAGCCGCGTATCCAAGACTTGTGAATCTCAAGATCACGATAAAGGAGTGGGAGGGGGGAGTGGTGTTTCTCCGCAAGGTTGTGCCGGGGACGAGCGACAGGAGCTACGGGATCCACGCGGCGCGCGTCGCGGGATTGCCGCCGCTGGTGCTTCGGCGGGCGGAGGAAATCCTCAAGTCTATGGAACTCCGGCGGGACCTTCTCCGGCAGGGCGTGGCCCTCGACGAGACCTCCGGTGACCAGTTCTCGCTTTTTCGGCCCGCGGCCTCGCCGTCAGCGACCGAAGACCGCATGAAAAAGGTGAGAGAGCTCGTTGTCGGCTTCGATATCGATGCCTCCACGCCGCTTGAAGCCCTCCAGCTCGTCAAAAAGATCCAGGACGAGCTCGAGAATGCCTAGGCACGCATCGGCGTCGCCCCACCCCCGACGGTTGGTTGTCCCCCATAAGTCCCCGAAATGGTCCGCGATTTGCTATCATAGAGAAGGCTAAGTCATCGTCACGCGGCCTCAATGCTTAATGTAATTATGTAACATGGTATCGTAACCCTATGAATAGCAATACGGTACGGTGGGCTATCATCGGCGCCCAGGAACAGGACCTCCCGGTTCTCAGCGCCCTTCACAACCATAAGGGTGCGGATGTCGCCGTCGTTTACGACAGGGATCGGCGCGCCGTGGGGATCGAGATCGCGGAGATTCTGGGTCTTTCGCGGTCCCACACACCCGAGCAGCTAGCCGGTGTGGCCGATATCGACTATGCGGTAGTCTCCGAACCGCGCGAGAAGTTCGCCGCGGAGATCGAAGTCCTCATCCGGGCGGGCGCCAAGCTCCTCAACCCGTCCGAGGTATTCCAAGAGTTGTCGGGTCGCGACGAAGCCCGTCCGAGCACGAGTGAAGCGACGGCCACGGCTCCGCGATCGATCGACGACACGCTCTCGGCGATCGAGAAGCTCTTCGACCGCAGGGAACTCTTGAGATTTCTTCTCGATGTCGGCGTCGAATCGATCGGTGGGTCGGCCGGATCGGTGATGCTCTATTCGCCGGAGACGGATGAGCTCTACATCGCGTACGCCACCGGGCTCAGCGAGAGAGTCATCAAGCACACGCGCCAGAAGCTCGGGACGGGAGTGGCGGGAGCCGTCGCTCAGACGAAGCGGCCCCAACTCATCCAGAGCGCCGGCGAAGAACCGTTCTACCCGGGACCGCGGGAGAGAGTCGACATCGGATCGGCGATTTCTGTGCCGCTCATCTGGGGCGAGTCTCTCCTGGGCGTTCTCAACGTGTCGGTCGGGCGTGACGGGCGCGAGTTCGACGATCACGACCTCGAGAAGCTCAAGACACTTTCACGGCGGATATCGCGGGTTCTTCAACAATCGATTGATCTTGAGGTGGTTCACACACGGCGGCGCGAAGCGAAGTTTCATTCGACGGTGGGGGAGATCGCGGCGAAGAGCATCTCGACGGCCGAGAAGTTCTCCGTGCTGGCGCGCTATCTATCGGATCTCGTGGGCGCGGACACGGTTGAGATTTTTCTCAACACCCCTGAAGGGGACTGGTTCGTTCTGGGAGGATCGAACCGGCTGCTCACCCCGAAGGGAAGCAGGATCCGGTATCAGTCGGCGGCGTTGAGCCGCTCGTTTCTCGAGAACAGGTGTATCGTGCTCGGCGAGGGGGTCCCCGGCGGGACGGATCCGATGTCGCCCTGCTCCTCCGTGGTGTATTGTCCTATGATGGGCGGAGACGCCCAGGGTGTGGTCGTGGTGGAATTTGGCGAGCGTTTCAAGGGGGAGGAGTTTCTCCTCGTGCGGGAGGCGATCGTACGCGAGATCTCCCGTTTTCTCTCGTCGGAACTGAGGGAAAGAAAACTCACCCGCGAGCTTCGCGCGCTTCGCGCCGTCACCGACGCCGCGTCGTCCGTCCTCATCTGTAGGACCCCGCAGAGTCTCGCCGAAGTCATCGCTTCGACCGTCGGTCTCGTGCTCGAGAGCAAGCAGGTCTCGGTCCGTCTGCGGCAAGGCCTATCGGAAGACAACTACGCGGAGAGTTTCTTTGGAGTCCCCGCGGATCGGCTCATCGACTGGAGGACCGACGACCTCAATCGTTTTGTCGCTCTGGCGAAAGATCGGAAGCCGTTCTCCGCGGCTTTCCTCGACTTCGAGCTGTCCGTCGCCGGCGAGCCCCGAAGATACCGGTCTTTGCTCGGGTTCCCCGTGCAGAACGAGGACGGATTCTACGGAGGGATCGTGGGGTACGACAAGTGCCCCGACGACCCTCTCGAGGACGCCGTGTACACGGATCTCGATCGCAAGATCCTCGCGAATCTGACGAGTCTCGTTCTCCCGGTGCTTGACTCGCTCCTCCGGCGGGGGCCGGCGGGCGGGCGGGCCGAACCCGGAGCGCTCGATCTGGTTCTCTCGGAGAACCTCGAGCGGTTCAAACAGGTCTGCGCGGACGAGATCGTCCGCTCCGATAGATATCATCACGGTTTCAGCCTGCTCGTCTTCAGAATCGGCGCCTTGAAAACGCTCTTCGGGCGGGACCGGGCGCGGGCCATCGCGTTGGTCGAGGACATTTCGCAGGGTCTCAAAACAAGAACGCGAAAGACCGACGTCGGCGAATGGGTCGGTCTCGATACGTACGCCGTCCTCACGCTCGACGCGGGCAAGAGAAGCCGGTTTCTCGTCGCGCGGATGAACAGTTATCTTTCCAAGGATATCTCGACCCTCACCGAATTTGCCCCCGAACAAAGACGAGTCCTCGTCGGATCCGCCACTTATCCGGGCGGGTCGAAGACGGCGGACGAGCTCCTCAAGGAAGCGGAAAAGACCCTCAAACCGGCGTCACAAGAATAACAGCCGCATTGTCGACGCGCCAACGCGCCGCGAGTTTTCAACAGGTATTCCCCGCGCCTTCTCTCTCCTCGCCGGCCGTCCGGTTGCCAAACCGACTAGCGCGTGCTATGTTCTCAAGCGCCCGATCAACCAATTGCGGAGAAATCATGCCGATCGTCAAAACCCTCCCGGACGACGTGGCCCGTCAGATCGCGGCGGGCGAGGTCGTCGAACGACCCGCGTCCGTGGTAAAGGAACTCATCGAGAACGCGCTCGACGCGGGTACGCGGGTCCTGTCCGTGCGAACGGAGGGCGCCGGTGTCAAGCTCGTCGAAGTCCGCGACGAGGGGTGTGGAATGTCGAGGGAAGACGTTCAGCTCGCGCCGAAGAATTTCTCGACGAGTAAGCTCGCTTCCGCGGCGGACCTCTTGAAAGTGTCCACGTTCGGGTTTCGCGGCGAAGCCCTGGCGGCGATCTCGGCGGTGTCGAGGCTCGACATTACTTCGAGCGATCGCGACGGGGGTGAGGGCTGGCGAATCACCATCGAGGGCAATTCGGTCATGCGCAACGGCCCGGCGCCGCACGAAAAGGGAACCACCGTGCGCGTGGAAAACCTGTTTTTCAACACGCCGGCCCGAAAGAAATTTCTGAAAAGCGATCTCACCGAACGCCGGAGAATCCTCGACACGATTCTCGGGTTCGCGCTCGCCGCACCCGAGATTGAATTCCACTACTCCGAGGATAACCGCCCCGTCCTCGATCTCGTACCGGTCTCCTCGTGGCGCCAGAGACTCGCCGGGGTGCTGGGCGGGAGCACGATGAAACACATGGTGGAGGTAAAGACGGACTCTTCTCCGCTTCGTCTCCGGGGTTTCACCAGCCTACCCGCTTTTACGCGGGCGAACCGGAACCATCAGTTCTTTTATGTAAACGGCCGCATGGTACGCGAGAAGACGATCATCCACGCCGTGGTGGATTCTTACCGGGCGGTCATCCCCGCCAAACGTTTTCCGGCCGTGGTGCTGGCTTTGCAAGTCCCCTTCGAGGACGTCGACGTGAACGTTCATCCGACCAAACTCGAGGTGCGTTTGAGAAACGAGAGACAGGTGTTCGACATGGTGCGGCGTTCCATTAAGGAGGGTCTGAGCGCCAAGACCGAACCGACTCTCGTCGTCAGTTACCCGCGACCCGCGCGCGCGGGGAGCGACGCCCCCCTGCCCACGGACGACGCCGAACCTCGGTTACCGGAAGCGTCGCTCTTCGGCGAGGTTCGCGACAAGCCGTCGGCGGACTACGTCGAGGGTTTCAAATCGCGCGCGCGCTCCGCGGTCGATGCGTACATGGAGGGGGTAAAGGCGCGCCACGACTTCAGCCCGCATCTCTCGCTCCGGAGCCACGACGAGGGGGGCGGCGCCGAGCGGGAGACCGAAACCGCGAGAGAGCGTTTTCAAACGGACGACGCTCTTTTCTGGCAGTTCAACAACATGTACATTTTCATCCAGGTGCGGGGCGGACTCGTGGTGATCGACCAACACGCGGCCCACGAGAGAATCATCTTCGACACCAGCAGGAAACAGATTGAGAGCGAGATCCCGGTGTCGCAACAGATCCTGTTTCCCATCATGCTCGAGCTCTCGATTTCCGAACTCTCGATGTTTCGCGCCACCCGGGAGATCTTTCAGAAGCTGGGATTCTACCTCGAGCCCTTTGGCGGCAAGAGCATCCTCGTCCGCGGGTACCCTCAAGGGCTGAAAAACTGGGATGAAGGAAGATTGCTGCTCCAGATTTTTGACGATCTGGCAAACGACCGGATGCCGGGGAATTCGCACGCCGAGCGCATGGTGGCGAGCTTCGCCTGCCGGAGCGCTGTCAAGGCGGGGCAGAAGCTCAGCGTCGATGAGATGAAGATGCTCGCCGATCAGCTTTTCGCCGTTGAAAACCCATACTCGTGCCCGCACGGGCGGCCGACCATACACAGACTCTCGCTCGAGGATATCGGGCATTGGTTCTCCCGCCGGTAATGAACTCAAACCCACGAGCCGTCGCCATCATGGGCGCAACGGCCACCGGAAAATCAGACCTCGCCATCCGTCTCGCCGAAGAATTCGGTGGAGAGATCATCTCCATGGACTCCCGTCAGGTCTACAGAGGTTTCGATATCGGCACGGGCAAGGTGTCTCTCGCCGATCGGCGACGGGTCACCCACCATCTGGTCGACATTCTCGATCCCCATGAGACGAGTAGCGCGGGTTCGCACCTCGCCCGCGCGGACGCGGTCTGGGGGGATGTGACGGGGAAGGGGCGAACGGGATTCTTCGTCGGGGGGACGGGGCTCTATTTCCGCGTGCTCTTCCGGGGGATCATCGAGGCGCCGGTGTCAGAGACCGAACAGAAGGCGCTGCGCAAGGACCTTTCCGCGGCGCCGACCGATGAGCTCTACGAGTTTCTTATCGGGATCGACCCCGAACGCGCTGAAACGCTTTCGCCGCGGGATCGCGTTCGAATCCTCCGCGCGATCGAGATACGCCAGCTCACGGGGACGTCGCACTCGGACCTCATCGCCTCCCAACGGGGACGGCGCAACTGGCAGGGGCTCAAGATCGTTCTCACGCTTCCTCGACCGCTGCTAAGGGAGCGCATCACCCAAAGAACCCGGGAGATGTACGAGCGGGGATGGGTCGACGAGGTGCGATCGCTTCTCGCCCGAGGGGTCGGTCGTGATGCGCCGGCCATGGGCAGTCTTGGGTACGCGGTCATCGCCCGCGCCATCCTCGACGGAGCAGATCCCTTTTCGACTCTGCAGACGGTGGTGACGCTCACGCACCAGTACGCGAAGCGCCAAGAGACCTTTTTCCGAAGCGAGCGCGACGCGCACTGGATCGACGTTTCCACCCCCTCGGCCGCGCTCGAGGCGCGCCGACTGGTGGCGCGCCATGTGGGCCTTTAAATCTCACTTGACATAACATCCCTAACATGATAAAAAGACGAAAGTTAGTCAACGAGCGGGCATAACTCAGCTGGTAGAGTATCAGCTTCCCAAGCTGAGGGTCGCGGGTTCGAATCCCGTTGCCCGCTCCAACTTTTTTCAGAACGCTTGCTGACCCCGAAAACAAGGATATCCGCTCTTTTCGCAATCGTCCTCGCCGCGGCGACGCTCGCGGCCTGTGGTTCGCCCAGGACAACCGCCGACAACGACGCGCCTCTCGAGAAAGCGATTGCGTCTTACATCGATGGCGACCTCGATGCCGCGGAGCCGCTTTTCTTGGAAGTGACCAGCGGGTCTCAGGCGGACGAAGACTTGCAGACGGCTTATCTCTACCTCGGCCGGATCTATCTCGCGCGGGGCGATTACGTAAGAGCGGCGGATGCGCTGTCGACGGGCAAAGCGCTTGGCGGGGACGTGCGATTCGACGAGTACTTCGAGGTGGCGCGGCGCCACCTCATGACCTCGCCCGCGCGGATGATTCAGTTGGAGCGGATTACTCGCCGCGAGCTCGCGGCGCTCGCCGGTGAGATCTTCGGAGATCGTCTTCGCGAGAGCTGGGGCGGTGCGCACGAGGAGGGGGGCGCGCGGAGCGAGTCCGCCGACCGCTCCGGTGAGCGCGCCGCGGAAGATCCGTTCGATCTTCTCGGCCGCGCCGGTGTGATGAGCGCTTTTCCCGATGGTGACCTCCACGGCGAGGAAGCGGTGACATGGCCGGCCTTTTATGTGTTCGTGTCGCGGCTCGCGGAGGCTCTCGGCGGGGCGCGCGCCGTGACAAACGATCTTTTTCCCGGCGGGTATCGGAGCGTGTTGACGACCGGCGGCTCCGCGATTGGCAGCGATGCGCCGGGCGGAAAAGACCAAGCGGCTGTCTTCGTATCGGGACGCGAGGCCGTTTCGACGCTCGAAACGCTCGATCGAACGTTGGGGACCGAAAAAACCGAGTGAAGCAGGAGACATGGGAACGAAAACCCCAACGCGCGTGGCGATCGTCGGGCGGCCGAACGTCGGCAAGTCGACGCTCTTCAACCGGATCACGGGGACGCGAATGGCTCTCGTCCACCCCACGCCGGGTGTTACCCGCGACGTCCAGCGGCGCGAGGCGGAATGGAACGGTGTTGCGTTCGAGCTCATCGATACGGGAGGGCTCTTCTCGGGTGTAGCGGACCCTCTGTGGCGCGAAGTGGAAAAGCGGGCGCTTCGCGAGGCGCTCTCGGCGGACGTTGTGATCCTGGTGACCGACGCCACGTCGGGGTTGACGACGGCGGACACGGAAGTGGCGGAGAAATTCCGCGGCGCAGGGTCCCCGGTCGTCGTGGCGGTGAACAAATCCGAGGGGAAGCAGACACGCCACGCCGCCGGCGAGTTCTTCCGTTTGGGCTTCGATTCGGTCTATGCGGTGAGCGCGATACACGGAGAAGGGATCGGGGATCTTCTCGACGATCTCGTTGCCCGGCTTCCCAAGCGGCAAAGCTCGATTGTCGATCACGATCTCAAGCTCGCCGTTGTCGGATGCCCCAACGTGGGAAAATCGAGTCTCGTCAATCGGCTGGTGGGTAGCGAAGCGAATATCGTCGATTCGAGGCCGGGCACCACGCGCGAAAGCATCGACGTAAGGGTGCGTTGGGAGGGGCGGTCGATCGTTCTGGTGGATACGGCGGGGATCAAACGCAAGGCGCGGACGACCGACGGGCTCTCGGCGCTCTCGGCACTCAAGAGCATCGATGCGATATCGCGGGCCGAAGTCGTCGTAATGGTTCTCGACGCGTCGCGGGCCGTCTCGAATCAGGACGTCAAGGTGGGGAGCTACGCGCACAAAGCGGCGAAGGGTGTCATGATCTGCGCGAACAAATGGGATCTAGTGGAGAAGCAGACCCAGACCGCCTCCGACTACGAGAAGACGATTCGCGAGTCGTTTTCGTTTCTGAACTACGCTCCGATCGTGTTCGTGTCGGCGCTCGACCGCCAGAGGGTGGGCCGCATATTTCCGATGGCCTGGCGGATCAAGGAGGCGCGCGAGAAGAGACTGGCGACGAGCGAGGTGAACCGATTCTTCCAGGAGCTCGCCGACCAGAACCCTCCCCCTTCGTACGCCGGCGGTAACGGCAAGATCTATTACGGGACGCAGATCGAAGTCGCCCCGCCGACCTTCAGCTTGTCCGTCAACAAGCGGGAGTTCTTCAGTCGGTCGTACCTGAGGTTTTTGAACAACCGTTTGAGGGACCGTTACGGGTTCGAAGGAACCCTGCTCCGGATAAGACTCAAGGAGCACTAAGCCGTGACGGGTAGGGGACTCATCGACATCTTCGTCGTGGCCCTCGTGAGCTATCTGGCGGGCGCCATCCCGTTCAGCTACATCGCGGGGCGCGTCTTCGCGGGGCTCGATCTGAGACGCGAGGGGAGCGGAAATCTCGGGGCGTCGAACACGTTTCGGCTTCTTGGCGGAAAAGTCGCGCTGGCCGTTCTAGCCGCCGATGTCGCCAAGGGATTCGTCCCCGTGGTCGTCGCTTCCGGCTTGGCAACGAGCGGGGTGGTGACTCGCGAGTGGCTCATGCTGACCGCGGCGTTCTTCGCCATCATCGGCCACATGTTCTCGGTGTTCGTCTCCTTCTCGGGCGGAAAGGGTGTGGCGACGATGGCGGGCGGTTGTCTCGCGCTCGCCCCGTGGGCGTTGCTCGTCACCCTGGCGGTGTTTGCCGGCCTGTTTGCGGTGAAGCGGATCGTATCGCTCGCGAACATCACGTGCGTGGTTGTGTTTCCGGTCGCGGTGTTTCTTTTGGATCGCATGGGTCTTGCCGAGGCGCACTGGCCGCTTCTCGCGGCGTCGGTGTTGATCTCGCTCGTTGTTCTCTCCAAGCACCGGGACAACATCAAGCGGCTCATCCGCGGGGAGGAACCCGTCCTTCAGAGGCTCAAACGGTGATCGTATGACCGAACAGATCAACATCACGGTTCTCGGCGCGGGGAGTTGGGGGCTTACGCTCGCCTGTCTTCTCACCGAAAACGGTCACCGCGTCTCGCTCTGGGAACTGTTCGAGGACAGGGCGGAGGAAATCCGAACGACGCGGGAGAGTAAACGGTTCTTGCCGGGGATCCGTATACCCGAAACGATACCGGTGGACTCCGATCTGGGGCGCGCTCTGGTGGGTGCGGATCTCATCCTTTTCGCGGTACCCAGCCACGGAGTCAGAAATGTCGCTCGAGCAATCGCGCAGTCGTTCGAGTTCAACGAAAAGACCCTTGTCGTCAACGCGGCGAAAGGATTCGAAGAACACACACTGAGAAGAATGAGCGAAGTCCTCGGAGAGGAACTCTCGGTACCCCACGACCGGATCCTGACGCTTGCGGGCCCCAGCCACGCCGAGGAAGTCAGCCGTCACATGCCGACATCCGTCGTCTCGGCGGGGACGGACGAGACCCACGCGAAAACCGTACAACGGATATTCTTCCGTCCGTATTTCCGTGTTTACACCAATTCCGACGTCGTCGGCGTGGAGACGGCGGTCGCCGTCAAGAACATCGTCGCGATCGCCGCGGGCGTCTGCGACGGTTTGGGATACGGCGACAACACAAAGGCCGCGCTCCTTACGCGGGGACTCGTGGAAATCACGCGTTTGGGCGTCGCCCTCGGAGGGCGTCTGGAGACTTTCTTCGGGCTCGCGGGGATCGGCGACCTCATCGCGACAAGCATTAGCCGCCACAGCCGCAACCGCTACGTCGGCGAGAGGATCGGACGCGGATCCAAGCTCGACGACGTGCTCGGCGAAATGGTCATGGTGGCCGAGGGGGTCCGCACCACGCGCGCCGTGGTCGATCTCGCCAAGAAGCTCGATGTCGAACTACCCATTACTTCGGCGGTCCACGAGGTCCTCTTCGCGGGACGTGAACCTCGGGACGCCATCGATCGATTGATGAACCGTCCGCCACAGGACGAAATGCGCTGGACGCAGGCCAGCCGTACGAAAGGGGGTTGAAGGTGAAGTACAAGACCGGATCGGCCAAAATGTACTACACGATCAGCGAAGTCTCCGAGATGACCAACGTCAAGGCGCACGTGCTGCGGTACTGGGAGACGGAGTTCCCGAGTCTTCGTCCGAAGAAGAACAGAGCGGGGAACCGGAATTACCGGCCGAAAGACATCAAGGCAATCCTCGTGATCAAGGACCTCTTGTACAAGGAGGGGTTCACCATCAGCGGGGCAAGAAAAAAGCTCCAGGAGTTCTACGGGAACCCGGACCCGTTGATCAACCAGCTCCAGATCCCATTTTCCGATCCGCAGGCACGGCACGTCATCACGACGATAAGACACGAACTGCTCGAACTGAGGGAACTCCTCAGCGGGTCCACCGAGAAAAAAAAGGTCGATTCCGCTTGATCGGGCGGGTTGGGTAAATTAGAGTATCTCCTGTTGGTCGGGGCGTAGCGCAGTCCGGTAGCGCACTAGCATGGGGGGCTAGTGGTCGCCGGTTCAAATCCGGTCGCCCCGACCATTTTTTTCGCACCCCGCCTCCTGCTCGTCGTCGGCTCGCATGATCAGTTTTCTCTCCTATAAGCTGGGCGCGAGTCTGGCCGGCCGTCTCCCCGTCGAATTTTCCGAAGACATCACCGCCGCGCTCTCGCGAAGCCAGTACTACATGCGCGCCCGGTCGCGCCGCAACGTTCTTCGCAACACACGACTCGCGATGGCGGACGCCGCGGACGAAGAGGTGCGGCGAACCGCGAGAGGGGTGTTCCGCAACTTCGGCAGAAGCATATATTCTTTTCTTCGACTTCCGTATATGTCGGTGGACGAGTTGAGAGCCCTGTGCGACTACGGCGGCATCGACACCGTGACTGCCGAGCTGCGGCTCCACGGGGGGTTCGTCTTCGCCGGACCGCATGTCGGCCCGTGGGAAATGGCGGGAGCGTGTTTGAGCGCGCTGGGGTTAAAGATCCACACGGTTGCTGTGGACCATCCCTCGCGCGGCGTAACGAAATTCTTCGATAAACGACGAAACATGGCCGGGATCGTTTGCCACCCGGCTGGAAACTGCTTTCCGGTGCTTTGCGAGGCGCTCGAGCGAGGCGAGTGCGTGGCTCTGCTCATCGACAGGACCTACGGCAAGCCCCGCCGGTCGTATACGATGTTCGCTCGGAGCGTCTCTCTCCCCTCCGGTCACGCGGCGCTTGCCGTACGCTGCAGGGTCCCGGTTCTCACGGCCGTGTGCGTGTTCAGAGAAGATGGTGGACTCAAGTTCGTCTTCCGGGGCCCTCACCACCCGGATTTCGCGAGAGGCGAGGCGGCGGCGGCGGAGGATCTGCACCGGCGGTGCCGGGCGGATATGGAGGAGTTCATCCGCGCGTTCCCCGACCAGTGGTTCCATTTCACCGAGTTCGGAGGGGATAGGTCATGAGTTCACGTCTAGAATCGATCGCGAGCCAAACCGCCGTGGTCATCCCCGCTCTTGACGCCGCGCGGCATCTCGAAGCGGTTGTCCGGGAGACCTCCCGATTTATCCCGCTCTCCCGTATCATCGTTGTAGACGACGGTTCGACCGACGGCACGCACGAAACGGCCACGCGCGCCGGTGCGACCGTGCTCCGACACGCGGAGAACCAGGGGAAGGGGATCGCCCTCAACACCGGGATACTCGCCGCATTCGAGATGGGGGCGGTCTACGCGATCACCATGGACGCGGACGGGCAGCACGATCCCCGGGAAATCCCTCTCTTTCTTGAAAGAGAACTCGAGACCGAGGCGGATATTATCGTCGGGAATCGCATGGCAAACCGAAAGAACATGCCGGGTGACCGGGTTTTCGCGAACCGGGTCACGTCGTGGTTCGTGTCCCTTCGCTCCGGTGTTCATATCCCCGACTCGCAAAACGGTTATCGGCTGATCAAGACCTCTCTCTACCAGACGCTGAGGATCAAGGCCAAGCGGTACGCCGCGGAGAGTGAAGTTCTCATCCGGGCGGCGAAGAGGGGAGCCAAGATTGATTGGGTCCCCGTGGAAACCATCTACGGGTCCGAGACGAGTAGCGTGAATCCCGTCGTCGACACGGTGCGGTTTTTGAGAATGGCGGTTCGGAGCCTGTTCTGGTAACATCCGCTGCTCGGGGCAAACCGCCCATAGAGGTATCGATATGAAGCCGCTGATATTTATCACTAATGACGACGGTTACGACGCAAAAGGCATACAGGTGCTCCAACGGGCGTTGGCCGGGTTGGGCGAACTTTGTGTTTGTGCCCCGAAGAACGAGCAGAGCGCGAGCAGCCACTCGCTCACCGTCCGCCAGAAGATCGCGACGTACAAGGTCAAGGACGGCCACTACCAGATATCCGGAACCCCTACGGACAGCGTTCTGCTCGGGATACAAGGGATCTTGGGCAAGGCGCCTGATCTCCTCGTCTCCGGCATCAACCACGGACCCAATATGGGTGAAGACGTCACTTACAGCGGGACGGTTGCCGCGGCGATCGAGGGGACGCTTCTTGGGGTACCGTCGCTTGCCATCTCTTCGCTCCAGAGAACGATCGACAGCGAGGAGATCATCGAACGGATCGCGCGCACCGTCGTGGAGGCGGCGCTACGGCTGGGGGTGCCCCGGGACTGTCTTCTCAATGTTAATATTCCCGACCCCGAGGTCGCGCCCATCAAGGGAGTCCGTATCACCAAGCTGGGCTCTCGGGCCTACGACAACCTCCTCTCGGAAAAGACGGGCGAGAACGGAGAGGTGTTCTACACCGTCGGAGGCAAGGACCCCGTGTGGAAAACGGATGACGGGACGGACATCGCCGCGGTGAGGTTGGGATATGTATCGGTCACGCCGCTCCATCTCGATATGACGCATTACAAGGCTGTTGTCGAAATGGAGCAGTGGAGGTTCGACCTGTGAGACCCGCGGACTACCCGGTGGCCCGCGAGAGAATGGTCCGGGAGCAGCTCGTCTCCAACGGCATCGCCGACACTCGTGTGCTCGAAGTAATGGGGCGCATCCCGCGCCATCTCTTCTTCGATGGCGACATGGGCCCCGAGGCTTACAGCGATCACGCGTACCCCATCGGCTTTTCGCAGACGATGTCGCAACCGTACATGGTGGCGTATCTCGCCCAGGAGCTCGCTCTGACGGGTATCGAAACCGTTCTCGAGATCGGCACCGGTTCGGGTTATCAGGCGGCGGTGCTCTCCGCCCTCTCTCACCGCGTCTATACCATCGAACGGATCGTACCCCTCGCGCGAAAGGCGCGGGAGGTGGTCGATGACCTCGGGATCGCAAACGTCGACATCTCGGTCGGGGACGGGAGCCGGGGATGGCCGGAGCGCGGGCCTTTCGACCGAATTCTCGCTACCGCCGCCGCGGGCGAGGTCCCCGCGTCGCTTCTCGCGCAGCTTCGTGAGGGAGGCTTTTTCCTGGGACCCGTCTACAACGGGTCGGGCGAACAGGAGATCATCCGGCTCACCCGCGCGGGTCAGGAGTTTCGGTTGGAGCGGCTGCG
>Ga0315276_10002807_pt1 | contig 15906 bp, 15 predicted proteins | sample YL17G05_0_MG_FD_204542 | JGI IMG/M metagenome (GOLD analysis project Ga0315276, IMG submission 204542) | Sediment microbial communities from Yellowstone Lake, YNP, Wyoming, USA - YL17G05_0 | ecosystem: Environmental > Aquatic > Freshwater > Lake > Sediment | place: USA: Wyoming | collected... | reverse complement strand
GTGCCCGTTGGATCCCCGCTCTGGATCACAAAGCCCTTCACTATCCGGTGGAATTTCACCCCATCGTAGAAACCTTGGCGGGCCAGAAAGACGAAATTATTTACAGTCAACGGGGCATCTTTAGGAAACAGTTGTACTACGATGTCACCATAGTTAGTCTTGATGGTTGCCACGTATTGTTTATTCTGGTCGATAGTCATTGGTGGTGGGTTGGGCCACTGCATGGTCTTTACCTCCGTTGGTGTGAGAGTAGGTGTCGGCGTGAGTACAGGCGTTGGTGCTGGTGTTAACGCTGGTGTTGGGGTCGGCGTCCCGGTGGTGCTGCTGCAACCCGCGACCAACAGAGAAATTAAAGCCAGAAGCAGTATTGAGAATTTCCTCATATCCTTCACCTCTTTGAGAGAGGATACTAAGAAGCTGGCTGGGTGTCAATAGGTTTAGTGGTGAATTTGTTGCGCAGAGAGTTACGGTGCTTTATACTAGGCTTTTGGGAGCGGTTGAGTCCCGGTGGGCTCCGCGGGCTTCAAACCCGTTGAGGGGCATTAACACTGTCCTCGGTGGGTTCGACCCCCATCCGCTCCCGCCATGTTTCTGCTAGCTTTGTAGTTACCTCCTTCACTGCTCAGATAGTGCGACATTTCCTTATTGCATGTATGAAATGTATCGTGGTAGGATGTCGTGCCCAGGTATAACTATCAGTAGAAAGCAGTGCCAGGCGAGGGTGGGGGTGAGCAGTGAAAACAATAGTATCAGTTAGCGACTTTCATATCCATGACGACTCCAGGCTGCAAAAGATCGAGGGATTTACCAAGGCGATGGAAGATTTAAAACCGGACGTCATTGTCTTCCTGGGCGATGTCGGCGACCCCTGGGAGGCAACGTGGGATAAGATAAGAGATACACTGTCGTGGAAGTTGCTCGGTGAACTGGGCCTTCGTCGACGTGGACAAGGACTGGATACTGTTTGGATTAACCGCAACCATGACTACTCGGCAAAACGCAACTATCTTTCAGGAGCTCGCCTGTCATCACGCCCCCGTCGTGTAGATGGCTTCCTCTTTATGCATGGTTGGGAGTTCGACTGGATCTGGAGCGGATTCGACATAATTTGGAATATACCTTTGCTGCCTGGCATCTCCAGAGTTGCCTACTGGCTGTCATCGACATTCCCCCATCTCTCTATAAGGCTCTGGGCCTGTCTCAGAGTCCTTCCTTGTTTCAACAAAGAGACTCCTTCTCAGCAGAAAGCTCGGGGAGCCGGAGATGACTGGAACAGACATGTGGGACTGGTTCATCTCAGGGCAATGGACTATGCTAAAAGGAAAAAGGTCAAGCTGGTCATAGGCCATACCCATTGCCAGATGCTCTACGATGATCTTCTGGCAGACGACGGAGACATGTCAGACTCTTTCTCATTCTTGTATATCAAAGACGGTAAGTGGGAGTTGAGGATAATTTAGCTTAATCCGTTAGCTTCCTGACCCCAGGACTCGTTCGTCACCCACGCGGCGGGTGACTTTCTCCTGATCCAGGTGTTCCAGCAGAGCCTGGGCATACTTGCGGCTGGTGTTGAACAGGTCCCTCGTCTCGGCTAAGGTTATTTTCCCATGCACTTTGATATGAGCCACGATTTTTCTAACCATCTCGTCGTAGGTGGAGGTGGCAAACACCACGCTGTCGCTCACCTTGACTACCCGGCGCTGTTTGATGAGGAAGTTAAGCAATTCCGGCTCGGGCATGATGTCGCCGGGTGGGGCATAGGGGTTTCGAGCCAGCGATTGCAGGTAGGCATCAACCTTTGTTTGCTGCTCCTTGCTGAGTTGTATCTGATGGGAGGGCAGGCGAACGGTTGCTCCTTCCTCGATAAGAGTTCTATCATCGAGAAGTCTGCGCAGAGTGAGGGCGTAGGCTGCGGCAGGAATCTGTAGCTTGCTTCCCAACTCTCCTCGGGGCATGCCGGGCCTGGTGGGGAATCTCTTGTGGTAATCCTGCACTATGATTTTCACTTTCTCCTGTAAATTATCCCAACCAGGGGCAGTGAAGAGGATACGGTGTTCTCCTGTGCCGACTGCTAACAAGCTCTTTTCTCTGATGAGGGCTTCTATCGTTGGCATGGCCTCGTTGGGTGGCAGGCCGCTATTATGTATCAGCGTTCCTGTATCCTGCGGCTGGTTTGTCTCCAGCGTCGCTATTAAAATCTCTTGAGCAGTCCCTTTCTCCTTGCTCTCCAGGCTCTGGATCAGTGCGGGCCGATAGCGGCGATACCGCTTGGTGTGTATTTCGACGATCTCGCCCCCGCCGAGAGTATCCTGAGGAGAACGGATTACGAAGCGGTCTCCTTTAACCACTGCTACCGGCTCTGCCAGGAACAATTGAGCCCAGGATGTCTCTCCGGGCTTCAGCTCGTCTTTCTCCAGCAGACGGACTTTAGCCATAACCTCGCTGGTGCCGCTGTGAACGCTTACGGTGACATTGTGCCGTAAGGGGTGACGGGTCGATGGGAGCAGGCCGAGTTTGACGTTCAACATCCTGGTAGAAGCGAGCCAGCCCGGATTCGTCAGCACATCTCCGCGCTTCAGTTGTGCCGTGGCGATACCAACCAGATTAGCTGCGACCCGGCTGCCAGGGGTGGTGGTGTCGATATGAGTCTTGTGTGTCTGCAATCCCCGCAGGCGCGATTTCAGCCCGGCAGGAACAATCTCAACCTCCTGCCCTACATGGAGCGAGCCGTCCAGCAATGTGCCGGTGACTATCGTCCCCGCGCCAGATATGGTGAAGACGCGGTCTATGGGAAGCCTGGGCCTGCCGGTGTCCTTCTTGGGCTGCATGGAGCTCAGGAGCTGGTCGATACCAGCAACCAGGTCGGGCAAGCCCTCCCGGGTTACAGCAGAGACTGCGACGATAGGTGCACCGGATAGGGTGGTTGGCGCTATCAACTCCTCAATATCCATCTTGACCAGGCTCAACCACTCTTCGTCCACCAGGTCTTTTTTGGTGATGACTACGATGCCTTTCTTTATACCCAGCAAATCGAGAATGGCCAGATGTTCTCTGGTTTGAGGCATCACTCCTTCGTTGGCGGCGACGATGAGCAGAGCCAGGTCGATTCCTCCTACGCCCGCCAGCATATTCTTGATAAAGTGCTCATGTCCCGGTACATCGACGATACCTACCTCCCGGCCGCTGGGCAGTTGCAGCCAGGCGAAGCCGAGGTCGATGGTCATGCCCCGTTCCTTTTCTTCTTGCAGACGGTCGGGGTCTATGCCGGTGAGGGCTTGTATCAGAGCGGACTTGCCGTGGTCTACATGGCCTGCAGTGCCGAGCACAAACATTAAATCTTCCCTTTTGCCTTTAAATCGGCAACTGCACTACGGAGTGCTTGTAGAACCGTTTGGTCTTCTTCAGGCAAGACGGAGCGGGGATCCAGGAGCAGGACATTCTCGCTGATGCGCCCCACTACCGGGGGCTCCTGGTTCCGTAAACTTTGCGCTAATATCTGGGCTATGCTTTGCTCTTTTGTTTTGCCCTGTTTGCCGATGGCGACAAGCCTGGTGGGGAGAGTGCCTCCGGGCAGGCTGCCGCCTCCTATCATGCTCTCTCCCTCAATCACTCTGGCCAAATCACCGAATTCTTCCGCCCAGAGTTTGGCTCGACTCTCGATATCTTCCAGCGGCATAGATATCATGCGCCACACAGGGATAGCCTTTAATGCTTCGCCTTTCAGGTAGGGGATCAAAGTCGCTACCAGCCCGGCCAGCCTTATCTTGTCAATTCGCACTGCCCGGGCCAGAGGGTGCTTCTTGAGTTTATCGACGAGCTGCTTTCTACCGACTATAATCCCTGCTTGTGGGCCTCCGAGGAGCTTATCCCCGGAGAAGAATGCCAGCCCCACACCGAGGGCTATGCTTTTTTGCACCATAGGCTCAGGGTCGAGTCCAAACTGGGTGGTGTCCAGCAGACAGCCGCTGCCCAGGTCGTCGAACACAGGAATTTGATATTTGCTTCCCAGCGCTACCAGTTCCTCAAGAGTGACCACATCGGTGAAGCCTACTATCTTGAAGTTGCTGGAATGAACACGCAGCAAAGCTGCCGTGCGAGGGCTGATCGCTTGCTCAAAATCGTGAGCGTAGGTACAGTTGGTAGTTCCCACCTCAACCAGCTTCGCCCCGCTTTGCTTCATCACCTCGGGGATGCGAAAGCCGCCGCCGATCTCCACCGACTGACCCCGGGAGACGATGACCTCCTTCTTCTTAGCAAGAGCAGTGAGGCCCAACAGCACTGCGGAGGCGTTGTTATTTGCCACTAGAGCAGCCTCAGCGCTGGTTAGCTGGCACAAAAGCTGTTCGATGTGGGTGTTGCGCGAGCCTCTGGTTCCGCTATCGAGGTCGAACTCCAGGTCGCAGTAACCTTTAGAGACCGCGTCCATAGCAGCAATCGCCTCTCTGCTCAGCGGTGCGCGGCCCAGGTTGGTGTGAAGTATGACGCCTGTGGTGTTGATAACAGGGCGCGGGCCAACGGAAGCCAGCGCCTGTGCCAAGGTGCGGATGGACTCCACTATCTCGTCAACAAGTGGGCAGGGTTTACCCTGGGCAATGGAGGCTCGCGCCTGCTCCAGACGCTGGCGGATTAAGTCCACCAGCAGGTCATGAGGGTATATGTCTCCGAGTTGCTTTATTCTGTCATCGGAGAGCAACTTATCCACGCTGGGCAGGCTGCGAAACTGGCTTTCCATATGACAACTCAAAATATATTAGCATATACGCCATGAAAAAGCTAAGTGGAATGAGGGCTGTTCCGAATCTCAAAGTATATCCTCAGATATAGATAACGTCTCTGGGATATTCAAGCGTTAGAAATAGCAGCATATAATCCCTGAGATGTCGTGTTATGAGGAAGTTGTGCCTCACATGCTCCCTGCCGTTCTCTCCCAGCCACCTGGCGTACTCGGGTTTGCCCAGGAGCTGTTTTATGGCGTAAGCTGTTCCCTCGATGCCATGAGACAGAAGCCCGGTGAACTTGTTCTTGACCTGCAGCGGTATGCCACCCACGGCGGAGGCGACTACAGGTTTCGCTTTCCATAGAGCCTCGCTTACCGTGAGTCCGAAGCCCTCTTTTAGCGATTTCTGGACCACGATGGTGGCGGCTCTTTGCAGGGCGTTAATCTCTATATCGCTGCCTGCGGGAATTGACAGTACATGGATGTCCGGGTCGCCGGATGACATATCCATCACCTCAGATAATACTTTCTCAGACTCGGGGTCATCGGTAGCTGTGCCTCCGGCCAGGACGAGTCTGCAGTCCATGCTCCTCCTCACTAGCCTGAAGGCTTGGATTACCCCTACAGGGTCTTTAAGGTAGTCGAAGCGGGATATCTGCACTATCAGCGGTTTATCTTTGGCTATGCCGTATTTTGACACTACCGCGTCTATAGTATCCTGTGGTAATTCTTTGTTCTTGTCGCTCAGCGGATCTATAGAGGGGGAGATGAGAAACTGCCGGGTGGAGAGTGGCGTGGAGAAGGCAGGGGCGGAGAATACAACTGAATCATACCGGAGTACCCAGGGCAGAAGGAGGTTCCATGCTGCCTCGTTGGGCTTGGAGACATCTATGTGGCATCGCCATATCCACCTTTTACCGATTCCCCGTTTCCTTTCGACCAGCGCTATAGGCTGAGGGTCGTGGATAAACATGATGTCACCGTAAAGTGACAAGTCCTCGATATTTTTCTGGCTTGTTTCCTGGAATATCGATATATCTTGTGGCGTTATCTGCTCATCTCTACCATGGAGTGCGTTGTGTAGCTTCTTGGTTACTTCGAAGAAAGCCTTATCGCCCTTGATTACGTCCCAGCGAGCATCCACACCGAGTTCGGAGAGCAGGGGCACCATGCGGCTCAATATCTCGGCTACACCCCCGCCTGTGAAGGTGGAGTTTACATTCTGGATTACCTTGCCCGAGAGCTTTCTTGCCAGCAGTCTCAGCTCCTGGATGCTGTCCTTGCCAACTATGGCCTCGTAATCTCCCAGCTTCACTGGATGTGTTTTTCCAGAAGTTGTATCAGTAGCGATCTTGTTACCTCCAGGGTGTAACTATAGGGGTCAAACTTGGCTATCTTATCCGCAAGTTCTTTTTCGTCAAGGCTATTCTCCAGCCAGATGGAGAAGTCATTTGTTGCCTTGCCCAGCCGCAGTCTCGGCTCGAAGATATGGAGGTGTAAGGAACTGAGGCTCAGCTTGCGTAGTGTCTCTAGAAATTCTCTCAAGTCGTGGGCCTCATACTGCGTGGGTAGAATGGCACTCACTGACTTCATGAAATGGAATTCACCCCCGGGTAGTGACTCTCGAGTCTCCAGGCCTGCCGACAGGTTCTCCTCGATAATGCTGACTATCTTTGCGCGCAATGCTTCTGGGGTAAGGAGCTCGAAGGCATCGACGGAGGCTAATTTTTCCCCCAAGAGTTCGTTGCCCAGGGTATCGGTTACCCATACAGCGAAATCGTTAGCCGGCTCGGGCGCAAAGTAAGGTTGCTCTTCCAGAAATTGGTGGGTATGGTAGTACACTACTGAAGGTGGAGCATTTTTCAGGATATCGGCTAACTCCCTGAGGTTCTTTGCCTTGAATCCAGTCAATTCCTTGAGATGCGCCCTGTCGAAAAAGCGGAAGGGTTCCCTGGCTTTTTTCAGGGTCTGTCCGTAGTTGATGACTGTTGAGCGCAGAAGCTTGCTATTGGGTACAAGGACTGTGCTTTTGCCCATGACATTGATTTGGGTGGTTGTCCAGTCTATCTTACTTATATAGCCCTCTTCGCCTGTCTCCAGCTTTATATAGTCTCCCACTTTGATATTCTTTATGGCGTTTAACTGAAGCCCGGAGACGAGGTTGATTAGAGTCTCTCTAAAAACCAGGATTATAACCAAGGCAAAAAAGAGTGTGATGAGCAGGACAACGCTGATAGGGGCTCCCCAGATATCAAGTAATATAAGTATAGCGATGACATATATTACGGCACTGGTGATGGTATTGCTGAGACGAATAGCGCGCTGGGAAGCTTGGAGCCTTTCTCCGTAGAATGTAATTAGTTTGCTTGCTAGGCTGAGTGCGGATAGGGTTAGGGAGAGCAAAAACAGTGTCCACAACCCGTCGCTTGAAGGGTTTTTCCAGCGTTCGGGCACCTTGGATACAGCCAGTGCCAGCGAAGCGCTGAGTAAAAGGCACCACAGTATAGAAGATACTTTGGTCACTTGTAACAATATTTCGTCGCCTTGCCATTTTGTTCTCTTTGCCCAGCGCTCCAGCCTATTGTAGGCAATTCGCCTCAGCCAAAGCGTGGCGAGGACTCCGGCTAAAAAAACTGCCAGCGGTATTACCAAATCTCGCCACGTTTCGCTTGACCAACCGAAAGTGTCGCTCATTGGCTCCCTTTAGTTGCGGGTTGAATCAACAGGCTTAGAAATTCATCTACCTCCGACGGAGATTTCAGGTAGTAACGTGCTGCGGAACCTGCGGTATCCTCTCCTACAAGGATGGAGATGCCCCCGTGGCTTTCTATCACCTTGAATCCATCCTCGTCGGTCTGGTCATCGCCCAAAAATATGGGCAGCAGCTCGCTCTTAACTTTCGGTTTGCCGTACTTTTCTATGAGCAGTGATATTGCTTTGCCTTTGTCCCAGTCTACCTGTGGTCTTACCTCGTAGACTTTCTTCCCTGTAGTAATTATGACTTTGCCGAGGGAGCGGGCAGTAGCGATTACTCTTTCGAAGACGTTGCGTACCTCGTCTGATTTATCTTCTTCCACCATACGGTAATGTATAGTGAGCGAGAGGCCTTTATTTTCTACGAACACACCCCTGATGGGTGACAAGGCTTTGTTCAATACTTGTTGAATTAGCCGTAGCACAGGTCTCATTTCCTCTGCCAACGGGTTGATAAAACTGATGCCGGGCCCCTCTATTTCCAATCCATGGTTACCTGCGTAGATTATATTCTCGATGCCTACCTTTTGTCTGATGTCGGCCATGGCCCTGCCGCTGATTACGCCCACTGTGAAACTTCTCTGGGTAACCAGCGCAAGAAGGAGTTCTCGGGTTTTCTCAGGCAGAATTGCTAGCTCAGGTTTTTCTACGATGGGGGTAAGCGTACCATCGTAATCACAGAGGAGAAGCACGCGCCTTACTGCCTTGAGGCGTCGGGCGACCTCTTGCCATACTGAGAAGAGATGCTGCAAATTATCAGCCTCCGAACTCGAATTTAACCAACTCAGAAATCATGTCCGCTGCCCACTTATAGATGTTGTTCTCCCTGACTGTGTCCCGCATCCTGCGCATTCGCCTTTGTCTTTCTTCTTGAGGCATCTCCAGTGATTGCTTGATAGCTTCAGCGAAGTGGTCGGTGGCGTAAGGATTTACCAGTATAGCATCGGTCAGCTCTCTCGAGGCCCCGGTGAAGGGGCTGAGGATGAGTACGCCGTCTTCATCGAAACGGCTGGCGACGAATTCCTTGGCCACCAGGTTCATGCCGTCGTGGAGAGAGCTTACGGTACAGAAATTGGACATGCGGCGCAGCGCCAGCAGTGTTGTTGGCGAAAGTTGCTCCTGTAGATATATTATGGGTTTCCAGTGCCAGACACCGTATTTCCAGTTCACCTCTTCAACAAGGCTGTCTATCTCCTCGTTAATCCGCTTGTAAGCAGGTATGTGTACGCGGCTAGGTACACCGACCTGAATGAAAACGAATTTTCCCCTGTAGTCAGGGTATTTCTCCAAAAAGCGGTCGATAGCCCTCAGCCTATCGGGAATGCCTTTGGTGTAATCGAAGCGGTCCAGTCCCATTCCTATTAGCTCGTCATTGATTCCTAGTTTGGTTCTAAGCCTCTCAATCTCGGTGCCCACCTCTTCATTCTGTGCCTCTCTGGATATCGCCTCGAAGTCCACGCTGATGGGGAAAGCGCGCACTGCGGTTTTTTTGCCACCGCGAGTTATTTCGTACCTATCCCTGTCAATCTTTGACTCCATGGCTCGGTCTACAGTATCGAGGAAGTTATTGCAGTGGTATCGAATGTGGAAACCGAGAAGGTCGTTGCTAAGCAGACCATCTAGAATATCCTCTTGCCACGGGCAGATGCGGAAAGCCTCAGGGTTGGGCCAGGGGATGTGCCAGAACTGAGCTACTATTATGTGGGAATTCCCCTTCTCCTTTATCATTTTGGGCACGAGTGCCAGATGGTAGTCTTGAACGAAGACAAAGGCTTTCCTGTCTCCTACCTCGTCCAGGACGTGGTCGGCGAAAATCCGGTTCACCTTTTTGTAGGTGTTCCAGTCAGCTTCGTTGAAAACTGGTCTGCTATAGGCGATATGGCATAAGGGCCAGAGAGCTTCGTTGGAAAAGCCGTAATAGTATCCGTCTTCTTCTTGTCTGGATAGCCAGACTCGCCTCAGCGAATATAGGGGCGACTGGGGAGGCACCATGACCTTGTTGTGCTTGTCCACCACGTGTGCGTCGGCATCGCCGCTGCCGTGGGCTATCCAGGTGCCGCCGCAGGCCTGCATCACCGGGTCCAGCGCTACTGTCAAGCCGCTGGGTGGCATCTGACATTTGATGTCTCTGCCTGAGAAGGTATGAACGTAGGGCTCGCGGTTGGATACTACGATGAACAGATAGTCGCGCAGCTTCTCCTGGACCAACTCACGCAGCCCTTCCCGTGTTTGCATGGTAATCCCCCTTGCCAAGGCAACTTTCTAGAAACTGCTGGGGTTTGTGATTACTAGTCTTTAGCCTTCTGAGCCAAGGATGATGGCGCATTGCCGAAATAGACCTTGGTATGAGGCCAGGGGATCTCGATACCCTCTAAATCGAACGCCTCTTTCAATCTCAAGCGCAGCTCTCCCATCACATCCCATTGCTTTATCGGCTTTGTGTCACCCAGTATCTTGATCTCGATTCCCGAATCTCCGAGATTGTCTATTCTGAGGGCTTTGGGCGGAGTTAGAATAAAAGGAGCCCACTGGGGGTCTTTGGCTAGTTCTTCTCCCACCCTGTTTATCACTGCTATAGCATGATTCAGGTCTGTATTGTAGGAGACGGAGATATTCAAATTCACCCTTGACCACTCTTTAGTTAAATTGCTGGCTACGCGAATCTCTCCGTTGGGCACCACATGGACGACGCCATCCATATCTCTCAATACGGTCCTTCTTAAACTGATATCCTCGACAAGCCCCGATACATCAGCTATCTTAACGACGTCACCTTTCCGATACTGGTTTTCTACGAGGATGAAGAGCCCAGCGATGATGTCTTTGACCAGGCTCTGAGCTCCAAAGCCAATAGCGATACCAACTATACCAACACCAGCCAGGATAGGTGCAATGTTAATTCCCAATTCGCTGAGAAGCATGAAGGCGAAAACAAGGATGACAATCACCTGTACTGAGGCAGTAAGCACACCGGACAGGGTGTCGGCGCGCTTATTAAGCTCCTCTTCGGTCTGTCCAGCTCTCGACCTGAGGACCGCTGTTTTGATGACCTTAGGGATTGCTAGTGTCGTCCCCAGAATAATAGCGAGGCCAAGGATTAGAAGCAGTGCAATCTTTCCTCCGTGCTGTGTCAGCCACCGGTTTACCGGTGTCACCTCAAGTCCCACCATATGCAGGATCAGGAAAACGCCGAGGATTATAGCGATTATAGGAACACCCCACCTTAGCACGGTAACTATCATGTCGTCTAAGTTGCTCTTCGTCTTTGGGGCAACCTCGACGCTATACCAATGTAAGCCTATTTCAATTATTGCCACCACTGCGTAGATGCCCATGGCAGCAAACATGGAGAGAATTGCCTTATTTACCTCATTGGTCCAATCCGACGGCAAGTCCGCAATCTTCAGCCCCCCGTAGATACCCAACCAGAAGCACCACGCGAGGGAAGCTAGCTTGGTGGCGTCGATAATGATGTCGTCCCAAGGCGATTCGGTGCGTTTTGCCCATTTGTGGAGCTGTCGGTAGACTATCCATCGCAGCAAAAGGACGAAAAGTGTTATGAGAACGCCAATACATACGGGCACTACTATGTCTAGTATTTGCTCTCCGCTAGAGTTACCCCAGAATTTCATCGATACTGCTCCTTGTATCTATAGGATAAAGGATAGGATACAGATTGGCAATTCTCTTTAGGCTTCGGAGCGATGTAGCCCTTCTGCTTTTGGGTATTACTCACTTTTCCATCCATAGTTTCTCTCTGGAGATGTGGATTTCGTAACCGTTGGTCTTTTTCATCGATTTATAGGGGAGTTGGAACGCCTTGACTACCCTGATAACGCTATCTCGAGCAGCAGCCCTATCGACCAGAACAACAATCGTCTCACCCCGTTTTGCCAAGCGGATGGCTTCTATCGTCATCTGGCGCGGTCTAGGGCAGGGTATGCCTCTCGCGTCTATGGTTACTGGCATTTTAGGTTCCTGTAGCACGCAGTAATTATAATACAGGATAGAAGCTGCTGTCAGCTTGTTCCCTCTTATGGTGTATCTCGCTACCCTGTTTTTGTTACCAGAGCTAAGATGTTGTGGAAGCTGGGGAGGGGACAGCCTTGCTTCTTCTTCGATAAACAATCCTGGATAGCCAGATACTTATCTCATATAGGACAACTAGCGGGACAGCGACAAGGCTCTGGTTAATTGGATCCATAGTGGGAGTAATAATAGCGGCTAGTAGGAAAGCACCAATGAACGCCCACTTGCGCTTCCCAGCAAGCCATTGAGGTGTGACAATGCCGAGTCTCGCGAGAAAAGTTATGATTACAGGGGTCTCGAAGACCGCTCCGATAGCGACAAGAAGCCTGGTGACGAGTGTGATGTAATTCCCGATCTTGATCTGGGGGGTGGCAATGTCACTGCCGAAGGTGGTTAGGAATTTCATCGCTGGCGGAAGAAGAATAAAGTATCCGAAGGCAACTCCGCCTGCGAACATAAGCGTTATCCAGGGCAAGGCTATGTACACATATTTCTTTTCCTGACGGGTGAGTGCCGGGGAAACGAACATTACAATGTGATAGACGAAGAAAGGCATTGCCAGCACAAAGCCCCCGGCAAGGGATACTATCATGTAGGCGCTGAACATCTCGGTCATCTCGGTGTAGATGAGGTGGATGTCGCCTGCTGGGGCGATCAAAAAGTGGAAGATTTTATCAGCGAATACGAAGGCAATGATGGTGGTGATAACTAATGCGATAACGGACCAAGTTAAACGCTGGCGCAGTTCAACGATATGCCCGGTAAATGTTAGTTGTTTGTCCTTGCTCACTACCTGATGCCTCATCCTCGTTCATAAGTAAATCGTCCTTAGCCAATATTATCGCCAGCTTCAGGTTTTGATACCTTGTCGACCTCGACTATTCTTGTCTCTACCTGCTTGGAATCGTCCTTTCTTTCTTGCCCCTTTTCCTCCAAATCTTTCATTTCTTTGGACATCTCGGCTGACAGGTCGGAGGCAGCTTTCTTAAAGGAGCGGAAGGTTTTACCGAGATCTCTGCCGATCTGAGGCAGCTTATCCGGCCCGAAAACAATTAGAGCTATAACCAGTATGAGAATTATCTCTACGGGGCCTACGCCAAAAAAATCCATCGCTATCTTACCTTGTTCTGGGCTGCTTTAGGCTGGGGCGATAGAAGCCAATTTGGTTTCCCTGCAATGGTTGGCTTCGTTTAAGCTCTCTTGGCCTAATTAGCTCTTATTTGCCTTTGTCCCGGTCTCGGCTATCTCTTTGGGGGTACTGGTTTTATCCTGGTCTTTCCCCTTTATTTCCTCGTCCAGGCCTTCCTTGGCTTTGCGGAATTCCTTAATGCTCTTGCCGATAGCTCCCCCGATTTGGGGAAGTTTTCCTACGCCGAAGATGACGAGGACTATCACCAGGATTATGAGGGCCTCTGGCCATCCGAAGCTTTTAAACATTGTGCTTCCTCCTTTAAAGTATCTAGTTGTAATCTAAGATGGTAGCACTCGCTCGTTGTGGGTGTAGACGGATAAGCGACTGCCACGCACATAACCAACAAGTGTAATACCCAATTCCTGGGCAAGTGAAATCGACCGGTCTGTAGGCGAACTTCGAGAAACAACTATCGGTGTTTTCATTCTTACCGCCTTCGACAGCATCTCAGAGGAGATGCGGCCGGTGGTAAGTAAAACCTTTTCTTTCGTTGACAATTTTGTTAACAGGCATTCGCCCATAATCTTGTCCAGCGTGTTGTGTCTACCGATGTCCTCGGCGACTACCAGCAAGTTGCTGCTGTCACCCAATGCCGAGGTGTGTACGCCTCCGCAGTACTTATATAGCTCCGCTCGTTCATTTAATTGCTTCATCAGAGATAATACTTCGTCACCTTTGACCACCAGCCCTGACTCCAGTTTAAGCTTTTCTGTGGCGAAGGTTACTCCACCCCCGCAACCTGACGTCAGAGTTCTTCTTGTCGGCGGCTTAAATCCGGATTTGCTCAGCCTGACGTCAGCCAGTGAATCCTCTTCGCATATCCGCATGCTTGCCACATCGCTCATGTTTGCTATTATGCCCTCGGAGTGAAGGAACCCGAGGACGAGACAGTTCAGCTTGGTCGGCGTGCATAGGATAGTTACTAATTCCTGCGTATCTACATAAATAGCTAGCGCTATCTCTCTGGGCACGGCGGTTGAAGTGTTCTGCCACTTCCCAGAGGAGAGGCAATTACATATTATATCAGGCGAAGCTCCCTTCAGCAACGATTCATCGTTCACCGCTAACCTCTGTGGCTCTGCCTATGAGAGGCATGGCTATATATCAAGTATACTTCATCTTTGGTAATGCTGCTACTGGGATTGTGAAACTGCTGAGGTGTATTCGTAGCTGACGCGACAGTTCAGTATCTAAACTGGTGATGACCTATCCCCCCTTGTATCCCTTTTCCTGTCCCTGCCTGTCCATATCAACAGTCATCACTCGTTCCAGGGGCAGAAGTATCTCTGCCTCCGTCTTCCTCAGGTCGATGGCTTTTAGATATGTGTGGCATTTCTGGCATATATAAAGGCGGTAAAGCTCTTTGTCATCGGCAAAGTAGGCTAGCTCTTTATGGTCTGTAGTGCCGCAGTAAGGGCACTCCAGACGCTGGAAGAGCCACTCGGTGTCACAGCGGGAACAAAGCAGCCACCTGGCCCCGAGCTCTTTGTCCAGGAAGGCGAAATCAGGTTTCCCACCGCAGATCGGGCAAAATCGACGGCGCCACTGCTCTTGGTCAATCAGTCTTGCGAAGGTCTCTACCTGAGCAGTCAAAAAAGGCTTTATGGCACAGTGAATTGCCGCAGACAGGAGATTCTCATCAATGCCATAGGAGTTTGCCCAGGGCGATAACGGGGAGCCTTCATACCAGGCTTTTGCAGCTTTCTGTAGAGAGGGGATGTCAGAAGTTATGTCTTTTAAGTTCTGGTGTGCGGACTTGGTGTGTTCGACAATTGCGGCGGCAGCCGCCTGAGAGAGTTTCTGGAAAGCTGGCCAATCTATAGAAAGGGCATCCCATTTCAATAAGGGGATGCCCTTTTTCAGCGTAGCGCTAATATCAGCTTTGGTTGGTAATGGCTTTGGTAAAGGAACGCTTGCCATTGCCTCAACCTGAATTATTAAGAGTTGTCTATATAGCTCAAGGAATTGAGGTAGCGAGCCCTCCTTCTGTTGTAACTCCTTTAATTTCTCCAGTATCTTGTTGTTAATATCCACCTGCTATCGAATGCTTGAAAGCTACTTTTCTTTCCCGCCGCTGGTAATTCTATCGTACCACTTGCCGTGATGGCTCTTGGCGTAGTCCGCAGAGACTTTGCCTGTAATCATGGAGCGCAGGGCTTCAGAGAATCTGGGATGGAAGGAGCCCAGGGCAACGTGAACCAGAAGCATAGCACCAGCGGTAATAAAGGCGACGTCATGGGCGAAAACAGCCCATTGGAACACACCCACAGGGACGAGGTCCTTTCCGAACCACATGAGTCCGCCCGATACCACGAATATCAGGGATGTCAAGATAGCTACCAGCATCCAGAGCTTCTGTCCTGTATTAGAACGCTCCTGGGGGGGCATGGGGACCAGGTCGCTTCCGAAGTAGTAGGTTGGTGCAGCCTGAAGCCAGCCCAGGTCATCCTTGCCCCAGGTGAATGCCTCTTTTATCCAGTGGAAGGTGACTTTCGGATGAAGCAAGGCGTAAAGCACAGGTATTGCCACGAAGCCCACTGCGGCGATACGGTGAATGACTCGGCTGTATCCCCACCAGGCTGCAGGTCCAAACCAGGATAGGAAGAGGAACAAGCCCGTGATGGCTAACAGTATGGAGCACGCGACTATCCACCAGTGTTGGGCTATGGCGCGTTTACTATAGCGCTCGATTTCATTCATCTCAATGTCCCTCCTTCTCCTTGATTAGCTTGGCGCGGGCAACCATGACGTTCAGCAGCAGCCCCAGCCCTACAATGCCCACTGCGGCGAAACCAATTGGCTTGATGATATCCTGCCAGGCGGTTGCAACCGCGGGGTACTGCGGGTCTGCGGGTAGCCCATATGCCGCTGGTGAATCATCTAGGGCGTAGAGTACATGCAGTCCGCCCAGTTGGTTTTTACCGTACAAGTTGGCATTGGCGAATCCTTGTTTTTGGAGCGCTTCCACCCTTGCTTCTCCTGCTGTTAGCAGGTCGCTTCGATTTCCGAAGTTGAGTGCACCGGTGGGGCACGTTTTCACGCAGGCTGGCTTCTGGTCGTTGTCTATGCGGTCAAGGCCAAATGTGGTGCAGAGTGTACATTTGTCCATCCTGCCCATCCCGCTTCCTCTATTTGTATCGAGGCGGGGAACGTTGAAGGGGCAGAATTGGGAGCAGTAGCCACAGCCGCTGCACTTGCCTCTATCGTAGGAAAC
>Ga0315276_10002803_pt1 | contig 15917 bp, 15 predicted proteins | sample YL17G05_0_MG_FD_204542 | JGI IMG/M metagenome (GOLD analysis project Ga0315276, IMG submission 204542) | Sediment microbial communities from Yellowstone Lake, YNP, Wyoming, USA - YL17G05_0 | ecosystem: Environmental > Aquatic > Freshwater > Lake > Sediment | place: USA: Wyoming | collected... | reverse complement strand
GCAGATCTGGCTCAAACTCCCGGAAAAAGCGGTACATCTCATCGCGCATGTCAAAGACGTCTTCCCTCCGGGGAAGATAATACCGGAAGAAGACGATGTTCTTGAGGGAGGCTCCCATAATTTCCAGGGAATTTTTAATCTCCGTTAAAGTAGCCCGGGTCTGCTCTTTGATTCCTCCCACCACCTTGCCCTTTCCGGCTCTCTCCTCCTCCGGGGCCCGGCAGGGCGCGTCGCTTAGCGGATCCCTCCCCGTCGAGCCTGCCAGGAAAAGAATGTCCACGTCCCCCTTGGTCCTGAATCCCTTGCCCCAGTTCATCTTTTCGCTGTGATGTTGAGGCCAAAGGGTCCCCCAATCGTACTCCACCTTTTCTCTTTCTCTCCGTTCCCGCTCCTCCTTGGAAATCGCCATCTTCCCTTTCCTCCTGGTCATGGATGATCTCCCCTCACCCTCTCCCCTCGCGGGAGAGGGTGAGGGGGAATAGGCATTTTCATCCTTCGCGGGCGGCAAAGGCGCGTAGGAAGTCAGTCTGGCCCATTGAAAGCTCTCATTCCGGGCTGATTCCCAGGTAGTATTTCTTTACTTCGGGGTTGTCCAGGAGGTCCTCCTTTTTGCCCTCCACCCGGATCCGCCCCAATTCGATCAAATACCCTCGATGGGAAATCTCCAGGGCCAAGGATACGTTTTGTTCTACCAAGAGAACCGTTAGGCCCCTCTGGTTGAATTCGCGGATATTGCGGAAAATGGTGTTCATGATTAAAGGAGCCAGGCCGAGGGAAGGTTCGTCGAGCATGAGGAGCTTCAGTTCCAGCATCAGGGCTCTTCCCAGTTCCAGCATCTTTTGCTCTCCTCCGCTCATGGAACCCGCCCACTGATTTCTCCTCTCCGCTAGCGCGGGGAACAGCTGGAACACAATATCCAGCCGTTTCCGTACCGAGGGGCCATCCTTCAGAAGATAAGCCCCCATATCCAGGTTCTCCTGGACGGTCATGAAGGGAAAGATGGACCTTCCTTGAAGGACCAGAGAAAGGCCTTTTCCCGCCAGGGTCTCGGGTTTACTGCCGGTCACGTCTTCGCCCTTAAAGAGAATCTTCCCCCGGGACGGTTTGATCACTCCGGCAATGGAATTGAGAAGGGTGGTCTTCCCCGCGCCGTTGGCCCCCAATACGCTCACCGTCTCCAGCGGTTCCACCCTCAGGGATACATCTTGGAGGACGGAACCTTTTCCGTAGCCGCTCCAAAGCCCGTTGATTTCAAGCAATGCCGCCATGTCCCAGGTAGGCCTCCACCACCCTCTGATTGGCCTGGATCTCGCCGGGGCACCCCTCAGCGATCTTCTCTCCGTGGTCCAATACCACGATGCAGTCGCAGATTCCCATGATCGCCCTCATGTTGTGCTCTACTAGGAGGAAAGTCCGTCCCTGTTCTCTTCGGTCTCTCATGAGGGAGAGGTAATTATCAACTTCGCCATGGGTGAGCCCGGCGAAAGGTTCGTCGAGCATGTAGAGCACGGGATCGGGGGTCATCACCATGAGGCTGGCAAACTCCAGGATCTTCTGCTGCCCGTAGGGCAGGTTGGCGACAACCTCTTCTTTCACCTTTCGGAGTCCCGTAAACTCCAGGACCTGATCAATCCGCTTGGCCCGGTCGGGGGGCAACCATCCTTTGACGGACCGCAAGCTGGTGTTGAAATTGCGGCGAAGGGTCTTTTCCTGGACGGCGAAAATCAGGTTCTGGTAGACCGTAAGCTTGGTGAAAACCCCGGTTAACTGAAAGGACCTTCCCACGCCTCGCAGAGCGATTTGATTCGGCCTCCGCCCGGTGATCTCCTGGTCCTGAAAAAAGATCCGGCCGTGCTCGGGCTTCTGAAATCCTGTGATGCAGTCGAAGGTGACCGTCTTGCCCGAACCGTTCGGGCCGATCAGGCCCAAAATGGATTTCTCCTCGACGGCCAACGAGACGTTGTTGACCGCCAAGAGGCCGCCAAAAGACTTGGTTAAATTCTGGACCTGAAGCAAAGCCAATTGCCCCCCAAAAATAATTCAGGAATTCAGGGATTCAGGAATTAAAAAAGCCCGTAATTCCTCAATACCCGAATTTTCATTCATTCCCTCGTCGGAACAATTCTCTTTACTAGAATAGTAAGGGGTTTCAAAAGTCCCTCGGGTAAAAAGATGATGATGACCACGAGCAAGACGCCGTAGATAAAAAGTCTCAGGGCGACAAACTCGTGGAGAAACTCCCGGATCATCTCCAGGACGAAGACCCCGAAAGGAGGGCCGAAGAAGGTCCCTGCCCCTCCGAGCATGACCATCAGGAAAATATCCACCGAGACGAAAAAGCTGAACAGGTCTGGATGGGCAAACTCCAGGTAATGAACATAAAGGCCCCCCGCCAGGCCGGCCAGGCCGGAGGCCAGAACAAAGACGAAGATCTTGTAAAACAGGGGATTCAGCCCCATCATCAAGGCTTTGGTCTCGTTGTCCCGAATGGCCATCAGAGAGATGCCAACGGGTGATTTGATCAATCGGGCGATTCCCCAGTGGATCAAGAGGGTAAAGACAAAGGCCAGGTAATAGTAACCCACTTTAGACTTAAAGCTCAGGGCTCCCAATAAGGGCAGAGAGATTTGACCGGGCTTGGGAATCCCTCTCAGCCCCAGGCCCCCGCCGGTCATGGCGTACCAGCCGTCGAAGATCTCGCTGACAATGAGCTGGAAGGCAATCGTAACGATCACATAGTAAATCCCTTTGGTGCGGAAAGAGGGGATACCGATGGCCAGGGCGATCAGGCCAGTAAAAGCAGTGGCTACAACAAGGGCAGCCAGGAAGGGAAACCCAGCACGCATCATCAAGATGCCCGAGGTGTACGCCCCGATACCGAAGAAAGCCCCATGGGCGATGGAGACGAGGCCGGTATAGCCCATCAGGAGGTTCAGGCTGGAGGAGAGAATGGAGAAGATCAACATGGCGATGGCCAGATGGGTAAGGTATCCTTCTTTCCCGATGAAAGGAAAGATGATCCCCAGGACGAGAAAGAGGACCCACTTCCACCAACCGGTCTTCATTGCGGCCTCCCCAGTTTCTGCCCGAAGAGACCCGAAGGCCGGAGCACCAGTACCAAAATCAAAAGGCTGAAAGAGACCAAATGTTTGTACTCCGAGGTTATGTAGGTAAGGGTAAAGCTGTCGACCACTCCCAGAAGGAAGCCGCCAATGATCGCTCCGGCCACACTGCCCAGTCCCCCCAACACTACGACCACGAAAGCTTTGACAATATTCAAACTGCCCATATCGAAGGTAAAAGTGAAGGCCGCACCCACCAGCGCCCCGGCCACAGCCGCCATGGCGCTGCCCAGGGCGAAAGTGTAGGAGGCCACCCGGTCGATGGGAATTCCCAGGAGCCGGGCGGCCACCCTTCCCTGGGCTACCGCCCTCATCGCTTTACCCATCCGGGTCTTTTTCACATAGAAATGCAGCCCGATAATGGCCAGGCCCGCGACTACGAAGATCACCACCCTCATGGCCGGCAGGCGGAGCACGCCTGGAATGGAAAAGACAAAATCGAGCTGCGGCACGGGAATGGACCGGGTTTTATCCCCCCACAGGAGAAGGGCCCCGTTTTCCAGGGCGATGAGCACCCCGACGGCAGAAACGAACATGGCATCTTCCGTGGCCGTGCGCAACCGCTTGAAGGCGGCTTTTTCAATGAGGACTCCCAAAACCGCCATGCTCGCTGCGGAGACCAGCATGGCCAGCAGGAAGTTAAATTTCCAGAGGGTGACGGCGAAATAGGCCACGAAGGCTCCCCAGACGAAAATTCCTCCCAGGCCAAAATGGGGAACCCGGAGGATGCTGAAGATGATGGTCAGGCTGATGGCGATGAGCGCCAGGATGGCCCCATTGACCAATCCATTCACCAGTATCTGGACCATAATCCTTCCTTACCCTCTGCCGAATTCAGCTCTCATAAGCCATAGTCGGTGAATACAGGGATTTGCTTCCCATCCTTCCACTGAGAACAAACGATTTTCGGGTAAGCCTGCCCGTCTTTATCAAAGAGCTTTCCCGGCTTGTAATCCTGCAGGAGCTCAGGGATCTCAGTTGTGGTGAGGCTATGGAGAGCATTGATGATCTTGGGAATGTCATCCACCGTACCCGCCTTCTCCAGCGCCCTGGCCAGGATGTACACGCTGTCATAGCCAGCTTCCGTCCATCCCCCAAAGCCACCTTTTTCGCCAAATTTTTTGTTATAGGCTTCCAAGAATTTCTTCGACCTGGCCGGAGCCTCGGTTGTGGGAGCGAGGCTGGAACTTAGAATTTCGTACGTTCCCTCCCATACTTTTCTGGAGGCTTCGTCCATCATCAGGGGAGCAGCGGCAAACTGATTCAGCCAGAGAATCCCCGGGAGAAGGCCGACTTCCCGGGCCTGTTTCACCATCGTTACGCCATCGGTAAAGAAACCGTGGGTAATCACCGCATCCGGTTTTAAACCCTTGATCTTGGTGAGGATGGGGAAATAGTCCTTTTCGCCAAAAGGGAACCAGTCTTTGGATAGGACTTCGAACCCGGGGATCTTCGGCAGATATTCCTCTACGAAACGCTTGAAGTCAGCATGCCCGCTCTGGCCATAGGTGGAGATTTTTTTCGCCCCCATCTTCTTCAAGAAAAGTTCATTGGCTTTCATGAAGGGGGCGCCTCCATCAAAATGGTTTCGGAAGGCGTTGGGAATTCCCACGGTCGTGGCCGGGTCATTTCCTCCCGACCAGATGATCAGGGCTTCTTTCGCCTTGAGCACGGGGCCCAGAGCATATTCTACAGAAGAGTATGCGCCGTCCAGGATCAACTTCACCTTCTCAACCGTGAGAAGCCTCTCAAATACTTTGATGGCTTCTGCCGGGGGCCCGGCATCCAGAAAAACCATTTCGAGTTGGTACTTTGCACCCCCTACGGTGATCCCGCCCTTCTTATTGATCTCTTCAATGGCGAAGAGGCGGGCGTTATGTATTTGGGTTCCGTACGGAGCAATCCCCCCGGTAAGCCCGGCCAGCTCACCGATCTTGAGGGCTTTCTGGGCCAGGGCATCTCCCGAAGGGATCAGCAAGAAACTTCCCGCCCAAGCTGTGAAAAAGACCAGCATCAACATGAATTTTTTCTTCCCGGACATAGCATCCTCCTTTCCTGAAAAAAATTTAGCATCCCTGTGCCGTCAGAATATCCTTTCCGGCCCTACATCTCAACGGAAAAATCACGGCAGCCCATTGCCGCCCTCTGCGGAACGGCGTCGGTTTTCTTCACCCCCCTTCCCACCCATCCCAAGCCCGCCCGGGCTTTCTCCGGGTATGGCCTACCCGCCTCCGCAAGCCCATGGTCCCTTTCCCGATCTGCGGAAATCCACGCGGGTTCAATCCTGAAAAATCTGGACCCGCACGTCATTGGCCTTGCCCGCCTTCCCCAATTCGGGACAGGCACTGACGCCTACCAGACCATTCATCTCCGCCCGCAATTCTAAAAATGCAGGTTGGCCAGGCTCGGGACGATCCCGATCGAGGCGCCATATGAGGTTGCCCTTAGAGTCTATCTCCATGCCCTGGAACATATTAAAGGGACTGGGGATATCCTCGGGGGCGATGGGATACTTCTGCAAGCCGTCAATCAGGTTTTCCCAGCAGCCATGGTCGGGGAGGTCCTCCCTCTTCTGGATCTCCCATTTCTTAAAAAAATCTTTCCAGGCTTCGGTATTTCTCCTCCCCCAGAATTGATCATACGCTCCTTTGCTGCACATCCCATATTGCAGGTCGTGTTTGCCCTTATAGGCGTCCTCCACGATGGTCATCATAATATGATTCAGTTTGGAGTAGAGCACATCGCCGGTGGTGATGAAGACCTTCCCCTGATTGGCTTTCGTTCTGGCCTGGTCAAATCTCTCCTTCAGGTTGTCCAGGTTGAAGGCTACGAAGTCCACAATCGATTCAGCGCTGACCCGGATATGCTGCTCTTTCTTCACGATAAATGATCTCCCCGTATTCTTGGGGACGATCCGGTCTTCGATGATCCTCATTTTTCCTCCTTCCTCAAGATCAAATCTAACCGCAGAAAGCACGAAGTAGAATACTGGAATATTGATGAACTCGTAAAAAGTCGTCACTCCGGTGGAAACCGGAGTCCAGAGAATTTTTAAGTATTTGCAATAACTGGAGTGTATAGGAATTTCCTTTTTTTATCCTTCCCCCTCACCCCCGCCCTCTCCCCCGTTTGCGGGGGAGAGGGGAAGGGTGAGGGGGGCTAACTTGATTCCGGCGCCTGCCCCGGACCCGATCCGGGGTTCGCCGGAATGACGGCGCTTTCTTTTCATTACGACACAGTCTCTCAAGGGAGAGGGGATATTTTTGACTTTTTACGAGATCATCTTTTTTTGAGATCCTGAAAATCTGCGTTTACCCTGTTAGATACTAAACATCTAACAGGGTGAATCTGCGTCCAATAAATTGCCGTTCACTGCATCGTTCGCCCGCCGTCCACGCTGTAGACCTGGCCCATGATGTAACCGGCGCGATCAGAGGCCAGGAAAGCCACCATTTCCCCGATTTCTTCGGGTTCGGCATATCGCCCCATGGGTATGGTGGAACGCATATGGGCCTTGAATTCTTCTGAGAGACGATCTTGCATGGGGGTATTCACCGCTCCGGGGGCCACACTGTTAACGGTGACTCCCGTCTTGGCCAGTTCCCGCGCCAGGGCTTTCGTAAAGCCTATGATGGCTCCCTTGGCCGCGGAGTAAGCCGCTAAATTCGGGCTGCCCATTTTTCCGGCAGATGAAGAAATGCCGATGATTCGCCCATAATTTTGGTGCAAGAAATGATTGATCACCGCGCGAGTGCAGATGAGGTATCCCTTTAACCCTACCCCCAAATCTTGATCCCAATCTTCTTCTTTAGATTGGGCAAAAGGAACGTTGATGCTGGGAGCCACGGCATTATTAACCAGGATGTGCAGGCCCCCGTAAGCCCGAAGGGTTGCCTCCACCATGGCGTTTACCTCGCTCATCTTCATTACGTTCACTCGATAAGCCATGGCTTCCCCGTTTCGAGACTTGATCAAATCGGCGGCGGTCTTGGCCCGGTCCAGGTTTAAATCGGCGATGGTCACCTTGGCCCCCTCACGCGCCAGAACATTGGCAATCCCTTGCCCCCCTCCTTGCCCTGCACCGGTAACGATGGCCACTTTTCCCTGAAGGATCATGACTTTTCCCTTTCTTTAAATTGAGCGATTTTTCTAAACCACAGAGAACACGGAGAATAATTTCATAGTTAAAAAACAAAATAAGCACAATCTTTTCTCTGTGTCCTCAGGTAATAAATTCGGCAGCTAGAATATTGTATTGTTTTCACGTAACGAGGGCACAGAGCAAAGCGGAGAAAAGAAGTTTATCTTCTTGTTTTATCTCAAATTTCCTCTGTGCCCTCCGTGGTAAATCGCCTTTTTTAGGTGTAAATTTTTGGGTCAATTTAGCGCTTTGAAATAGCCTTCTGAAATCCCTCCCCGCCTCCCTGAAGCTGTGAAATAATCCATTAAATCACCCTCACCCTCCCCCTCCCCCATCAAGGGGGAGGGAATTTCTTTCTTATTTCAATATGTTTACCCTCTCCCCGGGCGGGAGAGGGTAGGGTGAGGGGGGTATATTTCAAATCTTTCACACCTTCTCCCAAAGGGAGGAGAAGTTTCTCCCCCTTTGAAAAAGGGGAATGAAGGGGGATTTGGTGCCGTTTTTCAAAGGGCAAAGTGTTACCCCTTTTGAAATTTCCCTTACCTCATTGGGTGGGGGGACTCGGGAACTTGCCGTTTATCTTTTCTCTCCACTTCTGGCGTATCCCATAAATGGCATAAAGGCCCATGATCGCGGCGCAAACCGGAATCACGAGGGTTATTAATCCCAGCGGAACATCGGTGATGGGCGTGTTATGGATCATCTGCGCGCGGGTCAGCTTCAGCCCCTGGAAAAACATGACGCCCAGATAACCCAGGATGCAGAGATAGATCCCGATTCCCCAATATCGGAGGAGGGGTTTCGGGAAAAGGTTCACCAGCGCGTCTATTCCCAGGTGGCGGCCTTCCCGGAAGGCGATGATGGCTCCGAAGAAGACCCACCAGATAAAAGTGTACCGGGCCACTTCCTCAGTCCAGGACAAGGGTAAATCGAAAAGAACCCGCAGGGAGATCTGAGTCCCCAATACCAAGACCAACGCCAGGGTCAATACGAAGAGGCCTCCGTTGACGATCTTATTGGCTATCTTGACCAGCAATTCCATTTTCTATCTTTCCTTTTCGCCTCTTTCCTTTTTCCCTTCTTCCCTCTATCGCAGCATCAGCCTGGGAATAAAGGTGGAAAGCTCCGGAATGAAAATGATCAGACCCAGGACCAGAAAGCAAGCAACGAGAAAGGGAAGGAGGCTTTGGGTTACCTGGGCGATGGAAACTTTGCCGATGGCACAGGCCACAAAGAGGGTGATCCCCACGGGGGGAGTCGCCATTCCAATGGAAAGGTTCAAGACGACCATCAGGCCAAAATGAATGGGGTCCATCTGCAGGGCCATACCGATGGGATGGAGGATGGGCGCCAGAATGATGATGGCCGTAATGGTATCGATAAGACACCCGATTACCAGAAGGAAGAGATTGATCATGATTAGAATCAAAGTTTTGTCAGAGGTCAGGGAAAAGAGAACCTCGATGATCTTCTGGGGAAGTTTCTCCACGGAAATGATCCAGCTGAACACAGTGGCATTGGCCAGTAAAAAGAGACCTATGGTACTGGTCATTCCGGTGATGAGAAACATGGAGTGCAGGTTCTCCAGTTTGGCTTCCTTATAGATGAGGAAGGCCAGGACGAAGGTGTAAAAGGCGGCCGCCACCGCAGCTTCCGTGGGGGTCAGGATCCCGCTGTAGATCCCGCCCACGATGACCACGATGGTTCCCAGAGGAAGCAGGCTGATCTTAACGGAATGCAGAGTCTGGGGTAAGGAGAACTTGCGGTACCTTCCGTACCCGCGCTTCCGGGAGATGATAAAAGCCACCCCCATCAGCGAAAATCCCAAAAGAAGGCCGGGGATGATTCCTGCCAGGAGAAGTGCTCCGATGGAGACCTCGGTGCTCACCCCGTAAATGATCATGGGAATGGAGGGGGGAATGATGACCCCGATGAAGGAGGAACAGGTGACCAGGGCCACAGCAAAACGGACATCGTACCCTTCATCGACCATACTGGGAATCATCAAGGAACCGATGGCCGCGGCTTCGGCTGCCCCCGAACCGGTGATCCCGGCGAAGAACATGCTGGCCAGGATGGTTATATGGGCCAGCCCTCCGGGCAGATTGCCCACGAGGGACTCGGACAATTGTACCAGGCGCCGCGTAATCCCCCCAAAAGACATGAACTGGCCGGCGAGCATGAAAAAAGGAATGGCCAGCAGGGGAAAGGAGTCCAGGCCGTTGAACATCCGGTGGAAGGCCATTACCATGGGGATGTCGGGGCGCAGGGCCAGCCAGATGAGCGAAGCGATTCCCAGGGAAAAAGCGAGGGGAATATTGGAAACAAAGAAAATGGCGAGAGATCCAAAAAGTACACCCATGGCCTTCTCCGAGGACCCTCCTACTTCGTGCTCTGAATCGCCGCCAGCATTTCCCTAGCGCCGGGGATCCTTTCGCTGTATTTCTTGTAAACCGGCTCCAGGGCTCTTTGGAAGTCCTTCTCCGCTCCCGCATTGAGCTTCCCGATGAGGGCCCCTCCCGCCTGAGCCTTTTTCGTCTTTTCTTCTATCTCCAGGGCGTAGATTTTGCGGGCATGCAGGGCGGATTGGGCTCCGGCTTCGAGCGCCAGTTTCTGATGGGCCGGGGAGAGAGACTGGAGGAAGCTTTCGCTGGCGACCATCAACATGGGCAGGTATTTATGCTTGCTGTCCGTAAAGTATTTGGCTACCTCCTGATGTTTTTGAGTCTCATAGGTGACGATGGAGTTCTCTCCCCCATCCACGACCCCCTGCTGCATGGCGCTGTAAAACTCGGTGAGGGCCATGGCCACGGCTTTGGCCCCGTAGGCATTCATCGATTCCACCAGGACCGGGCTTTCCATGGTGCGCATCTTTAGCCCTTTCAGGTCTTCGATAGACCGGATGGGCCGTTTGGAGTTGTAGAACCCCTGGAAGCCTGAGCTCGAATAGCCGATGATCCGGACCCCGAGCTTTTTCCGAAACCGCTCTCCAAACCCCTGACCCACGGCTCCGTCGAAGACGCGGTCGGCGTGGTCAAAGTCGCGGAAAAGGAAAGGCAGGTCAAAGAGGCCGCTTTCCGGGAAGGAGGAAGTGGTGAAACTGGAGGCCGTCGTGGTGACCTGCAGCCCACCCAGCTTGATGGCCTCGAACAGCTCCTTGTTGGACCCCAACTGTCCACCCGGATAGATGCTGACCTCGATCTCTCCCTTCGATCCTTCCTCCACGATCTCTTTAAAGCGCTCGCATTGCTTGTATTCCGTATGGGCCCGGGATACGGCCAGCCCGATCTTGATCAGGATCTTCTCTTTGGCCGCTGCCGGATAGGCCCATGCCAAAATGACCAGAACTCCGATGAGAGCCAAGATTCCTTTTTCCCAACCCATCCTCTTCATACCGGTCGCCCTCCTTCCTAAAATACTGGAATACTGGAATAAGGAAAGGATGGAATGTTGGAATATGGGTATCGAATTAACTTTTCCATACTTACCCATTATTCCATCTTTCCCCTATTCCCCCATTCCATTCCTATGCTGTTCCATTATTTCTATGTACTATTAACGTTGATGGTCTCGTAAAAAGTCTCGAAACCGTCACTCCTGCGAAAGCAGGATTCCAGAATCTATTGATTTTACTGGATTCCCGCTTTCGAGGGAATGACAAAAAAAAGATGGTGGTCTATTTCCAGTTGAGAGTCTCTTCTCCTCCATCGCCGGCCTTCAACCTTCCGCCCGTCTGGCTCCGCCGATAGCCTTCTTCAACAGATCCCGAACCAGAGGAGATAAGATCAGAATAAAGGCGAGGACGATCGAGACACAAGAGATGGGGTGTTTAAAGAACACCAGCAGGTCGCCCCGCGAGAGGACCAGGGACTGACGGATCGATTCCTCAGCCATCCGTCCCAGAACAAAGGCGAGAACCAGGGGCGCGGGTTCGTAATCGAACTTCTTCATCAAGTAGCCGATCACGGCAAAGGCCAGCATGACCACGATATCCCAGGCGTTACCGGCCACGCTGAAGACCCCGATCAGGCAGAAGAGGAGGATCAGGGGGAAAAGAATTCCATAGGGAACCTTGAGGAGCTTCACCCAGATCCCGATCAACGGCAGGTTCAAGAGGAGGAGCAGAGCATTTCCCGTATACATGCTGGTAATCACGCCCCAGAAGATCTCCGGGTGCTCTTTCATCAGAAGCGGACCGGGTTGTACCCCGTGAGTCAAAAAAGCTCCCATGAGAACCGCCATGACCACGTTGGGCGGGATGCCCAGGGTCAGGAGGGGGACCATGCTTCCCGCGGTGGCCGCATTATTCGCCGCCTCCGGCCCGGCTACCCCTTCAATCGTTCCCTTCCCGAACTTTTCGGGATGCTTGGAAAGGCGCTTTTCCAGGGCGTATGAAATGAAGGTAGGAATGATGGCTCCGATCCCCGGTAGAATTCCCAGGAGGAAGCCCAGAAGGCCCCCCCGGACAATCGGTTTGCCTGAATCCTTCCAGTCTTGTTTGCTGGGCAGGAGGCCCTTGAGGTCGGTTTGGAAGACCTCCTGCTTGACCGTCTTCTCAATGTTGAGGAAGACTTCCGAGACGCCGAAGAGGCCCATGACCAAGGGGGCCAACCCGATCCCGTCCATCAGGGTGATGCTGCCGTAGGCAAAGCGCGGGGTAACTACGATGGGATCGAGCCCCACCGTCCCTAAAATCAAGCCCAGAATCGCCATGGCGACCGCCTTCAGCTTCGAGCCGCTGGCCAGATAGGTCACCATGGTGAAAGAAAGAATCAGGATGCCAAAGATTTCAGGCGGCCCAAACTTGAGGGCCACGGCGGCTAAAGGTGGCGCTAAGACCATGAGCCCTAATACCCCGATGGTCCCCGCGATAAAAGATCCAAAAGCGGAGATCCCCAGCGCCGGACCCGCGCGGCCCTGGCGGGCCATTTGATACCCGTCCAGGCAGGTGACCACGGAAGCCGCTTCTCCCGGGATGTTCACCAAAATGGAAGTGGTCGATCCTCCATACATGGCCCCGTAGAAAATTCCCGCCATCATGATGATGGCCGAAGTGGCGGACATCTTGAAGCTGATGGGAAGAAGGATCGACATGGTGGCCACCGGGCCGAGTCCCGGAAGGACTCCGATCAGCGTTCCGATAAAAACCCCCATAAAGCAGGCGAAGAGGTTACCTAGCTCTAAGCTGACGGAGAAGCCGTAATAAATGCACTGAAAAAGATCCATCTTCCAAACCCTTTCACATTCCCCACAGCCCCACGGGAAGCTGCACCTGGAGCCATAACTTGAACAGAGCGTAGGTGATGAACGAAGTGACTACGGCGCCAGAGATCGCCACGAACCACCTTTGGGGTTCAATGGCCCGAAAAAAGAAGACCATCAGGAGGAAGGTAGCCAGGATATATCCCAAGGTCTCCAGGAAAAGGGCGTAGAGCAGCAGCGCCACCAATGAGTAGAGGACTTTCTCCCAGTGAAGGCCCTTCCATAGATCCTGGGAGGAAAGCGAGGGGTCAATCTTTTTCCGGCCATAATTGAATAACAAGGCCAGCGAAACGATGATCAGGGCCAAGCCCAGCCAGAAAGGTAAGAATCCTGGACCTGGCTTGACCACCCGCCCCATATCCAGCTTGCGGGCCTCCCAGCAGATGAAGATTCCGAATAAAACCAAAAAAAGAGCGCAACTGATCTGATAGCGTTTCAAGGGAATCTCCCGAGAAGGGAGATTATCCTCCCCTCCCCGAAGACTGAAGTTTTTCTTTATTTTCCGATCCCCATTTTCCTTATTACCTTGCCGATTGTGACGTATTCCTGCTCCAGCAGCTTGGCCGTTGTCTCGCCGTCGCGGTAATAGACGATGAGGCCGCCTTTCTCCAGTTGGCTGATGATGGCCGGATCCTTCATCACCTTCTCCATCGCCCCGGCGAGCTTACTTACCGCATTGCTGGGGCATTTCTTGGGAACGAGTAACCCGAACCAGATGTTCAGGGTGGCGTCGGGAAAACCTTTCTCCGCCATGGTGGGTACATCGGGAAAGGAAGCTACCCGTTCGGAAGAAGTGGTCACCAGGGGAATAATACTCCCGGACTTGATCAGGGGAGCTAAAGAGCCGAAGCCGCTGGAGGCGAGGTCCACGTGTCCCCCTAAAATGGCGTTCTTGGCCGGGCCGGTCCCCTGAAAGTGTACCGGAACAATATCCAGGCCATAGGCCATTTTGAAAACCTCCATAGTGAAGAAGGCTACGGTTCCCATGCCGGGTGTGCCATAATTCAATTTCCCCGGATTCTTCTTGGCATAATCGACCAGCTCCGCTAAATTTTTCCAGGGGGCGTTGGCCTTGCTGGTGATCACCGCCGGGTCGGCAACGAAAGCGCAGACCGGTGTAAAATCCTGCTTCTTGTAGGTGATCTGCGGGTTGATCTGGGGAGCAATCGTCAAAGCGCCGTTGTTGGTGGCCAACACAGTGTACCCATCCGGTTTGGCCTTGCTCACGAAGTCGGCCCCCAGGGCTCCTCCGGCACCGCCCTTGGTCGTCAGGACAATGGGAACGCCCAGCGCGGCCTGGAGGGCCGGATGAATGATTCGGGCTCCCGTGTCCAGCGGGCCACCCGGCGGGAAGTTAAGGATGATCTCGACCGACCGCACGGGATACTCTTCTTCCGCAGCCCAGGCTACGGTAGAGAAAGCGGCCGTCAGAAGAACGATACCGAAAAAACCCGAAATTGCCCTTCTTGCCTTCATTTTTTTCCTCCGTCGTCCCCCATCCTTCCCCTCGGTCGCCGATGAAAGGAATTCCGGGCGTTTGAGTTAAGGTTTTAAAAAATCCTCCAGTTTAATTTTCCCAAATCCTTTGGGAAAAATTCTCTCCAGCTCCGCTCGTTCATCCGGCCGGATGAGAGGGGGCTTCGTGGCATCGATGCCCATGCGGGAACCCACCCGGATGACGGGGTTCACCCCCTTGGGCGAAACCCGCGGCAGGCTGGAATCCAGAGAATGCCCTCGAGTCCCTTGCACAATGAACACGTCATCCACCGGGTTCACTTTGGTAGACATCGACCAGATGACCTCGGAGGGGATAAAAGGATCGATGTCGTCATCGACGGCGACAGCTATCTTGTGGTGCAGGTAGTTGCTGGATAGGGCCGCCATCAAAACCCCTTTGACTTCTCCATCCACCCGCGGCGTCATCTGGATGATCACAAAATGCCCGCCCCCGGCGCATTCGTGCACCACTACGTTGTGCAATTGGACATAGCCCCCTACGTCTTTCAGGCGATTGAACAGCTCCACCTCCATCGGAATCGAATCGAGAATCGCCCCGTCGGTGCTCGGCCCTTCGGTGATCTGAAAGAGAAGGGCATCTTTGCGCATGGTGATCGCCTTGACCTGGACGATCTCATTCTTGCCGCCACCGGCAATGGTACAACCCGTGTGCTCGCCGAAAGGCCCCTCGTCCTCTACAATATCCGGGGGAACCAATCCCTCGATGACGATCTCAGCGCTGGCCGGAACTTCTAAATCGACGGTCTTGCATTTTACCAACTCCAGAGGTTCATTCAGGAGCACCTGGGCAATCTGCAGTTCATCGACGCCAAAGGCGGTCGTCCAGGTGGAGGCTAGAATAGTGGCTCCATGATGACCCACCCAGATGGCACAGGGCATGGGTTCCCCCCTTTTCTGGTACTTTTCATAAATCATCCGGCAGTGCCTTCCGGCCACCATCATAATCCCCAGTTTATCCCGATCTTTGACCTGATGACGTTGAATGGACATGTTGCGGATTCCTGTCTCCGGGTCCCGCACTACGATACAGCCTGAGCCTAAGTATCGCCCGGCGTCCCTTTCCTGGACGACATTGAACGGTAGAGCATTCAGGTCGATGTTCTTGCCGGTCTTGACCACCTCCTGGCAGGGTCCTTTCTTGACCACCGGGCACGGCTCAAAGCGGGACTCGCGAAAACGTTTGGCCATGAGGGGAACGCAATCTTTGACCGTCGTCCCCAGGGCCACGGCGATATTCTCCCGGCTCCCGGTGATCCCGCTCACCGTCTTCCATCCCGAATAACCCTTGATGTTCTCACACATCAAAGCTTTTTTATGATTGACGATGGCCTCCCAGTTTAAAGCCCCAATCTCTTTATCCACGTCCACAGGCTTTTTTACATGGAGTAGCTGCCCCGCCTTCTCTAGATCCGCCAGGAAAGTGCGCATGTCTTTGCTCATGAAATCTCCTTTCTTCTTTCCCCATCCTTTTTAATTTTCTTCTTATTCGCCAAATCCTCTTTCCTCATCCCGGTTTTCTTCCCCCCTTTGCCGATGGTGGCGTATTTCTACTCCCCAGCTTTACCATTGCCTCGCCGTCCCGGTAATTCACCATGAGGATGATTTTTCCCAGTTGGCTAATAATGCCAATTTCTAGCATTTTAGCGAAAGGTTGTCAATTTTTTTCGAGGATTTTGAAGTATTCTAATTGGGCATGAGATTTGACCTTTGGTTCTCTAAATCCGAATCAAGATCTTTCAACTCGAAAATAAAAATATGGAAACAGTTTAGCCAAAAAAAGGAAAAAGAATAAAAGACAAAAATATTAGAAACTTATTTGCCACAGAGGTCACCGAGGCCACAGAGGGATTTACGTTCAAAAACCAAAACGAAAA
>Ga0315276_10002802_pt1 | contig 15917 bp, 11 predicted proteins | sample YL17G05_0_MG_FD_204542 | JGI IMG/M metagenome (GOLD analysis project Ga0315276, IMG submission 204542) | Sediment microbial communities from Yellowstone Lake, YNP, Wyoming, USA - YL17G05_0 | ecosystem: Environmental > Aquatic > Freshwater > Lake > Sediment | place: USA: Wyoming | collected... | reverse complement strand
GATGATACCGGTCTGTACTACCTTACGAGGCGTCGTTTGCCTATCAGTGCTATTCTCTACGGTCATCTATTCCTAGGTCCGGGAGCGGAGTCTCTTTCAAAGCGGGTTGTGGGTGAGTTGGAGCACAGCAAACCAGATATGCTGGTTGTTTTCAAAGATAATACAGATATTTCGAGGGCAGTGCCGAGGTGGCGTGAGAACCCGGTAGTTGAGTGGTGTATGAAGAACTATCGGGCATTTCCTGATAATGAGGGTCGTGCGTATTATGAGCTTTCGGCCCGCAAGGGCAGCGATCTTGAGCGGCGAATCTTCGGCGAGCAAACGAAATAAGCCTGAATAAAACCCCCTCAACAACCCCTGACTACGACCTTCGAGGGAAGGATTTTGTAGATTAACTGTTAAGTGCGGAGCGGATAATCTGGGCTCGGAGGGCGTCACGGTGTGTGGGGTCGAGCGGTTTGCCGTAATTTATCTGCAAATGAGCGGGCAGAGTGAGCATAAACAGGCGGTTTATCGTGGCGATGGAAAGCTCCTGCGACTGATTAGTCTGATTGTCGAAGCCTTTGATTCTGCAAAGGCTTTCAATGGCGGGCGTCGAGGCGCCCATATATTTTCGCATATTTACGCCGAGCCGCAGGTGGCTGAGCAAAAACAGGGCCTCCTGCGAGCTAATCAGGTGTGCGTTTTTCAGCAGGGCGGTTGCACGGGATATTTTGTCGTCGAGAAGGTCGGTGTCTTTCGAGAGCAGCTGCTTGCGGGCCTTGGTTTCGTATTCGACAATTTCGGGGACGATTGTGTTCTCAAACTGCTGGACGACCTCTCTTTCAGAAACGCCGAGCGTGGCCTGGTTGGAGAGCTGGTAGAAATCGCCAGCGGCCTCGGTGCCTTCGCCGAACAGTCCCCGCACGGCGAGATTCATATCTTTCGAGGCGGTGAGGAATTTTTCTATCTGGGAGGTGATTTTCAGGGCGGGCAGGTGCAGCATAACCGAGACCCTGATTCCTGTGCCGAGATTGGTGGGGCAGGCGGTGAGGTAGCCATATCGGGTGCTGAAGGCGTAATCCAGTTTTTCTTCTATGATATCGTCGATGTGGCTTATCTGCTTAGCGCACTGACTTATCTGCATACCGCCTTTGAGGACCTGGAGGCGGAGGTGGTCTTCTTCGTTAATCATAGCGGTAAAGAATTCCTTCTGTGCGATGACGGCGCCTCGCGGGCCTTTGCCGAAGGCAAGATGGCGGCTGATGAGGTGTCTTTCGATGAGGAAGTGTTTATCGAGGGTGGGGGCCTTGTCAATACTTATGTAGAAGACCCTGTCGCCGAGGTCGAGTAACATCAGGCAGTCTTTGATTTTTTTGAGAATCTCCGATTTTTCCGCGGCTGAGCAGCGGCTTAAAAATTTATAGCCTGCAAGGTTTCTGGCGAGGCGAATGCGGGAGGAAATAACGATATCCGCCATCGGCCCTGAGCCGTCAAACCATTCATTAATGTCATTACTTATGTCGGTCAGCTTCATATCCGGTATCTTTTCAATTACCCTGAGGGGCGTTATTCCATTTGAGCAATCTGGTCGCGCAATTTTGCGGCGGTTTCATAGTCCTCGTTCTGGACGGCGATTTCAAGCTGCTTGCGAAGATTGAGAAGCTCTATATGCTTTTTGGCGTCGGTGGGTATCTTTGAAGGAATCTTGCCGCAGTGGGTGGTCTTGTCATCGTGGGCTTTTTTTATGAGCGGCAGAAGCGAATCCTCAAAGACCTCGTAATCATAGGGGCAGCCGAGGACGCCTTCCTTTCGATACTGCTCCAGCGTGAAGCCGCAATGGGGGCAGGAGAGTTTCTTGTCGGATGAGCCGAGCAGGTCTTCATCCGGCGACTGCGAGGCGAGCAGGCCGCTAAGAAGCTCATTTATCGGAATCTGGGTTTTTACGACGATACCCTGCTCCTGTGCACATTTTTCGCAGATGTGCATTTCGGAGCGGACGCCATCGACAATCTCGGTCAGATGAATGGTCGCATCATTTTTTTGACAATTTTCGCATAGCATATTTTTCGTAACCTCATGAACATTATACCAGAATTACGCTGGAAATATCGACAAAAATAACAAATCGCTGGAGAAAGATTTACTGTTTGCCGAATTTTGCGGAGAAGCCGGGCTCCTCGACGACTTTAACGGATATTAGTTTTACGCCGACCGGAAGCTGCGGTTCGAGGGTTTGATATATGTATTCGGCGACCATTTCTGCGGAGGAGGGGTTTTGTTTGAAAAAGTCGGATTTTTCGAGCGGGCCTGGGCCGAACTGAGCGGTGATGTTATCGACCGCTTTTTTCAGGCGGTGAAAATCCATAAGCAGCCCCATTTTATTGAGTTTTTTGCCTGAAACATCAACGGTAACCAGCCAGTTGTGCGTATGCAAAGGCTCTTTTGAGCCATTCGGCAGGGTCAACTGATGCGAAGCTAAAAATTGCGTTTCGACGCTAATCGTGAACAATGCAAGACTCCACAGCACTGAGTTTTTTACGGCTGATTTTTTAAGGTTTCGAGCCGCCGACGGAGACGGGCGCAAATGGTTTTCGGGACCAAAGATGAGACATCGCCGCCGAGAGCAGCGACTTCGCGAATCAGGGTTGAGCTTGTGAAGCCGTATTTTTCGCTTGTCATAACAAAGACGGTCTCAATGCCTGAGACGGCGCGGTTGGTCATAGCGAGCTGGAATTCATACTGGATGTCGGTGAGGCTTCTCAGGCCGCGAAGAATAACGTCTGCTTTTCTGGCGGCGGCATATCCGACCGTCAGGCCTTCGAAACTTTCGACCGAAACCTCCGGCATATCGGCGACCAGTTCGGAAATCATTTCGACCCTTTCATCGGGAGAGAACAGGGGCGTTTTGGCAGGGCTTCTGCCGACCGCAACGATAAGCTCGTCGAAGAGTTTTCTGCCGCGGTTGATAACATCCAGGTGACCATTTGTGATGGGGTCGAAGGAGCCTGGGAAAATAGCTCTTATAAATTTTTTAGTCATTTAAGGGGCCCTTTCATACAGGAATATTATTATATCGTAATCGCAGGGCGGGTCAAATGGCTATTATTGGCGGCGGTTTACGCCTCGTATTTTGTGAGGGATATTGGGATATCGAGCCAGAAGGCGGAGCCTTTGCCGATCTCGCTTTCGAGGTCGATGCTGCCAGCGAGCATAGCGGCCAATTGTCTGCAGATGGCGAGGCCGAGGCCCGTTCCATCGGAGCGGCGAGTTATGGAGCCGTCTGCCTGCTGGAATTTTTCAAATATTTTTTCCTTGTCGGCGTCTGCGATGCCGCAGCCGGTATCGGTTACCGCCAGGCGTAGTGTTTTTTCGTCCAGCATAGCGGCTTTAACCTCAATTCTACCATTTTCCGGAGTGAATTTTACCGCATTGCTGAGGAAGTTAGACAGAATTTGTTTGACCTTGCCTGCATCGGTGGTCAGTTCGGGGATGTTTTCCTCGACGGTTGAATTGAGGCTGATATTTTTTCTTTGTGCCATATCGTCAAAAGCATCTGCGATTTCCCCGCAAAGCTGCTTTGCGGAGGTTTTTCCGACGTGGAGTTTCATTTTTCCGGCCTCTGTTTTGGCCAGGTCGAGGAGGTCGTTAATCATATTGAGGAGATTTTTGCCGGCGTCGATGATGTTCCGGGCGTATCTTTTTCTTTTTTCGCCAGCGATGGAATCGGGTTTATCGCGGAGGATTTCTGCAAAACCCAATATGGCGTTGAGGGGCGTTCTGAATTCGTGCGAGACGTTTGCCAGAAATTCGCTTTTTACCTGATTGGCCTTGAATAGGTCTATATTTCGCTCCGAAAGCTCCACAATTTTTGCATCGAGCAGCCTGTTTGCCTGGCGGAGTTTCTCCTGGGCGGCATTGAGGGAGTCAAGCATATTGTTGAAGGCGTCGGCGAGTTTTTCGAATTCATCGCCGGTTTTGATGGAGCTTCTTATATCGAGATTGCCTTCGGCGACATTGTTGGCGATGGCGCGAAGCTGCCTGATGGGGCTGAGAATGACTTTCTGAGTGATTATATAAAAAGCAACGATGGCGCCGGTGCCGGCGATGATGCCGGCGACAATGACCCAGAGGCAATTTATGAGGGTTGTTTTGCTGAACTCGGCGGCAGGTTTTTCAATAAACGCTATGCCTATCGGCTCATTGCGGTTGAACGCTTCAGCGGAACCCTGCGGATTATGGCAGGATATGCAGCTTTCTGTGGCTTTGAAGATTCGTGCGTAGCTGCTGTAAAGAGCACCTTTTTTCTTAATCAAAGTAAGGTCGTTGTCCCTTTGCCTGTGACCTTTGAGGGTTTTAAGCATCTCTTTTTGTTCGTGAGACAATTGTTTGAGCCGGCTTTCGAGGTCCTTTTTGAAGTAGACCCACTGGATTTCAGGACTATTTACATCCAGCACTTCGCCATTGCCGTTCAGTGCGATGAAGGCCGTTTTGGCCGGTTCTTTAAGCTGGAAATGCCGGTTAAAAAGCAGGTCGGTTTTTGCGCGTCCGGCGTCAAGGGATGCCTGTTTTGTGAGCTGGCCCATCCAGATGTAAGGCAGCAGAAGTGCGAGTGCGAGTATGACCAGAATTGCAAATCCGAAGGCGACTCTGCACTTTGCAGCCAGCGAAAACGGCGGCAGCCGAAACGCCTTCAATTTTTGCCAAAGATTTCGCGGGTTAATCAGCATAAAGCAGTTAATATACCATTCAATATACCATTGGTGCAATTAGTATACCATTCGCAGCCATTTGGCTGATTGACCTTTACCGAGACATTTTAATTTTTTGGAGTTGAACCAAAATTTTTATTTTTACGCACTCGGGCACGTCAAATCGGCGCGTTTTTTTATAGTTTTTTGTCCGGGTCCTGCTCAATCTGGTGCAGATGTTTCTGGAATCGCAGGTTCAGCTCATCGAGCTGTTTCTGGTCAACCTCGCTTGGTGCATCGGTCAGCAGACACTGGCCTCGCTGGGTTTTCGGGAACGCAATGACGTCTCTTATATTTTCCGTACCCGTCAGTAGCATAATCATTCTGTCGAGTCCGAGAGCGATGCCGCCGTGCGGCGGTGCGCCGTACTCCAGCGCCTTTAAGAAGAAGCCGAATCTCAACTCGGCCTGCTGCCTGGTGATGTTGAGCAGGTCGAAAATTTTCTGCTGGACTTTGGGGTTGTGAATACGGATAGAGCCTCCGCCTATCTCCGAACCGTTGACTACAATGTCATAAGCCTGTGAGTAGACATTGGCCGGGTCGGTTTCGAGTTTGCCGAAGTCTTCTATAATGGGAGCAGTAAACGGATGATGCACCGAATCGTAACGCTTTTCTTCATCATTCCACTCAAAGAGCGGAAAATCGACCACCCAGACAAATTTGAATGTTCCTTCGCCATAGAGCTTAAGGTCTCTTGCTATTTTGCATCGCAGCGGCGCCAAAGCCTTGTTTGCGGCTTTTTCGTTATCGGCGATAAGTAAAATCACATCTTCATCTTTTGCGCCGAAAAGGCTGATTAACTGTTGTTGCTGCTGGGGGGTAAAGAATTTTGCGGAGCCGCCGGTAAAGACCAGTTGGCCGTTCTCATTTTTTACTTTTGTCCAGGCAAGTCCCTTTGCGCCGTAGCCGGCGGCAAAATCAGTAAGGGTTTTTTCGATGTCGCTTCTGGAATATGTTTTTCCCGGTGCGCAGAGTCCTTTGACGATGCCGCCCTTTTCGATGACCGAAGTGAATACCTTGAATGAGGTTTGTTTGGCAATATCCGATATATTTTTGAGCTTCATATCGAACCGCAAATCAGGCCTGTCGATGCCGTAATCGTCCATCGCTTCCTTGTAGGTCATTCTTCTAATCGGCAGCTCCACATCCACATTCAGGATTTTCTTCCAGATTTTGGCGATGAGATTTTCGTGGATGGTGATGACATCGTTGGTGTCGACGAAGCTCATCTCGACGTCGATTTGAGTAAATTCGGCCTGCCTGTCGGCGCGGGGGTCTTCATCCCTGAAGCATCTTACAATCTGGAAATATCTTTCGACGCCGCTTACCATCAGAATCTGCTTGAACAGTTGCGGCGACTGCGGCAGTGCGTAGAAGGTGTTTTTGACTAATCTGCTCGGCACAAGAAAGTCTCTTGCTCCTTCGGGAGTGCTTTTGCCCAGCATCGGGGTCTCGATTTCCCAGAAGCCCAACTGGTCGAAATAGTCCCTGGCGAGCTTGGTAACCTGATGGCGAATTTTGAGTTTTTGCTGCATCTGCGGGCGGCGCAGGTCGACATAACGGTAAGTAAGGCGAAGCTCTTCGTCCGTTTTTTCGGCGTTGTCGAGCTCAAAAGGCGGGGTCTTTGCGGTATTGAGGATTTCCATCTGGTGAACGATGACTTCTATTTGGCCTGTAGGCAATTTGGGATTTTCCAGTTCCTGCCCTCTCGGCCGGACGGTGCCGGCGGCGACTATTACCCATTCGCAGCGAAGTGTCCTGGCTAATTTGTGCATTTCGGGCTGATTTTCGGGGTCAAAGACCAACTGTGTCAGTCCTGCCCTGTCTCGGAGGTCTATGAAGACGAGATTGCCGTGGTCGCGGTAAGAGTGGACCCAGCCTGCCAGATTTACCTTTTTTCCGGCATCTTCCAGCCTGAGCTGGCCGCAGTTATGTGTTCTTTTTATACGCATAATGCAAGTCTTTCCAAAAATAAAACAATGATAAACATAGCGTTTTGAGATGGTTAGAATAGCTAAACAGCCTGATATAGTCAATAATTGCTTTTAATTTTGATGTCGGCAGGTTTCGGGGCGGCTGGTTGAGAAATCAGCCGTCCTTTTTTCGTTGCTCAAAAGGCGATTTTGGCCCTGAGCCGGCGAACCAGAAAATACTCGTTTATGGGTTTGTTGTCCGTAATAGACAAAATCGCACCTTTGGCACGGATTGCATCGAGAGGTATTTCTTTTTCCAGAAAATGCTCATAAATATAAGCCGGGCTTTTGTCCGGCATCCACTCCACCAGGTCGGCAGCGGCCTGAGGAGGAAGGCGGGCGACGAATTCATCCGGAGGCGGCATACTGAAAGGCTGCATAGAGGCAAAGAAGTGGCAGCCTAATCCGTTAAAGTAAAAAACCTTTGCAAAGGGGAATTCTGCGCAAATGGCAGCAGCGACGGCGTGGATGTTAAATTTGTTCAATGTAAGGTCGGGCCTGTCGGTCGGCAGCCATTGCTGCAATATGCCGTTGTTTTTCAGTCTTGCCTTTAAGATACGATAGAATTCTTCGGAATACAACAGGCCTGAGCCGGATGACTCGAAGGGCGGCGGAGGGTCAATGGTAATGAGGTCAAATTTTTCAGAGGTTCGCCTGAGAAAACGGCGGCCATCGTCAACGACAATTTTAACATTCGGTTTTTTAAGCACTTCCACAGCATCATCGAAGTAAAATCCAAAGGCGTCCCTGACGCCGGGGACAAGTTCGACAGCGGTCGTTTCTATTCCCCAGGAGGCTGCCGAGCGAAAAGTGGTGCCCATTCCCAGACATATAATCAGGGCGGACTGCGGTTTTTCTTTATGGACAGCCAGCGGGATATGTGCCATAAACTTTGTTACAGGCGACAAGGTTGTCATACCGACGCCATTGACGAGGAGTCGCTTGTAGAGCCCGGTACCATAAGAGATTACGGTTGCGACATAATCGCGGCGCACGACGGCGTGCGAATAGAATGAGGGGTCTTCGTATGTCAGGAAAAAGCCGGTCGAGGCGGTCAGTGCGGCCAGGGAAAGAAATGTTAGAATTTTTCTGTCGCAATAGGCTGCATATAAGACAAAGGGGACTGCGAGCAGAATCAGGGAGAATTTAACGCCCAGGAACGGAAGCAGTAAATATCCTGCGAATAAAGGTCCCAGGATGCAACCGACGGTATTAACGGCATAGGCCCTGCCGGCAACTTTGGGGTCGCCCTGCGAGAACTCATCCAGTAATTTCGGCGTGAGGTAGCCTAACATCAGACAAAATGGAAATATACTTACAAGGACAATCAGCTCCTTTTGTGCGGAAAAGAGGCGTGGGTCACCGGCCACAATGGGCAACAGGCAAAAACAGGAAAGTAAGATAATAAGAGCGGTGATACTTATGGTTTTTCCCTCCCTATTTTGCCGGCGATACCACCAGGAGCCAATCGAGGTGGCAAGCAGATACACAAATAGAATAGCGGCATAAGCATAGACTGTTGTTTTTAAAACAGGGGTAAAAGCCCGGGTCCAAACTACTTCCATCGCCATTGAAGCAAAGCCGGTCGTAAAAAGTATGGGAACGACAAGGTTTTGGCCGGCAGGTGCAGGCGGTATGTTATCAGGATATTCCTGCGAAATGTCTGCGGCGTCCGATACAGGATGTCGCAGGCCGATAATAAAGCAGATTGTCCCTATCAGAAAATTGCAGCCTGCGGCAAGCAGCAAAGTGGCTCTGAAGCCGAGGAGCTCGATTAAAAAACCTGCGGTTGCGAAAGTTCCACATATCGCACCGATAACATTGGCGAGATAGAGGTAACTGAAGCCGGTTTTGCCGCTGCAATCAAACTGCCTGATAAACGCCATTCCAAGAGGTATGGTAGTCCCCATAAAGACGCACCAGGGGAGGATAGATATACCGAGAATAACAGCGGAGAGGACAAGATACGTAAGCGAATCGAAGTCTCCTGCGGGCAAAAGCAGGGTTTGGCCTGCGGAGAACAGGAGAGGCACCGCTAAGGCACCGATACCTATCAGGAATTCCGCCATCGCATAGAAAATGATAGGCGACCATCCTGTGCGTCTCGTAAGATTTTTTATCAAGCAGCCGCTCGCCCAGGAGCCTATTGCAAGTCCCGCCATAAAGACCGAAATTACAACAGATAATAACGGCGTGATGACACCGAAGGCGGTGAAGGCAAGACGAATCCAGACAATCTGGTAAACAAGCCCGCAAAACCCCGATATTAAAAACAGCAGAAATATTAAAAGATAAAACCTTCTTGCGGAGGAATCCATAAGGGTCATTTTCCTGATTTTAACGAGAATTTTTTCTGTTTAAAATCGCTAAAATTGCTTTTAATGACTTCTGATACCAATTGCATTTAATATATGCGCTTTTGAGGAAGCAAACCGTCATTGCGAGGCCTGTCGTTTAGGCCGTGGCAATCTAAAAACCAGATTGCTTCGCTGCGCTCGCAATGACACCGGGCGCATTTTCTAATCTCAATTGGTATGACTGCATATATTACCCGAACATTTTTTGAATTTCAATAATTAGTAATTGGAAATTATTCAGTATTGCGGTTCGGTTTTTGAGCGGTCGGGGGCGGTTTGAAGGTGTTTGATTCTGAGCAGCAAATCCATTCGGCGTCTATCGCGCAGAAAATCAGTCAGGGTCTCCCGGTTTCGCGGCTGATAGTATTGCAGCATCGCAGCCTGAAGGCGTTTCTCTCTTCGGCCTTTCGGGATGTGTATTTTCCCGGCGCCGCCATCGGTCTGCGAAACATACATTGCCGTCGAGAGCGTTAGCGGGATGGGAATGAAATCCTGGACCTGGCGTGGGCGAAGCGAACGCGAAAGCAGGTATTCCATCAGCGAAAGAGCATCTTCGGACGTGCAGCCGGGATGACTGCTGATAAAATAGGGGACAAGATACTGCTCTTTGCCGGCCTTTCGCGAGAACTGCCCGAATCTTGCCTCGAATTCCTCGAACAGCTCAAAGGGTGGTTTGCCCATCAGTGCAAGCACCTTCGGGCAGTAATGTTCGGGAGCGACCTTGAGATGTCCCCCGACGAAATGGCGGGCGAGCAGGCCGATATAGTCGTAACTTTGCAGCGCAAGGTCGTGGCGGATGCCGGAAGCGATGTATACGTTTACGCCGGTTTTTTCTTTCCATCGCAGGAACGATTCCATCATTCCCAGCAGTGCCTTATGGTCGGCATTGAGGTGTTTGCAGAGCGATGGAAAGAGGCAACTGGTTCGCCCGCAGTCGGCCTTTCTGGTGCAGCTCATACCATACATATTTGCGGTCGGGCCGCCTATGTCGCTTATAGTGCCGCGAAACTGGTGATGAGATTTTATTGTCTCGGCTTCTGCCAGAAGCGAGTCGACGGAGCGGCTGGTTATGTGTCTGCCCTGATGAAAATACAGTGAGCAGAATGCGCAGCCGCCGAAGCAGCCGCGATGAGCGGTGATTGAAAACTGGATTGGCTCCAGCGCGGGGACACCGCCTGCTGCGGTGTATTTCGGATGCCAGCGGCGGGCGAAGGGGAGGTCGTAGAGCCTATCCATTTCTTCGGCGGTAAGCGGGTCAGCGGGCGGCATTACCACAATCGTCCCCGCCCCCTGCTCCTGCACAACAGGGTGGCCGGCGGGGTGCGCCTGCTGCTGGTATAGTTTTTGCGCCGCCATAAACAAATCGGCTTCGGTCTGCTGCTGCGAAAAGGACGGCAGCCGAACGGTATTTTCGGGGGGCTGTATGTTGCGGATAACTCTGTATGCGGTGCCGGGGATGTCTGTTAACTGGTCGACAGATTGTCCTTCGTTCAGTCTGGCGGCGATTTTCGCCACAGCTCTTTCGGCCATTCCGAAGACCAGCAGGTCGGCTTTGGCGTCGATAAGCACAGAGCGTTTTATCTTGTCCTCGATGAAGTCGTAATGAGCCAGCCGCCGAAGGCTTGCCTCCAGCCCGCCCAGAATGATGGGGACATTTTTGTAAGCCTCTCTTGCCCTTGCCGCATAGACCAGCAGAGGCCTGTCCGGCCTTACCCCCACTGCTCCGGCGGGGCTGTAAACATCCTCTTTCCGGCGGTTTCCCATTGAGGCGTAGGTATTGAGGCGTGAGTCGATACAGCCGCTGGTTATTCCCCAGAACAGTCTCGGCGGACCCAGCGACCGGAATGCATCAACGCTTCGCCAGTCCGGCTGCGCCAGAATCGCCACGCAATAGCCCAGGCTCTCCAAATACCGTCCGATTAGCGCAACGCCGAACGATGGGTGGTCGACATACGCATCGCCGGTGATAAGAATGATGTCCGCCTGCTGCCACCCTCGCTGACGCATTTCATCTTTACTTGCCGGCAGAAACAAATTTGCATTACCCTTATTCATAGTATCCCATTTATTTTACCACACAGTAAGATATTTTGTTCAGATTTAATTTGCAGGCGGTTTTATGCCGGGGCCGAAGGGCTGCCTCAGGAAAGTTCGGATGGGTTTGGCCGGTGTTTTCCCCTTAATATCACCGAGCCTAATGCGAGCAACAAAAGCGTGGCTGGTTCAGGAATCAGCACGGCATTATCAGCGAGAAAGCCGACGGTGGAACTGACCATATTTGTGGCGAAGGCATAATCAATATAATCGGGCGTGTCGACGGAATCAGTTGATTTGTGGTAATACGGATTACTCCAGACGTTATATTCAATCAGCAAACAGGCGGGAAAACTCAAATCCTCAAACGGTGCGTGGTCGCTGGCATTAAGGGTACCGCTGTCAACAGAAGAAAGGCCGTTACCATAAAGCGATATTGCTTCAGCCAGTTCGCCTTTAATCGAAGCGGAAGTGTCCCGGCCATAGATTCTCGCCTGGTTTGAGCCATTGGGGTTGTAGGCTATCATATCGAGCGAAATCATACCGAGGATGTTGTCGGTGCTGTGCGCCTGTGCGTAGGCCTTGCTGCCAAAGAGGCCCTGTTCTTCTCTGTCAAACGCAATAAAAATCAATGTCGCCTCAAAACTGTACTGGGACAGCACACGGGCGGCTTCCAGCACGCCGGATGTCCCGCTGGCGTTGTCGTCGGCGCCAGGATTGCTCACCGAATCGAAGTGTGCGCCGAGAATATAAACGTCCTGCGGGCGAGTTGTGCCGGTATGAACGCCTACCACATTAGAGTATGTGCTGCCGGAATAAGAGAAAGGCTGGAGGCTGGTATCCAGTCCGAAACCGTTGAACTGCGAAGATATATTATCGCGTGCCAAATCGTGCTGAGGGCCAAAACCCCTGTCATCGCCCAGATGAGTGTAAAGCGTGTTATCGAGATAATTTCTGTAAGTTGTCTGGCTGACCTGGCTGACAACGTCGCCAACGGTCAGGCCTGTTGCGGTCGAAGTTAACCCCGGCAGAAGACCGATAATAACGGCGGTAATAATTGTAACAGTGATTCTGAAACGCATTATTGGCCGATTCTCGAAAAAATACTATCGCTTGAGTTTTCTACCCCACATAAATCAAAATAACAGTATACCACATTACGCCTTAAAAATCAATATCTTTTTCGTTCTGAACACCAGTTAGATGTTCATTGCTAAACGTGCGAAAGAGCAGGAGTTGCACACCGTTCGGAAGTTCACAGCATCTGCACGGCTGGGCTTATCCTGCAATAAATAAACGCTTTTCCTGAGAGAGCCTTTCATCGCAGAAAATTTTTATGAACAAACTTTTTTATAAGGGTTGCGTAAAAATACTAACTGTCCGCCAAGCGTGAGGAGGACAATTTCCGCAAAAACATATTTTTGAAAGGCTGCAAAAATGGACATTACACGTCGAGATTTTTTGAGAGCCTACGCGGCAATAGGGGGAGCGCTGCTGTTAAAAGCCTCCGGGCTTTTGCAGTTGCAGAAGGCGATGGCCGGCGGAGCCGATTCGCCGCCGCTAATCTGGCTTCAGGGGCAGGGCTGCACCGGCTGTTCGGTTTCATTGCTGAACAGTGTTTATTACACAACAATAGATGATTTGCTGATTAACAAGCTCGATATGAAATTTCATTCCACAGTTATGGCTTCGGCGGGCGACCTTGCGGCTGGAGAGGCTGAAACCGCACGTCGCTTGGGAGGATACATACTGGTGGTGGAGGGCGCCGTTCCGCTCGGCGAGCAGGGCCAGTATTGTCAATTGTGGGAAGGGATGACGATGCAAAAGGCACTGGAGAGTTTTGCAAAGGGTGCAAGCGTTATCCTTGCGGTAGGCACCTGTGCGTCTTACGGAGGAATGTGTGCAGGAAAACCAAACCCGACCGGAGCTTCGGGTGTTGAGCAGGCATTGACTTCGCTGGGTCTCCAAGCGAATGTAATTAACATTCCGGGCTGCCCCGCCCATCCTGACTGGATTGTCGGAACTGTGTCTACGCTGCTGAATGGCCAAACGCCGCGACTGGACGGCTATAAAAGACCTGTAGATTATTTCCGAGGAGAGGAGATACATGAAGATTGCCCGTTTCATGAGAGAGACGAGGCAGGCCAGCTCGGTCAGGATGGATGTCTCAAAGAGCTTGGCTGTAAGGGTCCCCGCACACATGCCGACTGTCATATCAGAAAATGGAACAGTCCCGGTGCCGGCAAATACGGCGTAGAGTGGTGTATCGGCGCAGGCAGTCCCTGCATCGGCTGCGTAGAACCTGTTTTCCCTGACGGTATGAGTCCGTTCTACCAGCAGGGGGGCGACAGCGGCGACGGAGAAGAAGACGACGAAGGCAATGAAGAAGGCACCGTTTGGATTTCCATAGGTAAGTCCGAATACCGTCTCGACACCCTTGAATTGACGGTCGAAGCCAGCAGCAGCAGGCAGCCCCGGGACGTCCTGAACATCAGAGGCTACGGCGTTATGCAATGGAATGCGAGCCTGAACAAATATATATTCACAAAGAAACCTGCTGCAAATCCTGGTTCTTCAATAACCGTCACCTCAGCATCCGGCCTTTCAAGTACAGTGGCAGTCACTTACATTGGCCAGCCTTCAGGCGGCGTTGATACTGTCACCATCAGCAGCGCGGAATACAGTTTCAGAACCCGCAGACTGACGGTTGCTGCAAATAGCAGCAAATCGCCTAATGCGGTATTGACCGTGAAGGGATATGGCGCAATGGTCTGGAATCGAAGAGCAAAAAGATATGAATACTCAGGCAGAGTCAGCGCAGCCCCAAGCCGCACTATAACGGTAACTTCGACCTTCGGAGGCTCAGCCGTCAGCCCCGTGAAATATACCGGGTCAAGAAGACGACGGCTTGATGATTAAATAATGGCGTCAAAAATAAATCGGCTTGTGAAATACTATTTTGAGAGCATTAAAAATAAGTTCCGTAATAAAACAGGAGGCAAATCCTTATGTCCAGCATAATAAAAATTGACCCCGTAACAAGAATCGAAGGTCACCTTGCAATTGAGGCGGCAGTTGATATCTCCGGCGGGGAACAGAGAGTTGTAGATGCAAAAAGCAGCGGCACACTTTTCCGCGGATTCGAGATAATTCTTCAGGGACGCGACCCGCTCGATGCGCCTCATATTACCCAGCGAATATGCGGCGTTTGTCCCGTCTCTCACGGAATGGCCGCGAGTATGAACCTTGAAAATGCGTTTGGGGTCATACCGCCTCTCAACGGCAGAATCCTCCGCAATTTAATACTGGGAGCAAGTTTCATTCAGTCACACATACTACACTTTTACCATCTTGCTGCCCTGGATTATATTAACACCACAGGTGCGATTGATATGGCGCCGTGGCTGCCGCGATATGTAACAGGCGATATGGTCGGCGGCGGCACTGCCAGAACGCTTGTAGAGCATTATTTGAAAGCGCTGGAAATGCACAGGAAAGCCAATCAGATGGGTGCGATTTTCGGCGGCAAGATGCCGTGCAGCCCCGTGTTTGTGCCGGGCGGATGCACAGAAAGACCGACCATGGAAAAGGTAAATAACTTCAGAACCCTGCTGGATGAACTGCGGCAGTTTATCGACTCTGTGATGATACCGGATGTTCAGGCTGTAGGCCAACTGTTCGACCAATACTATCAAGTCGGCCGGGGTTGCGGCAATCTGCTGTCTTACGGTGTTTTTGACCTCGATTCCAACGGCCAGAAAAAACTTTTCTCAAGAGGAAGATATACAGACGGTCTGCCGGAGAGTGTGGATGTCGGCCAGATAACCGAATATGTGAAATACTCGAAATATAATGAAAGCAGCGGCAACCTGAACCCTGCCGCCGGTGTCACTGAACCTAATGCAGCCAAGACTGGTGCATATTCCTGGCTAAAGTCGCCCAGATATTTGAATAAGGTCCACGAGGCAGGTCCGCTGGCAAGAATGTGGGTCAACGGCGATTATCGAGACGGGATTTCAGTAATGGACAGGCTCGTCGCAAGGGTGCTGGAGGCGCAAAAAGTCGCTAATGCAATGAGCGGCTGGTTAAATGAGATTCAAATCGGAGCGCCTGTTTATACTCATTCGACCACACCCGCCCAAAAGTCAGGGGTCGGCCTGACGGAAGCGCCTCGAGGAGCGCTAGGTCACTGGATTGATATAATCGGCAGCAGGATAAGCAGGTATCAGGTAATTACGCCCACAAACTGGAACGCCTCGCCGCGGGACGACTTCGACCAGATGGGGCCGATTGAGCAGGCGCTTGTTGGAACGCCGGTAAAGAACCTGAATCAGCCGATAGAGGTGTTGAGGGTTATACACTCTTTCGACCCCTGTCTTGCGTGCTCAGTACATATGATAAGACCGGGAGAGGGCAAACTGCTGAAGACTGTTAATATACGCCCCGGTATTTAGACCACAACAGAGCAGCAAAAAACTGAAATATCGAGCGTGCCGAAAAGAGTCTTTATTTTCAAGGAAATATAAGCCCCTTGCTTAGTTGAGCCAATGAGATTCGAACTTACAACATCCTGCATGCACATACAATTTCTGTTTGTAAGCGGCTACTTACTGTCTTATGTGCGTTTTTAAGGCGTCAGGGCAGTTTCATACCGGCAGCACGTTACTCGTTACACACAGCGAATGAAAAGTGACGTTAACCTGAATATTTCACCGGATTTGGGGATTTTTTGATAGGCAAATGGCCTAACCGTTTGTAGTATAAAGAGTTGTAATTATTCCAATACCCAAACAGAAAGGCCATTCTTATGACAGACTGTATCA